>Ga0334883_1001135_pt1 | contig 41742 bp, 57 predicted proteins | sample GraSluR1_MG_6_FD_207230 | JGI IMG/M metagenome (GOLD analysis project Ga0334883, IMG submission 207230) | Sludge microbial communities from methane-producing bioreactor in Wageningen University, Netherlands - Granular Sludge_09_05-R1 | ecosystem: Engineered > Bioreactor > Anaerobic >...
TTGGGCCGGGGGGGGGGGGGGGGGGGGGGGGTGGGGGGCGGCGGCTCCGGCTCGATGTTGTCGAGCGTGTGAGCGGCCAACACGGGCACATTGTCGATGGCCGCGGCCAGGATGAACTCATACCGGCCGGCCGTGCGGCTCGCGAAAATGGCCACGCGACCGTTTTCGAGCACAATAAATCGCGGCGCGGCCTCGGCCGGCCGAATCAGCCAGACGACCGCCGCGCCCTCCGGCGCGACGGCTCGCAGAATGACCAGATCGCCGGGCAACGAGTCGGCCGGCCCGTCGATCGATACGGCCGGCCCGGCGGCCCACGCGGCCGTCGCGATGCCGACGACCAACAACAGAGAGAGGATCGAGCGTTTCATGGGGCCTCCGAGGGAAAAAAGGTAAACGAGTCTCACCTCTCACCGCGAAGATCGCAAAGGACGCGAAGAATACGATTTACGATTGATGTCTCCGCGGTGAATCCGTCACGTCACCGATTGCGCCACCAGTTAATCAGGGCGATCACGGCCTCGACGATGGCGATGATGGTCAGCGGGTCGATTTTCGCATCGTCGGCCGCGTCGTCGCCGTAGCACGTCGCCACGCGATCACGCCACCCAACGGGCACGGCCGCGGCGGCCGACTCCATGGCCTCGTCGCCGATCGCTTCACGGTAGACGGCGTCCCAAATGGTCGAATCCTCGAGCACGCGACGGACGGCCAGCGCGGCCGCGTCGTCGATCGTCGTCGGCGTGAGCTTGGCCAGGGCCTGGGCGACCTCGATCACCTGAATCGCCCATCGTTGCACGGCGTCGCGGTCGCGCCAGTCGGGCAACGGGACGCAGTCCAGGATCTCCTTGCCGGCCGGGCCCAGCGCGCGGATGATTTTCAGGGCCGCCGAGAGATTCGTCAGGATTCCGGATCGAGAGTTCGCGGGCAGGGGAGTCTCGGTACTCATAATTTTCTCGCGTGAAACAGTGAAATGGTGAAACGGGTGTGCGACCTCAACAGCGCGTAGGATTGCACACCAAACCGTGAAGGAATATCCCCATCATGGGCTATTCGGTAATTTTCCGGCGCGACGGTGGCCGAGGGAGACGCGGACATTGCCGCGCGGTCGAACCTCGCGCGGGCCGACGCTTTTGCCGGCGGCCTCTGCGAGGTGTGCGTTTGTGAGTCGCTTGGCCTCTCCCGCAATTTCGGCTGTCGTGGGCAGCCAGGCGGCACCCATCAGCAGCACGCCTCGTCCGGCGGCTTCGGCCGCGACATGGTCGGCGATGATCCGCCGCGCCTCGTCGGGATCGCAACACGTCATGGCCGCAAGTTCGGCCAGCGGGACGCCCTGCTTGAAAAAACACAGCACGTCGGTTACGCGCTGGCGATTCGGCTCGGATAGCAGCTGGTACTCGTTGGGGAGAAGATACGATCGGCAGGATTCCGTTCTGGCCATGGTTCACTCCGTGAATTTCTGGTTGTCATTCCGTGAAAAGCTCCGCTTGGTTTTCGGGTTCGAGGGTGTCAGTCCGCGTCGATCAGGTGTTGGTGGGCTTGTTTCAATAGGTCTTTCATTTTTCACCTCATTCGGTTAAAGCCCCGGCCCGTGTGGCCAGCCGGTGCGATGGTTCGGGCGGCCATGCCCGCGTCGTGGTCAGTCCGGTATCACCGTGAACGAGGCGTCGATCTCGTCGGCGTCGAGATACTCAAACTCGCCGGCCTTGAGAATCAGTGTCGTGGACACCTCGCTACCACGGTTCATCCCCGCACGTGCGGGGAAGACTTCGCGAACCTTCTCGCTCAGCTTCATGATCTCGGTTCATCCCCGCACGTGCGGGGAAGACATCGGCCGTGTCGGTCTCCGGCGCCTCGCACTCTTGGCACGGCGACTCTTGCTCCGGCTCCATCGTCGCCATGTTCTCGTTGTCCATTTCTCGCTCGTCGCTCATGTCAGGATTCCTTTCGATTAGGGAGTATTCCGGGCTTCCGCAGTTTTCGCACGAACCGACGGTTACCCGGGTTTGATTGCACCTGTTGCATCGCAGCAGGTAGCTTGTCGTCAACGTCATGGATCGACTCCACGGTGATTCGGATGATGGTTTGGGGGAGTTGCCCGCCGGCGGCGACGCGCTTGTGGAGGCGCTGGTCAGACACAACCGCGTCGTCGGGCCACGCCAACTCATTGAGCGCATCCATCACCGACTTCGCCACGTTGTCGGCGTCCGGTTTGGCGCGATGTCGCCGCGCTGGGTTTGGCAGGGTTTTGCGTGTGATGCACGCCGGGCGGTGGAAGATGCACCACACCTCCAGCGTCACGGCGTCGTCGTCGCCGATGTCCAGCGCGCCGCACTGGGAAGCCTCCCGATAGGCGGCTTGGATCGCGGCCTTGTAGGCGTTCACGGGATGCTTGGCCGGCGTGTAGTGCTGAATGAACTGCTTGCCGCCCGGCTTGCCGACGATCCGCGCTCGCTCGCGTGGCCGGGCCACGGGTTCTCCGAGTACGCTGAACGTGATGCTACGCAGCGCGGCACCTGGCCGGCACGTCGCGGCCACCGGCTTGCCGTTTATCCTCGCGCGAGCGATCATCTCCTCGCTCCAGCCCATGCGTCGGAGTTGTTCGGTTACGGAGTTACCCATGGTTAATCCTTCCCTCACGTCGATTTCAATTTGATTCACTCGCTCGTCGTCCGTCTCGATCCATGTCGTCGGGCCACCGATGTGGCCGAGTTTGCCACGGTGGAACACCGGCACGAATCGGCGGGGTGGGCCTTCGCGTATCATGCCACGACCTCACGCTTGGTTTGAGCCAACAGTTCGTCGAGATCGCCACAGTCGGCCGCCACGTTCTCGCGGAGCACCTTGCGAAAATACCCGACCGGGTTCGCGATCGGCTTGGTCGACCGCTTGACGGCCTCGATCGCGTCGATCACCGCGTCCTCGGAGATCAGCCCCTCGTTGAGCAGCCGGGCCACGCCGAGCAGAAACGGCCGGTCTGTCTCGGCGTACTGGAGATGCCCCCGGAATAGGCGGGCTGCGGTGGCCCGGCCGTCGCCCTTGGTAGCGCAACCATTAGCGTTATTCTTGCCTTCAAGCAAGGAAACAATCTCTTTATGGTCAACACTTGATACTGATACATGATGTTTGATAGGCGGGGACAGTACCCCTTCCGGTCCCTCGTCGTGTCCCGGTCCCGTCCCTTGTCCTGTCCCCATCTTGTCCCCTTGCTGTCCCCGTTCGTGTCCCCGGCTGCGTCCCTTGTCTTTCCGTTGGTTCGCCTTCTTAATCGCTGCCTTCATCCTCTTTCTGGCGGACTCCCCGAACCGCTCCGAGAAGTGGGGTATCGTCGCGCCGCGTTCGTCCAGCACAAGCCAACCGACCTTGACAACAGCAAGCCAGAGGGCCTCGTCGCCACCACATTGCTGAGCCAGGGCACGCGGACCCGCGAACGGAATGAAGCCGTCGATGGTCTGTCGATCGGCTAGTCTCCAGAGCCGAATCAGCCGGGCCACAATCAGGTCGATCTCCACGCCCGTCTGTTCATGGATTCCCATCACCTCGGGTTTCTCGAAAATCTCGTGGTCAATGAGGATGTAGTCACCAGCCATGTTCGGCCTCCATGCTGTCAATTCGTGATTTCCGTCAACACTCGTTCGATCGTCGCTAAGGATGATTGCAATCGGTCTCGCGTGCGAGTTAGGTCAGGAACCGGGTTACATTGCGGCATCGCGAGCGCGGCCTTCACGGCGATGCCAATATCACCAGCGTCCCATCGGCTGCCGATCTTAACGCCAGAACTTTCCTCGAACAGCGTGATGGCTTCCGTTAGGTCCGTAAGGCGGCGAGAAGCAGACTCGGTCGCGTCTCGCTTTCCGGCTTCGTAGCCGGCGTCTCGCGCGGTGGCAACGCGATGCTTCCATTCAGTGGTCGAATTGCGCGGCACCATCGCCTTGGTTGCGGCCCGTAAAACCGCCGCCACGAAGTCCACGCCCGGCGCAACTGGCTCAAGAGGCGGTGCTTGAACGACTATTTTCGCCGTCTTTTCCCGGCATTCGATCAAGCCCCATGTCGGAGGAAGCTCCGTGCGGACGACTATTTCCGGCGGTGTCGCAATGTACCAGTGGCGACAATAGCCCTGGATGTTGGACGACTTCGCGACGTCCTTGAGTTCGCGCAGCCAGTCCGACCGCGACACCTTAATTTCGACACCAGTGAAATAGATTCCGCGCGATGGCCAAATTGATACAGCCAAAGCGTCGGCCGTGCGGATTCGCCGCTTGTAGCCGGTCGTGTTGCGGACTTGCGGCAACAACAGCCATGGGCCAGGCTGGAACACGGTCGATAGTGTATTGAATAACTGGTTTTCCGTTGGCATCATGTGCCTCCGTGCTGTCAATCATCTAATTCCGTGCCCCTCGGCCCCTGCCAGTCGATCACCGTCAATTGCCTCGGCCGCTTCGTCAACTCCATCTCACGCCACGCCAGAACGTCATCCACGGCCGCCGGGTCGAGGTCGTAGAGTTCCTCCACCGCGTCGAGCATGTCGCTGCTGCCCGCGTCCGCCGTGCGGATGATGGTGGTGAGTTCTTGCATCCGTGCTTCCATGATTTCCTATTGCTTCCGCCTCTCCTCACGCTCCAGCCTGACCGCCGGGTTGCGGTCAGAGAAATCACCGCCCTCATCGGGCGAATCGTCGAACAACCGCTTGCACCATGGGCAGGGGATTGGGTCAGTCATGGCGGCTGCCCTCCCTTCCAACCAGGTCTTCGAGTCGAGCAATAGCCCCCTTGAGTACGTCCCATCCGTCATCACCGCCGTGGTCTTTTTTCATGTCACACCGTCACTTTCTCGGGCGTCGCGCCCGGCCGGTACGCCTCCGCCGTCAACACCACGACCCGCAACTCCCGGGCCAGCGTGTCGATCGCCGTCCGATTGTCCGCGTCGAGCCCTTCCCACGCCTCTTGCGGCACAACGATCAGCCCGTGCTCGCCGACCTGCTCGGCCGCGATTCGCAGCGCCAAGGCCCACCGCTCGCCCTCGGAAAGTTCGCCAAACGGCGTGATCCCGCGGACGGTTTCCGTCACGAGCCGTCCGTCGACCACTGAGAGGTCTGGGCAGGCGACCAGCGAGGCAAGGGCCGTATCAACCGTCTCGGCGTCCTTGCGTAGACTTTCGCCGCGATGGGCTGACTGCAACGCCATGGTCTCCAGTTCCCGGCATCGACCGTTTACGCTCCGTTACTCCGTTCTCCGCGTGCGTTGCGAATCGCGGCCTTCCGCTTGTCGATCAGGTCCAAGACCAGGGCACGTTCCGCCGGCGGGAGCAATGCACCGTTCTTGCTCGTGGCCCAAAGCCGGTCCACGTCGATGAGCGAGGTCATGCCGGGAAGTTCCGCCTTGGCCGTTTCGATGTACGCCTCGACTTCCTCGGGTAGCCAGGGATTGTCGATCGGTTCGGATTGCGGCTCGCCGCCGAGTTCAGCCGCGAGACGATCGCTTGCGGTTACTTGTGATGGCGCGTCGATGGTGATGCTGTCTGGCGTTCCAAATTCCGCGTCATCGCTCATTTGGACCGCGTCGGTAAATGACTGGAATTCAGGAGTCTGTGGAATCCATTTAGCGAGTTCATGGACCGCCGACTTCGCCCACATCGCCTCGGGGTGGGTAGACCACGGAGAGTCGGATCGGTTTGCGGTTTTCGAGCAGGCCCTGCGACGCGCAATATCGCGGCGATTCAACACCACGAACTTATAGCCACCAGCACGGAATCGAACCATCGCCCAGGCGTAGACCAGCGGGCCGGGATCGTCTTCCGTGCAGGGCACATGGTCGAGGTCTTCGTGAAGACCATAACGAAAAACGAAGTGATCCTTCTGGTAAACAGCCTTCGCGGTGAATGAGTCAATCTGACCAGATCGATACGCAAGTTGCACGAGACCCTTGTACCCTGGCATCAGTTGACACTTCATCACGCCGGCGCGATTGTCCTTGAACGGCACTAGGTAGGCGTCGCGTCCATTTGGCTCTAATCCCAATTGCGAGGCGTTCAGGAGTGCCTCGTACACGCTCTCCGGTACGCACTCATATAGAGCGGGCGTCTTTACGGCCGCCGTCAAGGCAACGCGGACGATTCTATCTGGGTTCATGTGCTTCGGGAGGGCCGCCGCTAACCCGGCTTTTACGCCTGGTTTCGTCAAAAAGCCGCTCAACCTATCATATCCTTGTTTCGTAAGTGCCGTGCTCATTTCGTTTTGACCTTTCGTGCTGTGAGTCGAATCGACTCCTTGCGGTTGACTGTAAATGTTGAACCTGCGACGATCGTGCGGGCAAGTTCCCGCTCGCCGTCCGGTAGATAGCCGATGGCCTTGTCGCCCATGGCATGGAGCACGCGGGCTTGTAGTGCCGCTCGCTCTTTCTCCATGTCGCGAATCGCGGCTCCAAGTCGCTCGTATTCGGCCCACGCCTTGGCCGTTTCATCCGATAGCGGAATCGTGGCACCCTCGGTCACGCCGTACATCTGTCGCACGAGGTCCGGCGTCCTGCTGTGCGACCAGTCCGGCTCCGGTGGTTCGCCGGCGACGATCCGCTCCCACAACTCCGACTCCTTGGCGAGCATCCCGTCGATGAGACGGTCGTTGCGGTGTACCGTGTAGATGCGAAGCGTTCGCCCGTCGATCAGCACGGCCACGTCCTGGACCGCCGCGCCGACCACGAACATCTGCTGCTGGGCTTGGCAGACGTAATCGGCCGGGATGTCATCGGTGCCGGGTTCCCCCCACGACTTCGCTGTCCAGTGCGTCGTAGTTTTGGCGTCGATCGGCCGGCCGTCATCGTCGCGGAATCCATCGGGCGTGGCTCCAATGAATTGATGCGTCGGCGAAATGAACAGCCGTGCGTTCGGAATTACGGCAACGTCGATCCGTCGGGCGTACTCAGACAGCACGACAGGCTCCAAGAGCCTGCCGAGACGCATGGCGTCGTTGTCCTCGACCTCGGCAATCTCGCCGCGTTTGCGGAGGTAGATGTCAAGCGGCGTTGCGTAGGGCGATAGGCCGCACGCCGCCGCCGCCTCGCTCGCGCCAATGCAGTGCTTGCGTGCTTCATACCATTCCGGCGTCAGTGCCAGTGGTCCGGTCTGTTCTGCTATGCTCATCGCAGCACCGCCTCGACCAGGTCGAAAATGCCGCCCTCGACGAAAATGGCCCACACTGCCAGAACGGCCGCCGCCGCATACAGGATCACTCGCATGATTTCGTCCTCCCGAAATAGGGTTCGAGTTCCTCGAAAACCTCGTTCACTGTCCATCCTCGCGTTTTCATTTCGCCGAGCAGTTTGCCGAAGCGGTCGATCAGGTAGTGCCAATCGGCCGACCAGTCTCGCGGCTCGCGGTTCGACGGCTCGCGATTGTCGCGGTCGGGCACGGATGGGATTGCCACGCTCATTGGGTCGGGCCTTTCATGTTTCGGCCGACCAGTTCCGTGAGTCGCTGTCCATGCTTCTCCAGGTCGCCCTCGATATCATTGACCTTAATCCACGCCTTAATCGCGGCGGTGACTAAATCCTGTAGGCAGCCATCGAGCCGTAATTCGCCCTTGAATTCGGCTTCGATGCAGGACTTGAGCGCGTCGGCCACTTCGAGCATTGGATCATCGGATTGAAAATAGTGCCGTAACTCGAACGGCCTCACGACACGCGGCGGAGTGTGGCTAAAGTCCAGGTCATCTGGGGCCTCGCCGGGGAAGCCGGCATGGGGAATGGGTCGCTCAAACATCATCGGCGTGCTCGGCCAGGTCGAGACGTTCTTCTAGTTCGTAGAGGGTGAGGGTGTTGTCTTTCATGGGTTCCTCCCATTCGAGTCGGTGTTTTTCAGATTGGTAGAGGTCGGACATGGGGATTCCGTGGGTCATTTCTTCGCGACCATGAGGCTGTTGGCTCGCTCCCTAGCCGCCTCTCTCGCGAGAAACGCCAATGCGGTCCGCTTCTGAGTCTTCCGGTTGTAGATCATCTCGATCATGTCGAGATAGTTGTCGCGCGTTGCCTGCTTTGTAGCGAGACTCGGCATCGTGGCTAGCCGCTGCAAAAATGTCTGCGAATTGAACTCGGGAATCTTGGATACGCATGATATTGCGGACACGAAAAGCGGGTGCGTTGCGAACGGAATGCCAATTTCTTTCGTGGACATGACGAGGTACGCAACCCGGTTTGCGTGGTCTTGCGGTCCGAGTTTATAGGAGCCGTTTTTGACCCTTTTCGATTGGTTGGATGACGACGCACACTCCCCGGCGAGCAAGGACGCGGCCTGCCCGATGCCGATGCCAGTCTTTTCGCTGTAGTCGAGTACGGCTTGGTGGTCCGCCGACCCGACCCTCGCGTACGCCATGAGGTAATCCTTGAAGCTCCATGAAGGGTTTGACTTTTCCAGTTCCGGCAATGTGGCTTCGTCGTCGCACACAATGTACAAGACTGCGATTCCAAGGGCCTTCGCCGCGACAAAGCGGTGATGACCCGCCTTGATCTTGAGCCGTCCATCCGCACCGCGAACACAGTGGATCGGGTAAGCTTCAATCCATCCGTGCTTCTCGAATGACGCAATAAGCTGCTTGACTCTCTTTTGGGATATGTCCCGATTGAAGTCAGACAGGTCAAACAGGCCGTACTTCTTCGTAGCGTGAATAGCCGAACTCATGACATACTCCTTTGTGAGTTAATCCACTTTTCAACGTGACAAAACGCCTTTTCTCGTTCCGGGTCTTCCGGCGTAATTCGCTTCAGGTCTTCAATCGCCATGCGAGCAAACTGCATGGCTTCAACAACGGGATTGCGAACGATAGGGCGGCCTTCCGACCCGCTTGGTAACTTGCCGTTTTTGATTGCGGCTTGCATTTTCTTCGCTGGCAACGTCGCCGCCTTGACGACTTGGGATTTCGTCAGTCCGCTTTCGCCCATTAGTATCTTCTCCTTGGCGGGTGCCCCGCATGTTTCGGCGATGGTGTTGAGGGCCTTGTGAAACTTGGCATCGCGGTCTATCGTGCTTGCCCCAACACCGTGTTTTTTTGCCAGTTTCTTTCGTGTCGGTCCATCACTTACTTCCCCACCGTGGGGAAGTTGAGGGTGGCCAGGCGGTTTTTTCTCCCGCTCATACTCAGCCCCGCGAAGATCGGACAGCTGCTCTTCCGTCATGTTGCGTTGCCCACGAGCGTGCTGCTTGATCCAGGCTATCACGTCCTCGCGGCTCTCGAACTTGAGGGCCTTGGTCTTGAATGGGATGTCGAATCGGGTGCAAATTCGGTAGCGGTTGTGGCCGTCAAGAATTGTGTCTTCGTGGTTCGCCCATACGATGATTGGCTGTAAGCATCCTTGGGCGGTTATCCCGGTTTCCAGTAGATTGAATTGCTCTGCCGTAAGTGGTGGCAGTAGACCCTCGAATTCCTTGTCGATCGTCAGTTCTTGCATATGTGCATCCTTTCAGGAAAACCCTCGCGCCGCGCCGCATCCATGCGGCGCTGCTTGATGAGAGGTAGAGCCGCCGCTGCGATAACCTCTTGCTTGCGGGCCTTGCCGGAAAGGACCGCCGCTTTCGCCTCCGGCCCTGACGTTTTTTCGATCTTGTCGACGGCGTCGGCGAACTCCGCATCGCGGCGGATGGTGTTCTTGCTTACGCTGTACTCTTCGCCGAGACGTTCGGCGGTTCCAGAAAAAGATTGCCCATTTTGGGCAGTCTTTTCAGGGCCACGATCACCATGGGCCTTCTTCTCCGCCTGATATCGCTTCCCGCGAAGGTATGACTTCTGCGACTCCGTCAGATTCCGCCGGCCGAGCTGGTTGGCGATGATCCAGTTGACGGAATCGTCGCGGGTGGCCAGTTTGAGAGCCTTCGTCTTGAACGGCTTGTCCCACCGCGTGCAAATCTGGTAGCGGTTGTGGCCGTCGAGAATCGTGTCGGCGTGGTTCGCCCAGACGACAATCGGGTCACGGCACCCTTCGTCGATAATACTCTGTTCGAGCAGGTTGAATTCTTCTGGCGTCAACGCGGGACATAGTCCCTCGAACTCCGGGTCAATAGTCAGTTCCATCATGGGTTTCTCCGTTTGAATAAAAAAGCCCCCACGCCGCGCCGCATCCATGCGAAAATTGGCAAACGCGACGCGGGGGCGAGAAAAACACGGCCGACCCCGAAACCGCGCGGGGCAGGGAAGCAGCTCGGGGCCGGACCGTGGGGGACTGTCAGAAAAACCCGACGGCTCGCGAGGGTGTCACTCCTGCCTGCGCAGTCCTGCGCGAGATGCGAGCCGCCGGGGTGGATTGCTAGAGAGCAGGGCACCATCACGCGCCTTTCCGTTTGCGTGCCGAATGGTCGTGACACCGATGGGAGCCAGATTAGCGATTCGCCGATTGGTCGTCAATAGCAGTTTTTCCCTTTGGCAAAATAGCTTACAGTGATTACGGTTTTGCGTCAGACACGACCGGCGCAACAAAAAAGCCCGCTTTCGCGGGCTAGTGGCCAGACCGATTAGTCCGGCACGAGGTCGGCCACGTCGCAGCCGAGAGCGCGGGCGAGTTTCGGGAGCCAACTCACGTCGATTCCGCCGCCCGATTCCCAGCGGCTGATTCGATTCTGTTGTGAGCCAATCGCTTCGGCGAGTTCGACCTGGGTGAGGCCGGCGGCGAGGCGGGCGCGTTTGAGTTTTTGGGCGAAGTTCATTTTGCCATCCGTGAAAACCCCCAACCCCGCCGCGACGACGAGCCACGGCGAGGCGGGGGCGACTGGAGAGAATCGGTTAGTTGTCGTCACAGAGCACGGCGTCGGCGCAGTACAGATGTTCCGACTGATCGCTACGGTCGGAGTGGTCGGGATACTCCTGCCACGCTGAATCGTCGGCCTTGTTGGTTTCTATCGGCGAGTGTAGGCCGCCATCGAATTGGCCGAGTCCCTCACGCAGTGCATCGGCAGCCGATTCTGCCTCGACGTAGCCATGTTCCTCGGTGCGGCCATGGACCGCGTCGTAGATTCTGTAGCGTTTCATGTCTCGTCTCCCAGTCAGAGGTAATCGTCGAGGGCTACGTGCCCTCGCAACGATCCCGATTTCGCCCTCGGGATCACGGGCGGTTGGTTATGCGTGCTTGCGTGCCCACTTGGGGGAGGTCGTAGATTTGGTCCGCCTCGTCATCAGGTCGCCCCTGTCCTTGTGTCGCACGCCACAGAGCCACGATCCGTCGAGGAATCGGTAAGCCACTCGATACTCAGGACCGGCGACCCATCCGTTCTCGGTGACGCACTCGGTATAGGTGATGTAGTGCATCTGCTGATCCTCGGCATCGTAGTAGTGCCCATTGCGTGCAAATACCGGCTCAATCCCGTGCTTGTCCGGCCCGAGATAGCGGCCGCCAGCCTGACCACCAGCGAAATACTCCAGGTGGTCGTAGCCCTCGTGGCCAGTGCCGTCGCCCTCGGTCCAGCCAATGTGCGTCCAGTCGTCGAGGTCGTATGTCTCGTTCTCGTCGAGTGTGTAGCCGTGTTGTTTTTTCGCCATGATTCTCTCCCAGTCTATCCCGGTCCCGCCGGGTACGGTCGCGGGTCGTCCCGCTCAATGTGTGATATCGGTCCATTCGGTAACGCCCCGATCGACGCCGGTACATCGCTCGACCGCGAGCCACGCCAGCCTCTCCATGATGTCCGTCCATCCGACCGCGCGCATCTTGGCCAGCACGGTGCCGTCGAGGATCGGATTGATCGTGAGCCAGACGAGCGGTCCGATTTCGCGTGAGCGCGACGGATCGGGCATCATATCACGGTACAGGACGATTCGCGTGGCGCGGATCACGCCGTCGCGAATGATGTCGCCGGCGGACTCGATGTCGGTATAGTGGTAGAGCATCAGGCCACCGTCTCTCGGAGTCGCAGGGCCTCGGCGGCCAGGGCGGCGTCACGCAGCTCCCAGTGGCGCGGGCCGTCGTCATAGCTGCTCGTGCTGTACACGATCCGGTGTTCGTCGGCCGACAGCGACTCGCTGCCGCCGGCGCGGCCGGTGTACCGGACTGGGGTGAGGCTGGCCGGATCGGCGATGTCCTCGACGGCATTGCTGCTCTGCTGGACGATGTGGGTGATCTCGCGGAGTCGCGACTCGGCGGTCGCCTTGGCCTCGGCCGCTGCTTGGCGAGCTGCCTCCTGAGTGGTCGGCCGGACCGGGATCGCCGCGTAGTCGACGTACCAGCCCGATCCATCGCGATACGTGGACCATGCGTCCATGTCCTCGATCATGTCGTCGGTCACCAGCGTCATCTGGCCGACCTCGACGATCATCCACGGGCCGTCCTTCCGCGGGACAATCTCGCCCACCTCGGGCATCGCGCGGGCGACCTGCACTCGCCGGCCGTGACCGAGCGGGAGGATATAGGTCCGGCGGTCGCCGTCGCGACGCTCGCGGCCGGCGTCGGCCAGGAGTTGTTCGGCTGATTTCGTGGAGGCCAGCTTGCGTGCCGCCTCGGCTTTGGCGACTTCCTCGCGCTCGCGCGTCGCACGCGACGTCCGCGAGGCGATTTCGCGCTCGGCCGCGGCTTTGGCCTCGGCGGTGGCGAACACCCAGGCGCGTCGGGTCTCGTCCCAGACGCCGCCATTCTGGCGGACGATGGTGTTGTATTTTTTCGGCGGGCACAGCGTGTGCTCGCCGGCGGCCAGGCCCTCGCACTCGCGGACGATTCGCTCGGCGACGTCGGCCTTGGCGGTCCACCATGCTTTGCGGTCAGGATCCCACCTGCAGCCGGCCGCGCGGATTTGATCGCGGAATGGATAGGTATCGCCGGTCAGGTATCGTCGTCGCTTGTCGGTCTCGATTTTGATGGTCATGGTCGAGTCTCCTGTTAGCTCGTGGTTGCTTGCCCCTCACTGTTTCTTATTATACACTATCGGAATATCCACGCAAGAGATATTCCCAAAAATTCCCAAAATAATTTCCACCGGGGGGTATCCGCCAGAATCGCTCAGAATGGCCCAGGATTGGCCGATCGGCGGTTGACAGCCGCCGGGAGCGGTGGGTAGGGTGAGAGTGCGGGGCGTTAACGGGAGGGCGATATGAGCCGACAAGTTCAGACGATCGAATCTACCGGGAAACTCTGGAAGTTCCTCCAGCTAATCGGCGTGCTCGGCATCCTCGTTGGCGCCGGGTTTTTCTTTGTCGGGTTCGGCCTGCCCGGCGAACTCGGCGTGAATCAATCACTCATTGGAATCGTGGTTGGAGTTGTTGCGGTTCCAGTCTACGCGGTCGGTCGCGTCGGTGCGTGGTGGTTCCACGGGTGAGGGCTCGGCCCGCCGGATCATCTCCCCAAACACTGTATCGCTCGCACGAATCATCGCAGCCGGCCACGTCGAGGCTGGCCCGAGTGCCCGGTGGGTCGCCATGAAACAGTAGGCATCCTCGGGCACGGTCACGGTCCCGGCGGCCATCAGGTTCCGTCGCCGGTGTCGCCAGTGCAGCGGATGCACCATGTCGGTCGGCAGTTGATGCACGTTGGCTCGCGTCCGTCGAATCGTCCGGGCCAGTAGGTTCGGCCCCAGGGCCAATCGCGGCAACCGACAGCAGTGATTATTCAGCCTCGCCACCATGGCCCCGTAGTACGCCTTGATAAGCCGGCCGCCCGGGCGCGAGGCAATCAGGGCCGAACATTGCGAGCGGGTTGGCGGGCCGATTCGATAGGCCACGAAGTCGGCCTTGTCGAGATGCTGGTCGATCGGCCGCAAGTCGCGGAATACGATGCAGTCGGCGTCAACCCAGATTCCGCCGTAGGTTTTCAACAGCCACGCCCGAATAAAATCGCTCCGCAAATTCGGCAGTTGCTTCGCCAGCTTGTCGCCCGGCACGTCGCGGAAGTCGTACATCTCGCGCCACTGGCGGCGGGTGAGAATCTCGACGCCCGGAATGTTCCGACGCATCGTGTCGAGGCACAGCCCGATCCATGGTGGCATGGGGCCTTCCCAGTACGAAAAGACTCTAGGCGTGGTGGTCATGGTGGCACAACTGGGGGTCGATGAAGTCGATCGCGGCTTGTCGCGTTTCGGCCGGCACATCCAACCCAAGGAAGGCGATGAGCCGTTCCACGGTCCCGGCCGGATCAGCCAACAGGGCGTGGTAATCCACGCGGAGGATCGGGTTCGTGATGTCGGCCGCGTTGTCGTCGCGGGCCTCGATCATCGTTTCCGCCGTGCGTTTCGCGGCTTTCCACTTGCCGCCCCACTTCGCCATGCTCGCGTTGGATTCGCTGGGCGGTCGGTCGCAGAAGACAAACCGGACGCCGGGCCATGCTTCGCACATTTCGGTCATCATCAGGCACAACAGTGGATGCTTCGCACCGATCGTGGGCGAGTTGCCCGCTGACCTGCTCGCCGCCCACCGCCGCAACCCGGCGACTCGTTTCTCGTGGGGTTGTCGTTCCAGGCAACCCGGCTCGGTGAAGAACGAGCGGCACAACTCGCCGAGTGCCACGGCCTCGAACGTGCCCTTCGGGTTGCCCTTCATCGGACGGCGGAACCGCTCGCCCATCGACACGCCCAGGGTATGGAGAACACCAGCCACGCATGAGGTTCCAGACCGGAACGGGCCGACCACCGCAACTACCGGCTTGATGGCTTGCGGAATCGCTCGCTTGCCGGTGGTGGCCGAGTTGCGCCACCACCGGGCCGACGTGCTACCCGCGCCGACGTCGCTTCGCCCAGCACCCTGCCCAACGAGCCAATGGGCCACGGCGTAGGCGGGCGCGTCGTGCGTTTCGAGGAACACACCCAGCCGGTGATCGACGTGGTGTCGCGGCTTCCAGGTTTCCGATTGCGTGTCGCTCAGGAACTGGTACACGTCGCGGAGCGTTTGCCCGCGAAGGGCGTAGGCGTGGGTTCGCTGGACGTTAGCCGGCTTCAAAATGTACTCGCTGATCGGCGTCGGTGGCGTCGTCTTAAAATGCTGCCCGCCAAGGTACAGCATCCCCCAATCATCCGGCACTTCAGCCAGCGCGAGCGTAGCCTTGGCGGTGAAGTCATCGATGAACGCCGCGTCGTCTTCCAGGATCAACACCGATCCCACGCCCTCGTTCAGGCACCGTTCCATGATGGCCAGGTGGGATCGATAGCAGCCCCATGCGCCCGGTCCTTGGGTCCACCAGGGCGGCGGCGGGCAGCGTTGCCCATCGACGGCTGGGAATCGTTCGGGCGTGGGCCACGGCCACTCGGCGGGGACTCCGGCCGTGAACCGTTCCCAGCGATCCTCGCGGCGGTCGAGGTTGACGCAATAGACCCGCTCGAATAGCGAGCCGGGAAAGTTCTCCCATCGACAGATTGGACAGACTTCGGTAGCCATGCGGGCCTTGTTCCTGATTGCGAGTTTCTTTTCATTCACCGGACAACCACACACCGTGCAGCGTCCATCCCGATTCAGTCGGCACCCGGCGCACAGCAGAACGCGCAGATGGGTTTCGGCGTCGGTTCGCTTCGGGCGGCCAGCTTTCCAGTAGCGTTTGATTGCGTCTCGGTAGTTGGTCAGTTGCGTGGTCAGGGTTGGAAATGCTCTATGCAGACTGCATGTCCTAACCGGAGGGCACTCGGTGTTGTGTTTGGCTCGCCACTCAAAGTCACATACGGCACACCGCCAGACGCTTGGCGATTGTGAGACAAGATCAAACTGGCATCGGTCAATTCGCATAAACACGGGCCGTGCCCATATAGGGTCCACTGACTCGCGCAAGTTCGTCATCATAGTTGAGACAGTCGATGAGACTACCGTATGATTCAGACCAGCTTGCAATCAGCGTGGAAAATCCATCACTTGGGAATTGTGCCGTTCCGGCAGTCTCAACAATCCGAAGCACGGCTTCCGTTATTCCGCCCCCGTAATGGTAGAAGTCAAAAGTACCCCACAGCTTTCGCGGTGGAATGTGTGTGGTCCAACCGACAAGTGTCCAGAATGAGCACGGAAAGAGCTGACCGCCAATATACGATGCATCCAGGACGAAGGTTCCGAGTGACGGAAACACGGCCGTGACAGACAAGGGCTGCTTGCCGTCGTCGCACGCATCGCACCCGAGTAGATAATTAACTGATGAACTGCTTGACGATTCCGAAGAACTCGACGAGCCGCCCGACGAACTCGACGACCCGCTCGACGAACTCGACCCACAGCAGCACGCCCGATACTGTTCTTCCGTAACAAAAACCGGGTAGCCGTGTTCGCTTGGAAAGCTACCGTCGGGGTTGCGATAGAACGCCATGACTAACTCCCCGACGATTCATCGCCGCAAGTGAACGGCTTGACTTCTCGCCACTGCATGACGCCCTCGACCACGGCAAGCACCCACTCGCCCTCGTCGGACGGTGCCTCATGGATTACCCACCGGCCGCCCTCGCCGCTCGACGATGAGCCCGATTCGTCGGCCTCCCAGCGTAGAATGTCGTTGGTGGTTGTGCCGGGAGGCAGTATCACCTTTCCGCCCAACAAAACCAGCCCCCACCGATGCCCATTCCCATCTTCCTTCTCCGCCGCGTCCTTCCAGACGATCGGCACGCCCTCTCCGCCAGTGACAAGATGCGTCGTTTCTCCGTCGTCGATTCCAGCCGACGTGTCGTCCTCATTCGTCACGTCGAGCAACACGGGGACCAAGCCGGAAACGCAGACGCGAACGAACGCTCCAGTGCCGCAAATATCGAGCGCGACGCCGAACGCCGACGCGTGAGCATCGATATCTGGAGTGACGACCGAAAGCGGAGTCCGGTTCTTGAACTCAGTGAGATTATCAGTCGGCGTAATCAGCGGCCCTCCGATGCCGACAACGCTGTAGGCCGCCAAGTTGCCGCCAGTTTCATTCTTCGCGAGAAAGACGCCTTGGTCGTAATCCGTTCCGCCGACCGGACCGCCGCCCGTGCGAAACGCCGAACGCCACCACTGGAGCATATCGATCATTTCGTTGTAGGCCGACGCCGAGATTCTCGTTACCGGATCGCCCGCCCGCAATTTCTGATAGCGCGCCATGGTTCACGATCCAATTCCAAGGGTGGCGAAGTCAAAGGAATAGAGAACCGGAACCACGTCCACTTGCGAGGGAAGCTCCGTGGTCTTCTTCGCGTCGGCGTCTTCCTCGGACTGGTAGCGAACCCATAGGTAGTGCCAGCCCGGCTTGGACGTGACGGTGATATCGCCGACAGCGAGCGACGATTCATCGGGCGAGTATACGAAGTTGTAGGTCAGTTCCAATAGGTCTGGGTCGCGAGACGATTGACCGCCTTGCGCGCCGTCGAATCGAACTGTCCCGGCCCCGAAGCCGCGAAAGGTACCGCTGTTGATTTTGCCGGTGTTCGCGCCGAGGTATTGTGAATAGGCCCAGCCGTAGGAAGCGAGCAATAGCTGGTGCTTCTCTTGCCACTTGAACGCACGATCGGGAACGTCAACGCCCGCGACGCTCCCGTCGTCTTGCACGCCGATAGCTCGTTTGTGGTTCACGGCCGTCTTGCCGCCCGGGACGTAGCTCGTGGCGTTGCCAATGCCCTGCGTAACGTGCTTCGTCTCACCCGTCGTGTCGAACGTCCACGCAAACTCCCCGGCCGACGGTTCCTTTTTGTCGGGCGTCCCGTAGCGCACGTCAACGTGGTATGTGTCTGGCGTGATTTTTCGCAGTTCTACGTCGGTGCGAAACAGCGACAAGTGCAACGTCGCCGAATAGCCAAGTGCCAATGCCCGGGCCGTCGCGCCGTCGGACACGCCTGATAGCACATAACCGAGTGTCGCCGACTTGCGGCTGAGTTGTTCGCTGTTCGGTCGTGGTCCCCATTGAATACTCACGGCGACACCTCCAGAGCAAGCTCGTCAAGTTTGCGGTTCGTCTCGCGGCCCGTGATGACCAGCCGCTTGAGTTCCGTGACGATCGGGCCACCGGCGCCGAGGCCGCTCGCGGCCGAACCGGAGAACGTACCGACGATGCGAGACTTGACGCCTTCGCCGAATTTAGGAACGCCGCCGAAAGCTGGCCTTGTCCTGCCTTCTCGCTCTTGCCTCGCATAGTCGGCTGCTTGCCGAGCTTGAACGAGTGCCTTGTCGCGTTCACGTTCGGCCGCCTCGACTTCCGCCGCGCGTCGCTCCATATCGGCTTGCCTCGCCTTGGCGTTGGCGTTAATTTGGTCGGCGACTCCCGCGTTTAGGTCCGCTATATCCTGGTCTTTCGTGGACGCCATTCCCGTCATGGTCAACCCAACGTCGGCCGCCGAGGGTCCGCCCAACGCTTCCGACACGCCGCCGACGATTTGCTGGTAGAGAGGACTACTGTACAGCATCTTCTCCCATGACGCCCATGTCGTCTTCATAAATGTCAGCATCACCGTCCAGGAATCCTGCCATGCCGCGTAGAATGGCTCTATGATATTGAGTAGTGAATCGACCATGCGAGCCCATAGCAACTCAATGCTTTTCGTCACGACCTCGAAAGCAAGGTCCAGCTTGCCCGCCGTAAGTGCGTCGCTTATTCCTTGCCATGCTTTCGACGCATCGTCAACGAGCGTTCCGAATCCGGCGCGAACATCCCCGAGGTAATCCCATATCGCGTTGCCGACGGCTTTGATTGGCGCGGTGTTGCGAGCGAGGTAGGCGAGTCCGGCCGCCGCTCCGGCGAGCATGATCGTCGTGGACCCGAGGGCCGCCGCAATGCCGCCTATCGCAATACCCATGACGCCGAGCACCTTGCCGATGACGACAAGAGCAGCGCCGCCCACGACGAGCCCGGCGCTCAGTTTGGCGATTGTCTGAATCAACTGGCCGTTCTCACGCACCCATCGACTTACGGTCCCGACGATATTCGTGATGCTGTCGAGAAGACCCGACCCAGCCAGGGCAGAACCGATGTTGAAAAACACGGCCATCGTCGAACGCTTTAGGCGGTTCCATGCGTCTTGCATTTCGGCCGCCCGCTTCGCCTGCTCGGGTCCAACTGACAACCCGAGCTTGACTGCCTCTTCTCGCAAGCTGCGTATCTGCCCGACCATGGGCAATAACGCCGTTCCGCTTCTCGAGCCAAACACCTGCATTGCTCGTTGTGCTCGTTCGGTGGCGTCTGGAATCGTTGCCAATTCATCCATGACAGCCATGAACTCGGCTTCCGTTCCCTTGCCGGAACTGCCTAGCGTGTACTGCATGTATCGAATGGCCTTTTCAACAGCTTCGATACTCGATCCGCTTTGTTCGGCGGCGAAGCCGAGTTCGGAGAGGGCGTTGGTCGAGATGCCAGTGCGTGCCGCCATCTTGTCGAGTGCGTCACCCGCCTTGGCGAAATGCCGAATCGCGCCGACCAGGGGCGCGGTGATTGCGGCGCCCACGCCCATCATCTTTATTCCGACGGCCGACACACTCGCTCCGAACGCACGAAACTGTTGGCCGATCTTGGCGAAGTCGCGGGCGAGACGATTCGAGTCGGCGTAGACTTCGACGAACGCGCGGCCGGCTCTGACTCCTTGGGCTTTGGACATTTCAGGTTACTCCGTGTTTCGCCATGCCGCTCCATATCGCCGGGTTGTATGGCGCGACTTGTTCTTTCTGGTCGAATCCGCCGAGCAAACTAAACGGGTCCGGGTCGATCGGAGATTCGCCGTCATCCATCGCCATCGTCTGCCGAAACAGCATCGACTGCCAAAGCATCTTGGCCCACGCGCCGGCCGCCATCTGCGTCAGGGTTCGGAGGGTGTGGAGTCCGGGTTCGACTCCGGCGATTCCAGCGAGTTCGTGGCATCGCTCGATGACTCGCTCCGACCATTGCCGAGAATCCGCTCCACTTCCTTGTCGATCGTCGCCTCGAACGTCGGATCGCTCATCAGTTCCGCCAGGCGCTTCTGCTGTTTCAGCCGTACCCTCCGTGTCGCGTCGAGCACCTTTCGGTACGCTGGTCGGATCGACTTCTGGAAAAAATCAATGACGCCCTCCAGTAGTGCGTCGGACGCTGATTCAATCGCGTCAATGTCGAGAGCTTCGCCGAATGCCTCATCACTCACAGCCTGCGCGTCGGCCTGATCCTTGCAGAGACAGTACAGCACGTCCACGACGAAGATTGGATCCTCGAATTGCTCGGACACATCCTTGCTTTTCTCGGGCGATGCAAGGTCGAGCAGGTTGACGCCGAGCATAGACCGAACGCGCTTGATCGTCGTGACGTTCACGTCGAACGACCACGCCCGCCCGGTGGTATCGCGAAACGAACTCATGATTACTCCGTGACGTTCTGCATTCCGAGGATTTTCACGGTTCCGCCGCCCACGGAATTACCGCAACTGACGAGCACCTTTTCCGACGTGTTGCCGGCGAGTGGGCTGGTCGCGCCGCCCGACTGGTGGAACGATTGCGGCGTGACCGCTTCCAGTTCGATTGCGGCGACTTCGACGTCGCCGTCATCGACGAATAGAGCGTGGGCGCGTTGCGTGGCTTCCATGCCAATCAACACCAAGTCGTCGCCGTGGATTTCAATATCCATTTCGACGGGAGCGCAGACAACAACATCGGTGTCGTTTGCGGGGAACGCGTCGCCGCTTCCGCCGTCAAGCGTCACCTCGTCAACGGCAACAACTCCATCGACGTTGTATCGGATGCCTCCGTCCCAGAACACGTCCACTTTCCCGTTAGTGATTGAGTGTCCGTTGGTCAGTGTGCAAGCGGCCGTATCGTTGTCCGTTCGGACAAAATCACTCCCGGCCGTTCCAGCGGGCAAGGTCAGGCCGTAAGCAAACGCCGCGTCCGCCGTGACGGGCGACGTTCGGTTGATAGCCTCGCCGGCGGCTTGGACAACCACCGCATAGCTTCCATTTGGCATGTCACTTCTCCTTGTGAGATTGATTGATTGTTGTGTTGTCGATCAGGCGTTCAGCAGCGGAACGCGGAGCGACCGATTCGGGCTGAAGGTGAAGTCGAAGGTTTGCTCGCCTTTCAGCGGCCGACCGCTCGACATTTTGACATTGACGTCGCCGTCGTAGCCCTTGCCGCTCGAATGATCCTTGAGCCGCAAGGCAATCGGCGTACCGGCGCAGGCGGCGGCAACAAGTGCCGCGAGCGTCGTGTCGGTCGGGCTGTTCTTCATGGTCAACGTCGCCGAGAACTTGATCGTTGCGACACCTTCCGACTCGACGGGCGGCGCGGCCCCCGCGCCAGCAACGGTCGTGTCGCCCATTTGCGGATCGACATCGAGCGTGATATCGACTCGGTTCGTGATGAGTACCGCGGCCGTGTTTCCGGCCACGCCGTAGTAAGCGAGTCCCTCGAATCCCATCTTCATCGTGTGGGTTCCTTTCTGTTACACTTTGACACGTGCGGCATCACGCCACATCGCGGGTAGTTTTGGCTCGTCCTTTTTCAATGCCGGATTGGCGTAAGGACGGGCTTTGATATTCACGATTCGCCTTGCGACTATCTTTCGCTTGCGATAGGTGGCGATTTCGTTTCGCCCACCGAACTCAAGAACTCGCGGGGTGTCGCCCACCTTGGCATTGAGCCTTTCCGGGCCGATGACAACGCTTCTTGTTTGCGGGTCGAACGCAAAGAAGATGAACTTCTTGAGCAAGTCCGCTCCGTGTGACTTCGGAGGATTGCCGGGCTTAGACGACCCTTTCGCGCGGCGAATGCTACTTCGCATGGTGCGGCGAACGTACGCGCCGAACTTCGACAGCACCTTCACCGAGGCGGCGTCCATCATCGACGCGACCTTCGGCGAATCAAAAAACCACTTCGTCACGGCAAGCGTCTTGCCCGGGCCGGCTTTCCCGCCGCCGAGGATCTTCGAGACGTTCAGCGATTTCATCATGCCCATGGCTACACCTCCACATCAACAAGGAAGGTGAACGCCAGGACCGTCAGAAAGACTCGCCGTTCGTCGATATCCTCAACCGAGTAGATTGGTTCGTGTGATATCTCGGAGCACACGGCCCCATCGTTTTCACCGAGTCGCACGCGGTTCAGTTCCGCTCGAATCTCCTCGCACAAGTCGAGCATCGCGTCGATTTCGTCCGTCTCTTCCGACACAGGCCCCGAGAGCCGCTTGAACACGCCAACATGGATGACCATCTCGCGTGAATCGAACCCGGCGGACGATTCGCCTTCCGCGTCGGACGCCGGAACGACCTGCACTTGCACATCGGTATTGCTTTCCGTGTCGAATCGCGGAACGTAGGCGCGAATCGCCGTGAAGCCAATCGAAAAGGTGGCCGCGTTGAGCGCATCCCGGACGGCAATGGCCAGAGTTGTGAGCGGGTGTGTCATTGTGGCAGCCTCTTCGTGTGGATGCGAAGGACTTGCCGGCCGGAATCGGAAAAACGATAAGGCGGCATTGATGCCGGTGCGAGCACCTCGAAATGCTCGACCGGGGTTCCGTCCCCGTCGAGCACCGCCACCCGGTCACCTCGCTGCGGTATAACCGCAACGCCAGATAGCAAAAGCGTCGAAGCAGCGACGATGAAGTCACGGTCGGAGTATTCGACGCGAACGCCGTCCACGGTCTCGACGGAGAACTCCGTGCGACCGTAGGCGGCGCTGAGCGTGACCGTTTCGGCGTTCCGCGAGTAGACGATTGACCCGCCAGCCGCACTAGGCAGGCGACGATTGAGCATCGTGATTGCGCGGTCCATCATGGTTGTCATGTTGCGACCTCGGCTTTCGGTTCAAGCGAGGCACGGAACCGTCGGGCACTATCAACAATTCGCTCGTCGTGACACTGGTACTTGTCCCATCGATGTCCGCACGCAACGCAACACGCCGGGGCCTCGCCGCTCATCTTGTGTCCCGCGATGCTGGGAAGCATGTCGCGCCATCGCTGAGCGATGATTGGAAACGGCTCATGAAACACGTTGCCGAACGTGCTTTTGCCTTGCCAGTCATAGCAGCACAGATGCGTGTTGCCGTAGTTGTCGATGATGAACTCGACGAACGGACGAAAACACGGGGCCGACGCATCCGCCGGCGTGATTTGGTGGAGTCGGCCGTCGAGTTCCGGCTTGTCCATGTAGCGAAGATTGATTTTCTTCGCCAAAAGTCGTTCACGGCCTCGATAGCTTTGCTCGTTGTATCCACTTACGATGATTTGCTCGAATTGGGCGAACCGTTCGCATTCCTCGGGCATAAGCGTGCCGTTCGTCCAGAGAATGAACCGGGCTTGCGGTGCCTCGGCCTTGATCCGCTCCATTAGCGAGAACATGCGGTCGGCTTGCAGAAGCGGCTCGTTGTAGTAAATCCATCCGACGAATCCGGTAAAGCCAAGGTCACGATACGCTTGGACGGCAAGCCCTATGATCGTGTGGTCGTCCAGTTCGTGCGACGTATCGAGTCCCGCGTATCGCAACGGGCTGCGATTCGGGCACCTGTCGTGCTGGTCGGCAAGGTTACACTCCGTGCCCAACTCGAATTGCAGCATTTGCGTCAACGCGAGCGGCTTGGCTTCGAGTTCGGTTCGCCACTTGGCCGCCGTGTTTTCGTCGCCGTTTTTGAATTGCCCGAAGTCTTCGTAGTTCGGGAATTCGATTCCGCCCTTGTGCATGAATCGCACTTTGCGCGTGATCCACGTATTGTAAACGCCGGCTTCCCAGAGTTGCCGCGAGAAATGCCAGTCTTCCGATTCCTGTTGATGTTCCCACTTGCCTTCCTTGTTGCGGACAATCCTCTCCGGAAACTCGAAGAAATGACGCAGGCTTCCATCCTGGTTCGTTTCGTGAAAAAACGGATGGGATAGGTCGGCCACCCAGCAGCCCGTGTTGTGCAAGAGCACTTTGTCGGGATAGCCCGAGTCGGCTGCGTCGAATGTCTCGGGAAGTTGCGTCAACACTTCCTTCATCGTGAATCGGCGGAACGCGCCCCACGGGTCGTTCGGGTCGCCAATGCCGGTGGACGTGACGCCACGGAAGTCCTTGATGGGCGAAACGGCCGACACGACGGCCGCGCCTTTTTCGTCCATGATGTCGAGAAGAATGTCGAGCCAATGCTGGTTCGAGTCGGGTGAGATGTCGCCGTGCAACATGGCGAAGTGCGTAACCTTGCCCTCTTCGTAGAGATTGAGAGCGTCGGTCAAACAGAGGTTGAAGTCGATGACTCCAGAAAATCCCATGCCGCCGTTGTACGGATGGGCCGCGTGTTTCCGCGTCGAATTGATAACGCCGATCGTGGTTCCCCAGCAAAATTGTTTGCCGGGAATCGCGAGATAGACGTTATGGCGTTTTGCTTCATTGCTCATTGGTTGGTCCCGCAAAAAACGCCCACCGTGGCAGCGACGTTGCGGGTCGTCGCGCCACGGCAGGCTAACCTAGGTTCGATTACGACATGATTCCCGCAATGAGTCCGCCGTAGTAGGCGTTGGCGCCCTCGGAAACGAGGTACGCCGTGCCATTCGCCGCAAGTGTGACGGCATTGTTCGCGCCCGCGCCGTTGACCTGTTTGCCAGTTGGCGGGTAGACCTTCAGCGTCTTGTCGGTCGTCTGCGAAATGATGATGACCTGAGCACCATCGACGCACGACGGTAGGCGAACGCCTGCCGAGTTGTCGGCCAACGCAACGATATTGACGCCCTCAGACAGCGCTCCAGCGGTTGCCTGATTGGCACCGGCCGCGTTGACGGCGGCGACCGGAATGCGAGGCATCTTGCCGAGCGTGAGGCTCGCGGCGTTGGTCGCGATGGTGATCGCTCCTTTCGTCGCGCCCGCGCCCGAGTCGATGACAAGAGCACCGGCCGTGCCGTTGGTAGCGTCGCCGGCACCCGACCGGACCGTGACGGCACCGCCCGTTCCACCGACCGCTCCCGCCGCACCACCGATCAGACTGGCAGCGGCACCGTTGCTTGTGCCAGTTCCGCCGGCACCGCCGGTTACACTGACGGCACCGCCTGCCTCGTTGGCGTCGCCCGCGCCACCAGCGACGGCAACCGCACCACCGGCACCATCACTACCGGCGATACCAGTGATGTTGAGCGTCGCGTCGGTTCCCGTGATGTCATTCGCGCCGACGCTACCCGCGAGAGTCGCGGTCCGTTCAGCGGCGGTCAGCTTCACGCGAACGTAACTCGCGTTGTTGGTCGCGTTCGCCACGGCGAACCCCATCAGGTCGCCCGTGGCATTGTCGGCCGCACCGACAGCCGTGTCATCGGCGACCGGCGTTCCGGCCGGGTTCCAGTAGACCGATTCGCCGACCGTAAACGTGTCGGTGGTCTTCGGCACGTCGAAGACACCTTCGGTCGCGAGCGAGCCGAGAACGCCGTTCGCGATTGCTTGGGTGGCGACCAGCGGCGTTCCGCCGAAGTTCACCACATCGCCAGCCACCACATCGGCGGACGGCGTGTAGTCGATGGCATCACCACGCGAGGTGATGCGTTTGCTGGGCACTTGCGCCATGATTCATATTCCTTCTGAGGAAGTGGGTAATAGTGATCTGGTCCCGCAACCCAGAAACGACCGTAATGGTTAGGCTTGCGCCTCGACCGTCGCGCGGTATTCGCTCATGTCCACGCCGAAGTCGTGGTATCCGCGAAGTTGGATGCCGAGCGTCGAGAAGTCGGCGTCGGCCGATTCGACAACCGGCGTTTGCACGCCATTCAGGAAGCACACCACGGCGGAAGCCAGAATGGCCGGGTCGGCGCACATCCACCAGTTGGTGGCCGAGTAGCCCGTGTAATTGGAATTCTCCAACTGCGGAACCACGACCGGACGGAAGCGGTTCTGGTAAATGTTCGAGGTCGGGTACTTCGTGCTCGACGTCGTGTCGCGAATCTCGGTACTGTTGAAGTACTTTAGCGCCGTGGCTTCGAGCGACGGCGGCACGAGCACTTTCACCGGATTGAGGTTCAGCAATCCGCCGTCGGGCGCTGCCATCGAACGAAACGCCTTGACGGCTGTCGCGATTCCGGTATCGCCGAACGCCGAGCTCGTAACGAGGTTGCCACGAGTGGCCGTCCAGAACGCGGCACCATCAGCAGCGGCAAGCCAGACGGTCCAGAACAATTTCTCCATTGCCAGGGCGGCACCCAAGCCAAGACGACGACGCAAGTCGTCAAACGCACCCAGGTCGTCATTGATGATGTCTTTGCGGGTGAGCTGCATCATGCGGGCGTAAGTCCGCGCTTGCAGCGTGTACGACTCCTGTCCTGCCGTGCCGTGTTGAATCTCACCGCCGGCTCCGACCTCCTTGTATTCGAGGTCGGTAGTCAGACGGAAGGCGGTGATCTGCTTGAAGTCCGACACGGTTCGCGTGGAGGCGACTTCTCGCCACATTTGCGGGGCCGTCTCGAATCCAGAGAGCAAGAACTTGTGACCCAAGTTCGTGATCATGGTCGTGACGGAATGCACGGAGAACGCGGCCTTGAGCACGTCGCGTAAATTGCCGTCGGTGATCGACATGCGGCCGCCGTCGTATCCGTTCGCCATGGCCGCCTGCAAGAGCACTTCCTGCAAGCCGATCCCGCGAAATCGCTCCGATGCTTCGAGCACTTCAGGCTTGTAGTGCTTCTCAATGTCAGGAAGTCCGGCACTCTTGGCGAGGGCACATTGAATCACGTCGGGCGCGTTGTCTCGCGTCGAACCGTGAATCGCCGGTGCCTTCGGGCGTTCGGCTCGAATCAATTCGACGTTGGCCTCGGCCTGAGCCTTGACCAACTCGACCTCCAGCCTTGTCGGTGCCCATTCCTCATTGAGGGCCGCGGCCTTGAGCGTGGCAGCCTTCTCTCCCGCCTTGGCTTGGATGCTGGCGAGCGTCGCGCCGTCGATTTTCCCGGCGTACTTCGCGGCTTCGGCTTGCACGTTGGCGACGTGCTTTTCGTAGGCAAGCACGCAACCAGAGAGATCAAACGAGGGCTTCGCGGCGGCCGGCTCGACGATGCCGCTCGCCTTGACGGTCTTGGCGGATTCGGTATCAAACTTGGCTTTCAGCGCCGCCGTCTGCTGATCGGTCAATTCGGCCGCATCGAATCCGAGGGCCTCAACCCATTGGTCAAAATCCATCTTTCCTTCTCCTTGTGGATATGCGGCGCGTGCCGCTACTTTGGCGCTGGTCTTGCCGTCGGCAGCCATTGCCACGAATGACACTTCTCCAAGCGTCGCCTTGCGAGCGACGTAAACAGGCCCCTTGAACGTCTTGCCATTGACCTTGGTGGTCGTGGTTTCGTCGAAAAATTCCATCTTGTCTGGCCGCGCGCCGACCGACGCTTTCCAAGGGAAGCCCATGCCGGCGCTTTCGACGACTTGACTTGATTCCATGCTGGCACCGGAGACGATGCCCGAGAGGGTCAGTGATTGCGCGCCGACAGTCACATCATCCGCATGACCGACGATCTTTGACGTGTCGTGATCCATGAGGATCGGCAGCGGAGCAGCAGCCGACAGCCCGGCAAGGTCGATAACAACCGGCGCGCCGTAGTAGCCGACCACCATCGCGCCGCCCGTATAGGCCGTCATGGTGAATCGCTTCGGCTTGGACGCCTCTTCGCCCTCGGCGGCCTTGACCCACTCGATGCCCGTAACGTCCATGCGGAACGGGTGGCACTTGCGGGCTGCGTTGATTAGCTTGGCCTTTTCTCGCCGCTGGGATTGCTTGCTCATATCGTGAACCTCGCATGTCCATTGCCGTTAATGACGCGCTGGGCGAATGCCGCTTCGGCGCGTTCGGTTTCGTCCACGTCGCTTTGTTCCGCGCGATCCGGTCGCGTGCTGTCCGACACATCCACGCCGCCCGCGAGATTTGCGTCGAGAATGCGGCGTTTCATTTCATCCACGGATACGCCGTACTCGACGGCCATTTCGTCGAGGGCGTCTTCATAGTCAGCACCGTCTTCCGCATAGATTCGCCCGAGCGTCATGGTTCCCGTGGATAGAGCGATCTTGCGAGCGGTGGCTGTTTTGACAGGATCGTTGTGCGGTTTCCCTGGCCAGCCCCAAGCGTGCTTCGGAACGGAGTCCAATTCCGAATTCCAACCGAACTTCTCGCGAGCCTCGCGGAACCATGCCTCGAAGGTCGGCTCTACCACGTCGGCCTCACACTCTTGTTGCTCAATCCCGAGTGCGACGTAATAAGTCTGGTGGTCGAGTTGGCCGCCACTGTAGCTGTATCCGCTCGAATCGCATGCCGCGATGTTGTAGGGCATGTTCAGCGGTCGTGCCTCTTCGCAGAGGATGGACCGATTGAACATTTCGTAGGTGGTCGCCGGATGTTCGGCTTGCAGTTGCTTGATCGACGCGCCGGCCGGCGAAACGAGCATCGTCCGCTTTTCGATGGGCAGACTGGTAAACGGCGCGACTTCGTCATTGCCATCACTGGCTATTCCCATTTCGAGCACGGCCGAATAGTCGGCGGCCGTCTCGGCGGCGGCGACGGTAGCTTCCCGAAATCGCCGCGCGGTCGGAAACAAATTCAACGTTGCCGCCGTTTCGGGAACGCCGCGATGCTGTTCGGGTCGTTCGTCGAAAAACCAGTGGCAGACGAATGTGGCCGAGTATCGCGTGAACTTTTCGAGCGCGCCGGATGTGACCGTAGCTCCAGGGTGACGGTCCAGAATGTCGTAATAAAGCGGGTTCCCGTTTTCGTCGAACGTGATTCCGTCCACGTATCGCTCATCGTCCGTGCGAAACTGCGGAGACGTTAGGCGGTCGCACTCGACGGGCCGAAGATTGATCTTGACCGGATGCCGAATCCCCAGGTCGGTAATGATGACCGCGAGGGCTTCGCCGTCTCCCGTCTTGGCCCGGTTCAGTTGTCGCAACTTGCGAGCAAACTTTGCAGCCTTCGCCCATCGATTCCACTCGGATTCAACCATGGCATTGAATCCAGGCGAACCAGTTTTCATCATCAGCGTCGGCCCCTTGCCGATGACGTAATTCGCATGAGTCCGGTGCATGCCAGCCTTATGGCCATTGTTCGATCGTTCGTAGCGGTCGCGGTTCCGCAACTTCGTTCGTACGGCAAGCGAGTTCGATGCGTCTGCATTGAGTGCGTCGGCGCTGGCCCAAATGTTGATCGTCTCGCTTCCGTCGCCGGCCGCGTCATAGCGTCCACGCACCGTCTTCGCCTGTCGCACTTCAGGCACGGGCCTCGCTGTCGCGACGGAACGGAAGATCGACGTTACTCGGGAAAGGATGCTCACCCACAACCTCCGGGCTTCAGTTGCCGAAACGACAGGCCAAGGTGATTCTTCGACGCAGCCGCTTTCTTCGCGAGGTACTCGTCGGCGCGAATCAGCTTGTCGATGTCCATGGACGTAACGGACTGCCCATCAACAGAAACGGACTGGACGCCCTTGGCGGTCTCTTCAATCGCGTCTTGAATGGTTTCGTCGGCCATGGTTTTGCTTTCAAAAGTCGGGCGGGCGCAAACAAAAAGGCCATGCAACGATGCAGCCGCTGCATGGCCTCGTGTTTGCGCTGGGATTCGCCGTCGGGGATCAATCGACGACGCCGCCCGGTGATCTGGTTATGGTCGGATTATGCCATAGGTATCCTCGTTGGTCTTGAATAATCCATCGCGTTTCGCAAAATGTTCCCACATATAGGAAACTGATTACAGCTCTTTCGTCCTTCGCACGGTTCCGCAGTGCCGACAGACTCGATAACGGATAATGAAGCCGTCGTGTCGATCTGAATCGCGCACGTAAGAATCACGGCAGCCGCACCGCCGGCACTCGATGCCGAGCTTGCCGTCGTGCGAGCTTGCGTCGGCTTGGAGTTGTGCTGGGTGTGGTCGATTCTCTGGTAGCATCAGACCCTCCTCCCCGCCAGCGCCGCGAGTTGAGCGGCGGTCAGCCGTGTCGAGCTTCGCCCCTTCGGTCGATATCCCTTGCTCGCAATCTCCGGGAACTGCGCGCCGAGCATCGACGCGCCGACCGCACATCCGACCAGGTTATCCCAGTAGTGGTTATCGCTGTGCGGCATGAGCCACTCCCACACGTCGCGAGTCCGGCCCTTGGCGGTCGTCTCGACGGGAGCTTCCGATACGCAGTGGTCGGCGAACAGCGAGTGCTCGCGAGGATCGACGCCGAATAGCTCGATGCCGCCGGGCGTGCCAACTGGCAAGGCGAGCCGTGCCGCAACGCATGACTTCCACCAGTTCACGTCCACGGTGACCCATCGGTCGCCGCTGATTGGCTTGCCGATTCGCCAGCCGAGTCCCGTTCGCGTGCCAGGCTCTGGCTCGTACTCGTCGAATGTTTTTTGGGCAGGTCCGATGCCGTAGCCCTGCGCCGACATAAGCCGGACGCCGGACTCGGGATGTCGCCGCACGAACTGCTTGACCAGGGCGTTTTTTTCGCCCCAGCGAGCGTCAATGAGAATCATGCCCATGCGAAGATCGGCTCCATCTTCGCGGCGATACTGTGCGGCGAATAGCTGATCGGTAAGGCTCCGCAGTCCTGCAACAATCCAAGCGTCTTCATCCGATCCGGGCAGCATGTCGGCCATGGCGATCGGTGAATTGCTCTCCGCGAAGTACGACACGGGCTGCCTTGGATAAGTCCCGTAGTCGATCACCGAACCGTCGAATAGTTTTGACCACGAGCAGACGGTATAATACAAAACCCTCAAGTGAACGTCGATGTGGCATGAAATGAACTCCGCTTCCTTCGGCACGATACCGCGTGCCAGGTTGTTCGTTTTAGAGGCTATCCACACGGCGGTCAGCTTGAATTTTGTTTCGGCATTTAGCGGCTCGTTCTGGTATTCGGTCGATACCACGTCGAGCCCATCGTCTATCAGCACGTTGTAGATGTGCTGAATCGCAGAGACTTCAGCCGGTTCCGTGTAGCGATACTCCCAGGATATCTCACACCCTTCGTCGGCCTCGCCGCGTCGTTCGAGATACATCGCGGTGGCCTGCCTATGTGCCCGCTCCCTATCTCCGTGTATCTCCTTGTCATAGCCACGACGAACCGCCGCGTAGTCTTTCAGCCAGAACGTATCATGGGCTTTCGACCACGACTTTACGAACGCTATACGGTGGCCCTCCCATGCGGAATCGTCGAGCAGCTTTTCCATCATGTCTTGGCGGGCCATGACGGTTCCGTTGACGATCACGGAAAACGCTTTTTTATGACCGGCGGAATGAAGCCAACTACGCTTCAGAATGCGCAGATTCTTTTCGACTTGTAGAGGGCTGACCGCGCTGTCTTCGTCTTGCGGGTCGTCGATCAGAACGAAATCGGGCCGGACCTTTTTTCCGGTTTTCTTATTCTTGTAGCCGACGCCGCGAGGCTTCGTGAACGGCTTGACTTGAATGGCCGCGCCACAGCACTTCGCCCACTTCACGTCAACGGTTGGCAATACTATCAGTTCCGCCTGCCAGACTATGTTGGTGTGGGCTCCGCAAACAGTCTGACTCGCAGCACGCTGTGGCTTTCCGTCGAGCGAGGCTATCGGATAGCACGCCTCGGGGTAGTCTTCGGCGAGCAATTCATTGTCCGACAATTCGGCCTTGATGCTTGCCATGCTATGCGCGATGGCGTCTTTCGAGATACCGGCCATGACGGCGAACTGCTTATGCCCGTTGAGAATCGCCCACAGTATCGTATTCTCGGCAATGACCGTCTTGGCGAACTCACGATAGACCACGTTGGCGAGCCTGCCTCCGCGTAGCACGATTGATTGAATGGACTCGATGACGCGGCGGTGGTCGTCGGAAAATGGAGCGAGCCCGGTCGTCTGCGGAAAGTACGTCGTGAGAAACTCGAATAGACTCGCCTCGCATCTGGCGCGCCGCTCAGGGTTGACGATTGCAGGCAATTCGCCGATATCAGAGAGGGCCGCGTACTGCTCGCGCGACTTGCGAGCCATGAGGTCGCTATGGGCGCGGGCCGGGTCCACGTTCCCCTTGGCGAGTTTCTCGGCGAGCCTGATTTTCTTTTTCAGGTCGCGAAGTTTTTGCAGGTCGTCCAAAACAAAAAGCCCACGCAAGGGATGCGGCCCCCGCATGGGCTTGTTACGACTGATGCCAAAAGGGACTGGCCGGTCTCTCAGGGCGTCGCGGTTAAGTTGTGGTCGTGGTTAGGCGTCTTCTCCGGCTTTCGTGGCGAGGTTCAGTCCAATTACTTCCTTGTAGCTTTCCTTCCAGCGAATCAGTGGCCGATCTTTCAATGCGGTGTATATACCGAATATCGACTCCCGTGATTGCCCGCGCCGGATGCGCTCAATCTCTTGCGGGCTTGCGTCTGAGGCTCGCTCGCTGATACGGTTCATCTTCCCGATCCAAATTGAATCCGTGACGTGCGGAGACAGTTCATTGAACAGGCCGACCGCATCGGTTGCGTCGAGCAGGGGTTCGCAGCTTACGCTCGTGGCGTAGCCCTGCTTGTGGGCGAGTCGAAGACTGGCGAGTCGCTCTTCGTAGCACGGCGCTCCGGGCTCCCAATAGGCGAGTATACTTTCGTCGCGAGCACCAATCGTAAACCGAAATGTGACTTGTTCTCGCCAGAGCATCAGGTCGCGGCAAAGGGCCTCGATCACCGACAGATGCGGCTTGCTGACGATAAGCACATCATTGCCAGCAGCCAAGAGATTTCGGAGAACTTCGCGGCATGGGTCGAGGGTCTCGGGCGTGATGTCGTGGGTGGTCGGGAACATGACCCGCCCATCGAGTTTACGCCGGCGCTTGCGAACTTCGGAATACTTGACTCGCATCTCCGTCCAGTCGTCGGCCGACTCGATGCGGCTGAATCGAAGGGCCATTTGCCGAGCGTAGCAATACCGACAGGCGTGCGAGCATCCCGAAATGCAGTTGACCGAGTGGACAGCCCATTCCTTCGTGCCCGTGATTCGTGTAGACTTCACTTCAGACATGAGCGACCTCCTTAACAGGCTGCTTGTGTTTAGGCCGGGCCGAGGTTGCCGCCTCGCGTCCGGCCGCTTTGTTGGGGACCACGTGGACGCCGAGGTAGCGAGCCGACCCATCAGAGCGAGCCTCCACAGCTTCCGCTAATAGTATATCCGATTGGTAGACTTCCGCCAATAAGTAATCCGTGGCGAGAGCGTTAAGCTTCATGCCGATCGCGTTTGGAACGTCGATTTCTTTTAACCCAAGTGCCTCTTTTGCCACCTTTAGCAGGGGCGACCCACCGATTGATACCTGCCCGACCGTAAGAAAAACCGTCGTCGGCTGGCTGATATTCGGCAGCATCGCCTCCCAGTGCTTCCACGGGCTGCCGTAGGTGTCCACGTCCACGACGTTTTGGGGCCATCCGGATTGAGCGAGTATCCGAGTCGAGTCGATCTTCAGCCTGCCCTTCTTCGGCTTCACGTCCACACCCCAATAGGTCGCGACCTCGAACTCTTTTCGGAGTTGGTTCCACAGCAGCCCGGAGCCTTGGCAACAATCCAAAACGTGAATCGGTCCATCGGCGTGATACTTCCGAAGGAAGTACCGCCGAAGATCGAGCTTCGCTTTCGGGTTGTGGTTGTCGGTCTTAACCATCGTTTGCCGTCGTCTCCAGAATCACGCCGTCGATTTCGCCGATAGCCTCGATGGTTTCCGCTATCTCGCCGAAATGAACCGTCGGGGTGCCGATCAAGGCCCATGTCATGGCGGGAGGTGGCTTGACGTCGAGTTGATTAAGTTTCGTCTCGCCGTCGGATTCCGTGTCGCCTAACATGCCTTGCAGCATCGCATCGACGGCTTCACTCTCAACCGTGATCGATTCGAGTAAATTCTCTAACGCTTCCCTGTTGGTTTCCGCCATTGCCGCCAGCGGATCGAGGGTGGCCAGCAGCTTCCGGGCTTCGTCCTGGTCCAGGTCAAGCACCAACACCGGAACGACTTGCTCCGGGTCCAGCGACTGGCGTAGGTGGCCATCCACAAGCTCCAGGGTGCCGTCAGGAAGCTCGCGGGCCAGGAGGGCGTCGGCATAACCGATCTCGGCGAGCACGCCCTGCATGGCCGCGACCTGGGCCGTGGGGTGCGTTCGCCAGTTGTCCGGGTTGGCGAATAGGTCGCCGGCTCGGACGTTGCGGAGTTCTTTGATTCGATTTTTGATGGGCGTGGTAGACATGGTAACATAAGTAAAGGGAGTTAGTATTTTACGCTGTTCCCTTGGCCCTCCGGGAAGGGGAAGCCGGGAAAGAACCTATGGAATTTCGCACGCTACACCGCCCAAATTCCCCAAATGTCCGGCAATTGATAAGGCGACGCCGATCCGGCTGGCACGATGAACTCGATCCATGGCCCCTGTCCCGCCCTCGCTTCGTACCGCACGCTGGGCAGTAGATTGGCCACCGATGCCACTCCGGCCTCATCGCTCACGACCGTTCTCGTTGCCGCTTGGTGTGCCGTGCCGGCCGACATGCTCGACTTGACTCGCACGCCGATTTCCACGCCCTCGATCGGCTGGCCGTCCGCGCACCGCGCGATCCAATACCCTGTCACGCTCCCCGGCTCGCTCGGCGTGATCGACACCGCCGACATGCTGTAAGTCTCATCCTCATCGCCGTCAACCACCAACGTCTCGGCGTCCATCGTGTACAGCGGCAACGTCGCACGAACCGTCCAGGTGCCGTTGTCGAGGGCAAACGTCGCAACACCCGAGGCATTCGTGGTTCCGAGGTACGATTCCGCGCCCTTCGTGACGCGCACCTTCACCGATTCGAGTGGATCGGTGCCGTCGTCGATCGTAATCGTCACCGCGTTCGCACCGGTGCCCGTGCCAACGTCCAACGCATTGACAGCCGCCAAAATCGCCTCTTGATTCTCTGCCGTCGCATCGCCACCACTACCAGCCTCAATCTCGCCAATCGCCGAATCGAGTCCCGCCAACTGGTCATCCAAATTGGCGTTCGTCATACCGAGTGCGCTGCGCACCGCCTCCGCGTCGAGTCCGACTTCAATCCCGTCAATCGCGGTCCCTAGCCCGCTGAGTTGCGTGTCCAAATCTGCGTTAGTCATACCGAGAGCTTCCCTTGCTCCGGCCGCATCGAGGAAACTGTCTTCGATCAATTCCACTGGCTGGTTGCCGACTTCCACGATGTTGACACCGTGGGCCGTGCCCGCTTCATCCGCATAGAACACGGGCATCGGCAAGTCGTCATGCGTGATGTACAACACGTACCCGTCGCAGTCGGCTTCGGTCTCCGTGATAACCAGATTCCACGTTGAGCCGTTGGCCTCGGGCGTATTCTCTACGGCCGCGAACGCCGCACCGTCTTTCGAGATCGTGATTGTCGGCGCGGTTCCAAGAGCAACGCCGAGCGAATCGACCAGCGGGATACGGACGGTGTGTTCAGCAGCTTTCGTGTACATCAGTCGGTTATCTCCCACGCGAAAGTCGCGGTCGTCGCGCCAGGGTCGGCGTCCACGTTAATCCTGAACGTCGTCGCGCCGATGTCGCTCACCCAGTAGTGGCTCGCATCGCCGAGGTTATTCGTCGCGGTCAGATGGATTCTCGCGGCCGACGGCGTAATTTCGAGTCCGTGCGTTACATCAACATAGGTCGCGCCGTTGTCCACCGTGGCCGTGCCGCTGTTGCTTGTCACGTAGTTGATGTTCTTCCGAACTACCGTAGCAGCCTGAACCGACAGCTTGGCCGTTTTCATGTCACCGAGGTAGTTCCGCTCAATCACGTTGCCGCTACACGTCGCGTTTTCCTTGATCGCGTAAGTCACGGTCTTGGTGGATTGGTCATCCAAGAATGTATTGCCGATAATCCTCGAATTGGTCGTGTTGTCCATTTCGAGGTGCGGGAAACTGCCCGATTGCGAGTTGTTTCGGAAGAAATTGTTGACGATTTGCAGCCGCGTGGGCGTGCGGTAGTACGTGCGGATGCCGCGCTCTCCGTTGCCTTGGAATCCGCAACCTTTAACAATCACATCATCATTGTAGAGTTGTAAACCTTCGTCGCCGTTGTCATTGAAATCGCAGCCAATGAGTTTGGTCGTACCTGGATGAACGGCTTCGGGGATGTCGCATTCAAGCTTCATCCCGTACAAAGCACAGCCGCTAAACGACGCGCCCATCGCCAGCATGTCAACCGTGCCTGCTCCCGCATGGCACCCGCCGCCCGTGCTCGAATCGCCATATCGTCCGCCGATAATCTGTGGTCGGATCGCCGAAGTCGTGAACGCGAGAGCCTCGTCTTTGTTGCCGAGCACGCGACAACCAATCAAGTGCAGATCGGTCGTACTGTCCGCGTAGATGCCGTACCCCGCCCCCGTCGTGTTGTCGATGATGATGAGCCCCGACAGCAGCACGGTATCAGCCGTCGCGATTACCAAGCCGCCGCCGTATCCGCTGTTTTGCAAAAGGCAGTCTTTGACGTTGCCGTTCTCGCAGACGCCAAGGCGAATCGCATACCCGTAAGTGTCGTGCGCCGTGACGTTGCGAAGCTGGAAGCCGTCCACCTTCTGTAGGTGGATGCCCGATGAGAACTCGACGTTATTGTTCGCCGAATTCCCTTCGAGGCAGAGGTCGCTAATCGTGATGTTCGCGTTACCCTCGGCGTGACTCGCGTTCTCGATGATCGAATCATCGACATCGTTCGCGAGCGTGAGGATGGTAGCCACGCCCGCACCCGACAACCAACACCCACTGGGCACGAGCACGGGAGAGCCTCCGGTGAATGTCCCGGCCGTCAGTCGCACGTGTCCGCCTGCTTCGAGAGCCTCGTTGATTTGTGCCTGATCGTTCGTGCCGTCGCACCGCAACTGAGCGCGAGCGCGAGCGTAGGCCGATGCATCGACCGCCGCAACAACCAGGTCGCTCATTCCGATCACGGGTGGGACGTAGATGCTACCGCTCATTCGCTCACCCTCCGCAGTCCCACCACACCGATAGAACCGAGTTCCACATCTTCGCCGCTCACCTTGCCAACGTCTACTTCATCGGTCGCCGGGTCGAACGTCGAAGGAACAACCCACGACGCGGGGAGGCAATCAACGTACCCGGTGATCGTGCTGAGCGTGCCGGGTAGCGTCGTTCCCGTGTCTTCTAGAATGTCCTGCAACACCTTGCCGACGGTGCCCGCCGTGTCGTGGTTGCCCGATAGCGCGCGATTAAGAATAGCATCGCGTGCGGCCGTTCCAATGGCCGAAAGCGTCAAGTCGTCGAGGTCCGGCAGGTTTTCAATGAGCTTGTCGATGATGGCCTGCTTGACCGCCTCGCCCGTGGCGTCGTCGGCTATCTCGGCTTCGATTGCGGCAACCAGGGCTGTGACTTGCTCGGCAGTCAGTGAGTACCCCGTCTTTCCGACATTCCAGTTGCCCTTACCGTCCAACGCACTCGCTGCAATCTTGGCCGCCGTAATCGCCCCGTCGCTCAGCACGTTGGCCGACGCTACAGCCGTGCCTCCCCATTTCGTGACGTTGACTTCCTGGTCGGCTGCAAGCGAATAGCCCGTCTTGCTCCCTGACGCCACCACAACTCCATCCGTGCCAGTGTCGAGTAGAATCGCATCCACCACCGTGTCCACCGCGTCGATCAGCGTCTTGAGTGCCGCGTTTCCGTGGGTGCCGCTGTTGGCGATTGCGTAGGCGTCGCCCGACTGTGCTGTGTGTGTGCCAGCCGCCAACGTGCCAACAATCCGAGACAGAAGCGTCGTGGTTCCGGCCGTGTCGGCTCCGGCATAGGTGCTCGTTCCGATCGACGCGGGCACCGTCACTCCGGCGGCTGCGGTTACGGTCTGCGTCTTGATCGTGTGAACGTCAACCTTCTGCGTATCGGGACAAATCACGATACCCGCCGTCGCCGATGCCGTTGTTACCACTGTCACGGCAATCGGTATGCAGTCCGCCTTGTAGGCCGTGACCGTAAACGCCGTGTAGTTCGTCTCGGCCTGCGTCGGCACGTAATGAACGATGCCCTCGACATAGGACGTGGTTCCTTCGCCAGCCGCCGCCGCGCCGCCTTCGGGCGTGACCTTAATCAGCACGTCGGACGTTTGGACCGCGCCGGTGGCGATGAGCACGACCGGGCCAACGGCGATTCTCGGCGGAGTGGCTGCGTTTCGTGGGTACATATCAGATCACTCCCGAGCCGATGGTTTGATGACGACGAATAGCCCAGGCCGCCTTGAACGCGGGAGGCGTGACGCCGCCAGACACCGCGAACAGTCGGCGTCGTGGCGGTTGGATCAGTCCCGAGAGCAGGACGTTCGACGGGTCGGCCAGTTGTTGGATTTCGGCGGGGGCGAGGGCGCGGTTGAATTTAAGAATATCCGCCAGCGAGCCGCCAAAATAATTAGACGGCGTTGAGCGATAGAGACAGCCGACGGCTGCATTAACCAATGTGATTGGCAGCGATGGAATTGCAACGGCCGCGCCTGTTGATTGTCCGTCGCCAAAACATTCCAAGTACCCATTATTGATTGTCATCGCTAGGTGGTGCCAATTGCCGTCGTTGAGGTATGCCGTCACCTGTTGGTTATTTACCGTCGAACTTGCGTCATTTCTAACACTGCCGCGCACGAGTCCCACTCCCAGACATAGACCAACAAACGCGGTGCTACCTCCCTCACTGATAATCCACTCGTCATTTCCGGTCTGTGTGGATTTCATCCACGCCGCAAACGTCAGATTTCCAGGACCGACAATGGATGATCCAGGGAGTAGCACGTAATCATTCGAATTGTCGAGGTCCAAGCCCCACCGCCCCAACTCCGGCACCCACATCCAATCGGTCGGCGGGTCCATGTTCGTGAGCGTGCCGTGATTGTTGAATCCGCTCGCGTCCGGATAAATCAACGAACCCGCCGCGCCGAAACCACCAAGCCCAGCAAATACCAGACCCTGCGACAGGCTGCTGTTGCGGTTGATCGTGAATTGTTCGGGACGTTCGAGCATCTAAGCGGCTTCCGTGGTTTGCTCGCTGTGGAGCGTGTACTTGAGCGTGCTGTTGTCGGCACCGAACGCTTGGCCCGTGCGGTTAACAACCTGCAATTTGAACTTGCACGGCGGAATCGGCAGATTCACCCGCACGGCGTAACGAGCCGTCACGGCCGCGTCGAACGGCATGACGCAGAGCATCTGCGGAATCGGGGCCGTTGCGTCGTTGTAATTCGTCCCATCGACACTCGGCAAAATGTTGATCTGTACGTACCCGCCCGCCGTTCGCGCGCCTTCTTGCGTGTAGACGTACAATTCGAGGTTCAGGTATTTCGCCTTGGCGGTGGCGTTATCAATTTCGTCCGACAGTGCCGCCGCCGTGTTTGCCAGGGCATCGAGGCCCGTCGTCATTAGCGTGACGACGCTCCCCATCGGCGACCAGAGATGATTGTATGTCGTCATGGGCTCAATACCTCAGTGCCACGGATTCGACAGCGGCTTGGATCACGCTATCGGCTAGCCCGGCAGTTGACTCGGCGTCCGCAATGGCCGGATCGAAACAGACTTCCCACGCCATGGCTCGCGCCTTGGCGGCCGGATCGGCAATCGCCTCGGGCCACCACTCGGCATTGATGCTGGCATTGCGACAGTAGATCGCGAATTTCGCCACGGCGACTTCGATGCGAGCTAGAAACGGCTCGTGCGTGGACATGCGGCGATTGTAAATGTCGAGGTAAGTCGCGGCCATGATCGGCCCTCCTGTGTTATCGTTTCCCGCGTCGGGGGTTATCGCGTGTTATGCTCAGAGCAGTGGCGAATCATGTTCTGTAGCGTCGTGTCGAGTTTCTCGCTGTCCTTGTGCCGCTGCTTTTCCCAGCCGTCCCACCGTTCACACAGCAGCCCGACCACGGAGGAATGTTCCTTGCGAATCGCGTCGAGCGAATCGCGTTGCTCTTTGATTTCGCCCCGCTGGCACTTCACCACCCAGAACAAAACGCCCAGCGCGCCGAACTGCGCGAGCGTCCCGAGTTCCGGCATCACCGGCGTGATCGTCTGCCCGACGACGAGCCCGAGGTAGCCGATCAATAGAGAAAACTTCATGGGTCCGTCCCTTCGGCCGCATCCATCACGGCCCGTTGTTACCGCCAGTGCCAAAAACAACACAACCCGCGCGGCGACCGAGAGGGTAGCCGCCGCGCGGGACGCAGTAAAATCATCGACGGCAACGCAGCAGACGCAACGGCGCGAGTGCCACGCGACCGACGCCGCGAACCAGACGACCGGAAGCAGAAACGGCACGTCGAGCCGGTTTTGCGGCGAGTATGCCACGCACCGGGGCGACGACTTTCGTTTCAGTGACCGTCACCGTTTCGACGACTTGCGTGTCGGACCAGACGACAGCCTCGGGGCACGCCGGACATTGCGCGTTTGCGGGCGAGCAGGCCAGCGTTGCGAGGAATAGCAGAGCGAGAATGGCGAGAGACTTCATGGGGTTCTCCTTGGATTGGTGGCCGTTGCGGCCGGTTACAATTAGAGCCACTCGGCGGTTCCGAAATCGGGAATCGTCCGCGCGGGGAATCCGTCGATGTCCGAGTAGTGGTAGATGTCGCCCGAGCCGATGAAATAACGCTCGTACACATCCTCCGGCACCAAGAACATTCCATGCGGCCAGGGGCCGTAAATGTCTTCCGGCCAGACGCGCGGCTGCTCGTTCCATTTGCTCCACGAATTGGCGATCATCCAAACGCAGACCGGATAGATTTCGCGGGTGTCGTCATAACCGACGGTCGCCATATCGTGGTTCCATCGACCAGACACGACGGCGATTCCCCGCGAGTCGCTCTTGGTGGAAAAGCCGATATTTTGGCCGGAATGCGCCGCGTAGCCGGCGGCCAGCAACGCCCGCGATTCGGCGGCCGTGCGCGGCGAGGCGAAGCGGCCGACTTTGTGCTCGTTACAGAGTTTTTGGACGGCGGCTGGCACGCCGGAGCGGCCCCAACCGATGCCGATGCTCGCGCGGTAGATCGACAGATCGACCACGCCGGGGTAGTTCAGCCGGCCCAGCGAGCCGACCTGGTTCACAAACCGCGCGGCCAACGCCGGCGACATGCCTTGGCCGGAGTGGCCCCGCGCGCCGTAGGTTGGTTCCGTCGCGCCGCGAACGTGGTATTCTTCCGGCTCGCCGCCGATCACGATTTCGACGGATCGGGATACGTCGCGAGCATTCCGGCAACCGTGGCTCGTACAGTCGCCCGTCGTTTGCGACTCTTGGCCGAACGCGCCGGGGTCGAATTTCTCTCGAGCTTTCCAGAGTAGCGCCCGTTTCCCTTCGCCCGTTTCGCGCAGCGCTTCGGCCGACGGCAGTTCGTTGAACAGCGTCGTCGCGCCACTAGCAAAACAGCGTTCGATTTCATCATCATCGTGCGGCGCGCCGGGCAGGCCGGCACGATAGGCGTCGAGCAACTGTCTCGGTGTTCGGTAACTCATCGGCTGGCCTCCCATGCGGCCCACGCAATCGCCGAGAGTGTGGCGGCGGCGGTGGCCCGGCGTTCGGGCGAGAGTTGCAGATTCTCCAGGCCGATCCGCGATTTGAGCACGGCCTCGATCGCCGGCGACGCGGCCGGGTAGTGGCCTAGAATTGTATCGCCGAATTCAGCCTTACCCTGTTCGACGATCGATCGGCGGATGCCGGCGACATCATCGGCGCCACCGGCGACGACGATCGACGAGGCCCGGGAAAACACGCCGGCGACTCGACGAAAATTTGCGACTGCGCCCTCCGATTCGCGCGATTCAGCCAGCGCGGCCGTCACCGGGGCCACGGCGGCCTGTAGCTCGGCCGTCGGCACGTCGTAGGGATTAGGCTCCGGCGGTGGAGGCGGGGGCGGTGGAGGGGGCGGCGGCTCCGGCTCGATGTTGTCGAGCGTGTGAGCGGCCAACACGGGCACATTGTCGATGGCCGCGGCCAGGATGAACTCATACCGGCCGGCCGTGCGGCTCGCGAAAATGGCCACGCGA
>Ga0334883_1001137_pt1 | contig 41631 bp, 31 predicted proteins | sample GraSluR1_MG_6_FD_207230 | JGI IMG/M metagenome (GOLD analysis project Ga0334883, IMG submission 207230) | Sludge microbial communities from methane-producing bioreactor in Wageningen University, Netherlands - Granular Sludge_09_05-R1 | ecosystem: Engineered > Bioreactor > Anaerobic >...
CAGGACCCCCGCGGCACAGGATACCGGTACCACGGCGGAGCGGGCCATGACCCGGCCGTCCTGAAGCAGGCTCACCGTCAGCCCAACCGTCCCGGCCACAACGGCCTCCATCTGCAGCGGCAGGCGCAGGATGTGCTCCCCCGGGCCGGTGGCCTCGGCCGCCTGCCCCGCAGTCAGTTCGCAACGTAGGGCGGTGTCGCCATCGGCCGCCCCGGCCACCCGGGCCGAGACCGCGAGCTCCCGCTGTTGTCGGGTGTGGGTGAATTCGCCAAGGGCCGGGCCCTGCGCGGAGAACTGCAGCCTCCCGAAGGCCGCCGGCTGATGGAAGTCCCTCTGCAGCCCACTCCAGGTGCTGTAGCGGCCGTCGGCCGAGCGAGTGCGGGTGACGTTCAGGCCCCACGGCTCCTGCCCGACTGCCCCCAGCGCCGCCAGCGGGATCGCCATCTCCACCGTGTAGGACCTATCCCCGCGCCGGGCCACCGACCGCCAGTCGCAGCTCCACGAGTCGTCTTTCCCCTCGGCCTCGTACGTCCCGGTGCCGGAGTTGGCGGCGAAGTGGTAGTACGACCGGGCCGTGGGGGCCAGGAACACCTCCACGCAGTCGTCGGAGAAGACGTTGGCATCGCGGCCGGTCTTCTCGGCACGCACCAGGTGCAGCATGTTCAGCCGCGGCTCCAAAAGCTCGTCGAAGGCCTCGACCGCCAGGTACAGATGGTCATCATCAAAGCAGACCTGCACCCGCGTCTGCTGGGGCTCCGGCTCCGCGCTCTGGGCGCTGAGGAACGGTGCGCCCACCGAGGCGACCTGCCAGCAGGCGTCATCGGTGACGCCGTCCAACAGCGGTGGCGCGGGCGCCCGGTAGGCGGTGAGCAGCGGCTGGGCCTGACACGGGGCGAGCAGGCACAGGAGCGCGAGGCCTCGGAGGACCGCGGCGCCGGCACGGGAGACCGGCCTGCGGCGCCCGGAGAGCAATGCTGTGGCCAAGGGCAATCGTCGCGCCATCTGCGCCACATCCCTTCAGCTTGGTAAACCAGCTAGAGGGTCTTCGCCAAAGGGGCGCCGCCGTCCTTCGCACGGACGGAGGCGGTGCAACTGCCGGGCTGCGTGGGTGCGTTTGCGGAGGCGGGGGGACGGCCCGGTGCCGCCGGCTCGGGGGCCCGCCACGGGGCGGCCGAAGCGGCTCGCGCAGGCCGCGGCCGTCCGTGGGGGTGGGCCGTCTGGGTCAGTCGAAGACAGGGGGCAGCACGCCGGTGGTGGCGTCCAGATGGACACGGATGGTGACCGAGGTACCTGCCGAGGGAGCGCTGTCGAGGCGCAGCTCACCTCCGAGGCAGCCCACACACTCGGCGAGCTTGGAAAGCCCCGTGCGCCGGCCGTCGGCGGGACCCGGGATCTGGGCCACACTGAACCCGACACCGTTATCGGCGACGGTGACCTCCAGGTGGTCTCCGTCGACCCCGGCGCCCACCCGCACCCGGTCGGCGTGCGAATGGGCGGTGGCATTCCGCAGCAGCTCCCGAACGGCGGCGAACACGATGGCGCCGGCGGCATCGCCGATCCGGCGCGGCAGAGGGTCGCAGTCGAAGCTGCCGCTGATACCGTAGTCTTCCAGGTCGGCCACGAGCCCCTTGAGACCGGCCTGCAGGCCCAGACTGTAGAGCGCGAAACTGCTCAGCTCGAAGGTCAGGGCCCGGCTTTCCCCGATCACATCCTCCAGGATAGCCGTGATCTGATCGGCCTGCTCCCGCTGTGACCCCGGAGGCAGTTGGTCCCTGAGCGACTGCAGGCGAAGCTGGAGCCCGGTGAGGCTTTGGCCGACCCGGTCGTGGAGCGCCTCGGCCAGATACCGGCGCTCGCGCTGCTCGGCCACGAGCAGCTCCGAGGTCAGGCCCCGTGCCGTGCTGCGGCGCCACTGCGGGTGCGACTGGGAGCGTCCGTGGGCCGTGACGTCCATCCCCGCACAGATCAGGCCGGTGATCCGACCGGTCTCGCTGCGCAACGCGCGGATCCGCCACACCAACCACAATCGCCTACCTGCCGCGTCGCGACACTCAACCCGGAGATCATCGTCCGGCCACTCGCCGTCGCAGATGAGCTGCAGAAACGACGCCACGCCGGTGGCATCCGTCCCCTCCGGCAGGGCCAGGACCTCCGCGACATTGCGCCCTGTAAGCTGCCCGGGCTCGTAGCCCAGCAACGTCCGGGAGGCCCCGGAGACGAACTGGATGTGCCCCCGGGTGTCCAGACGCAGGACCACAGGATCCCCGCGGGTGCCTTCGGTCTCGGCGGCGGCCAGTCGTGCCGCCTCGAAGGCCCGGCGGCTCGCGGTGACATCCGTCAGCACCGCGCGGATGCCGGTGAGGTTGCCGAGGTCGTCATACAGGCCCCGGCCCCGCTCCCAGATCCAGCGCTCGCCCTCCGGGAACATGGCGCGGTAGGCGGTGCCATAGGCCTCTCGCGTGCGGACGGCCTCCTGGATAGCACGCCACAGCCGCCTCCGGTCCTGCTCGCCGTCCGGGCGGCGGATGCACGCGGGGCCCCCGACGAAACGGCCTGCGGCACAGTCGGCGATGGGTATCAAGCACGTGCGAGAGACAAAGCCCGGATGCCGGCCCGTGCATTTCTCGCAAGTGTCCCGGCCCGGCCGGGTCGCCTCCGGCCAGAGTGCCTCGTGCCCCACAGCCTCAGGCCCCGGGCAAGACAACGAGGCCTCTTTCGTCGTGGGCTCGAGGGCCGCCTGTGCAGGGCAAGGCGGGCGTCCCCCGCCGATGGGGGCCAACGGGCCGTCCTCGCAAGGCGGCGAGCACGGCATCGCCACGGCGACCGCCGCGGAGCAGTCGGCCTGCCCCGCAGTCGGGGTGGTGTCGGCATCACAGGAGAGCAGGTAGTCGGAGAGCATGGTCGCAACCGAGGCGACGAGCTCAGTCTCATCTTCTCCAAAGTCTCGCCCCTCACGATCGCTCAGGCCGAGGAAGCCCCACAGGATCGGGCCGCGGAGAACGGGCTGGACGATGATCGAGCCCGGAAGGTCCCGGCTCAGCACGGCGGCGACCTCCCGGGCAGGGTCAGAGTCGCCCGAGGCCGCGCGCCTGTCGGCGCCGGAGCCGAGTCCATCGCGCCCCGGGGTCTCATCTCGCGGGAGGGTCACGGCGTCCGGGAGGTCTGGGGCCGAGGACGGCCCGTCCCAGTGCAGTAGCCGCGCCGAGGGGTGTCCGTCGGCGTCGTGGGCGTGGCGGTAGAGGAAGGCGCCGGTGGCCTCCGTGGCTTCCCTCAGGCCGCTGAGCACGAGGCCCAAGGTGTCCTCGGCCGACCGGCGGCGAAGCAACAACTGCCCGCAGTGGCCGATGGTGCGCGCGTAGCGCAGTCGGCGGGCCCGGGCCTCCGCCTCGCGGTGGTTCTCAACGAAGCTGGAGAGCGTCCGGGCGACGGCCTCCAGACGCCGCGCCGGACCGGCCTCCAGCACCGGATCGCGCTCGGCGGCCCAGTACACCCGAACCACCGCGACACCCTCCCCGCCCACACGCAAAGGGGCATCGGTGTACCACGGCGTCTGGCGACAGATGAAACTGCGAAAGGTCTCCCCATCCAGCATGACGGCAACGCCCGTGCCTCCATCGCGGGCGAAGACGTCCGCCACCAGTCCGGCGGCACTCCGCAGAACCGGAGCTACCGGCCTGGCGGGGTTCATACAAAGCAGCATGAGCTGCTCGAGGGGGACGACGCTGCGTGCGGGCAAGGGCATCGTGCCGCTTTCGTTCGGCGCCGGAGACACCGTTGCACTTGACCCGCTGTCGGGATGGGGCCGCCGTGCCGAGCACGGGGCGGAAGCGGCTGCGCCGGGGCGATGGGCCTGCGTGGAGATGGGTGCCATGGATAGGGTCTCTGTCGTTCCGCGCCCGGCTTCGGGTGCATGGGCGCCTGCGGGCCGCCCGTGATGGACTTGGTGAACCGCTACACCCACAGCAATGCGCGTGCCCATCCCCCGGGGGGGGATTTTGGGTGTCGGCGTCGAAGATGGTTCCATGAGAGTCGCAAGACCCGCGCATGGTTAGCCCAATGCTCGTCCCGCGCCACCGACGGAACGGCGGCCCACTTCGCGCTGACGATGGAGGGACAGATGAGAGGGCTCCCCGGTTTGCAGGATGCGTCGCACCATCGACTTGCCACCGACCGCTGCGCACCGGCCCGGACGCCCGGGCCTGCGCCGGGGCCGCCGGCCCACTCCGAGCCACGGCGCGCCTGTGGCTGGTGGTGGCCCGTCCTCTTGCTCGTCTGGCTGCTTCCGGCGGCGGCGCGGGGCGAACAGATGCAGGTCTGGGCCGCCGCCACTCCGCAGGTCGTCCGGCCTGGCGATCCGTTCAAGATCACCGTGTGCGCCGTCCAGTGGGATAACAGGGAGTACCGGCCGGCCGACTGTGAGGTGGTGTGGCCAAGCTGGGGACAGATGGGCCTGTCCGAACCCAACTCCAACAGGAGGCACCGCACCGTACGCACCTGGCGGCGCTGGGTTTCGGCCGCGACGACCCGAACCGTCGGTCTGACGGCCCGGACGGCAGGGACGCTCACCATCCCCGGGATCCAGGTGCGCGCCGGGGGAGCTACCGCCCTGACGGCACCGATCACCGTAGTGGTTGACCCCCGGGCCCCGGCCTCGGTTAGCGTCCCCGACCCTCCCCCCGCGGTACCGCTCGCCCCGCCCTGGGCGGCGATAGGTCGGCGGGCCCAGCCCTCTGCGTCGCCGCCGGGCGGCGCTCCCGCCGGGCCGAGGACCAAGCCCGCGGTGCTCATCGGCCTGATAGTCCTGCTGGCGCTCATCTCGTCCCTGGTCTACAGGGCCCTCCGCGCCAGGGCCCGGGAGGTGATGGATGCCGGCGATACCGCCCGGCCGCAGGCTCCCCCAGCTTCCCACCGCCCTTGAGCCCGGGACGACGCGGCGCAAGGCCAAGAGGCTCAGGGGGCGCGGCGACTGCAGCGTTTGACCGCCCAAGAGGCACTCTGCTATACTCCAGCCCGATCCCCAGAGCTTCCCGGTGGGTGAAGTCCATGTGGCCCTTCGGCGATCGTGAACGGTCCAAGGCCCGGGCAAAGCGGCGCGCCGGCACGGCCGCCCTGCGCAAGGGCGATCTTCCCGCCGCCATCGCCCTGCTCTCGCAGGCCGTGGAGGCAGACCCCGCGGACGTCGGCGCGGTGCTGAACCTCGGGCTGGCCCATCACCACGCCGGGCAGCATACCAAGGCCATCGAGCGCTTCCGGCAGGCCATCGAGTTGGACCCTCGCGACACCCGGGCGTACCTGAACATCGCCGCCGCCGAGAACGCCCTGGGGCATCTGGACAATGCCGAGGCCGCCTTGCTGCAGGCCCTGCAGATCAACCCGCGACAGGCGGGGGTGCACTACAACCTCGCCGTGATCTACCTCAAGCGCCGGCAGATCCCCAACGCCATGGCCGAGATGGAGCTGGAGCTGGCCATCAACCCCGGACACACGGAGACCCAGGCCGCGATCAAGGCGCTGCGCGAGCGGCTCATGCCCTGACCGCGGTACCACGTCGGGGCCCCGCCTGCCCCCGGACACAGCGGAGGCCCCGACGTTGAGGGCCTGTGCCGCCAAGAGCTCCCGGCCCGGCTTGCCCCGCGGGAAGGACCCTGTCCGGCGCCCGGCGAACTGTCTCTTGCCCCTAAGCCCCCGCTCCTCTGGAGGATCTGCGTGATGACCGATACCGAGCACCCCATCGGCAATAGCGAGATGGCTCAGTTCTGCCGCCAGTTCGCCAGTCTCATGCACGCGCAGGTCAACATCCTCGACATCTTCGAGGCCCTCAAGGAACAGACAGGCAGCGCCATGCTCCGCGATATCCTCGCCCATGTGCGAGAGGACGCCGAGATGGGGCGGTCGCTGGCCACCGCCTTCAGTCGCTATCCCCAGGTGTTCTCACCCTTCTTCATCAGCATGGTGCGGCAGGGCGAGCTGGAGGGCGAGCTGGACCGCGTGTTTTCAGACCTGGCCACCCACTTCGAGACGCGCCTGGAGGAAGGGGTGGATGCCACTCGTCGTCGCGACGGTGGCCTGACGGACCTGGAGACCGTGGCCTCGGTATTCCAGTGGATCTTCATCTGGCTCACGGCTCTGGTGGGGTTCTGCAGTGTGGGCGGGGGGCTGGTATACTATGCCACCCACCATGCCGGGCTACCCGGCGAGCCGCTGCCGAATGTAGCGATCTTCATCGGTCTGGTGATGTTCCTGGGGGTCATCGTGTTCAGCCGTGGCCGGCGCAGGTAGCCTCCGGGCGTGCTGGCCGCTTGGCCTCGAAACAGCCGATTGAGCACCTGTCCCGGGGGGTAGACTGGAAGATAGGCGGCCGCCCGGCCGTCTGTGGGGGGCAACCCCCACCGTCCGGCTGCGGGGTCGCCGGTGCCTTATGTCAAGGCGGTTGGTTGTTCTGTTCCTCCCCACCCGGCGAACGTGGCACGAACTCCTCTGAGTGCCATAGACACAGCACAGCCTTCAAGCCGATGCGACCCCGCGCCGGGCTATGCGCTCCCGCAGGGCCCACAGTCCGGCGACGGCCCCGAACCCCAGTATGCACAGTCCCGGTAGTAGTAGTGCGGTTGAAAGCGGCATTCCGGCATCCGCGAGCGCCCCGATGAGAGAGCAGCCCGCGATGACGCCTACGGTATTGGACACCCCCAACGCCCCCAGCAGGGTGCCGCTCCTGCCCGGCCATGCCCCGGCGGCCAGAGCGTTCAAGGCGGGATACTCCATGCTGATGAATGCCCCGGCAGCGACGAAGGCGGCCGTCGCCGCCATCTGGCCGGAGGCCAGGGCCGCGGCCACAAACAGGCCGCCCCCGGCCAGCCCCGGCACCACCAGCCAGCGATAGTTGCCGTGCCGCTCGCCGAAGACCGTCAGCACCCCGCGGCCCAGGATGAAGGCCGCGCCATAGGCCGCCAGGCCCCGGGCCGGAGCGAAGCTCACCGGCGCGAACCTCTCGTCACAGTATCTCACGAACCAAAGCGACATCACCCCCTCTCCCGAGTGCAGGGCCGCCAGGAGCACGATCAGGCCCATTGAGGCCCAGGGCACCGCCTCACCTCCGGTGGGGCACTGCGTCTCGCCCGCCGCCGGTGCGGGCTCCGGCATGCGCAGCCAGATGACGACGGCGGCCAGGGCCAGGAAAGCCGCCGCCACCGCGAAGGGGGTGTGGAAGTACAGGGGGCCGCGAGAAGTGTCGCCGGAGACCAGATGCAAGAGCCGGTCCACCGCCAGCGGCGCGGCGCAGTAGCCCACGGCCGCCGAGAGCTGCAAAGCGCCCATCATCTTCCGCCGTCTGTGGGGGTACGAGGCGCACAGATACGCGGCGGCGCAGACCAGGAACGCCGCGACCCCAAAGCCGGCAATGCACAGGCCGCCGGCGAAGGTGGACAGATGCCTGAGCAGGCCGCACAGGCCGAAGCCCAGTGCCGCCACACACAGCCCGGCCGCCAGCACGCGTCGCATCCCCAGTCGGTCCGAGAGCCATCCCCCCAGCAGTCCCGCCACCGCGCCCCCGGCGCTACCCACGGACAGCAGCAGGCCCAAGACCTTCTTGCTGGTGCCGAAATGCTCCTCGATCCAGGAGCCGAATACCGGGGTGATCGTGAGCGTGAAGGCGATCGCTAGCTGACAGAGCAAGATGAGAAGCAGGGCACATCGCAGGTGCTGTGGCATCGCTCGATCCGCCGCAAGGGACTTCGACGCGGACGGCGAAATCCCGTGGTCGATGGGTGCGTCCGCGTGCGGTCCACGCCGGTCTGCCGAACCACGGCTGTGGTTCCATGCCGCACAGGCGGCGACCTCCGGCCACACCCGCAGCCCGGATTACGTTACCATGAAGGCAGGTTGACCCATGCAGCCGCTTGTCGAGGTCACCAGAGGCAGTCTCGTCGAATGCACCCACTATGGCAATATCGCCGTCTGCGATGCCGAGGGTGGCCTGCTCGGCGCGGTCGGCGACCCGGAGCACGTGGTGTTCTGGCGCTCCTCGGCCAAGCCGATCCAGGCGCTGACGGTGGTGCAAAGCGGTGCCGCCGACCGCTTCAACTTCACCGACAGGGAGCTGGCGGTCTGCTGCGCCTCCCACTGCGGGTCGGCCGAGCATGTGGCCACCGTCCTGGGGATCCTGGGCAAGATCGGGCTGGGTGAGGAGGCCCTGCAGTGCGGCACCCACATGCCCGGTGACGCCGCGGAGCGTGACCGCCTGATCCGCGCCGATCTGCCCCCCGGCCCGGCGCACAACAACTGCTCCGGGAAGCACGCGGGCAAGCTGGCGGCCACGGTGGCCCTGGGCGCCGATGTGGGTACCTACCTTTCCCTGGACCATCCCGTGCAGCAGAGCATTCTGCGCAATATGAGCGCCCTCTGTGGCGTGCCGGCGCAGCAGTTCGCCATCGGTGTGGACGGCTGCGGCGCACCGGTTCACGGCATGCCCCTGCGGGCGATGGCCACCGCCTTCGCCCGGCTGTGCCGCCCCGAGCAGATGCCGCCGGAGATCCGAAAGGCCGCGCCGAGGATCATCGCCGCCATGGGGCGCGAGCCGGTGATGGTCAGCGGCCAAGGGAGCTTCAACAGCGACCTGCTGGCGGCGTACTCGGGAAGGATGCTCGCCAAGGGCGGGGCGGAGGGGCTGTTTGTGGTGGGACTGGCGCCGGACGGGCTCGGGTTCGCCACGAGGACCGTGGACGGCAGCCACCGCGGGCAGTCCACGGTGGTGCTACGGGTGCTGGAGCAACTGGGGAAGGTGGACGAGGGGGTGCGGCGGAATCTGGCCGGGCACTTTGAGCAGACGGTGCGCAATTGCCATGGGGCCGATATCGGGCAGATTCGGGCGGCGGACTTCTCCATCGCCCTGTAGAGCCGCCACGGCCGGCTGCCCGACGCCCATGAAGAGACCAAAGAGGCGGCGCCAAGTGCCGCTCTCGTTTCGGCGCGAGCCGATAGACGCCACGGAGGCAATCACATGAGCATCAAAGTCGGACTCATCGGCGCAGGCGCCATCACTCGTCCCCACGTGGATGCCTTCGTGCGCAATCCGCATGTGGTCAAGGACGTCACCGTCGCCGATCCCTCACAGCAGGCGAGGGAGGCGCTGCAGCAGGAGTTCGGGATCATCCGGAAGACCTGCGCCGAGTATCGCGAGTTGCTGGACGACCCACAGATCAACCTCATCGACATCTGCACCCCCCACTATCTCCATGCCCCTCAGGCGATCGAGGCCATGCAGGCGGGGAAGGATGTCATCCTCGAAAAGCCCATGGCCCTGAGCGTGGAGCAGTGCGAGGAGATGGTGCGGGTGTCCGAGGACACGGGGCGGCGGCTGTTTTGCGCCCTGTGTCAGCGCACCTTGCCGGCACATGTCAAGGCCATGGAGATGGTGCAGCAGGGCGCGATCGGCAAGGTCTTCCTGGGCACGATCACCGTCATCGGCAATGAGTTCTCGCGGATGAACGACCCCCAGAGCTGGAAGGGCGACTGGGAGCAGGCGGGTGGTGGGGCGCTGTTTGACACCGGCTACCACGCGGTGTACACGCTGCAGCATTTCTTCGGGCCGGCGAAGGCCGTCACGGCCATGACCAGGCGCCTGATCGTGGAGCCCGAGAACAAGGCGGACGATACCAGCGTGGTGGCGTTGGAGATGGAGGGCAATGTCGTGTGCAGCATCGTGGTGACGTACTCGGCAACGGGCGACCGCTGGAGCGAGGAGCGCCGCCTGGTGGGGACGGAGGGGTCGCTGCTGGTGCGGGACGATCCCGAGGATGAGATGCCGCTTCTGCTCTTGCGGGGCGCGGATTTCCAGCCGGTGAAGGTCCACAATCCGCCCCGGGTGCAGCACTACGCCATTCGCGAGACGGTCTCGGGGTTCATCGATAACATCGTGGACGGCACGGCGTCTCACATCACGTTGGAGGAGGCGAAGGCGGCGGTGGCGACGGTGATGGCCTGCTACCAATCCGAGCGCGAGGGGCGGCGGGTGGAGGTGGGGTAGATTCCCACATGGGCGCGACAGTTGGTACTTGAGGCAAGTTCCGGGGCCGCAACCGGGCCGTTGGCCACTCCGTCGGCCACCGTCCCGCCTTGCGGGATCGGGCTTTCCACTCAGATTATGCATGAAAGCAATGAGGCTACATCACGCCACATCTGCGCCTGCGGCGGTCGCTGTGATGCCGTTCTCCCCCCTCCTCCCGTCTCCGCCAGCCGTTTGGCGGAGTAAGGGAGATGGGGGCCGGGGGGGTGAGGCGACGTGAGTGAGCGCCCGCCCGGAACCTGCATCATCTGCGTCTCCAGCCCGACCCGGCGATTCCGCCTTGCGGGATCGCCGCTTGGCCGTGGCAGCGACGCGAGGCGAACCTCCGCGCCGTGCTCGTCGGTCCTCGGCCAGGTGCTGACCCCGCCCAGTGAATGCGGCCGAAAAGCCCGCCTTCGCCGGGAATGTTGTCCTGAGAGCGTCCGCTCCCGGTAAGAGCGGCTCGAAGGATCCCCCGGGATACAGAGAGATCCTTCGCACTCTCGCTGCGCGAGATTGCCGCTCAGGATGACACCCTGAGGGCCGAGAAGTCCGGGTTCAGGATGACACCTTCACGGCAGAACCGGCTTTTCGGCCGGACCTCCGGCGCATCGAGCACGCCGCTCAGGCCCAAACGCGGTTCCACCGCTACCCGCCCTCGACTGTGGTCAGCGTCAGGAGCGAGAAGGGCTCCAGGCTGAGGCTTGCGGCTCCACCCGTCACCGCCACGGGCTCCAGATCCACGAACCAGTCGGTCTCACCGGTCACCACCGCCCGGAGGCTCTCGATGTCATCCGGCAGGCCGGTGAGGGTCGCCTCGCGGGCCGCGCCGGTATTGAGGACGTGCACGGTAAGCTTGTCCCGCTCCCCTCCCTGGCCCCGGAAGGCCGTAACCAGGACCTTGTCATTGTCCGAGGTCGTCGCCAGAGCCTCGGAGTGGTAGGGCGTGAGGTTACAAAAGTGCCTCACGAAGCTATAGCGCACCGTGGGCGTGAGGGTCTCCTCGCCCTGCGGCGTCTTGCCCACGGCCACGATGCTGTAGTCCGCGGTGAACTCCCACTGCATCGTCCCCTGCGGCCTGGCGTAGAGCAAGAGCTCCTGGTACATGCGGGCCTCCTGCACTGCGTACAGGAAGCTGTCGTAGGCCCGGGTGCGCCAGGCTCCGGCGTCCACCCCCAGCTCGGTGACCAGCAGGGGCAGATTGAGGCGCTCGGCCAGGTCTCCCCAGGCGCCGTACTCCTCCTCGCCGGCTCCGCCCCAGGAGTGAAAGCCCACGGCGGTCACGTACTGCATGGCCTCCGGGTCCTCCGCGGCCGGGAACGCGTAGGTGTGCGTGCCCCGGGGCCCGGTGGCGTCGGCCAGCAGCATCTTCGTCTTGAGGCCGAGCTTGGCCAGATGCGCGCCGATGCTCTTGATCGCCTCCCTGTGCTCCTCGGCGGAGAGGTACACGTACACACCGATATTGGCCTCATTGAAGGAGAACAGGTCCGGCTCCACTCCGTACCGCTCCTTGGCGTGCACAAGATAGGAGCCGATGCACTCCAGCAGCTCATCCCACTTGTCCGTAGGAACGGTCTGCCGCGAGCTCCTGGGCTTGTCGGGGTCCGCGTACAGCCACCTCGGCAGGTGCCAGATACTGATGACATACGGGATGCCCATGTCCTGGATCTGTCGGGCCAGCTCGAACTCCCGGCGCAGGTTCGAGTGGTCCTTGTCCCGGGCGCGCAGCACCTCCCAGTTGGTCTGCTCGGGGGACGCATTGTCGTTCTCGGGCTCCCACTCCTCGAGGGTCATCTCCGTGCGGGCCCACGCGATGTTGAGGTGACTGAGCGTGTACTGCGTCACCGGTGATTCGATGGCAAAGCAGTAATTGCCGCCGAAGCCGTCCAGCCTGTAGCGCACCTGCTCCGGGTCAATGCCGAGGCTCGCCGGGGTCTGGTCGGGCACGGCCGAGGCCTGTAAGGTGGCGGTGAGGGAGACGGTCTCCCCGGCCTTGAGACCCGGGGCGAGCTGGGTGAAGGCGGTGTACTGCGTGCCGTTCCACTCCCGGTTATCCTGCACAACCACCGGCAGCGCCCGGTCGAGCGACACTTGCAGACTCGTTGTCCCATCGGCCGCCACCATGGCGATCCCATCCGCCGTCCCCCGGGCGAAGTGGCGGCTTTCGGGCTTGTCCGGAGGCATGACGGCCTGGTCCACCGGGGCATCGCCGGCGGTGAGCGTACAGGTGCCGCCCCGGAAGTCGGCAATGGGCACATCAAGCCACAGGAACACCCCCTCGATATCAACCTCCGCCTCGGCGGTGACGCCGATTTTCAGCTCTACTTTGCCGTCGACCTCGCGGACTGTCTGCTCGAAGGCGTAGTCCCTGCCGGGCTCGACCTCGATCTTGCCCGCCCAGGCGGTGAGGCCCTCGGCGCGGGTGATCTTGACCTCCCGGGCGTCTGTGAGGCTGGGCTGCTTTCCCCATCCGCGCAGCGGGATGCGGAGATTGGTCTGGATGCTCATGTAGTCACCGGCCACGCGCAGGGCGGTGATCCGTCCCCCGGCGTCGGTGACGGCCACTTCCGAGTGGCCGCTGCCGACCACCGAGAACAACGCGATGCAGACGAGTGCCTTGCGGAGCATGGTCGTCCTCCGGGAGCTGGGTTGTGAGCGCGGCGGCAGGAGGGGTTGTCTGTACCGGCAGAGAACTGTTCGACCAGGAGCGCCGGCAGGCCTGCTGCACTCCTGCCGACGGCCCGGAGATGAAGACTCGTGGAGGACCCCTAATGAGACCAGCAATCCTCGCATTTCTCTTGCTCAGCACTCTTGGCGCCCTTGCCCAGGAGGCCGAGCCCGTGCTGCTGCATGGCTGTGAGAGCCTGGAGGGCGTCGTCCTGGTGGATGGCGCCAGGTTCCCCCAGGCCAATCTGGAGGTCAACACGGATGCCGCCTACATAAGCCAGGGTGAGGGCAGTCTGCATCTGAGCGCCGTCTCGCCCGGGAATGCCACCGGCAATAGCTACCTGAGCGTGGAGCTAAGCATCCCCCCCACGGACATGACCAAACAGGCGCTGATCTTCGACGCCTGGTCCTCGGAGCCCGAGAAGTCCCGGGCCCTGTATGTGCGTGGCTTCGACGCCGAGGGCGCCTGTGTCCTGAGCTGGGCCTCGTGGAACAGCCCGGTTGGGGGAGAAAAGGTCACGGTGGACCTGTTTCCGGGTCGCGCCTCGCAGGGCCTGGGGTGGGAGCCCGACGTGGTGAAAGGCGCGTCGCGGGCGGCGGTGACCAGGCTGCGGTTCTTCACCGGCACCCACGACCCGGACACGCCCTTTGACCTGTACCTGGACAACATCCGCACCCAGTACCGGGATGTGAGGTCCTTCATGGAGATCACCGAGCCCAAGAGGCTGTACCCGGACACCACCATCGTGCAGGACGGCGAGCCGCAGGCGATCGTGATCGTCCCCGCGGGAGAGCAGTGGGCCGCGGTGGGGGCCGGGATCGCGGCCGCCGTCAAGACGGCCACCGGGGCCGATCTGCCCGTGAGGTCGGCCGAGGCCCTGGATGACGAGACGCTGGCGGCGCAAAGCGCCATCATCGTGGGCAGCATCGCCAATAACCGCCGGCTGCTGTACCCGTACTCGCACCACCTGTGCTTCGCAGACGGCGTGTACCCGGGCGACGGCGGCTATGAGCTGCGCACCATCAATGACCCGTGGGGCAACGGTAACAACCTCGTCTGCATCGGGGCCTCGGATGTCGCCGGGGCTACCGCCGCCCTGGAGGCTCTGCGGACCCATATCGCGCCCGGGGACACGCTGGTCCTGCCGTCCTTGCTGGAGACCAAACTCGCCGGCCGCGCCGCCGAGACCTGGGGCGGTCTGATGAGCACCCAGCTCGACGAGCGGTGGGCCGAGGGGCAGAGGGAGCGGGCCGAGACGCACCTGCAAACCGCCGGCACCCGCGGGCTGTTTGCGATGGCCGAGGGGATCGGCCGCAACTACGCGCTCACGGGCGATGAAGCCTATGCCCGGATGTACGTGTGGATGATCCAGCGCACCTACGAGAGCTATCTGAGCAACCCCACCACCTACGGCGGTCCCTGGGGCATGGATTCTGATTTCCACATCTACCAGAACATCTGCGCCTGGGACGTGGTGGAGGAGTGCCCGGCCATCAGCGCGGAGGAACGTCTCGCGGTGACCAAGATCCTCTTCCGGTGGGTGAGCGAGGTAGCACCCCGCAAGGTGGCCTCGGAGAGCAGCCGGGCGGTGCGGTTCAACCACCAGACCTTCCCGGCCCTGGGGTGTCTGTATGCGGGGCAGTACTTCTCCCGCTACTATCGGGCCGTGGAGGCCGAGGACTGGATCAAGCTGGCCGACGGCACCTTCGTCTTCCAGCTTGACAGCAGCAAGCCCCACTGCGACTGCAACGGCTACCAGTGGCTGACCTTGCAGCACGTGGTTCGCTACTGCCTGGCGCGGCCGAACCTCACCTACTTCGAGAACGGCAACCTCCGCCTCAACGGCGACTACGCGATCCTGACCATGAACAACCAGGGCCATCCCGTGTCCTACGGCGACATCGGCGGCTGGACGTCCCTGGGCTCCAACCTCCCGATCCTGCTGCCGGCGGCCTGGTACTACGCCGATGGGCGGTACGAGTGGGCCGCGGCCAAGACCCGCTCGGCCGGCGCCCGGCTCTCCATGGGCCTGTTTGACCCCGGTGAGGCCAAGACCGCCGAGCCCACCGACCTGCTGGGCACCGTGGCCTGGCCGCTGGATGACATGTGGTACGACACCTTCGGCGGCGAGAAAACCGTCGCCCGCGAGCAGGCCTTCGACAAGGTCTGCTTCCGCGACACCTTCGCCCCCGAGGGCCGGTACCTCCTGCTCGACGGCCTCTCGGCCGGAGGGCACGGCCACCTGGACGGCAACGCCATCCTCCAGTGGTATGAGAACGGCCGCATCTGGCTGGCCGATGGAGACTACATCAAGTCCCTGCCCAAGTACCACAACGGCGTCCTGATCCTCCGCGACGGCCAGTCGGAGACGATCCCCGCGTTCTGCGAGCTCGGGCACGTGGCGGACATGGACGGCCTGGGCTCCTCTTGCACCCTCCTGCGCAACTACGCCGGAGCCGACTGGAGCCGCAACATCATCTGGCTCAAGGAGCGCCTGTTCATCGTCGCCGACCAGATGACCGCCAGGGAGGATGGCGACTTCTCCTTCCGCGGCATCTGGCAGACGGTGGGCGACACCCGGCTGGACGGGAACAGGCTTCACATCGAGCAGGACGGGCAAAGCGCCGCCTTCGCCACCACCGCCGACGCCCACTGCATCCTCAACGAGGACCCCCATACCGGCAAGAACTGGGGTAGTTACCCATACGCCGGGGAGCCGGTGGTCAAGTCCCTGCAGGGAATTGTGGATGCCGAGCTGAAGGCCGGGGAGCAGACCACTCTGTTCATGGCCCTGCACGCCTCCGGGGAGCAGGCCTCGGAGGTGCAGGTGCGGCGTCTGTCGCCGAACTCGGCGGTGATCGCCGGCGTCGGGGAGCCGGTAGTGGTCGTGGTGGGAGACGGCGACGGGAGAGTGGCCCTCCCCGGTCTGGGGTCGGCGCAGGCCGACCTCGTGGCCCTGTCGGGGACCACGCTGTGGGCCGTGGGCGTCACGGAGGCCGAGCTCGCCGGGCAGACCTCGAGCTTCCCGGGCGGCGCGGACGTGCGCCTCGAGCTGTCCACCGGCGCCGCCACGATCAGGACCCCCACACTGCGCTCGGCCCGCGCCGAGCAGGCGGAGACACAGGCCCACCTGGACGTCTCCCTGTCGCCTCAGGAGGTGCGGCAACTGGTCCTCGACCCGCTGCTGGGCCCGCCGACGTACGTCACGGCCGCCGGAACCGATGCTCTCGCGGCTCCCAACATGAGCAAGCTCTGGAGCTATATGGAGAAGCCCGAGGGCTACCTGCTGACCAACAACGCGCTGGTGCCCGAGGCCGCCGATGTGCTGGCCCAGGCCACCTGCTCGCCCGAGCCCCTGGAGGCCAACGTCTTCTCCGGCGCCGAGGGAGCCAACAGGCTGGGCAATGCCTTCGACGGCCAGGAGATGAACACCAACAACGGGGTCATGTGGGACGACGGGCAGGAAGTCACCATCGACCTGAAGCTCAAGCAGCCCTGCGAGGTGCGAAGACTGCTGCTGAAGGCCTGGTTTGCCACTTCTTCCAGCAAGAACAAGCTGTTTCAGCTCGGACGCGTGCGGCTCTTGGCCAGCAATGACGGTTTCGCCGCCGACAGCCGCACGCTCCTGGACGCCACGGACACCGAGGAACACGGCAACTGGGGAGCGCCGGGGCATCGGCCGGAGACCTACGCCTTCGAAGGCCTGCAGGGCTCCGCCACCGACCTGCGCCTGATTCTCACCCCGCGGCCGGGAACCGGGGTCTACCTGGCGGAGCTGCAGGTCTGGGGCGACGGCGAGGGGCTGGACGGGCTGGTGGCGAAGGCCGAGGGGCCGGCGCCGTATGTCTTTTCGGCCCTCCACTGCGCCGACATCGACGGCGACGGGATTGACGAGGTCTTCGGCGGCAACACCAATGGCAAGCTGTACTGTCTGGGCGCCGACGGCGCCCTGCGATGGTCGGCCGACTGCGCCGCACAGGTCAACTGTGTGAGCACCGTCGACTTCGACGGCGACGGCAGGCCCGCCGTGGTCGTCGGCACGCTCAACGCCCAGGCCATCGCCTTCGACGCCACCGGAGAGCGCCTCTGGACCTACGACGTGCCGCTTTACAAGCGCGCGGGACACGTGCGCACGGTCTTCCCCGCCGACCTGGAGGGTGAGGGCCGTCAGGTGCTCATCGCCGGCGCCGACAACTGGCGCTATCACGCCATCGACTCCGAGGGCAAGCTGATCTGGCACTACGAGAGCGTGCACGGCTCCACGGCAGGCTGCGCGGCGGATATCGATGGGGACGGCAAGGACGAGGTGCTTGCCGGCACGGAGTACTACACGTGGCACTGCATCAACCCGGACGGCTCCCGGCGCTGGGCCTGGCGAACCGCGGCCGGGCCCTGTGCCAACGCCGTGGCCGCCGGGGACATCAACGGCGATGGTGACCTGGAGGTCGTCTTCGGCGGCGCCGACACCCTCGTCCAGGTCGCCGATACCGACGGCAAGCGCATGTGGACCTTCAACACGGGAGATGAGCTCTCCGCGGTGGCCTGCGCGGATGTCAATGGCGACGGCAAGGAGGAGGTCCTCGCGGCCTCGCTGTCCTTCAACGTCTACTGCCTCGATGGTGAAGGCAACATGCTCTGGCGCACGGCGCTGCCCAATCAGGTACGCTGCATGGCGGTGCTGGAGGGCGCCGAGGGCTACCGAGTGGCCGCAGGCTGCGACGACGGCGGTGTGTATGTGCTCACCGCCGCCGACGGCGCGGTAGTATCGAAGTATGCCACGGCCGGGCGGGTAATCGCGATCGCCGCAGGCAGGCCGGCGGCGGACGCAACGTGGCCGGAGGTACGGGCGGGAAGCGAGGACGGGAATCTGTATGGATTGAGGTAGAGGGGCCGTTGCCGTCTGGCCCCGGAGGGGCGGCGCCGAGCCGTTTGCCGTTGTAGGGCGGCGACCCGTGCGCCGCCGCCGTTCGTCGTTGGTGTTGGATTGCCTCCCGGCGCGGTACAGGCCCGCGCCCTACAGAACTGCGGCGCCGGGGCGTTGGCCGTTGTAGGGCGGCGACCCGTGCGCCGCCGCCGTTTGCCGTTGTTGTCGGAGGGCCCCCTCGGCGCGGTACAGGCCCGCGCCCTACAGAACTGCGGCGCGGAGCCGTTTGCCGTTGTAGGGCGGCGACCCGTGCGCCGCCGCCGTTTGCCGTTGTTGTCGGAGGGCCCCCTCGGCGCGGTACAGGCCCGCGCCCTACAGGAGGGCCCTCCCGGCCTCCCGGCGATCCTAATGCACCGAGCGCTCGTAGCTCTCGATGAGGTCCACGAAACCGCCGTAGTCCACGGCCTGCATGTCCGCCGCGATGCCCCTTGCCCGCAGGTCCGGCTGCAGGGCATACAGCGCGACACCCCGCTCGGAAGCGGCCGCCAGCGCCTCCGCGAGCGGATGGTCGATGGGCGCCGCCGCGTAGACGCCGTCCTCGATGAGGAGGATCCCGTCGCCCTCCCGGGCCAGCTTGACCGTGCGGGCCTGAGCGGGATCGGTGTGCGGGGCGTGGCTGAGGATGAACAGAGTCGACATATGTGGCCTCCTCAGTAGGTCAGGATCGCGTCGCTGTGGTGGACGAGGTCGCCGATTGCCGCGGCAGAGACGGCGACTACACCCTCCGGGAGCCCCTGGGGGTCCAGGCCCCGTGCACTGAGGGCCTCGGCGTCCACAGCTACCTTCACGTCGGCATCCAGCAAGGTCTCCAGGAGCGCCGGCACCGCAGGGGCCTGGATGCTCTCCGGCACCTGATCGGGTGCACAGGCCCAGGCGGCGTCCTCGGTCAACAGGAACGTCAGGTCCAGCGGCATGGTGGCGAAGCCCAGGCAGGCCCGGGCGCCCTCGGGGATCGCCGCTGAGCCGTACGGCGCGCTGCGGACGAGAAACAAGACGGTCTTCATACTCGTGCTCACCATCCCTCGTGCGAAGCTCAGTACCCGAAGCTCACGACGCGATCGGCCTCGGCCACCAGCTTGGCCAAGGAGGCCGTCCCGGCCACCCGGAATCCCTCGGCGATACCGGCACGCTTCTGGCCCCGAAACTGGCAGCAGGCGCCGCAGCCCTGCACCTCCACCCCCCGCTGGGCGAGCCTCCTGCAGGCCTCCGTCATGTTGGGCTCACTACCTGTCTTGGCCTCGGCGTTCATCGCGACCACCGCATCCTCGGTGAGGAATATCCTCACCCGGTGCCCCTTGTCCAGCGCGGCCTCGGCCAGCTCCGTGGCCGTCTGCAGGTGCTGGAAAGCGTAAGGAGCCGTGCGGATCACGAGCAGCAGGTTCATGACTGGTCCCTCCGTGCTTTTCGGCGCGGCGGCGCCTTGGCGGGTGGTGGGGCAAGGCAGCGTCTCGTGCGACGGCGAGCACGCGGTCGACGTTAGCCCGAAGGCCAGAAGTCCGGCCCGAAAGCGGGTCTTGCCGTCAGTATGTCATTCTGAGCGGCCATCTCGCGCAGCGAGATCGCGAAGAGTCCCGCTGAATGCCGGGAGATGCCTCGAGCTGCTCTCTTCGGGAGCGGACGCTGTGGCAATGGGACTCCCGGAGAAGGTGGGGTCTTCGGCCGCATCTCTAGCCGATGAACAGGTTGATCTGCCCGTCCCTGGCCTCGCCCACGTACGTGGCGGCCCCGGCGATCTGCACGCCCTCGATCAGCTCTTCCTTGCAGAAGCCCATGGCGTCCATGGACATCTGGCAGGCGATCATCCGCACCTCCAGGTCTTGGGCGGCCTCGATGAGCTCCGGAAGACTGCTGAAGTTCTTCTGGGCCATGATCTTCTTGAGCATCGCCGAACCCATGCCGCCCATGTTCAGTTGCGACAGCGGCAGGCTGTCGGCCCGCCTGGGCAGCATCAGCGCCAGCATCTTCTGCATCCAGTTGCGCTTGCATTCGCCGGGGCCACCCTTCTTGAGGGCCGTCAGCCCCCAGAAGGTGAAGAACATCGTGGTCTCAATGCCCATGGCCGCCGCCGTAGTGGCGATGATGAAAGCCGCCATGACCTTATCCAGCGATCCGGCGAAAACGACGATCGTCGCCTTCTTCGGCTGCTGCGGGTTGTCCTGCAAAGACATCTGTCTTTCACCTCTTTCCGGGCCATCGGCAGATGGCCCGACGGGCTAGCGGATGGCGATGACGGCCGTGAACACGCCGCCGTCTTCGGCCAAAGAGACCAACTCGTGCCCCTGAGCCTCGACCCAGGCCTTCACATCGGGCTCGAAGCCGGGATCATCGGCCAAGACCGTGATCGTGTCTCCGGCGGCGAGGTCCTTCGTGGCCTTCTTGAGCTTGACGATGGGCATCGGACAGGCAAGACCCTTTGCATCCAGTGTGGTGTCGGCCATTGGTAAGCCCTCCAGTACCAGTTTGCTGTAGGTTATAGTAATGTTTGTTAGTCACGTTGTCAAGCGATTTCGCAACTAAAGTCGTCCGGTTCCGCGACCGGAATCAAACAGCCGGGCCCACAGTGGGCCCGGCTGCGAACGATCCTTGTCGCTTCGAGGCGCGGCGCAGCGCCCCGGGGACCTCCGGCCAACGAGGCCGCAATCCGCGGTGGCGTCCTGCTCGTCCTTCAGCGTCCCCGGTGCTTACTGTCGTTCTGCGTGGAGCTCGGCGTTCCCCGTGTCTGAGCGGTGAGACGCCCTGAGAGCGCCCGCTCCCGGAGGGAGCAGCTCGAGGCATCTCCTGGCATTCCGCGAGATTCCTCGCTATCTCGCTGCGCGAGATGGACGCTCAGAATGACAGGAACCGGGCCGGCCAGACTTCTCGGCCGGGCTTCTAGCCCTCCGGCAGCCACCCCGCCTCCTGCAGTCTCTCCATCTGGTACCCCAGGCCGGTTCCCTGGAGGCTGGCTGTGTCGGCCTCGCCCCCGTGGAGGCGGAAGATGCCGGCATGCACGGCCTTCTCGGCCTCCTGTGTGGAGGCGGGGAAGAACTGGCGGCTATTGGCTTCGACGCCCATGATCGTGTTGAGCCGGGCGCCGAGGCCCACCGAGTGCATCAGAGCCAGCGAGGGGTTGGTGAGGTCCTGCACGCTGTAGGCGATGCCCAGCTCGGAGGCCTTGGACCAAAACAGCGCATCGGAGCTCTGGCACTTGCAGCTCTTGAGCGCAATGCCGGACCAGCCCAGGTCCATGGCCAGGTCGAAGCTCTCCACATCGGTGAGGCTCTCATCGACGATGACGGGCTTGAGGGCCGAGAGCCGCCGCATGTCGTGGCGGGAGGCTGAAAGGTCGCGCTCGGTGGGCTGCTCGATGTAGAGAATCGACTCGTAGCAGGCCGCGGAGCGCTCCCGGATCTTGTGGAGCATCTCGATGATGTACTGGGGGCTCTCGCACTGCTCATTGGTGTCGGCGGTGACGTGCAAAGGTGCGATGCCCAGCTTGTCCAGCTCGCGGCGGCCGATATCATGCACGTCGATGGTGCGCTGCACGTCCCACTCCAGATCATTGCCGCGGAGCTTGACTTTGAGGCAGTACAGGCCCTCGGCGGCGACCCAGTCTTCCAGACAGTTGGGCATGGCGTCATCGGGATCGTCGGCGGACAGCTCGTCACGGGTGAGCTTGTCCAGACCGCCAACCAGATGGAAGACGGGAATGGAGGGCTTGTAGGAGGGCAAGACGTAGTCGCCGGGCCACTTGCCCTGGAATCGCGGCCCCAGCCAGCGGGAAAGATCGTCCTGCATGTACTCGATACCGTAGCCGGCATAGGTATCGATGCCGTTGACGTTGCCGAAGGCGTCGTGGATGGCGGCGTCGATGGGCGAGGCGCAGACGAGTGCGCTGAGGAAAGGCTGGGCGGGCGAGAGGCGGTGCCGGTCGCAGACGCCCTCATTGAGCGCCCGCAGATCGTCCTCGAGGTCCAAAAACAGGCCGATCGGGTGGGCGTGTTCGGGGTAGTCCAGGACGAGGTCGGAAAAGCCCGCGATGACGTCCTTCATCGCGGCCTCCTTGGCCGGGTGGCTCAAGGAGGGGTCGGGCCAGCCCCAGAAGTCCATGACGAAGATGGCTCCCCAGCCCTCCGCCACACGGCCGCGACCGTTCTCAACGGTGGCCCTGACCTTGCACAGATCGAGCTGCTCGACGACGACGGCACCGAACTTCAGCGGCGTGCGGGCCGTGCACGGAGTGTAGAACACATCCAGCGACTTGACCTTCACGTTCGATAGCATCGTGGCACCTCGATGGCGGGCCCGGCGGCGGGCCGTTGCGACGGAACGCACTGTGGATTACCGTTCCGCGGGCCTCACACCGCGACCCGTGACGGGAACTCGGGGACACCTCTGACGCCGGGACACAGGCGGAACAGCGATCCGGCCAGCGGGTCATCCGCACCGCGCTCATCGCCCCCCGCGGTGGTCACGTATAAGTCCTCATAGGCTTCCCCGGCGAAGATCACGCTGGTGACCTTGGGCGTGGGGAGATCGATGCGGCGGTCGACGGACCCGTCCGGGGCGTAGCGCACCACGCAGCCGCCGTCCCAGCGGGCGGACCAGACGAAGCCCTCGGCATCCACCGTCAGGCCGTCGGGAAGGCCCTCGCTTTGATCCAGGGAGGCGAAAAGCCGACGGTTGGTGAGGGCGCCGGTGGCCTGATCGTAGTCCAGCAGGGTGATCTCACGGGGGATCGAATCGGTGTAGTAGACCCGGCGGCGATCGGGAGTGAACCCCAGGCCGTTGGAGCAGCCCACGGGCTGAATGATGACCTCATAGCTGCCGTCGGTCTCCAGGCGGTACAGCCGGCCGGGCCGGTCGGGAGTGGACATGGTCCCGGCCAATACCCGTCCCCGCGGGTCGGCGATGACATCATTGAAGCGGGTGTCTGCCTCCTGCGGGATCCCCTCGATCGCCGTGACCAGGGCGGCGCCGTCCCACAGCCTCACAGCTCCCCCGGCCATGAACAGCAAGAGCCTGCCGTCCTGCTGGATGGTGAAGCCCCCGATGGGGTCGGTCTGCAGGCAGGTCTCGTGCCGGCCGGTGGCGGGATCGTAGGAAAGCAGCATCCCCCGGGGGATGTCCACCCAGTACAGCCGGCGCTGGGTGGGATGCCACAGGGGGTTCTCGCCGCAGACGCAGGGGACATCGGCCACCAGTTGCGGCTCATTGGCTGCCATCGGTGTCACTCCAGTGAGCGCCGGGGGAGACTGCACCCGCCGCCGGGGCTTAGGCTAGGGACAGAAAAGGGCCGGGGGCCGGGCCCGCTGTGGATCAGGCGCCGGCCCCCGACCGGGTACGGTAGCTGGCCGTCATGTGTTCGCTGTGAGGCTACATCGGGCCCATGCCGGGCATGCCCATCCCCATGCCCATGCCGTACATGCCCTGGGCCTTGCTCTCGTTCTTGGTGGCCACCTCATAGCCGGTGGTGGCCAGGTCGCGTATGAACAGACCGCGGACGATGAACTTCTCGGTGTCGCCGCCGTCGCCGGGGCGCTCCTCGTCAATGGCGCCGGAGTAGACCAACATCTTACCGTCCGGCGACCACGCCACGGAACCCTCGGTCTTGACGGCCGGGTCGTAATCCTGGGCCGCCTCGATCATGGGCGGGTCCGGAGGGGCGATGTAAAGCACGCGCCCCTCGGCGAACTCGGCGCCGCAAAGCATCTTGCCGTCCGGCGACCACATCGGCGTCTTGATCGGCACGGTAGGATCGGCGACGCGGACCTCATCATCCTCGCCACCGTCGGCCGCGCGCAGAGCCATGTACTCCTCGGTAGTCGACGCCATCCCCATGCCCATGCCCATGCCCATGCCCATCTCAGGCCCCATTCCCATACCGGGTCCCATTCCCATGCCGGGTCCCATGCCCATGCCGGGTCCCATTCCCATGCCCGGGCCCGCCTGGGCCTGGACAGTGACCTTCTTGACCATCGCGATGAGAGGTTCGGTCGGCGACCAGGCGGCGAACTCGATGTCTTCGCCGATCGGCTTCCTTGGCGAGCCGTCCAGGGGGACGAGGTAGAGAATCTTCTTGGGCTGAGCCGCCACTCCCACTCCCGGTCCCATGCCCATTCCCATTCCCGGTCCCATCCCGGGCATTCCCATGCCCATCTCCGGACCCATCCCGGGTCCCATTCCCATTCCCGGCCCCATCATGCCGCCGCCCATCATGCCGCCGACTGCGCCCTCCTTGAGGGCACTGGCGGGCAGCTCGTCGCCGCGCTTGGGGGCGCCTTTGTCGGGGATCTCGGCCAGAAGCCAGAGGCCGTCTCCGGTGTTGGTCCAGCCGCAGCCGATGTACTTCTCGCCATCGCGCACGACGCAGATGATCTTGGGGTTCTCCTCGCCGCTGCCCACCAGGATCTCGTGGTGGTCCTTGGCGCGCTCATCCACCATGAGCAGCTTGGCGCCATCAGGCGAGTAGACGGCGATCTTCGGGGCCTTGGCCGGGGCCAGCAGCTTCATCCCCGTGCCGTCGGCGGCGCCGCGCCAGAATCCGCCGTACATGTTCTGGCCGCTGGTACCTCCGGCGATGCCGCAGACGAGTTGGCTGCTGTCGGGTGACCAGGCCAGCGGCGAGACGTTGTAGCCAATCCACTTCACCTCACCCGGCTTGCCGTCCTGCACGGGCACGAGGCCTCCCCGCACCCCCTGCGCCGGGTCCTGCTGTCCCTGGCCCACCCGGGAGAAGGCAATCCACTTGCCGTCGGGAGACCAGACGGGCTTGATGTCCACAAACCCCTGCGGCATTCCCATCCCCATTCCCATCCCCATGCCCATCTCGGGTCCCATGGGCTGGGCGAAGGCCGGCAGGCCCAGGAGCGGGAGAATGCAGATGGTGACAAACGCTAAGCGCATGATCTTTCGCCTCCGTGTTGGCCCTGCCTCAGCGGCCGGGTCGGTTGGTCTGCAGCTCGGGCGCCGAGGACAGCCGCGTCCGGGCGCCTGTGGCGACGTCCACCGCGAAGACGCCGTTGGGCTCGTCGTCGGAGTACGCGCCATAGGCGATCTTCTGACTATCCGGAGACCAACTGAAGCAAGGGACACCGCTCACCGGTCCGACGAGATCGAAAGCCAGCCGCTTCACCGCCCCACCGTCCACGGGAGCCGCCGCCAGGCTGTACGGTGCCTGCTTGCCCCAGACGAAGGCGACATACGTGCCATCCGGGGAAGGCTTCATCTCCAGGACCTTCTGGGAGGTGAGCTTGGCCTTCTGAGTTCCGTCCAGGGCGTACAAGTAGACGCCCAGTTGCGCACCGGGCCAGGAGGTGACCGAGGTGCCGGGGGCTCCTGAAGCTGGGTTGAGCCATGCCGCGAGGTCGGACGTGCCCGGTACACCGACGGCGAAGCTCTCGTTACCCACACCCTCGATGACCTTTGTCAAGGAGCCGTCGGGCTTGCCCAGGACGAGGTTCGAGCCCATGCCGCCCATTCCCATGCCCATCCCCATTCCCATGCCCATCTCCGGTCCCATACCGGGCCCCATTCCCATGCCCATTCCCATCTCCGGTCCCATTCCCATGCCCATGCCCATCCCCATTCCGGGCGTCTGAGTGGCCTCGAGCACGAACACACCGCTGCCGTCGGCCGCCCATCCCGCGGGGCGCTTGAGATCGCCCACCGGGCAGTTGCCCGCCGGGGCCTGCACATCGGCCTGCGTCGGGAAGAAGACCACGAACTTGCCATTGCGCTCCCACGGTACGCCGATCATGTCTCCGTTGGGCGAGATGGAGACCCAGGCCGGCATCCACTGGCTACTGACGGACACCCACCTGACGGCGGCGCTGCTCCCGAAGCTGACGCCGGAGATCCCCCAGGCCCCGGCTTCTCGCATCCCGGAGCCCTGATAGATGACCACGATTGTGTCTCCCGCGGCATCCTGAACCAGCACGCGCCCCTCGATGAGTCTGTCGCCCTCGCCGCCTCCGGCGGCCTGAGCCGACATGAGACCCTCATTGGAGAGGTCGGCGCCCCCATAGCCCATGCCCGGCATACCCATACCCATGCCCATGCCCATCTCAGGACCCATGCCCATGCCGCCCATGCCACCGCTGAGATTGGCCGCCGTCCAGTTATTGCTCTGGAACTGACCGGTCAGGCGGGTGAAAACCACCGAATCACCGGACGGAGACCACACGGGGCCGATGTCCAGCATGGCCGGGGGCACCATGGCTCCCATGCCCATCCCCATGCCCATCCCCATGCCCATCTCCGGCCCCATTTGTGCGAATGTCGCGGTAGCGATGCTCAGGGCTACCAAAACAGCGAGGCATAATCGCATCGTGTGTCGTCCTCTCCTTTCGAGCGGCCCGCCGGCTTCATGCGCCCCGTGGTGGCCGGGCGCCGCAGAGACGCTCGGTGCACGGCCTGCGCTCAACGTGCAAGGCCAACGGATGCCCTCCTACGGGCCAAGTGTACATATTGTCCCTCGACGCCGCAACCTCCTTCCCCATCATGACGCCTTCTTTGAGCCGCAAATGCACGGCCGCCCGCGCACAGGCGCCGCTTCCGGGCGCGCAACCGGGCAGGCAACAGCACGGCTCTTGGGCCCTCCGCAACCTCACAGACTGCCGATCCGTGCCCGAAGTTCGCCGCCTGCCGAGGTGTCTGGCGGAACGGAGGTGGCGCGTGGCGCGGAACGGCGGAACGGCATCGGCGCGGTACTGGCCCGCGCCCTACAGCGCCGCTACACGCCACCTGCGCCCACCAAAGCAGCGCAGGACACATCTCCGCGGCAGGAGACCCGGGCTCGCCGCGGGAACTGACCTCAACAGGCCCGCACATCTCAGACCGACATGGAGGCATCGGCCATGCAAGAGCGCAGCATCCGAAGACGCCTGCTGGAAGCCCTGGCACAGGTGCCGGTCATCGACGCCCACGAGCACCTCCCACCCGAGCGGGTTCGCCTCGGCTCGCCGGTGGACTTCTCCACCTTGTTTTCGCACTACACGCAGACCGATCTGGAGGCCGCCGGGATGACGCAGGAGCAGTACGACGCCTTCCAGTCGGCGGAGATGGACCTGGACGACAAGTGGCGGCTGTTTGCACCCTTCTGGGAGTGCATCAGGTATGGCTCGTACTCGCGCCCCGCCCTGATCGCCGCCCGCGAGTTCTACGGCTGCGAGGACATCTCGCAGGACACCTACCGCGTCTTGTCACAGCGGATGCAGGAGGCCAACACGCCCGGGATCTACAAGCGGGTGCTGCGGGACAGGTGCAACATTCGCGTGGCGCTGACCCAGGTGGGCTACGCTCCCGAGGAGGACCGCGACCTGCTGGTGCCGCTGTTGCCGCTGGCGGGATGGCCCACCGCCGCAGGGCTGGCCAAGGACCGCGAGCACGGCGATTGCCCCTCATTCCAGGAGCTGCGGGAGAAGATGCGCGAGGTCTTCGCCGGCCGCCGCGACCGCGACGGTGTCGTGGGGATGAAGATGATGAGCCACCAGGTGGCCGATCCCTCGGAAGAGGAGGCCCGCAGGGCCTGCGACAACCTGGGCACGGCGACGCGGCAGGAGGCCGAACTGCTGGACGCGTATCTCCTGCACGAGGCGATCGAGGTCTGTGGCGAGCTGCAGATGCCGGTGGCGGTGCATTGCGGCATCATCTGGGACAACTGGAATGACTTTTACACGACCCATCCGAAGCACATGATCCCGGTCATGCTCAAGCACCGCAAGACTCGGTTTGACCTGTACCACGCGGCGATCCCGTGGGTCCGCGAGATGGCGGTGATCGGCAAGGACTTCCCCAACGCGTACCTCAACCTGTGCTGGTGCCATATCGTGTCGCCACAGATGACCGTATCGGCTCTGGACGAGTGGCTCGACATGGTGCCGACGCACAAGATCCTCGGCTTCGGGGGCGACTACTCCAGACCGGTGGAGAAGGTCTACGGGCACCTGCAGATGGCCAAGGAGGACATCTGCCGGGTGCTGGCGCGGCGCGTGGCCGATGATCTGCTAACCGTGGGGCAGGCGGTGGCTCTGGGCAGGAGGCTGCTGTTTGACAACCCCCGGGACCTGTATCGGCTGGAGGTGTAGAGGCGGGTGTGGCGTCAACGGCACCGGTGACGGCGCACCGCCGTCCTCTCCCTCTTGCCGCGCCAGCCGGAGGCGCGGCAGGAGGGAGGCGTGCATGGCTGCGGCGACGACCGCCGGGACCCGCCTACGGTCCGAGTTACGGGCCGCCGGGGAACCGACGCGGAGCCGGGCCACGGCTTCTCGGAGACGAGGCAGGGTCGGCGGCATGCGATCGGCGCTCCCGCGCGCCGCGAGGTTCGCGGCCGCCTGCGGCGGTTGAGCCACGAGAGGCAAGCGGAGAGAGCCGCTCCGGGCGAACGGCACGCGACCGGGCAAGGCACCCGCGGGACCCAAGCTGTGTGATGAGGATGGTGCGCGATGACGGAAGTGGACATACTCCAAGCGGTGGGTGCGGGCGAGGCTGCGGACTGGGAGTTCAAGACCGCGCGCGACGGCTTCCCCAAGTCACTTTGGGAGACGTACAGTGCCATGGCCAACAGCGACGGTGGGACCATCGTGTTGGGTGTGGCTGAGACGAACGGCTGCTTCGGGGTCAGCGGCCTGCCCAATGCGATGCAGATGGTGAGCACGTTCTGGAATGGCGTCAACAACCCGCAACTGGTGAGCGCCTGCCTGGTGGCAAGCGCCGGTGTGCGTGTGGTGAGCGTCGATGGCAGAGACGTTGTGGCCATCGCCGTCCCGAGGGCAACGCGACAGCAGCGACCGGTCTACATCCGCAGCAACCCACTGACGGGTACATACCGTCGGGGCTACGAGGGCGACTATCTGTGCGGCGAGGGCGAGGTCCGGCGCATGTTGGCGGAGCAGTCCGGGCAAGCTCTGGACGCGGCGGTCCTGGACGGGTTTGGGCTCGATGACATAGACCAGGCCACGCTGAAGCAGTACCGTCAACTATGGTCCTCGCGTGACCCCGGCCATCCCTGGCTTGCCGACGAGGATCGACCGTTTCTGGAGAACATCGGGGCCTACCGCGTGGACCGCCAGACGGGGCACGAGGGGCTGACCATCGCCGGGCTGCTGATGTTCGGGCTCAACCGCGCGATCTTGGATCCCGACGGCGTGCCTGCCTTCGGCGTGGACTACCGCGAGCGCGTCTCCAATGACCTCGCCGACCGCTGGACTGACCGCGTAACCTACGACGGCAAGTGGGAGTGCAACCTCTTGCAGTTTCTGCAGAGGGTGCTTCCCCGCCTCACCGCCGACATCAAGACCCCCTTCCGCTTGAACGAGAACCTCGTCCGCATCGACGATACGGAAGTGCACCAAGCCGTGCGTGAGGCTCTGGTCAACGCCCGGGTGCACGCCGATTACGCCGGCCAGGGCGGCATCGTCATCGAGAAGTTCCGTGACCGTCTGGAGTTTGCGAACCCGGGGACGTTGCTGATTTCGAAGGAACGGCACTGCGCGGTGGGGTCAGCGAGTGCCGGAACACCGGCCTGCAGCGAATGCTGGGGTTCCTGGGGTACGGGGAGCGAGCGGGCTCTGGGTTCAGCAAGATGCTGCGGGGCTGGAGGTCGCAGAACTGGCGCTCTCCGGACATCGAGGAGACAACTCAGCCCGACCGCGTGCGGGTTGTGCTGCCCATGGTCAGCTTGGTGCCTGACGACTCGCTACGGCGACTTCGAGACATGTTCGGCGCGCAGATGGACGAGCTCGATGCGGACGAGGTGCATGCCCTCGTCACCGCCGACGTGGAATGGCGGGTCTCCAACTCCCGGATGCAGCGCGTGTCCAGCCGGCATCCGGCGGACCTAACCAAGATGCTACAGGGCCTGGTGGCTCGGGGGATGCTGGAGCAGGTCGGGCAGAAGAGAGGGACACGGCTTCGGTTACCTGGCTCCCCGTCGGTGCGCCCCATCTCTCCCCCTCGACCGGCCGATGCCTCTGAGCAGTCCGCCGGTGCCTCGGCACCCATGGGGGCGGGGAACCCCCAACACTTAGGGCGGGACTCCCAGCAGTCGGAGCGGGACTCCCAGCAGTTGGAGCGGGACTCCCAACAGTTGGAGCGGGACTCCCAGCAGATCGTCCTAGACTCCCAACAGAGTCTCGACGGATTACCTGGGGAGGAGTTGGCGCGACTGCGGGAACTGGCGTCTCGTTCGGTTCCGGGCAGCCACCTTCGCCGTGCTGAGATGCAGGCCATCATTCTGGGCTTGTGCAGAGGCCGGTATCTAACGCGGCATGTCCTGGCTCAGCTAGTCAATCGCAGTGCGGACGCACTGCGCGACAGGTTCCTTGTGCCAATGGTGCGAGACGGCCTCCTGGCGTATCGTTTCCCCGATCAGCCCAACCGTCCCGACCAGGCCTACACCACTGCGAAGCGGTGACCGCCGATGGCAGGCAAGGCACGCGGCGCTTCCGCACGACGGCCGAGACCCCACCGCGCCGTATCGCAGAGCAGGGGAGAGAGGGGCAGCCCGAAGGGCAGGCGATGTGGCGACGTCGGCCGTTCGGGCGGCCCGGCTGCCCCTTCCTCACACGATCGGCCTGCGCTTCTGGGCGGGCAGCCGGAGGAATCTGGCGGCATTGCCCCCGAGGATCAGGCGCTTTTGCTCGATGGGCAGTCTTGCCCAGGCCACCCAGCCCAGTTGCGGCGCGGCATCGCGCATCACGCAGTCGCTGCCGAAAACGATCTGCTCGGCATTGACGTTCCGTACGAAAAACTCGATGAAGTCGTACAGAATCGCGGTGTAGGTGATCTCCGCGATGGCGTTTCTGTGCTTCCGGGCGACCTTCACGGTGGCCTCGGCCATGGGCCAGCTCTGGCCGGCATGGGCCATCAGGAACGTCGCGCCCGGGTACTGCGCGGCGAGCTGGTCCACCTGATCCGGCGTCACGCTGCCGGTGGCGTTGAAGCCCATGTGGCACAGCACCGGGCGCTGTTTGTCATGGCAAAAGCGCAGCATCGGCTCATTGCGCGGATCGGTGAGGGCCACCTGCTGCCGGGGCGGGTAGGGCTTGAAGCCGTAGACCAGACCGCCCTCGAACACCCGGGCGAACTCGTCGGCGATCTGCTGCGGGTAGTTGGGGTTGATGCAGCCGTAGGGAATGACGCGGCCGGGGTACCGGTCCTTGGCGGCGATGACGATGTCATTGGCCGCCGGGTCGCCAATGCTGATGCCGCTCCAGGTGCTGGGCAGGGTGATGTCGATGCCCAGGCGGTCCATGGTGCCGACGAGGCCGTCGATGTCGTTGTAGGCCAGGGCGACGGAGGACACCCCCATGCAGCCGTCGTGGGCGATATGGGAGTGGGAGTCGATGACGAACTCCTCGCTCAACGGCGCGCCGACCCTGACCTTCTCCACGATCGGGTCGTCGTCGCGCTCGCCGTACGGAGCCAGGGCGGGCACCTGCCCCTGAGCGCCCCTGACACCGGACAGCAGGCGCAGCAGATTGCCGCCGGCGATATTGCGCCGGGCCTCGTGGTCGATCTGCTCGTACACGGCCATCATCCGCGCCGCTCCGGGGCTGCGCTCGGGAAGCCCCGTACTGAACAAGAGCCGCTGTGAGCCGAACAGCTCGCAGAAGCGCTCATAGGCCCGGTGGCCCTGGAAGGACCAGGTGTCCAGATGCAGGTTGGGAGCCTGCGAAAACAGCGCATTGATCTGCCGATCCGAGCCCCAGGACACATCGCACAGGACCACAGGCAGCTCGGGGTACCTCCGGCACAACTCCGCCGCCGCGGGGATATCGAGCTCGGCGACACCGACGAAGAGCGGTACGCGGTGCTCCTGCAGGGCCGCAAGCAGCGGCCCGCAGATGGCATCGGAGGTCCCGAAGCCCATGGCGCGGGGGTAGAAGCGGGCGGCGCGCACGTTCAACTCCAGCATCTCGGCCACCAGCTCCGCGGCCGGGGCCATCTCGTAGGTGTGATGGGGCATCACTACCCACTGCAGCGCGAACCGCTCCCTGCCGCCCAGCTCGGAAAGCAGGCGCCTGTTGCCGTAGTCGGGGGCATAGTCCCGGGCCATGGCGTGGAACGCCAGGCCAGCGTGGATATCGTAGTAGCGGTAGTCGTCGATGGTCTGCTGCAGGTTCGCCGGGGTGGCCGGGTGGCGATTGGCCTGCATGCCCACCATGCAGTTGGCGTCGAAGAATCGGAGGTCGAGATCGGCGGTGTGCGTCATCATGCAAGACTCCCTTTGTCCGGCGAATGGCCCGGCGGTCGGGTGGTGATCCGCTGCCACAGCAGCCTGAAGCAGAGCACGGCGCTTTCGAGGATGATGCGTCGGGAGAGCTTGGAGCGACCGGCGCGGCGGTCGACGAAGACAATGGGGACCTCGGTGATCTTGGCCCCCAGCCTCTGGCAGCGGAAGAGCAGCTCAACGAGGAAGCCGTAGCCATCGGCGCGGGTGGTCCAGGGATCGGCCCGGAGCAGGGTGTCGCGGCGATAGGCCCGGAAGCCGCTGGTGCAGTCGGCCTGGCGCAGGCCGGTGAGCAGCCTCGTCACCGCGCCGCCACCGACGCGGCTGAGCAACACCCGGAAGAGCGACCAGTTCTCCACCCGGCCGCCGGGAACGTACCTGGAGCCCACCACCACGTCGGCCCCGGCCAGTGCCTCAAGCATGGGGCCGAGACGCTCCGGATCATGGGACAGGTCGGCATCCATGGTGACGACGCTCCGGGCCCCGAGGTCCAGGACCCGGCGCATGCCGTCGCGATGGGCCGAGGCGTAGCCCAGCTTGCCGGGTCGGTGGATGACATCGAGCCTCTCCGGGTACCTTTGGCGCCACTGCTCGGCGATTTGGCCGGTGCCGTCCGGGGACCCGTCGTCCACGATGCACAGGCCGGTGCGGACGGGCGAGGCGAGCAGCCGCTGCAGCAGGAGGGGCAGGTTCTCGGCCTCGTTGTAGGTGGCGACGACGACCCACGTTGTGGGCGTGTTCTCGGGGGTCTGGTGCTGCATGGGCTCTCCTCTCCCGCGGGTGTCGGCGCCGCGGGGGCCCGGCCGGCGGCGAGGCAGAACGCTTGCGGCCCCCGCATTGTAGCGGGGGCCGCAAGGAGTTTCAACCGCCGGGGGGAGGGCGAGGCCTGTAGGAGTCGCCCGCCGCGTCTAGCTGACGGCGGGCTCAATGAGCCCGTAGCCACCGTCGCGCCGGCGATACACGACCTCCACCTGCTCGCTTTGCGCGTCGAAGAAGAGGAAGAAGTCGTGCCCCAGAAGCTCCATCTGCAGGGCCGCCTCTTCCGGCGTCATCGGCTTGAGCGCATGGGCCTTGGTCCGGATGATGCGGATGTCCTCGGACTCGACAGTGACCTCCGCCGGCACCTCCTCCTCCTCCTCGACCACCTCTGTGGAGGCTTGCGCCTCCTCAGCGGCGGCCTGCCGGATGGATTTCTTGGAGTGATGCTTGACCTTGTCGCGATAGCGCCGGAGTTGCCGTTCGAGCCGATCGAGGGCTTTGTCAAAGCTGGCGAGCTCGTCGTTGGTGCGTTCCTCGGCCCTCAGCAGCAGCCCGTCGGCCTCCAGGTTGATCTCCACGGTCTTCCACGCCCGCTGGTTCGACAAGGTGATGCGCACGGTGCCTATGCGGTCGAAAAGGTGCTCCAGGGTCTCGATCCGTGGCTCGGCGTGCGCTCGGAACCGTTCCGTGACCTCGAAGTTACGCCCACTGAATTCTATTCTCATGCGGCAAAGGAACCTCCCGGTATTGCCGCACCCCGGGATGCCGTCGGCATCGGGTGCGACGCTAGTCAATGCCACTTTCTTCTCCGCAGCCTGCGCAGATGGCCAGGCGTGGCTGTTACCAGAGAGCTTCGGTCTCGTCGGCGGCGAAGGGCTCCTCGGGCTCGCTGCGGCCCAGGCGGATGACATTGGCCGCCTGCGGCCCCCGATCGCTTTCGACGATGTCGAACTCCACTTCCTCGCCATCATCCAGCGACTTGTACCCCTCCATCTGGATCACGGAGAAGTGGACGAACACGTCCCGCTCGCCCTCTCGCTCGATGAAGCCGTACCCCTTCTGCGCGTCGAACCACTTGACGCGTCCAGTCAAACGCAAGGTTCTCGCCCCCCGCCTTGGTCCGAAAGCGGCGTGACCATAGTGGTATCACTCTAGGACAACAGACCACCGATGTCAACTAGGTCGGCGCAGCGTCACGTGTGATGCCTTTTGGTCTCACCTCCAATTCGCGCGCAGATGCGCTGTGAGACAAGACCCTCGCCCTCACGATCGACCTGTTCGGGCCCGCCGCCGGCGCCCCGTGGTCCGCCGCCGCCTCGACGGCCACCCGGACCGACCGGCTCAAGCGACGAACCCCAGTCAGCGCAGATCCCTGCAGCCCAGGTAGGTAGCGCGGCCGTCGCCGGAACGGCTCAGGGCGCACAGGTCCGGCAACTGGGCGGGATAGTAAACGATGCCGGAAAGCCGGGCCTCCTCCACCCAGCGGCCGGTGCGACCCTCCGGACCGGGAGGCAGGTCCGGGGCGGGTGTGTCCAGCGGTGCCGCCCGGAAGTACAGCTCCAGGAGGTCCTCGGCCTCGCAGCGAACCTCGGCGTAGGCGATCAGATCGGCAACCTCTATGGCCACTCCGGTCTCCTCCGCCACCTCACGCCGGGCGGCCTCCCGTGCCGTCTCGCGCGGGTCGATCTTGCCCCCCGGAAGCACCCACGCCCCCGGGCTGCGCTTGGCCTCGACCAGCAGGACTTGACCTTCGGCCACCGCAACGGCGACGGCACGGACCTTCAGCGGCGTCTGCGACATGGCAATACCTCATTGCAGGATGCCGGACCACGCGCGCCCCCTCCCAACACTCCCCCGCAGGCCCCGGACGGAGGAGAATCCGCCCTGCCGGTGAATGTCCTGTCAGGCCACAAATCGGGAGGCAGCCCATGCGTACTGTCTTGTTCGCACTCGCCGCCTGTTTCCCCTGCTGCGCTTCTGCAGCGATCGGCGACGGCCGATTCCCCTTTGTCGTCTCCGAGCTCGATCCCGGCAGCGTCGCGAACGTCTCTACCTACAATAGAGCCCCGGCGGGCCAGGAAGGTTCCCTGCTCTTGCGCGACGGCCGTTTCCGCACCCCCGACGGCTCGCGGGTCCGTTTCCTGGCCACCAACCTCACCTTCGCCGGTGCCTTCCCCGACAAGGCCCTGGCCCCCTCCATCGCCCGCCGCATGGCGAGCCTGGGCATCAACTGCGTCCGGTTCCATCACATGGACAATCAGTACAAGCCCCGGGGCATCTGGGACCCCGCCTACAAGGACCATCGGCACATGGATGCCGAGCAGCTCGACCGCCTGGACTTCATCATCTACCACCTCAAGCAGCAGGGCATCTACACCAACCTCAACCTCCACGTCTCGCGGCAGTTTGGTGAGGCCGACGGGTTCGAGAACGTGGCCGAGCTGCCCAAGTACGATAAGGGTGTGGACAACTACGAGCCACGGATGATCCAGTTGCAGCGCGAGTACGCCAAAGACCTGCTCACCCACTACAACCCCTATACCCGGACACGCTATGTGGATGAGCCGTGCATCGCCATGGTCGAGCTCAACAACGAAAACAGCCTCCTGCAGTTCGCCTTCGGCCAGACGCTGCACAGTCTCCCTGAGCCCTACGTGGGCCAACTGCGCGGCCTTTGGCTGGGCTTCCTGCAAGACAGGTACCACAATACCGAGAACCTGCGACGGGCCTGGGATGAGGGCTCAAAGCCTCTGGGCGAGGAGCTGATCCGCGACCCGGAGTTCTCCGACGGCACCGCTCAGTGGGTCTTGGAGTCGCGCCACCGGCAGACGGATGTGTTCGAGGTGGTGGACGACCCGGACGTGGGCCGCGCCCTGCACGCCCGGCTCAACACGCTGGGGACCAACTCCTGGGACTTCCAGATCCACCAGGTGGGCCACACGCTGGCCGAGGGTGAGCTGTACACCGTAAGGTTCAAGATCAAGGCCGATCCGCCCCGCACCGTGACCGTCGGCATGAGGTACGACGAGCCGGACTGGCGCAGCGTGGGCCTGAGCGCCCCGGTGCAGGCCGACGGGCAGTGGAGCGAGCATGTGCTGACTTTCACGGCCAGGGAGCCCCGTGACGGCCACAATCGGCTGAGCTTCAACTGCACGAACTCCCTGGGCGACGTCTGGCTGGCCGAGGTCGGCCTCCGCCCCGGGGGCCTGAGGGGCCTGGACCCGGAGCAGTCCCTGGAAGACGGAAATGTCGCCTTCCCCGTGGCCAACGATACCGACAGGGCCCGGGAGGACTGGTTCGCATTCGCGATGGAATTGGAGCGCAAGTATACCGAGGGGCTCTACGAGTACCTGAAACAGGATCTGGGACTGAAGGCTCCGGTGATTGACACCCAGGCCTCGTACGGTGGCCTGGGCGGGGTCTTGCGCGAATCGAGGCTGGATTACATCGACATGCACGCCTACTGGCAGCATCCGGTGTTCCCCGGCCGGCCGTGGGATGGCAGCAACTGGCGGATCGGCAACAGCCCCATGACGGCACGGCTGGGGGCGGACACCTTGACGCACCTGGCCATGCACCGCGTGGCCGACCGCGCCTTCACCGTCAGCGAGTACAACCATCCGGCCCCCAACGACTACCGGGCCGAGTGTATGCCGATGCTGGCCGCCTTCGCCGGTCTGCAGGACTGGGACGGTATCTTCCAGTTCGACTACGGGACGACTCCGGAGCAGTGGGAGGAGGCGAAGATCGGCGGGTACTTCACGATGGTGACCGACCCGGCGAAGCTGGCGTTCTTTCCCATCGCCGCCAATCTGTTCCGTCGCGGGGACGTGGCGCCGGCGCAGGGGGAGGTGCGGCTGCGCGTACCGCGGGGCGAGGTGGCGAGGCTGTTGGTGGAGCACGGCAGCAGCGTCACCTCCGCCTGGACCCGGGCGGGAGTGCCCAGAAGAGCCGCCGTCAGGCACCGGGTCGCCGTGGAGTGGACGGAGGGGGGCGAGCCGTGGGCGGACGAAGTGGACCTTGACGAGGCGGCGGTCACCTCGGACACCGGACAGGTGCTGTGGGACAACATCACGGAGGGCGAGGACCGCTTCATCGTCGACACGCAGAAGACCAAGGCGCTCCTGGGGCACATCGCCGGCAAGACGGTGCAGGTGGGCGAGTTGAGTTTCGAGATCGGGCCGACGGAGACGGGCTGGGCGGCGGTGGCCCTGACCGCCATGGACGATCTTCCCCTGGACCGTTCGCGACGCATGCTGCTGGTGGCGATGAGCAAGGCCGAGAACCAGGGCATGGGCTGGGACGAGGGGCGCACCACCGTGGGCACGCGGTGGGGCACGGGGCCGGCGGTCGTGGAGGGTGTGGGGGTGAAGGTGAAGCTCGGCGCAGGCCGAACCTTGGCGGCATATGCGCTGGACGGCCGCGGGCTACGGGCCGCAGAACCGCTTGAGTTCGCGGCCGGCGAGGTCTCCCTGGGTCCGGAGAGCAAGACCATCTGGTACGAACTGGCGGCGGCCAACGGCCGTCCGCCTCTATAAGGAGGGCACATGATGGACAAGGTCAAGTTCGGCGTGATCGGTCTCGGCTGGTTTGGCGAGAAGCACTGCGAGGCGCTGGCCGCCTGCCCGCAGGTGGAGATCCACTCCCTGTGCACCCGCACGGAGTCTCGCCTGGCCGAGGTGGCACAGAGATTCGGTGTCAAGAACACATACACCGACTACAACGAGATGCTCAAGGACCCGGAGCTGGATGCGGTCAACGTCGTCACCATGTGGGACCAGCACCTGGCCCCGGTCCTTGCGGGCCTCAAGGCGGGCAAGCACGTGTTCTGCGAAAAGCCCATGGCCTCCACCGTCGAGGACTGCCGGCAGATCGTGGACGCCGCCAAGGCCGCGGATTCGATGTTCATGGTCGGCCACATCTGCCGCTTCAACCCCCGCTACGCCATGGCCAAGCGTGAGATCGAGGAGGGCAAGATCGGCAAGATCATCGCCATGTACGCCCGGCGCAATCTGCCGAAGTGGATCACCCCCGAGATCCTCCAGAAGATCGGCCCCATCATCGGCGACGGGGTGCATGACACCGACCTGATGCTGTGGTTCACCGGCGCCAAGATCGTCAGCGCCTACGCCCAGACGGTGAATGTGCGGGGCCTCAAGAACCCGGACCTGGGGCAGACCATGTACCGCTTCGACTCCGGCGCCACGGCGGTGGTCGAGGACGTCTGGTGCCTGCCGGAGAAGTCGGCCTTCCAGATCGACGAGCGCATGGAGATCATCGGCACCGAGGGCTCGGTGCAGGTGCATGACGGGTACCCGAACTTCGCCGTCTGCGATGCCGACGGCTTCCGCTTCCCGGACACCACCTACTGGCCCACCTTCCGCGGCCAGCTCTCCGGCGCTTTGCCCGTCGAGGTCGGGTACTTCGCCGACTGCATCCTCAAGGGTGAGAAGCCCACGGTCATCACCCCCGAGGAATCCATGGCCGCGGTGGCGGCCTGCCTGGCGGCGGAGAAGTCCGCGGCCACGGGCGAGATCGTGAGGTTGTAGAGGAGCGGAGCCCTGTGCCGCGCCGTTCACCTCTCCCAGGCCCGAAGGGCCGTCCGGGAGAGGTCGGGCGTTCGGTCCCGCTTGGCGGGCCGAACGCCCGGGTGAGGGTCCGTGCGACGAGAGGCGACGAGGCAGGGACGGCGGCTCTCAGCAGTGTGTGCCCACAGCCTGGAGGGTGCTCGGGGAGCGGCGCCGTTGGCCGTTGCACCTCTCCAGGCCCCGGCATCCTCCTCGTCCCCTCCTCCCGTCTCGCCCGGCGTTCGGGCGTGTAAGGGAGAGGGGGAAGGCCCGCAGGGCCGGGGGGTGAGGTGACGTCCGCCGTAGCTGGCACCTTAACAGCCGTCGGGCCGACCCCTATGATCGATCTGGTAGAAGATCATATGATCCTCAAGTAGATCATTCCGGCCGGCCCGCAGGCCGAGAGCGTGGTCCCCTATGTGGCTTCGCAGGCCTCTCGATGACATCCTGTCGTCCGCTGCCAAGGTAGCCGTCCTCCGCGTCGTTCTGCCGGTGAGCACGCCCCTCAGCGGGCGGGAGATCGCCCGCAGGGCCGGGGTGGGGTACAGTCCCGCTTACTACGCCCTGCAGGCCCTCGTCGCATCGAGGGTGCTGGCCAAGCAGGATCACGGCAGGGCCACCACCTACAGCCTGGTGGACCCGGACTCTCCGCTCATCTCGGCGCTGAGGGACCTGTTCGAGCGCGAAGACCGCCGGACCAGGGAGGCCTTGTCCGCGTTGGCCTCGGGCATCCCCGACGTACGGGCCATCATCCTCTTCGGCAGTGAAGCACGAGGCGACGCGAGGCCCGGGAGCGACACGGACATCCTGGTCGTCGTCGACAGCCCCGACGAACCGACAGCAGGACGCGTGCGGGACGCGTGCCTTGCTTTGGCTCAGGAACACGAACTGGCCCTCTCCTGGCACGTGGTGGGCCTCGACCAGGTGCGTGAATGGGACCAGGCGGGGGACCAGTTCTGGGCAAGCGTCTTGCGGGACGGCATCTGGCTGCAGGGCGACTCGCCGGAGGCGATGAGACTCAAGTGGCGACCTGGAAAGACTACCTCAGGGAAGCCCGCCGCTTCTGGGAGGTCGCCCAGGCGGTAGACGCGCCGGAGGTGCTTGAGACATGGCAAGGCGCAAGAAGACCGACCCCGAGATCGTGCAGCTTCCTGACCGCAAGGTCGCCACAGTCACTACGGTCGGCGAGCCGGGGCCGCAGATGGAGCGGGTCATGCCCGCGCTGTTTGGCGCCGCCTACGGCCTGAAGTTCGCCCGCAAGAAGGCCGACCCGGAGGCCGACTTCAAGGTCGAGGCCGTGCGCGCCCGCTGGCCCGATGCCCAAGAGAAGCCCAAGGACCGATGGACCGCCCACTGGGCCATTCCCGTGCCGGAGGACGCGGAAGTCCTGCCCCAGAAGGTGCCCGACATCGCCGTGAACCTCGCGACCTGGCAGTACGGTGAGGTCGCCCAGATCCTCCATATCGGCCCGTACTCCGAAGAGGGCCCGACCGTGCAGCACCTGCACGAGTTCATCGCCGAATCGGGCTACGAGATCGCCGGCCCGCACGAGGAGGAGTACCTCACCAAGCCGGATGCCAGGGAGGTCAGGACGATCATCCGGTATCAGGTGAGGCGACGCGAGTAGGGCCGTTCGCCGTTCCTGGGACCGCGGTTCGCCACCAAGCGAGACCCGCATGCGGTTCGCCGTTGCCGTCCCGGGGTCCCGCCCTGCAGGATCGTTGCGGTCCGAACGGCCGTGCGGCAGCAGACGGCCGCCGGCCTGGAGGGCCCTCGGCCCGCCACACGAAGCCGGAGGAACGCAACCGCACGACCGGCACCGCACCACCCCCCCGTGGAAGGACCGACCCATGACCGAGCAGTTCAGCCTGGCCGAGGAGATCCAGAAGGCAATGGCCGATGCGATGAAGAAGCGCGGACGTGCCAACCTGCTCATCGCGGGCCGAACCGGCGTGGGCAAGAGCACTCTGGTGAACGCCGTCTTCCAGGGGAAGCTGGCCACCACCGGCCAGGGGCGGCCGGTCACCCAGCACACCCGGGAGATCACCAAGTCCGGGGTGCCGCTGGCCATCTTCGACACCCGCGGCCTGGAGATGGCCGATTTCGAGGCCACCCTGCAAGAGCTGGCGGAGCTCGTTGAGCGGCGGGGCAAGGAGGCCGACCCGTCCGAGCACATCCATGTGGCCTGGGTTTGCATCGCCGAGGACTCGCGCCGGGTGGAGGACGCCGAGGTGGAGCTGGTGTCGATGCTGGAGGCCAGGGGCGTCCCGGTGATCGCCGTCGTCACGAAGGCCCGGGCCGATCAGGGCTTCCGGGCCACGGTGCAGGAGCTGCTGCCCTTGGCGCGCAATGTGGCACGGGTGCGCGCCCTGGCCGAGGAGTTCGACGACGGCCACACGGTGGCCCCCATGGGGCTGGCCGAGCTGGTGGAGCTGACCTCCGAGGTGATCCCGGAGGGCCAGAGGAACGCCTTCGCCGCCGCCCAGAAAGCCGACGTCGAGCAGAAGCGTCGCCGCGCCCATACCGCGGTGGGGCTGGCCGCGACCACGGCCGCCGGCATCGGCGCCGTCCCGATTCCCTTCGCCGACGCTCTGGCGCTGATCCCGGTGCAGGTGAGCATGCTGGCGAGCATCACCGCCATCTTCGGTGTACCGCTGGAGCAGGGGCTCCTGGCGACGCTCATCGCCGGGGCGGCCACCGGCTCCGGCGCCACCGTGGCCGGGCGTGCCATCGTCGGCGGTCTACTGAAGCTGATTCCCGGCGCCGGAACGGTGATGGGTGGGGTGATCTCGGCCGCCACCGCCGCCGCCATGACCTCGGCCTTTGGAGAAGCCTACATCGCCACCCTGGCGCTTCTGTTTGCCCGGCGCGAAGGCGAGCCCCCCACTCCGGAAGAGATCACCCAGACCTTCCGCGAGCAGTTGGCGCTCAAGCAGCAGGCGGGCAGGGACGAAGGGGCCAGGCTCCCAGACGCGTAGACCGATGGCCGCGAACCGTCCGCTCGGCCGCGCGCACGCAAGGACGCACGGAGGCCCAATCGCATGCCCTGTCTCGCACTTGTCCTGGCGCTTTCCATCGCCCTGCCCGCCTCCGCCCAGACGGCTCTGGAGATCCTCCAGGCCGGGCCGCGGCCTTTGTTCAAGCAAGCCCACCGCCTGCTGCCGCTGAGCACCTGGGGCCCGGAGTTTGACTTCGAGGTCCGCAAGGAACTCTGCGAGCACTGGGGCTACTGCCTGCAGTTCGGCCGCCTGCGCCCCGAGCTGGTCCGGCAGCTCGATGATCCTCACTCCACGGTGTCCAGGGTCTGCGCTCTTTGTGCCTCCGAACCGGAGAAGGGGTGGGATTCTAGTTTGTAGGCAATTGCCCGACTCATGCTGCTTTTGCTGCATTTTGGACTCTCTGGCGGTCGCCGCTGAGCATGGCTGTGCGGACAGCGAGTACTGCATCGGCACCTGCCGGAGA
>Ga0334883_1001141_pt1:0-22500 | contig 41553 bp, 33 predicted proteins | sample GraSluR1_MG_6_FD_207230 | JGI IMG/M metagenome (GOLD analysis project Ga0334883, IMG submission 207230) | Sludge microbial communities from methane-producing bioreactor in Wageningen University, Netherlands - Granular Sludge_09_05-R1 | ecosystem: Engineered > Bioreactor > Anaerobic >...
TATGCGTTTTATCATCATCGACGGACTGGATGGATCCGGGAAGAGCACTCAAGCTAGACTGATTCAAAAAAAGTATTTATCACAAGGGGAAAGCGTTATACTCCGTGAGCATCCCTCTACTGACAATTATTATGGTTTGAAGGCAAAAAAAGCACTCTTAGGACGGGGAACCATTAATAGAATTAAAGCCTCAGTTTATTACGCTTTAGATGTTATACGTTCTGTTCGCAAATATAATGGCAAAGCAGACAACATCATTATGGTACGTTACCTTATGGGAATTGCATATCTACCACTTCCACTGGCAAAATTCCTCTACTGGTTCTTTACCATGGTTCTCCCCACTTCAGATTACATGTTCTTTTTAGACTTAGAACCAGAAAAATCACTCAAACGTATGTCTCGGCGAAATGAAGAGGAAATGTTCGAGAACAAGGATTCTCTTATCAGGGTTAGAAAAAGAGCCATTGAACTAGCCCAGGGCTGGCACGTTATCAATACTGTAGGTACCATTGAAGAAGTAAAACATAAAATAAATGCTATTCTTGATGAGATGGACAAAAAACAATAATTAAAATCAGATTGAAATTTAAAATATTTTCTAAATGATAAATTGGATATTAGTCTATGTTTTTTCTAATGAGAACTGGTTTTGTCTTCATTAAAAGGATCAACATGCACCACCACATCTTCAATCCCTGAAATGGAATTTTTCAGTTTATCTTCAACTAAATGGGCTATTTCATGGGCTTCCTCTGCAGAACAGGATGATTTGAGAGTGACGTGGAGGTCTACATAGATATGTGAAACAGATCCTCGTGAACGGATTTTGTGACTGCCCTTAACGTTAGGAACAGTACCAACAATATCTTTAATTGCTTTCTCATCTATAGGCGCGCTGTCCAGGAGCACACTGGAACTACTCCGGATGATATCGATTCCCATCTTGGCAATTAATATAGCTATTATTATGGAGATTATGGGATCAACAATATTAAAACCCATTTTGATTGCGATTAACCCCAAAATTACCGCTATTGAAACGTAAACATCACTCCTGGTGTGTTTTGAATCCGCCACCAAAATACTGCTTCCCAATTTCAGCCCTTGGTTCTTTTCATATTGAGAAACAGCCAGATTAACCAATAAAGTTATTCCCATCACTATAAAACTCATTAGATTGATATCGGGAGTTGATGGATTGTAGAATTTTCCCAGAGCAGACTGAAAAATCTCAAAACAAGTGATGAATAATAGAAATGCAATTCCCAGAGATGCAAAGATTTCAAATTTCTCATGACCATAAGGATGAACCTTGTCGGGCGGTCGAGAAGCAAAGGTGATCCCTATAATTCCAATAATATTAGAAGTTCCGTCGAAGAGAGAATGGAATCCGTCAGAGGTGATGCTTAATGAATTAGTCATCCATCCATAGATCATTTTGGACAAGGCCACTGCAAGATTGAGAATTAGGACAATTAAAAGAACCTTTTTAACATTAGAATAGTAAGACTTTTGATTCATTTTTTCCCCCTTTTATCTGAAGTTATATATCTTTTTTCTAATTTACTCGTATTGGAGGTACTGATTGGATATTTTGCTATAATATATTGAAAAGTGGGGTGAGTGGTTGAACGCGCAGTTTATGTCTTGCAAAAGCAAATACCGTTCTGTAAGCTATGAGTTCTGAAGAGAGTAGGATACGTTGTTTATTGTGTGTCTGAAAAAAATGAGAAAATAAAAAATAGAACAGTTTAATCCACTGCCATTTGTTCAACTTGTTCTTGGGAGAGATTTAAGATCATGTAATCACCAATTTCTGCAATATCCTCCTTGGTAATCATGATTCGTTTACGATTGAAGGTTCCTCCCATGGAAATGATAACGTTTTTAATGAGGCCTGCTGCGGGGTCAATAACCAAGTCATCTATTTTACCAATTTCCATACCCCCCTTAGCCAGGACAACTTTCCCTTCAACATTTTTGAAACGTAAATCCTTGGCCACTGAATCGTCTATTTTATCCACTTTAATTTTATTTTCCAAGGTATCTTCGTCTAATTTTAATTGAACAAAATCTCCAATTGCAGCTAAATCTTCTTTTTGGACAGAAAAATATTTTTTATTTAAAGTAGAGCCTGTTGAGATAAATATTTGTTCAACCACAGATTCTTTCAGGAAAACAGCCAGATCTTCTACTTTTCCCACTTCTTTTGCTCCGATATCAATAACTTTCATTCCAACAAAATCACTGACTTTCATTTGAAAACCTCGGTTTAGTTAAGACTTCTAATAATCTTATAATCATAATGATATAATAAATTATGGGTATTATGACTAAGAGAGTGTTTTCATAAGTTTTAAATCGATTGAAGAAATAAAAATGATTTTTAACAAGTGAGTGTATCATAATGCTTTCTGATTGAATTCTTACTATCATTTACCTAAACGATCTATTAAAATAAAAATAAGTGCATAATTTCTACTAGAGTGTAGAATAACTAATTATTCAAGTTTCATAAAGAGGGGCATGGGGGTTATGGGAATGATGGATAAAGAAGAACTGGTAGATCAGATAGAAGAAACTGAACTGGAAAGATCACCTGGCAAAAAAGACAGCTGGGAGAAGCACATTGACATTGAAGATGGTAATATCCTGATCGTTGGTTATGAGGAAGAAGAATCTTTCAGTGAACACAATCCTGGAGAAGAGGTTGTTAAAAATTATTACTGGTACTGGGAGCTTAGAGATGAAAAAAACTGGGATGTTATTTATGACAATCATGATAAAGAGTTCAGTTTCTGTGAATCAACTGTGGGTGAATACACTGATCAGGATCGTGTTGAAGACATAGTGGGGGATATTGAAGAGGAAGATGTGTGCACCTGGAGTGAACAGGATTGGATAGAAGATATCTCAGAGGAAATTGCAGAAGAAGTTCGTGAATGGTTAGAAATCCCTAAAAAGATTAATTAAAATTTTAATGCCCCTTTTCCCTTTTCATTTCTCGCCTTTTAATTATTACAAAGTAAATAACAATCAGTATAAAAATTAAGGTTATTATATTGCCAATATCAGATATTTTATTCTCTAAAAGCAGGTAGATGTTCCCTGAGAACCATGCTAATAATCCCCAACCTAATATTTGCACAGTAGAGCCTAAAAATGTGATAATCAAATATTTTTTCAGGTCATACTTGATTAAACCGCAAAAAAGATTGACAGCAATGCTAGGAATAACCGGGAAACATCGAGCCAAGAAAATGAATAGTTCATCATAATAGCTTTCATCAACTTTTTTCCCCACATCTTCCACATCTTCGACAGAAATCCCCAGATATTTACTGGTTCGTTCTATAAATGGCATTCCCAGTTTATAAGCCAAGACATAGTAAACAAGCGAGCCTAGTGTGATTCCCAGGGAAGCTGGGATTACGATTTTTGTGAACAAAATACCTAAAGCAGCTAGTGAAAAACTGGTTCCCTTCAGAACCAGGAAAGTAGAACTTAAAACTATGAGACTCGCAGGGATAGGGACGATTATCTGTTCCAGGATACAACCTAAAAAAACTGCCAATGATGTATTGCTAATAATCAGAGATTCCATGGTTTCGATAATTGTTGTAAACATACATACCCTCTTTTAGTTTAATTTAAGTCCATTCTCACTTTTTTGATCGCCATCTTTGTACAATATTAGTATACCCACAAACATCAACACACCGAACAATAACTGAGTTATTTCTAAAGGTTCTCCTAAAAATGTGAATGCAATTAATGCCCCAAAAAGTGAGCTGGTGGAAAATATTGACCCGGTTCGAGTTGATCCAATTTCTCGGATTGCAAGGTATATAAGAACTATGGAAAAGCTCATGCAGACCAAAGCAATGAAAAGTAAAAGTGGTACCATATCCCAGGGCAGTTCAAAGCTTAAACCCAGAGAATAAGACACTATTAATAGAATTAAACCACCAATACCGCATTTTAGACCAGTTAAAAAGAATATATCTCGTTTATTACTCAAAAACTTGGTCAATGTAGTGTCCATGCTCCAGAAAAAACAGGATGCAACTACAAGAAGACTTCCCACTAAGTTCTGGTCAAAAGAAAGATTTTGGAGATTGTTTGTGCTTAAAAAAATTGCCCCTAATAGTAGAAAAGCAAAGCCAGCTATATCCTTTAGTTGAACCTTTTCTTTCAGGAAGAATATACCTAAAAGAATGATGAACAGAATTTCAACATTTGTTAAGAGAGCAGCATTTACTGCAGTTATCTGGTTTAAACCATTCAAATACAATGCAGGGGCAATGAAAGCTCCGAAGAGGGCTGTTAAGAATAATGTAAAGTAATTCCTTCGGGAGATGTTGATTTCTACTTTGCTTTCCCTGTGGATAATTCCAAGTATACAGAGGTGAAATGGAGATAACCTTATAATAAACAGAAAAACACCAGCCAATGTGTAGACCATGGCTGCCAATGCCAGAGGATGCAAATAGTCCAGTAGTATTTTGTCAAGTGTAAACCAAACCCCAAATAACATTGCAACAATTATTGCACTTAAATATCCCCAGACACGATTCATGTTGCACCTATCTCGATTTTTATAAATTATTAGTTAAGCTTAGTAATTCTTTTGCTTAATTTGTTTTGATTATGATTCGCAAAAAACCAATCCAAGTATTAATATATGACAATTATGGTAGAGTATATTATCATTAAATAGGGTGCTATAATGAAATTATCCAGAACTCAGATTGAGGTAATTGTTGTAGGGGCTTTACTACTTATTTTAGTAGTGCACAGCATGAATATTCCCATTGGTAACCCCATTGAAGGTGCGGTTGACTCTGAAATCACTGATGCCAGTGTCAAAGCCACCAATGCATCTGAAAAAAACAGTAAGAATGCTGAAGAGAGAACTAACTCCAATCAAAATATAACTAATAAAGTTTACACTGGAAATGGAGTTACTTTTAAGTATCCTGATTCATGGACAGTGACTTGTGATAAATCTGGCGATGACGATATGATTTTCGTGTCAAAAAGCGATCCGAATACCTATTTGCAAGTCCAAATTATAGAAAACCCAGGTATTTCTGAAAGAACATTGGAAGAAGAAGGTGATGACTCAATAATGTTAGGTGCCAATAAAATTTCAAATGGAACAATTTACATTGATGGTCAAAAAGCTTACATGCAGGATCACATTTCATATTTATGGCCATTCAGTTGGGACTATCAAATTAGAACGATAACCTTCATTAAAAACGAGAAGATGTATGCCATCCTTCTTCAAGCACCTAGAGAAGAATTCAGCAAAGAACCCTTCAATGTAATCATTGAGAGCCTCAAAATACATTAAATACTAAATTAAGGCCATAGAACCTAAAAAGAATATTATTATTGACTTACAGGAGCATTCAAATGAAAAAAACTTATCTACTAGTTTTTAATGGCTTATCTGACTGGGAACCAGGCCTGGCAGTTGCTGAGATCAACAAATCAGATAAATACGTGGTTCAAACTGTTGGTTTTAACAAAGAAACAATAAAAACCATGGGTGGGATTTCCATTGTCCCTGATTACTCTCTCCAGGAGATAGACTACGAAGCTGCAGCAATTCTGATCCTTCCTGGTGGAAAAATGTGGGAAATGGATCCATTAGACGAATTAGTCCCAGTGGTTAAAAAATTTATAGATCTGAAGATTCCTGTGGCAGCAATATGCGGACCAACAGTCTTTTTAACACGCCATGGATTGGTAGAAAACATCAAACATACCAGTAATGGGAGGGCCTATCTTAAAAATATAATAGGAGAATATAAAGGTAGTGATCTATATATTAACAAGCCCTCTGTTTCTGATAAGGGGATAATCACTGCCAATGGCATTGCTTTTTTGGAGTTTGCATGTGAAGTTCTTGGCGAACTAGGTGTTTACGATGATGGGACTTTAGAAGCATGGTATGAGTTTTTCAGTACCCCCCAATTAGAAGATTAAAAATAACTCTATTTTTTATCTAATCCCCATTTTTTTCTGAATTTCAATTTCAATTCAGGACTCATCCAATGACTACCATCACAGTAGGGTTTATTTTCTGATTTACCACAACGACAGAGCGTAACACGGTTCCGGGTTTCATAATGGGCGCCATCCGATGACTCTATTGGTATCCCACCCCTAACCCAGATTGGTCCCTGACATTTCTTCTGCTTGTCATGAATCAGGACGATAGATGGCTCGAATTCTTTTTCAAACGGTTTTCCAGTTTTTTTATCCCACAACACCAGCCTTCCTGAGGGGCATATCATAGCTTCTTGGATTGCTGTTTTTCTTGCTTCATGATCATTGGATTTTGCAATCAGATTCCTGATACCCCCCGATCGGAGGCAGAACCTAGAGTGATCACAAAATTCATGAGCATCGGTTAATCTTAATTCAGGGCCTTCAAATACTTCAGATATTTCAATGTATGGTTTTCTAATGGCGGTTTCAGCACCATCAAAATTAATATCATTATGTGCACCATCACAGTAAGTTTTGTTCTTTGATTCTCCACATCGGCAGAGAGCATAAGTATCCCTTGTGGGTAATTCCTGTTCATCAACCAGATCTTTAGTATGACCCGCTTCATCAGTGATGATTGTCTGCTCATACAAGGGAACACCACCTGAAACAATGTAAGGTCCGTCTTTAACGATTTTAATCTTCATTTTATTCTTTGAGAGATTATTATCTGTCATTAACCTTTCTCCACTGAATTTATCATTAGATTTGCTCGAGTTTTGAATAAATTAATTAAGGATATTATCTAATGATTTACTGTGCATAAACTGAATATATAATAATATTAGAAGTAAATGAGTATAAAATTTTATTGAAAATAATTTATTATGAACATTTAAGGAGGCTTTAAACCTGTTTATGACAATATACGCCCTGATCCCAATTTTACTCGTTTTAATCATGATAGTGGCGTTTTCTATCCTGTGGCCCCTTGCTATTGGTGCGGCATACTCTCCCTCATCATTGAGAGTGGTTAGGAAAATGTTGGATATGGCAGAAGTTGATTCTGAGGATCTGGTCTATGATCTGGGATCAGGTGATGGTAGAATTGTTATTGAAGCAGCCCGCAGATACAATGCATGGGGTGTTGGGGTTGAGGCTGATCCTTTACGTGTGCTGTGGTCTAAGGTAAATATCCTTAAACTGGGATTACGGCAGCAGGTGAAAATTATTTGGGGAAACTTATTTCACCAGAATCTCAGCCACGCCACTGTGGTAATCCTCTTCCTCTGGGGAAGAACCAATGAAAAATTAAAATACAAACTTCAAGATGAGCTTGAGCCTGGCAGCCGAGTAGTGTCTTATGTTTGGAAGTTCGAAGGATGGAATCCAATAAAAATAGATGAAAAAGAACGTATTTATCTCTATATTATTGGCGAGAGTGATAAGCCAAATGGACAATAAATTATACAACACATCTTATAAATGATTATTAAGCGAATTAAGAGAATAATAGTCAATTTATGATCTATATTTTTAGGATATTCTATTTTAAGATATTATATTTGCATTTCCAGAATAATTTGATCATCCTCTATTAGTAATTCATATTTTTTTAGAGGCTTAGGAGATTTAAATAACTTAGATAATGATGCCTTAAAACCAGTGAAATCAGTCCAACGGATTACTTCACCAGTGGTAATATTGAATTGACTGTGATGTAATGGACAAGTTAGGATAGTTCCATCTAAGCTTCCTTCAGAGAGATCACCACCCATGTGGGGACATTTATTATTTATTGCAAAGAATTCACCATCAATTCGGGCAATTAATACATCTAAATTTCCAATTTTTACCTTTTTCATTTCCCCATCTACTAATTCACTTTTTTTTAGTATTTCAACCGATTTAATCATGCTTTTCTCCCTTTCGGATTATGTAATTTTTCTAAATATATTATCTTTCAAATAATAGATATATTTTTTAATATATTCTGATTAAAGAATAGGATTACAGTGGATTATAAGTGAATTAAAGACTGCAAAAAGGGGGAACCAACAGCAAATGCTAAAAATGTTATCCCCATGCCTATTTTAATTCTTTTAGATATTTTCCGGGTGTTTTCGAGGGATTGATCTTTTAATATAGATATTGCGCCTGACAAGAATACAATAATCGCGATTATGAGGACTATTAAATAGAATATGCTGAATATTCCTATGAAATAGAGTAATGGACTACTAACACTGGCAATTATCATGAAAAAACTGGCAATAATTGAAGATTTCCTCCTACCATAAACTATAGGGAGGGTTTTGGCTCCTTCCTTTTCATCACCCACCATATCCTCCATATCCTTCACAATCTCCCGGGCCATGGTCATTAAAAAGGCATAAAACCCTAGGTAAATAGAAACCATTATCTGATCAACTGCAATTCCACCAAATACAAAACACAACCCTGTTAAAAAGGATATGGTTATGTTTCCAATCAAACATTTTGTTTTCAGATCACGCGCATAATAGACCATCAGAAGAGAGCTTAAAAACGCAATAATCCCCAGAAGAATATTAATCATAAAGGCAATTATGGTTCCCAGTGTGAATAGAGTAATTGAATAGATCAATGCTTTTTGGAGGTGGATTCTACCTGAGGGAATGGGACGTTCTGGTTTGTTTACCGCGTCGATTTTGTGATCAAAGTAGTCATTAATGCTGTTTCCGGCCCCTGTAACAAGGAACACTACTACTGCGGCTATTAAAGCCTCCAATGTGAATTTGCCACTTATTATTGCCATCAATAAAATGGCAATAACCGCCATTATGGCATTCCCTGGCCTTAATATTTCAATATATGGATTCATAATAACACTCAGATCATTCAACAAAGATAATTCGAAAAGTTGTTTTTTTTCTTTAAAACTGATATTTCTACCTGATATTAATTTTTATTTATTTAATCAGATTTTCTGGATCTGTGGCCATTTTCTCCAAGTCTTGCCTGCATTTGGCTAACTCCCTTCTTATTAGTAACATTTTCAAGTAGAAGTAAATGGCAAATACCAGTAATATGAAAACCAGTATTAATAGAAACCCGGTTACTATTCCGGCAGCCATTGCCTGCCATAAAAGGGTAAACCCGAAAATCAGATAAAAAAGGGCCCCGATTGCTGTAATGATCAGTGCCAGTATAATGATGATTTTCAAAGTTTTTAAAAGCTGTTTTGTTTCCATATTCTCACTTGAGCATATTTATTATAGAATTTTATTATATAATTTGCCCATAATAGATTATATTATAAACTTTTATGATCCTTCATTGGGATCTTTAATTATCCAGCGAGGAAAAATGTCTAAAAATAGTATCCCCGAACTCTTAGCTCCTGCAGGTTCTATTGAAACTTTAAAGGCAAGTGTAAATGCAGGGGCAGATGCAGTTTACCTTTCCGGTAAAAAATTTGGAGCCAGACAATTTGCCCCTAATTTCAACTTGAAAGAAATGGAAGAGGCCATAAACTACGCACATATTCGTGGTGTTAAAGCATATGTAACTGTAAACACCCTCATAAAGGAAACTGAACTATCTAAAATATGCGATCACCTTTTCCAAGTTTACAGCATGGGTGCTGACGCAATAATAGTGCAGGATCTGGGTGTGGCCAGACTGGCCAAAAAACTCATACCAGACATGGATCTGCATTGTTCAACACAGATGACGATCCATAACCCCAAAGGAGTCAGCTGGGCTGCGGATAACGGATTCAAAAGAGTAATACTTGCCAGGGAGATGAGTCTGAAAGATATTGAACTTGCTGCCCAGGAAAATGTAAATAAAAACATAGAACTGGAAGTATTTGCCCATGGGGCCATCTGTTACTCATATTCTGGACAGTGCCTTCTTTCATCTTTCATAGGGGGTAGGAGTGGTAATCGGGGAATGTGTGCCCAACCATGCCGCAAAAATTACCAGCTAATACTGGCCAAAGCAGACCAATACGGCAAATATGGGGAGTTTGAGAAAATCCCTCTGAAAGATCATTATCTTCTATCCACGAAAGATCTTGCAATTTATCCCCACCTGGAACAGATAGCAAAATCATCGGTGGATTCTATTAAAATAGAAGGCAGAATGAGGCCCCCAGAATACGTGGCCAATGTGGTTAAAATATATAGAGAGGCACTGGATTTGTTGTCAAGGGGAAAATGGAAACCGAGTTTCGAAGACATTTTAAGACTTAAAATGTGTTTTAACAGGGGACTGACCAGTGGTTGGATTTTTGATAAAGATTTATCGGTAATGGGGAGGGACAGTCCCGGCAATCGGGGTTTGTATCTGGGAAAAGTAACTGATTATAATAAAAACCAGAACAAGACCATTATAAGAATGAAAAACAAGGTTAAACTTGAAAAAGGCGATGGAATTCTTTTTAAAGACCCTGAAAAAACCGGGAAATCAGCTGATATATGGGGGGCAGTACTTGAACATACCCCCACCACTGCAAAAGATTATTTATTTCTAAAACTCCGCAAGAGAGTTAAAATAGGTACTGAAGTTTTCATAACCCGGAGAAAGTGCTTGATTAACAGTGCTGAGAATATAAATAAAAATACATCTTTACCCCATAAAATTCCCCTGGAAATTGAAATTAATTGGGATAAAACATTCACTCCTCTGGTTAGGGCAACTGCATCACCAAACAAGCTAGAGAAAATTCAAATCCAATATAAAGCCGATTTTTCAATGGAAAAGGCCATAAAAAAACCATTATCCAAAGAGACTATTATAAAACATCTCAAAAAAACAGGCGGAACACCCTTTATCATCCAAAAAATCTGGATTGATTATCCTGGAAACTTATTTACTCCAATAAGTAATCTGAACCATCTCCGCCGAGAAATTCTGGAAGAAGTCCAAAAAAGAATAATAACAACCTATCAACCATCCTCTCAGAAAATAGAAATTGCCAAAAATCATCTTTACAATGAGAAAAACAAATTGGCATTTATTGAAGAAATAGGTTCACATAGAAAACCTGGAAAAGTTAATTTAGCCATTTATGTGGATTCTAATGATGCATTAGAGGCTGCTCTTGAATCCGGGTGTAAAACCATATATTACCAGCCAAAATACCAAAAACTGAACGGTTCATATAGTGAATTTTATTGCCTTAATAACTCCAAGGATTATAAAAACTATTTTGAACATATTTGTTCATGTTTATATGAAGCTAAATGTCTTTACAATAAAACTGACTTTGACTTAATCTGGAAATGGCCAGATATTACCAGTGCTAATTTCATCAAAGGTGCAACAAGGCTCCTTAATATTTTACCAGAAAATACAATTGATGGTGTTATGGTTGGTAATTTAGGAGCATTATGGGGCTTGAAAAAAGATTTCAGTTCAGTTAAGATATATGGGTCTAAAGGTTTAAACATCTGGAATCACATGGCCATTGATGAACTCTCAGAACATCTTCAAAGTTTTACTTTATCCCCTGAAATATCCCAAGAACAGTTGAAAAAAGTGATTTCGCACGCCAGGGGTAGTTATCCAAGACATAATTTCCAATTTTTGATTCAGGGAAATTTAGAAACCATGGTGAGCGAAGACTGCCTTCCATGTTTCTTACATGATAAAGAGGCTGCTAAAAAACTTAATATCCCCCATTGCCATTTGGGAATAAGAGATTCCAGAAAGAGGATATTTCCAGTGGAAATTGATCAAGAATGCAGAACCCTCATATTCAATTCAGCGGAATTATGTCTTATTGATTACTTGCCAAAACTTCGGAAGATTGGATTGGACAGTCTGATTATAGATGCCCGGAATAAACCTGCTGATTACATTAGAAATATTTTTTCCATTTATCATGAAGCACTGGAATTAACTGTTGCTGGTGACCCAAAGTTAAGTGATAAATTAGATTCCCTAAAAGAAAGAGTTAGAAAAATTTCAAACGGGGGTATTACAAGGGGAAACTTTATAAGGGGCACTAAAGAGGATAATTAACACTGAAGTGCCATTATTTCTTCAATACTCCTATTTTTCCAGGCCAGGCAGTTTTATAATGGTATATTCAGCCACTGAAAAACTCCCATCATCTTTAATGCTATGTAAATCAATAATATAACAAAAAAATATCTTAACTTTTTTTCTGGCAAGCTGTGAGAAGCTTTTACACCTATACGAGCCATTGGCATGGTGATAATAACAAGAGCCAACAGCTGAACAATATTAATGTATCCAATAGAATAGGGAGGTAACCCTGTAGTGTTTATGCCGGTAATTAGGTAAGTGATAATCCCCCCTACTGATGCAAAGACGATGAACGCCATTGAGGTTCCAATGGCCTTGTGTATAGGAAATTTTAGGAGGATGTTTAGAAGAGGTACCATAACTACTCCCCCACCAATACCCAGAAGTCCGGATAAGTAACCTCCTATAAAACCCCACAGAGAGTAAGCCGGCCGGGGATTGTAATTTTCTTCTTCAGATTTAGAATATTTGGATCCTATCATCCAAAAAGCACTGAACAATGCTAACAAACCAAATAAAAATCTTAGTATACTCACAGGAGTATAACTAGATGTTAAAGCACCTAAAATACCTCCAAACAATCCAGATACGCCCAAGATCATTGCAGGTTTTATTAGAACCGCACCACGTCTCCAATGCCCCCAAGTGCCATTTAAAGCTGTGGGAAGAATTACTGCTAAACTGGTGGCAAAAGACACTCTTAAAGCAGTGTCAGGATCAGTGCCGATTGATGTGAGGAGGAAGAATTGTACGGGGACCATTATAAAACCACCCCCTACTCCCAGAAGGCCGGAAGTAAATCCTACAAATGCACCAGTAATCAGAAGAATTCCCAGGTATGTAAATAACTCCATATAATCATTCCCTACGTAGAAACTGGTTTCAAATTATAGGATATACTTGTTTTTGGTCACATTAAAACTTTATCTTCTTTTGATCAGTTTATATTCTAAAAAAATAGTTTTAAATATAGATTTTATATGGGAAATCTTACTCGATAAAATTTTTCAAATAACATCTTTATAGTCTAAAGGGCATAATAAATCAGTGCCTAAATATATAATATCAAAAATGAATTATTCACAGTCCTAATATAGAATGTGATGAAAAGTACGGTGATAAATTGGATTTACGTGACATTAAAGGCATAGGGGATAGGTTAGCCTCAAAAATAATCAACCACTTCGGGACTCAGGAAGAATTCTTCCAGGCGGCACGCAATTATGAAGTATACCGATTAGCAAATATGGAGGGAATTAGCCAACGTCGGGCTGTAGAAATTATCAATGCTGTTCTTGGAAATCCTACTGAAGAATTTCTGAAAACAGAAAGAGCCATCCAAATCTACGAGGAAATAATTCATTGCATATTAAGATATGCCAATACAGAATATGCTAAAAACCGCATTCTACTCCTTAGTCCCGGTAAAAATGCAGCGCAGATTCAGGAAAACATGAAGCGGGTTATGGAAGCCAAAAAGAAGGTTAACCATCTCCCTATAGAAACTCTTAGAACACTATTAAGAAATGTAGACTTTGCTGTTGATTCCAAACTAAAATATGACACTTCAAAAGCCATTCTAGTTGAATCCAAGGAAGATTACTCCAGTTTAATGGATCGTGGGCTCAACAAACAGGCACAAATCATCAGTATCCAGGAAGTAGGAAGTCTTGAAGAGTTTGAACTGGTGGTTTACGTATATAGGGACGGCATTCTAGAAATAAGTGAAACAACTAACATGGTTATGGTAAGTGCAGATGCAGAGGATCTGCAAATTGTTCCAGAAACTGTTCTAGATTATTATTATAATAATAAGGTTCTTCTGGAAAATATACTAAAGATACGAACAATATTGGGATATGAATCTGTTTTAGGGGACGTTTTGAACATAGTTGACTCTCTTGAGTCATCCAAGATAAATGAAAAAGACTTTGACAGTGCTGTGAACCAGGCCAAGGAAATTGCTGATGAAAAGTTAAAAAAAGCTATTAAAAATGTTGATCTGTCCGGTGAGGAAGTTCTGGACCTTTTAAATAAGGATATGCCGCCGAAGATCCAGGTAATTTTCGACGAGATATTGAAAGAAGCCATGGATTATATCAAAAAAAATACAGGCATCATTTTCGATCCTTTCATCCAGAAATATCCTCTGGAGATAGACTTAGAAGAATTGGAAAGGATAAAAAAACAGGAAACTGGAAAAAAACAGGTTATATTATTTGAAAAAAAGGTTAATGCTGCAGTTGAGCTTGAACAATTTAGGAGTGAAGTTGAAGCTGAAATTCAGGAAATACTTGAATTTGACTACCAGTTCACTCTGGGCTGTTTTGCCCATTATTATGATTTACATGCCCCAATTATAGGTGATGGTTTTAGTTTCAATGAAGGTTTACATCTAAATTTGGCCCTTGAAGATCCTTCTAATGTTCAGAGGATTAATTATTCCCTTGAATCTCCTGAAAATGTTGTTCTATTAACCGGGGCCAATAGTGGAGGTAAAACCACTCTGCTGGAGACTCTGGCCCAGATAAGCATTATGAGTCAGATGGGGATGCCAGTCTGTGCCAAAGAGGCCTGTGTAATACTGGTTGATGAACTTTTCTTTTTCAGTAAAAAGCGTTCCCTTGATGCTGGGGCGTTTGAATCATTTTTAAGTACATTTATGCCAATAGTTGTCAGGGATGAAGAAAAATTAATACTTCTTGATGAATTGGAAGCAATCACAGAACTTGAAGCAGCAGTTAAAATTATTTCCAGTTTCATAAATTTCATCCAAGACTCTAAATCCTTTGCAATTATTGTGACACATATGGCACGGGAAATTCTTAAAAATACTGATGTAAGAGTGGATGGTATTGAAGCCAAAGGGCTGGATGAGGAATATAACTTAATTGTGGATCGTACCCCTCGGATGAACTACTTCGCAAGGAGCACACCAGAATTGATTCTTAGAATGGTTTACGAAAGGTCCGAAGGGAAATTGAAAGATATTTATGGTAGAATGCTGGAAAAATTCTGATTCCAATCGTGCGATAGTTTAATTAAAAAAATGAAATGGTTATTAAATGAGTGGAGTATTAATTCTTAAATTAGAATATGCTCTAAATATAAACTCCAGAACCCACTAAATAGGTTTGATTTTTGTATTTTGCTCGTTTAATATAGGTTATTTTCTTATAAGGTGTTTCATCTCCAGGTTCAGGCCACATGTACTCTACCCATCCACTTCCACTTTGAGCTGTTTGAATGAACAACTTTCCGATGGGTTTTCCATTTGAATCAACCAGATCGGTCATGTTTTTACCTTCACCTGTTGGATCAGGGGGATACACTACTCTGATACCGTCTAATCTCCAAACAAAAACATAACTATCATTATGAAACCATGACGAACTGCGAAGTTCAGGAAATGCTGATTCTCCTTTTTCATTTATCATTTGAACAGCCTGATCTACCAGAGTAACTAATTCATCTTTTTGCCTATTTTCCAGTTGTTGCTGGTATAAAAAACTAGTAAGAATCACTGCAACTATTAGAAAAACTGAAAAACATGTTATTTTATTCATTTAATTATCCTCAGCTAATAAATTTATTAGTTTATCTCTTCCGTTTTTAATATGATTTTGTATATTAAAAAATATATTTAAATTCAATGATCGAAGATACTTACTCAAGGATTGGAGAAGTAAAAACGTTTTCAAAGGTTAATTAAGTTTTAGTGCAGATCATTAAACTATTATGTCAATAATTAAATCAATGAAACAACAATATCAATATGTAATACACAGTTGATGTCGGAATTATTTATCATCAATACACTCTATTTGTGGGTTGTTGTATGTTTGATGATGTGAACTCAATAATGGATTTTGAAAATAGGGTTGAAAGACTACGCCATGTAGATGAATCAGCTTACTCTATCCTTAAAAAAATTTACAAATTCGATTCTGAAATAGGATTTCAAGTAATTCCTAATTCTTTCGAAAATAAAGTAACAGATTATTTTGGAATGCGGGATACCTCTGGGAATATCATTGAAACTCCTAATAAAGTAGTTAAACGAATTGCAAAACAAAAAATAGTTAAGATAACTAACAGATGGACTGGAGAAAGTACTCTGTTTAATTCCTTAAGGGCTGATAGACCCGGGATAAATAAAAAGGATCTTGAAAAAGAAAAAAAGCATGTTCTGAGGTTAATTAAAAAATCAGAGAATGGATGTGATTTCTGCCAGCCTGAAAAGTATACACCCGAAGATGTTTTCGGGCGAATTACGGGCAAATATTCCGTTACAGCTTCTAACATTGCAAAATATGATGTTTGGAGCAGTTTAGTTATATTTTGCAATCATAATCCCCTAAAATTCAACAGTCAAGAATTTTTTGATTATCTTAAGACAAGTTTCACATGGTTTAAAGCTGTAAATAATCACAGCCCTCAATATATATTCCCATTTTTTGTATGGAACTGTATGCCTCGTGCTGGAGCTTCCCAAATACATGGACATAGTCAGATCCTGATGAGTAAAGAACCATATGCAGGTGTAGAAAAACTCATTAAAACATACCAAAATTATCAAAAGAAAACTGGTGCCAATTATTTTGATGATCTTTACCATGCCCACCAGTCCCTAGGACTATCTATGAAAAATGATGATATCCGTTTTTTTGCCAGTATCACCCCTCTTAAAGAAAAAGAAGTAATTATACTATCAGAGAATCCTTCAAAAGATTTGAAAGCTAATACAACTATTTTTAAGATTTTAAGGTGCTTTATTGATGTTATGGGGGTTTTTAGTTTTAATTTATCAATATCAAGCCCTCCCTTGAATAATGAAAAGGAATTTCCATACATAACTCGTATTGTGGATCGTGGAAGTCTCCTAAAATCCACGGCAGATATTGGCGGTATGGAGCTTTATGGAAGTTCCGTTGTGGCTGATGACCCATACAAAATAATTAACATCCTGAAAGAAGTTTTTTAGCCATAAATGGACGTTTAAAACATGTTAATATACTTATATGTGCCATATCATAGGATTTGGGGGTTAAATTTTGTCCAGATATCTCTTCAATAATCTTGAATACCTTAAAATATTTAAGAATGATCTTAAAACGGCTATTGTTACTGATGTTGATGGAACCATTAGTGAAATAGCTCCTAGTCCAGAAAAAGCCGTGGTCACAAATACCATGCAAAATGAACTGGTTAAACTAAAGGAAAAATTCTCTATGGTGGCGGTTATTAGTGGTAGATCTGTGTTAAATGCCCGGGAAATGGTGGGAGTAGAAGGGCTCCTATATGTTGGGAACCATGGAATGGAATTTCTAAAGGATGGAAAATTATCCATGCATCCTCAAGTAGAAAAATATCTCCCCCAGATCAAGAAAACTGGTCAAAAACTTAAAAATGGAGAGTTATCCTGTTTAAATGGGCTGATATTTGAGGATAAAGGAATTTGTTACAGCATTCACTACCGTCTGTCTAATCCCTCAGAAAATCCTCGGGAACAAATATTAAACACTCTCCATGATGATCCTGAATGTAAAGGGCTGAAAATAGCAGAGGGACGTCAGTTGGTGGAGCTTAGACCTCCAGTAAGTTGTGATAAAGGTACTATTCTTAATAATATAATTGAAGAATATGGTTTAGAAAAAATTATTTATTTAGGGGATGACATCACCGATGTGGATGCATTTAATAATCTTAACAAGATGGAAAGTGAAGGGAAAATTAAGGGAGCCAGTATTTTAGTGCTCTCTACTGAGATACCATCCTATGTTAAAAGAAACTCTAATTTTATTGTTAATGGCGTGGATGAAGTGCTTAAATTCTTTCAATGGTTATCAAACTAAATGAACGATTATAATGACCTAAAACACTGAAAAAACAGCGTTAAACACTTTTTCAGCAAATGATATATGTATCATAATAAACATAATTAAAGGGTGTAGATGAGGCAATACGGCAATCAGCCGTGATAAATTATGATAAAAGCAGTTTTGATGGCAGGAGGCAAGGGCAGCAGGATTCGTCCCCTCACCCTATCCCGACCAAAACCCATGATCCCGGTGGCTAACCGGCCTATGATCGAATACATAGTTGACAAGGTTAAAAAATCAGGTTTTAATGAATTAGTGGTCACCTTGAGCTACTTGAAAGGCCAAATAAAAAACTTACTAGAAAAAGACTATCCTGATATGAATATAAAATATTCCGTAGAAAAAAAGCCATTGGGAACTGCAGGGGGGGTTAAAAAGGCATCCAAATATATTGATGACACTTTTTTTGTTTTAAGCGGAGATGTGTTAGTCGACATAGATTTAAACGAAACTTTAAATTTTCATAAGAAAAACAAAGCCATCGCAACCATGGTACTGACCCCAGTAGAAGATCCCAGTCAGTATGGAATTGCTGTATTGGATGATAAGAATCATATTGTTAAATTTTTAGAAAAACCATCTCCCCATGAAGTTTTTAGCAAAATCGCCAACACCGGCACTTACATCCTTGAACCAGAAATATTTGACTACATAAATAATAAAAAAAGAGAAATCGACTTTTCTAAGGATATTTTCCCCCAGTTAATCACAGAAAAAGCGGGGATGTGCGGATACATCCTTGATGGTTATTGGAATGATGTTGGAAGGCCTAAAACATATCTTCAAGCAAATTACGATGTTCTTAAGCGGAAAATCAAGCCAGAACCTTATGGGAAAAATTTAGCCGAAGGAGTGGGGAGGCTGGGAGATATGTGGGTTGGTACTGGTGTGGATATCAAAAATAAGGTTAGGTTAATAGGACCGGTGGTCATAGGAGATGATTGTGTTATAGAAAAAAACTGCATTATAGGTCGAAACACAATTATCGGAGATAATGTGCATTTGGAAAAAAATTCTACTGTTAAAGGCTCTGTAATTTTCTCAGATAGCAACGTAAAAGAAGGATCATACCTAAAGGATTGTATTGTGGATTCCGGTTGTACAATTGAAAGGGGAAGTTTCATTGAAAAAGGTGCAATTTTAGGAAGTAATGTACAGTTAGGATCATTTAGCAGGGTAAGATCACAAAGATCCATCTACAACAGCACCGTAATTTTACCAGAATCGATTGTTGACTCTGATTATCCAATTGTAATGTGATCTTGATAAAAATCTTTTCTAAACTTGGGAGAAATGACTAGGAAGATATTAATATGGCTAAATATGTCCAAAATATTAGGGGCGTGGTTAATACAGAGATCACCAACAAGTTTGCTTCACATCTAGGTATCATCGTGGGTAATTTCGTTGGTCCTGAGAAGCATGTGGTGGTGGGAAGAGATATCAATGTTCCTTCTCAAATGATCAAACGATCCATAACCACTGGCCTGATGGCTGCTGGTGCGGAAGTTATCGATTTTGGAATTGCCCCAATACCTGTAATACACTATAATAAGGATAATTATAATGCTTCAGCTATGGTAACTGTTAGCAGATCGCATCTGAGGCCTGAAGATGTTGATATAAAAATATTCAGCGACCATGAGATTCCTCTGCAATCACATCCCAAAAGAGTGGCATGGGATCAGATTGGTAATTTGCAATATGTTTATGAATACAGAGACCTTTACGAGAAAGCGATCCTCGAACAAGCTGACACATATAACATAAAGAATAAGGGATTTTTTTTGGTTTTAGATTATAAAGAGGACATTGCCAAACCATTTATTCCACAAATACTGAATAAATTGGGTTGCGAAACCGTTCTGATAGGCAGTGTAAGTGGTCAATCAGCAGGTGATTTTCCAGAACCAAACCCTCAAAGGATATCATTAGTATCAGAACTTACTAGATCAATAGGTGCGGATATGGGTATTATCTTAGACAACGATGCGGATCGTGTAGTTTTCGTTGATCACCATGGAAATATAATCCGGGAACAGACCGTGCTGGGTATTTTTGCCAAATACGTGCTTTCAGATAATCCTGGAGGTAATATCGTATCATCAATAGTGTCATCCCAATCATTGGAAGAAATAGTAACCGACACAGGTAGTCAACTTATAAAAACTTCAGTTGATAATGTTTTATATGAAATAGAGTCTAATAATGCAGTTTTTGGAGGGGATGAGCCGGGTATGTATGTTTTCCCAGAATTTCAGACCTGTTTCGATGCTATTTATAGTGTTGTGAAAATGCTGGAGATAATGGCCAAGGAAGATGCCACCTTATCAGCTCTGGCAGGGGAGATAAAAGAGTACAATAGAACTGGTTTCACCATTGAATGTGAACATGAGAAAAAAGATGAAGTTATAGAAACCTTCATGACTAAATTCAAATCTGGAAATAATATTAACACTGTAGATGGTATCCGAGTTGATTTAGAAGACTCTTTCATTCTAATTAGACCTTCTCGCTTCGAACCATTGGTAAGAGTTTATATTGAATCCAAATCAGCCACTAAGTTGCAAGAATTGACTGAATATGTTAAAGAGATCATTGAAAATGTTTAATTAAATGGAAGTAATGGTTTTACCAATTTAAGGTGTTTCAAATGAATTTTCCCAACCAAGATAAAATTTTAGAGTTTTTGAAGGATAAAAATTTAATTGTTGTTTCTAATCGAGGCCCAGTGGAATTTTATAAATACAATAGTAAGATAAAGATGAAAAGGGGATCTGGAGGGCTTGTTTCTACATTATTACCATTAATGGAAACCTTAAATGGCGTTTGGATTGCCAGTGCAATGACTCCTGGAGATGTAGAAGTCGCTAAACAATTTACTGATCATCGAGTGCCCATTACCCAGGATAATCCCCTTTTTTGGGTGCCTTTTGTAGTGGTGGAGCCAGAAAAATATGAATGTTACTACAGTACAATAAGCAATCCTTTACTCTGGTTTCTTCAGCACTACATGTGGAACAGTCCTTACACCCCCGAAATTGATGATGGAATACATCAAGCTTGGGATGAGGGATACAAATACATGAACCAGAAATTTGCAGAAAAAGTATATGCAGAAAGTAAAAGAAACGATAAAGAACCCTTAATAATGTTACAGGACTATCATCTCTACTTATGTCCATCCTACATCAGGAAAAAAATGAAAAATACATTCCTAAGCCAGTTTATCCATATACCCTGGCCCCAATCAGAGTACTTCAGTATACTTCCGGAATACATGAGAAAAGCCATTATTGAAGGTTTACTGTCAAATAACCTCCTTGGATTCCACATCCCCCGTTATGTAACCAATTTCATTCAAACTTGTGAAGATTATGTTGAGGAAGTGGATTATGATAATGGAATCATTTGGCACAATGGACAGCCTACCCACGTGAAAAGTTATCCCATTTCTGTGGATTATGTAGGAATTAAAGAACTGGCAAGTTCTAAAGAAGTTTCTGAAAATGAGAAACTTATTAAAGAAATAAAAGGCGATTGCTTTCTTTTCTATCGAACAGATCGTGCAGATTTAAGTAAAAATATTATAAGAGGTTTTCAAGCATATGAATTATTCTTGCATAAATATCCTCAGTATCAGGGTAAAGTAAAATTTTTAACCACTGGAAAACCCACTAGGCAGCAGATTCGAGAATATTACAACTATTACTACGATATAGTGGATATAATCGATAAAATAAACGTGAAATATGGTACAGAAGAGTGGAAGCCCATAGAATTAATATTCAAAGCTGATTATAAACTTGTAGTTGCTGCTTTCAAGAATTATGACTGCATGATTGTGAATCCCATTGCGGATGGTATGAATATCGTTCCTAAAGAAGCATCTGCCGTTAACTTGGAACAGGGAGTTATAATATTATCCGAGAAGGCAGGTTGTTTTGAAGAGCTTAAAGAGCATGTTCTAGCAGTAAACCCCTATGATATTAGCCAAACAGCTGAAGCCTATCGCGATGCCATATTAATGGATGAAAAGGAAAGAAACAAAAGATTTGAGAATTTACAGGAGATTGTGGCCCATAGAACTATATATCATTGGATCAGTGAACAATTTGCCGACATTGAAAAAATTAAAAACTCATAACGACAATAGAATTGATGATAACATTGGCTGATACTTTCATTATTCATAAAAGACCAATACACGCATAAGTTTTTATATTTTTAAAAAATTTACTTCAAATTGTTGACCAATTTTGCTTCGAATCGTGCTTATTAAAAAGATATGTAATATTAGATGTTTACAGAAACATGAAAATAATGGGAATAGATCTAGCTGGTAAAGAGGAAAATCCAACTGGAATTTGTATTTGGTATTTAAATAAGGTTAATAAAGTTAAGATAAACCTTTTCACAGTTTATTCGGATGATGAAATTCTGGAAATAGTCAATTCATTCCAACCCACTATTATCGTGTTTGATGCACCCTTATCATTACCTAAAGGGCGTTGCTGTCTGGAAAAAAATTGTGAATGTGCAGTTGGCGGTCATTTCCGGCAATCAGAACGTG
>Ga0334883_1001141_pt1:32500-41553 | contig 41553 bp, 33 predicted proteins | sample GraSluR1_MG_6_FD_207230 | JGI IMG/M metagenome (GOLD analysis project Ga0334883, IMG submission 207230) | Sludge microbial communities from methane-producing bioreactor in Wageningen University, Netherlands - Granular Sludge_09_05-R1 | ecosystem: Engineered > Bioreactor > Anaerobic >...
GGAGAGTGCCAATGATGATATCCGACTGCATAGAATAAACAAAGGATTCACCACGGAAGATTTCCAAAAATCCATGAACATTATCAAAAAGCTTAAAACTGATTTTAATGTACGTGCTAAGGTTTATTTGCTGGTGAAACCGGTTTTAACTTCGGAAAGTGAAGCAATTGAGGATGCGGTTATATCAGCAGAATATGCTGAGGGGGTAGGAGTTGACCGCATAGCATACTGTCCTTCAACCATCCACAAGGGAACATTAATGGAAGTTTTATGGCGAAGGGGTTCATACCAGCCCCCATGGATATGGAGTGCCATTGAAATCATGCGCAGGGTCAGAAATTTAGTTAAAATTCCGGTGATAATGGACACGGCAGGATTCGGAACCCGAAGAGGACCTTTCAACTGTAAAAAATGCAATTCCAAATTAAAGGATGCAATAATTAAATCTAATATCAAACAAACCATTCCCGAAGAATTTGAATGCGAATGTAAAGTTAAATGGGAAGCAGATGTCGAATTTTCGGATGTGACCAGATCAACCACTAACATCTTAAAAAACCATTGAAAAAGATATGGAATAAAAATAATTAGTGATGTGAACAAGTATGCCCCAATGTAAAGAATGCAAATTCTATAAACCCATTGACAATGAGAAAGGAAACTGTTTCGGGCAAGAAATCCCTGGTGACATGGATACTGATAAATGTCTGGTGAATGCCTTCCGACCAAAATAATAAATCAAATCAGTTCTATTCGACAAATAATCAATTCTTCTTTCTTTCGCAACTATAACATAATTGAGTGTCACGATTTGTTTTGAAAATCTTCCCACATTTTTTACACGTAACCTGCTTGACCAGAGGTTTCTTTCTAACATAATTTTTGAACAGTTTAAGAGGAGTAGTGCAAGCATCAGCATGGATCCCTGCTTTTGCTTTCCTGTTTAAAGCTTCTTCAGCATATTTCTTTTCCAGAGCTTCTTCATCATCTTTAACCATTATTAAAACCACAGTTGATGTTAGATTTTTATAATTTGAAAACAAATTATGAATATATATTAATTACTAAATAATTCAATCCTTAATAAATGACATTGATGTTTTACTAATTAAAACCCCCATAGATTAACTATAATCCAGTGTTAGACAGTATATTAAGAAAATTTAAAAAAGATAGGATATTTGATAAAATGCGAATTGGAGGCCATATCACATCAACTCTGGAATTCCCAAGTCACATGTCCATTGTTGTTTTCACAGCCGGATGTAATCTAATGTGCCCATACTGCCACAATCCAGAACTTATAGATATGAATGGTGGGGAGGATATCCCATTAGAAAAGTTATATAAAATAATTCATGATTCAAGTGATTTTATCGATGCAGTGGTTATTACTGGTGGTGAACCCCTCCTCCAGATTAATGATACAAAGAAGCTTTTTGACTACTGCCATGAATGTAATTTAAAAACCAAACTTGATACAAATGGATGTTATCCAAAAAAGCTTGAAGAAATTATAGAATTGGTGGATTACATCGCATTAGATGTTAAAGCACCATTCAACAAATATAAAGAAGTTATTGGTGATGATGTGGGCGATTTAGTTAAAAAAAGTATGGAACTTGGTTTTGAATCAGATTCTTTCCTGGAGTGTAGAACCACCTACGTACCATCCCTAATGAACCCTGCAGATATAGAAAAAATAGCCAAAGAAATAAATTGCGACTTGTACACCCTTCAGCAGTTTAGAAACCGTACAGTTTTAGATGTAAAACTCCAAAACACACCCAACACCACTAGAAATGAGCTTTTTGATATTGCTAATAAGATAAAACCTTTTTTAGAGAAAATAAAAATTAAGACTGGTGAATTCGGAGATGAAATTATAAAATAATCCCTAAATAAATTTGTTCCCCTTAATTACGATGAATGAACCTTCACCATATCCTTTTTTTACAGGTTCAATATCGTTTAATCTTTCTCCAGCTTGAAATATTGTTTGTCTGAAACTGAAATCTCTGAAATGAGCCTTTTTCATATATGAAGCAACCTCTTTTACTGAGTAGAATGTTGCATCCTTGTAAAAAGTACTTTCATCTTTATGCTTTTCATATAATTTTCCCAATGGACTTTCAGCATCTATAAAACCGATTATTAAACATCCCTTGGGTTTTAAAACCCTATAAGCTTCTTTAAACGCTTTTTCAACATCATCTAAAAAGCATATTGTAGTCACCATTAAAACAAAATCAAATTGTGAATCTTCAAAGGGAAGTGATTCAGCAACTCCTTCAATGAATTTTATACCTCTTTTTTCTGAGATTTTCCCCATCTTCTTGGAGGGGTCAATCCCTAATTTAATTCCAAGTGGTGCTGCAAAACGTCCGCTACCAACACCAACTTCAATACCATTTTTGCTTTTTGGCAGCACATCTTTAACTGCCTGAAGTTCTGATTCATAGATAAATCGATTTTTATCGAACCATTCATCGTATTTTTGTGAATAATTTTCAAAAGGATCATAATTTACCATTTTCCCCATCCTATACAATTTATAGTAAAGCTAGTTCATGAAGTCTATTCAATAAGATACCTATAAAAAATCTTATTCACCTAAAAGCGTTGCAAAGAGAAATATTTTTTTAATTAAAGTCTCGTTTAGTATCATTTGTAAGGCAAGATACTGTTTGATGTGTTTATATACTTATCCTTAAATTCATTAGTTTTTTTCACACCAGTCTTTGAGTGCTTCAATACATGCCTTTTTTATGGCACCTTTTTCAAAATGGAATTTCTTGTATGATTTTTCTCTAAATTCATCCATGAGTTCCATGGGTATCCTAACATTGAGAGTTTTTTGATTGGGCATACTATCACTACTATTGTAACTGCAACAAAACTATTTAACTTTTTTGATTGCAATATAGCAACAAACATAGATATAAACTTATATATTATAATAATTAAACATGATAGTTAGGTGAAAAAATTCCAAGGTGGGAGAAATCTAATAATAACCGAAAAAGTACAGATAATGTATAAAATCAAAAGAGAAACCTTCATTTCTGATTTAGGGGTAATAATCCTATTTATATTAACATCAATTGGAGTAAAAGTTTTAAGCCTCTTTTAATATTTCTAATCTAATGATTAAGCTAAAAAATGACGCTGAAATGTTTAAAAAAATTAGTCGATACCTAGGAGGTAAATAATGGAATCAAAATTTGCTACATGTTTAAACTGTATTGATGGCAGAGTTCAAATACCAGTTATAAATTGGATAACCAATAATTATGAAATTGATTACGTAGACATGGTTACCGAAGCTGGAATGGATGGTTTATTAGCTGATAACAGTTTTAATCCAGCCCATATTCTTCGTAAGTTAGCTATCTCCATTGGAAACCATGATTCTAACAACATATTTATTGTGGGGCACTATGATTGTGCAGCAAACCCAGTTGACGAAGATGTGCATAAAGAACAGATTAAAAAAGCAGTTCAGAGAATAAAAAACTACACCCGCTCTAGTGAAATTACAGGACTGTGGGTTTCTGAATATTTTGAAGTTGAAAAAATATGCATAATCGGAGGAGTAAATGAAGATGATTCCCCAGTGTATGAGTACTCAACATCCTGATAATGTTAACAGTCCCTTTTTTTCATCTTCCAGTGAAATAGGTGGTGAAGAAGAAATAGCTGAGGCTTTTTATGTTTTTTCACACCTGGGCTGTGATGAACAAATGTGGGATTGTGAGGGTAAAGAAGTAGATAGTTATGTAGTTAAAAAATTGTTAAGCCGATATGGTGAATTCTTTAATGAAAAAATATTAGGAAAAGATTTATTTCTTACATTAAGAGTTCCTAACCCAACTGTAGAGAAAGCTGAAGCTAAAATTCTGTTAGAAACTCTAGAAAGCATACCTCGATCATTTGACGCAGCTAAATTATTTTATGGAGAAGACATAGCTCCAGTTTTCGAAGTAATTTTGCCCATGACCGGATCATACAAATGTATTGACCGAATATACAGATATTACTCTAACTTCGTTATCGGAAAACAAAACGAATCATTTAAAGCAGGAGATATTACAATTGCTGAGTGGATAGGTGAGTTTAAACCTGATGAAATAAATGTTATCCCCTTGTTTGAAGATTTGAATGGCATGTTGAATGCTTCAGAAATGACCCGGAAATACCTAAATGATAAAAATGTGGATTTCCAGAGAATATTTCTCGCCAGATCAGACCCTGCCATGAATTATGGTTTAATAAGTGCAGTTTTAATGAATAAATTAGCCCTATATAATTGTAATTTATTATCCGAAGATATAGGTGTTGATATTCATCCAATTATTGGTGTTGGTTCCGCGCCTTTCAGGGGTAACTTAACCCCGCAAAATGTGGACAAATTAGCTTTAGAATATCCCAGTGCTCATACCTTTACCATTCAATCTTCTTTTAAATATGATCATCCTACCAATGAAGTTTTTGATGGTATTGAAAAATTAAAGTCAATAAAACCTTCTAAACCTCATGAAGTGGATGAAGACAGATTTATGGAAATAATAAACAAATACAGCTCAGAATATGAGAAACAAATATTATCCTTAGCACCTACCATCAACAAAGTAGCAAAATATACACCCCTCAGAAGAAAAAGAAAACTTCATATTGGTTTGTTTGGCTATTCAAGAGATTTAAAAGGCGTTTCATTACCCCGGGCAATCTCATTTACTTGTGCATTATATTCGATTGGATTACCACCCGAGATCCTAGCTTTAAATGCTTTGAATGAAGACGATCTCTCATTCCTAAGTGAACATTATCTAAACTTTGAAAAAGATTTAAAAGATGCTTTAAGATATTTGAATGAGGATTCACCGTTTTTACCACAATCTGTAAAAAATGGGCTAAATTTCATTGATTACGAGGTCCATGAAGAACACCAAAAAATCACAAGCGATTTAATAGAGATTATAAGGAAAGATAAAATGAATAATGCTCATGAAATGATTTTAAGAGCTGCGCATTTGCGAAAATTCATTGGTTAATCTAGAAGTGGTGTTAAGTGGGTAATTAGAATTAGTAACGAGTATCGGAAGGACTTAAAGAATTAGAAGAAAACAACATATTGAAAAAATTGTTTAAAAGTCATATTCCGGTCACACTGAGTACCATTTAACTTAAAAAGTGACAGAGATTAAATAAAATTATCTTTGAGATGTTTAATTTTGGTTAGATGAATACCATTTGGCGATTTTAGAAAGGTATTTAATTTAGAAGGACGTATATTCAGTTCAATTCCAAAAATAACCAGTTAAATGCTGTTTTTTTGCTAACCTTCATAATCACATGGATGCTTAGTTCGTGGCCCTTTAAGAGAAGAAATAGGATGAAGAGGTTTTGCTCTACCCACTTACTACATCTTTACTCACCTATGGGGACACTTCTAGCTATCATAAGGACTATGTGGCATTTACCCTTCACTTGAATGGCACTTATTCTGGAGTGATAATGGATTTATAGGAAGACTCTATTCCAATAGTTAGGATTTTTTGTATAAAAAGGTTAAATTAATTAATAGGTTCATTTTTAATCTTGCGAGAAAACAAATATAATTACACTTCCAATAAATCGAAAGCCATATCTCGGATTTTTTTCATTTCATCAATTCTGGATTCTTCCACATAATTAAGGGTAACCACTAATTTGCCTCCAGCGGTGAGCGCCCCTATTACTAATGGAAAACGCTCATCTGTAGATGGTGCGAAATACATTTTCTCCACCTTAATATCCCCATACACATCAGGGACATCAGGATTGCCAAGATTGGTCATCACAGTTCCAGGACTAAGTTTTAAAAATCTATGGGCTAATTTAATAGCTTCATTATTCTTATCACTGGCAAAAGTTGATAATTTGTCATATCTGGTAAATCCGGGAGGCACTGTTTCTGCCAGGATACCGAAACTCGCTATCGCATCAATAAGTGTAGGATCCATTTGTTCTATGGTTAATAGGGGTTCAAAAAGAAATGCAGAATTAATATTATTGGTTGCTGTGTCATGGAATCTTTTAACGTTCTGCCAGAAATTTCTTTTAGGATTATAATCGAATTGGAATATCACTCTGCTTATATAAAGACAGAATACATCAGGGACTTTCATTCGACCTCTTAAATCAATGGGTAATGCTACATTTCTATTTTTACCCTTAAATGGTCCGGATATGTGGTGGTGTGCTGCTAAAAATGCCGTGCTTAACGCTGAATTAACAGTGACGCCCTGTTCTCTGCATCTTGATATTAGATTGCTTGTTTGGCCTTCAGATAGTTCCAATAATTCAATTCGGTACTCATTTTCATTCCAGTAAGCCTTGTGAATATTTTCAAAGTCATTCTGGTCAAAGAGTACCAGGTCATTTCGCCACTTTTTATTCATTCTGTTTATCATAAATTTCTTCAATGACGTTCTGAGAGATTCTTTCAGGGAGCTTTTTTTTAGACTATAAGGGGAGAGACCTTCAGACGATAGGTTAGGTGGTAGCGGTAATCTTTTAACTTCCCTGTCAGGTTCTGCCGTGTGGTATAGCATATCCCGGATTAGATACACCAGCGCCCGACCATCACAGATTGCGTGCTGACCATAAACCATGAAATCAGAAACTTCAGAAGATTTTATTAAAACAAAACGGATTAAAGGCCCTTTAAATATTTTAAAGGGGATTCTGTTTTCATAATTTAACTCTTCCTGCCATTGATTGTCAGATTTCCACTCTACAACACGAAGAGGTATCTCGGGAACATGGTCGTTGTAGAAATATGCTTTATTGTCTTCATCATACACTACTCTTGATGATAAAAGTGGATGTATTTCTTTTGCTTTATTTATGGCATTTCTTAGCCTTTTCTCAGATATGGGACCTTTTATTCTGCAAACAACAATCACATTGGATAAAGGATTCCAAAGAAATTTTCTTTCATCCCCCACCAGTATGCGTATCCTCCCCGGATTAGGCTCATTATTTTGGTGCATATTATATCCGCCTTATTAATGGGCATATCACTATTGAAACACTTGCTTTTGTTATGTTGATAATTCATTTATATATTTTACTGACCGGTCAGTAAATACTATTTTAAAAATATTATTTTTTCTGCGCTTCAAACTGATCTACAAAAAAATCAATGTATATTGATTTCATAACGTTGAAAAATCGTTTATCCAATTCTTCTCTGTCCATCTTGTAGAATTCACAGAATTTATCCCCATATAAAAATAACATCAATATCGGAGCGGTTCCAAAGAAAAAAGTAGATACAATTAAGTCCATCCGATCATCAATATCCACACCCATTTCTGCTATTTTTGGAATAGCAGCATCAAATAGGGGATTAATCATACCCACTATAGATTCACTTTCAGGATTACTCTTAAGTAACTCCATGGCAATGACTTTTAATGCTTTCTCATTCTTACTGAAGAAATCCATCCTCTCTTGCAAGCGTTCATAAAGATCTTCTTTGTTAATGCTGGTAATCTCTTGAATGTAGTCTTCTTTTTCCGGAAAATAACTTTTTATATACCTTTCTATCAGTTTTTCAAGGATATTTTTTTTACTTTTAAAATAATAATAGATGAGTGGCTTGGATACCTTTGCTTTTTTGGCTATTTCATCTACCCCTGTAGCATCATAACCTTTTAGAGCAAAAATTTCGATAGCTGCTTGCAGAATTCTTTCCTCTGTATTTAAGGAATTTTCATCAAAATTTTCAATCTCTTTACCCAAATCTTTTCCCACCTTATTTTATTATTACTTTATAAAGAATCATGAGGTATTAAACTTATTCAAAGAATATCGTGTGCTCCTGCAAATATTTTTTTATATAGTTAAAATTGCAGATTCATTCAAAAAACTCTTTAACCTCCTTCAATTCCTGAATTATATTGATATTCTGGGGACAGTGTTCTTCACAAACACCACACGCACTACACACTGCTGCCTGTTCATCTTCTGGCACGAAAGAATAGTAATTAAATTTGTAAAAATCCTTCATTTCTGGAGTGCCAAAAAGGAAGTAGTCATTATATTTGGCAAAGTTTTCCGGGATATTGACACCGGAAGGGCATGGTAAACAGTACCCACAATTAGTACAGTTTGTTTTAACCTTTTTTTCGAAAATAGACTTGGCCTGTTTGGTGATATTTAATTCATGGTCAGTTAACATATGAGGATGGGCTTCCTGGGCAATTTTTATATTAGCTTCAACCTGTTCAGGAGTGTTCATACCACTTAAAACTACTGATACTTCCGGATGGTTCCACAACCACCTGAAAGCCCACTCGGCAGGGGACATTTTAGTCTCTGCCCCATTAAATACTTCTTGGACTTCTGTTGGGATATTGGTAGCCAATTGGCCGCCCTTTAAAGGTTCCATTACTGCCACACCTAAACCCTTGGCGGATGCATATTTCATGCCTTCTTTTCCAGCCTGATATTCATCATCCAGATAATTGAACTGGATCGTACAAAATGACCAGTCATAGTGATCCACTACATCCTTAAAGAGTTCTATCCTGTCATGGAATGAGAAACCAGCATGCTTTATTCTGCCATCAGCAATTGCTTCATCCAGAAATTCTCCAAATCCCAATTCTTTCAGGTTTTCCCAGTTGTTTTTACTAATACCATGCATCATGTAAAAATCAATGCAATCTGTTTCCAGACGTTTCAGCTGTTCATTCAAGAATTTATCCATGTCTTCCCTGGTTTCTACAGCCCAGCTGGGGAGCTTGGTGGCTATTTTCACCTTCTCCCTGTAGCCGTGCCTTAGTGCCTTTGCTAAAAAGGGCTCGCTGGCACCTCCCTGATCCATACTAAGGCCATGGTATGGGTAGGCGGTGTCAATATAGTTCACACCCTTATCAATGGCATGACGAATCATTTTTATAGCGTTTTCCTCATCAATATCTGTAGGGTTATCGTTTTTTACGGGAAGCCGCATGCAGCCAAATCCCAATGCAGAAACTTTTTCTTTGGTTTTTCCAAAA
>Ga0334883_1001149_pt1 | contig 41340 bp, 31 predicted proteins | sample GraSluR1_MG_6_FD_207230 | JGI IMG/M metagenome (GOLD analysis project Ga0334883, IMG submission 207230) | Sludge microbial communities from methane-producing bioreactor in Wageningen University, Netherlands - Granular Sludge_09_05-R1 | ecosystem: Engineered > Bioreactor > Anaerobic >...
GCGGGCGAAAACCACAGGATTTGGAGGAGTGGCTGGGTGATTATCCCTTCACGCTTATCGCCGAACATGGCTTTTCCTATCGCCTCAAGGGCCACAAGCACTGGCAGCCCCTTGACTCTCACGCCGACCTTACTTGGAAGCCGCAGGTCGTCGATGTCCTCAACAAGTTTGTCGGCGCCACGCCGGGCAGCTATGTCGAAGAGAAGGCTTCCTCCGTAGTTTGGCACTATCGCCGCTCGGATCCCGAATTCGGCCAGGTAAGAGCCCAAGAGCTTATCGGCCTCTTGCAGGACATGCTCTCGAACGTGCCCGTGAAGGTCAACCACGGCAAAAAGATCGTAGAAGTCAGCTCGCTGCAGGTGAGCAAAGGCGTGGCATTGTCGTACTTTACGCAGAACCGGCGCTATGACATTGTCGTATGTGCCGGCGACGATCAGACGGATGAGAGTATGTTCCGCATGGAGGACAGCCGCCTCGTCAAGATTAAGGTGGGCAAAGGGGAGACGCTGGCCGATATACGCATCGGCGGCCCGGAGGAGTTCCGGAAGTTCATGTCGCGCATCGTCAATATATTAGGTACGCGCTGACGGTGTAAGCGGCACATTTTTTAACGCGGCCGGTCGCCGGCCTGCCGCCCAGTGAGTTAGAAAAGAGTTATGAACAACCTGAATTATGGCGTCATTGGCAACTGCCGTTCCGCAGCACTCGTGTCCGAGGAGGGATCGCTGGACTGGTTCTGTCTGCCGACCTTCGACTCGCAATCGGTCTTCGCCCGTCTTCTCGATCAGAGCCGCGGCGGCGAGTTCTCCATTCAGCCGGTTGGCGACTATAAGGTTCGCCAGCGTTATGTGCCGAAGACCAACATCCTTGTTACGCACTTCAGCAATGGCATGGATGCATTCGAAGTCTACGACTTCATGCCGCGATACCGGCTCGGCGCCGACGAGGTCCATTGCCCGCCCGACGTGATACGCTACTTCAAGCACGTATGGGGTCGACCCGAAGTAATCCTGAATTTCAATCCGAAACTCAATTACGGAGACGGCGCAACCTTCACCCGGCAGATGCCGGGCGGCCTGAAGAGCGTCGTGAGAAACAGCGAATATGAGTCGCTCTACCTCTACACCGATCTCGACGCCCGACGAATTCTGCACCGGGAGCCGATGGTCATTGAGCAGAACGCATTCGTGATTATCAGCTACAACCAGAAGATAACGACGCCGACCATCGACAAGGTCGATCTCGAGTTTGAAAAGACCAAGGTGTACTGGATGGACTGGCTGGCCAGGACTACCGCACCGACGGCCGCCCGCCCGCACCTGGAACGAAGCGCACTTGTCCTCAAACTCCTTTGCTACCAGAAGACCGGCGCAGTACTTGCCGCTGTGACAACCAGTTTGCCCGAAGAGCTGGGCGGCGTCCGAAACTGGGATTATCGATTCTGCTGGATACGCGACGCCTCAATGACCGTCAGCATTCTGGTCCGCCTCAACCACAGGGACATGGCTCGACGCTTTCTCGAGTTCGTCCTCGATGTAATCCCCTACAAAAAAGAAAAAATCCAGATAATGTACAGTATCGACGGGCACAAGACTCTTGCCGAGCGGACCCTGACCTGGCTTAGCGGTTATGAAGACTCGCGCCCCGTGCGAATCGGCAACGCCGCCTATAAGCAGAAGCAAAACGACATTTACGGCGTCCTAATGGACGTAATACACCAGGATCTTCTCAATTACAGCAATATCATCGATACTTACGAGGACCTTTGGACCGTCGCTCGGACGCTGGTGCGGCACGTTCGCAACAACTGGACTCGCCCGGACCGCGGCATATGGGAGTTCCGCAGTGATAAGAAGCACTTCGTGTTCTCCAAGGTGCTATGCTGGGTAGCCGTCGATCGCGGGGTCAAGATAGCCGAACTGCTCAACAAGAAAGCCGACGCCCAGGACTGGGCAAAGCTCCGCGACAAGATCAGCAACGAAGTTATGACGCGCGGATGGAACAATAGAATGGGCTGTTTCACGCAGCACTACGGCAGCGACTCGCTCGACGCTTCCAACCTGCTTATGGAGCACTACGGTTTCATTTCGGCCAACGATCCCCGGTACGTTCAAACCGTCCGCAAGACCTACGAACACCTCTGCGTAGACGGTCTGATGTATCGCTACAGGGATCACGATGACTTTGGCAAGCCAACATCTTCGTTCACTGTATGCACCTTATGGATGATAAAGAGCCTTAATCGTATTGGTGACAAACAGCAGGCTCGCGAGATGTTCGAGAGACTCATGACGCACGCTAATCACGTTGGCCTGTTCAGTGAAGACATCCATTTTGAAACGAAGCGTCTATTGGGCAACTTCCCGCAGGGCTACAGCCATCTGGCGATCATTGACACGGCGATGGAACTCTATAACGGGCATCCCGAACCCGCACTGGGTGGATAATCCGCAGAAATTGCTGGCCGTGCAGCCTTCACACGGTACAATGACGTCACAATAACCCCTTGGCTTTTTCTAAAGGACATGGTATGAACTTCAAGGTGCATTTGTCGCGTCCGGATATAACCGACGCCGAAATACAAGCCGTGTGCGACGTCCTTCGCAGCCCCAACCTTTCACTCGGACCAAAGCTCGACGAATTCGAAGAAGCCTTCTGCCGCTACACGGGTCGCAAGCGCGCCGTTGCCGTCAACAGCGGCACAAGCGCCCTCTACCTTTGCATGAAGGCCCTGGGCATAGGCCCCGGCGACGAAGTCATCACCACTCCCTTCACCTTCATCGCCTCGGCAACGACCATAATGATGACCGGCGCCCGTCCGGTGTTTGTGGACATAGACCCCGTCAGCCTCAACATGGACGCGAGCCGCATCGCCGGCGCAGTGACGGCGCAAACCAAAGCCGTCCTGCCGGTCGAGGTATTCGGCAGTCCCGCCGGCATGGACGCCATATGCGCAGCCGCCGCCGAGCATAACCTTGCGGTGGTCGAGGACAGTTGCGAAGGCCTTGGCTCCGAGTTGGGCCGCCGAAAGGTCGGAACTTTCGGCGCCGTGAGCACGTTCGCATTCTATCCAAACAAGCAGATCACCACCGGCGAAGGCGGCATGATCCTCACCGACAACGATGCCATCGCTGATATGTGCGTTTCGCTTCGCAACCAGGGACGAGGCAAAGGCGGCGGCTGGCTCGCCCATGAAAGGCTGGGATACAATTACCGGCTCAGCGACATCAATTGCGCCCTTGGCATAGTCCAGCTTTCCCGTATCGACGAGTTCGTCGCCAAACGCCGCCGCGTTGCCGATATGTATCTGCGGCGACTCGCCGGCGACAACCGCCTGATCGTCCCGCGTGAGCCTGCCGACAGCGTAATGAGCTGGTTTGTCTACGTTATACGTCTGGCCGACCGATACACGCTCGAACAGCGGAACGCCATTCTGAGAAAGATGCTCGATCGCGGCGTCCAGGTCAGTAACTACTTCCCGCCCGTGTACCTCCAGCCATTCATGGCCGATGAACTCAACCACAAAGAAGGCGATTTCCCTATCACCGACGCCGTCTGTCGAAGCACAATTGCGCTGCCCTTCCACAATAATCTGACCGAAGGCGAGGTCGACTTCGTCTGCGGGCAGCTCGTTGAATGCCTCGCTGAGATCGACTGACCTTCAACCATTTCCCTTCGGATCCGGACCTCGACCGCGTTATTATGGGACCGCCGATAAAAGCTCCGGCGATTGCCCCATGCGCCTGTGATTTTCAAAATCTTTCCCAGAAAATCCCGCTTACCCGTTTTGACTTCGCGCACAACCATTCTTACGTTTTAGGTGTAAAGGGAGCCTGTCAGCGAGTAGCGGGCCTCCGAAAGCGAGCGGATGTTTTTCTGAGGGGGGACGGACAATGCATAAGTGGCGAAGTAAGCTGCTAATGACGTTGATTATATACTTCGCGGGCTTTGCCACGGCGATCTACTACCTGGCGCCTGCGAGCGAAAGAACAACAGCGAGCGACAGGAGTGCAAAGCGGTTTGACATCAGGGATCGAGTCAGCGAATTCAGGACAAGCGAATTCGGAGAGACCGCCGAGACAAGTGTCAAAAATTTTGTTAGTTTCGCCGAGGAAAAAGCTGTTCAGTTGGGCGAGTTCATCAGAGCGAAGCTCGCCGAAGCAAACAACAAGTAACAGCGCAGGCGATGCTCGAAAACTGTTGCTGATCATAATGCGGGCATCTGTTTTCGGTATCGATTGATTTGTGTCCTTGCGAGAGCAAGACGCAAGGTTTCGCTCGCTGTGCCTGTCAGGGCTGCAACGGCTCTGACAGGCATTTTTTTGCGCTTCGCCTCTTTGCATTTCATGTTGCAATACCATCCGCCTCCCGTAAAATGCACGTTCCAAATGCGTCTCCATTAGAGGACTGTTATGGTGGACAATATGGCCACATTGTACGGGTTGATATTCGACGTCGACGGCGTTATTGCCGACACCGAGGCCGTCAACGCGCGAGCTTCGATCGCCATGTTCGCAGAGATGTTCGGCCTTCCCGGCGTTGTGCGCGCCGACTTCGAAAAAGGGCTCGGCCGAGGCGCCGCCGAATATGTGCGAGCCGCCGCGACCATCCACGGGCTGGAATTGACCGATGAAGAGGTGGCCGCCGCGACTGAAATGCGACAGCAGAAGTTCCTCGAAATGCTCCGCCAAGACCCCCTCCCGCCTTTCGACGGCGTGCTCGATCTCATGGGCCAGGCCCTGGCACATCCGAATTTTCGTGTCGCCATTGCCACCTCCGGCACGCGCGAAAAGAGCCAGGCGGTCCTCGATTCGGCAGGAATCCCCTGGCAGCAAATGACATATATCACCGGCAGCGACGTGAGAAACAAGAAGCCCCATCCTGAGCTATTCCTTACCGCGGCACGACACGCAGGCCTCCCGCCGGGCCGCTGTGTTGTAATCGAGGACGCCCCCGACGGCGTAGCCGCCGCAAAAGCCGCCGGAGCCAGGTGCATTGCGGTTACAAATTCGACCACGCCCGAGAAACTCGCCGCCTCCGACAGGATCATCTCCACGCTTACTGAAATCGACATCAACTCGGTGATCCAATTGATTGAGAATGCTGACCACCAGGAATAAGGAAGTACACGAATGGCTGTTGACATACTAATACTCAACACTGCGGTAGCCGACTTCCGCAGCCGTCTCTTTGCATTCGCCGATGAACTGGTCGGCCCCGGCGGCCTGGCCAAATGCCCCACAAAGGACATGCCCCCCTACACGCAGGACCAGTATCGCCAATGGATACAGGAAGGCCTGGCGACCACCGGCGGGCCCGGCAATTCCGCCCCGCTCATGGCCCGTGCCGGTTTGCGGGTCGCCGTCGGCGTCAACCTCGGCAAGGGCGACTTCGACGGTCTCGACGCCCAAGGTCGCTTCTTCCAGGACGGCCTGAAAGCGAACGGCGTCGACATGTCCGCCACCTGTGTCCACCCGGACCTGCCAACCGGTACGACATACATATACGAAAAGACCGGCGACGAACGCGGCGGCATCGCTTACTTCCCCAACGCCAACAACGACTTCGACTTCGACTATTTCAAGAAAGCCGTCAAGCGCCTCGCCCCGAAGATCGTCTACTACATGTATTCCGGCCTGTCCGACCGGGGCGACGCAAACGGCGGTCGCGACCTTGCCGACTTCATCAAATGGTGCCGCGCACAAGGCGCCGTCACCATCGTCGACAGCCACACCCTCACCGGCGATCCCCAGGCCCTCATCGACTCCCGCAAACCGGTGCCCGAGTACGCCCTTCTCGAACCACTCTTGCCCGAAGTCGACATCTTTTTCACCTCCTCGGACGAAGCGATGATGATCGGCAACACAATCGGTATGGGTCGTGAATGGAGGGCATTCCTCGAAGCGGACAACTGCGTCTTTTTTCTGAACGCACTGGCTCATCGCTTCTGGAAGCCTGAACGCCGAACCCGCCTGTTCGGCGTAACCGTCAGCAACGGCGCCTATGAGAAACACATCACGCCCGACGGACAGGCCACTGAACCGCACAAAACCGAATCGCGTTATATGGCCGGTGAAGTCATAGACCTCGTTGGCGCGGGCGACTCCTTCCGGGCGGGCCTCATCACATACATCGCCTGCAACCTCGACGCATTCGCAGACGGCTCGATGGACTTCTCGCAAGCCGTGCAGATGGGCAATCTTTTCGCCGCCCTCTTCATCAAGGCGCCCCTCCACGACCGCTACAGCAACATCAGACCCTATGCCGGAATGCTCCACGCTGTCCAGAGCGGCAAACAATACGCCACCCTCGACGAATTGATGCAAGAACTCAACACTTGAAACAGGTTTTACATCTATATGAGCGGACGAGTCTTTGTTGGTTTTGGTTTCGGGCCCATACAAGCCGGCCTCTTCGTCAGCGAGGCGTTCGCAGGCGGTAACTTCTCGCGCCTCGTCGTTGCCGAGATCGACCCCGCCCTCGTCGACGCAGTCCGGGCAAACGACGGCTGCTACTGCGTAAACGTCGCGGGCCCAGAAGGCATCCACGTCCAGCACATCTCCGGCCTGGAGATATACAACCCCAATGTCGAACACGACCGAACCGCCCTGCTCGACGCCCTCGCCCAAGCCGCCGAAATATCCACCTCTCTCCCCGCCGTCAACTTCTATGACAGCGGCGAGCACAGCGTTGCCTCGCTCATCGCCAAAGCCGTCCGCCGCGACAAAGCCCGGGCACGCATTATCTACGCCGCCGAAAACAACAACCACGCCGCGGCAATATTGCAGGATAAGGTGCAGAAAATGCTTGCCGCCCCCCTGCCGCCCGACGTGCAGTTCCTCAATACTGTCATCGGCAAGATGAGCCAGGTCGTCGTCGGGGCAGAAGCCGTGGCCGCGATGGACCTCACACCCATTACGCCCGGGCTGGACCGTGCCTTCCTTGTCGAGGCCTTCAATCGCATCCTCATCAGCCGAGTCCGCATCCCCAACTTCACCCGAGGCATCGAACCCTTCATCGAAAAAGACGACCTCCTGCCCTTCGAAGAGGCCAAGTTGTACGGCCACAACGCCATCCATGCACTCCTCGCCTATATGGGCGCCGCCAAGGGCTGCACCAGCATGACTGAACTCAGGCACGATGCCGCCGTTATGAGAATCGCCCGCGACGCCTTCTTGAGCGAATCCGGCGCCGCCCTCATTAAGAAATACGCCCGCCTCAACGACCGCCTCTTCACCGAAGCCGGCTATCGCGCCTACGCCGAAGACCTGCTCGAACGCATGACCAATCCCTGGCTCGCCGACACCGTCGCCCGTGCCGGCCGAGACCCCCGCCGAAAGCTCGGCTATCACGACCGGATCTTCGGCACTATGGACCTCGCCCTAAGCCAGGGCATCCGACCTAAGAACATGGCCCTGGGCGCCCTCGCAGGCATCGCTGCCCTTATCCGGCAGGAAACCATCCCTGACATCCCCAAAGACCGCTGCCCGGCAACCCTTACCGATGCCGACATCGAAAGAATCCTCACGTGGCTCTGGGCGCATGAAGTCGCCACTCAGCGCACGGACATTCTCACGTGCGTGCGCGAAGCGCAACAAGTCTTCAGGGATTTGCAGTGATGGCGACATCCGCCCGAATTCATATTCTCCTCGCGCGAGAAAGAAACTACGCCGTGATCATTCGGCGAGGACCTTCAAAACGCGTGTGTACCATAGGCTGGGATCGGACAAACAATTCCTTTACCGCCGGGCAATGGCTCAAAGGGAAAATTTATGAACGGAGAAGCGATCTGTCTCCGGACGGCAAACACATGATATATTTCGCGATGAATGGAAAGTGGCATTCCGAGACCGACGGCTCATGGACCGCCATCTCGCGAGCGCCTTATCTGAAAACTGTCGGGTTGTGGGCCAAGGGCGATTGTTGGCATGGCGGGGGGTTGTTCCTGACGAATAAAACTTATTGGATAAATCACGGCTATGGACACCGTACATTGACGGCTCCGCATGCACTGAGGGAGATTAAGGATCCGCCCTTTGAGGCCTGTTATGGCGGCGAATGCCCTGGTGTCTACTTTCTCCGATTGCAGCGCGATGGCTGGCAACTCTGCCAGAGCGAGAAGGCGGGTAAATCTCGTTCAGTAGCTACCTTTGAAAAGAAGGTGTATTCTGAATGGACATTAAGAAAACTCGCCATCGCAACCACCGACCCTCCTGAAGGCAAAGGCTGTTACTATGATGAACACCAGTTGCAAAACCTGCATTCCGGAGTGGTATGGAACTTCCCTGATTGGGAGTGGGCTGAGGCAGACCAAAAAGGCATATATTGGGCGAACAAGGGCAAACTCTTCATGGCAGCGCCAGGTATTGCAGGTTTGGGTGAGATCACGGAGCTCCATGATTTCAATAATATGCAGTTCACGCCGGCGGAAGCACCATATTAACCGTATCAGGGCACGTGCTCGGAGTTGTTCGCGTGCGATGCTGACAGGTCAACCAAATTGACCGCGACGGTCCCAGCCTCCATCTCACTCCTGATCACACGCGCGGTCATGTTCACCCACTGTCCGCACTCGTCAAGAATGTTGCTGTCGGATGTGGCGACGGGCTTGTCGCTGGCGATAAGCAGTTTGTCGGGATTGACGTCCAGTTCAACTTCGAAGGGCCAGCCGTGCTTTGCGATGAGTTCGCCGACAAGCGTCTTTAGCCGCCCGGAATTCGAAACGGGACTGTCGAAAAGCCAGCGGACATGCGTAACACCCAGCGACAAGACATAACGGGCTATCAGTTCTATCGCCGGGATCGTCTCTGTAACCTTCCGATACGACCCGTGAATCCCCGACAGGTCCCGCATGCACCCGTCCCGCCCGACAAAAATGGGCGCTCCGCTTAACGCCGACTCAGTCGTTATGAGCAGATTGTACCCGTCGATCTCCAGTGCCCGTCCCGCAAGCTGCCCCACCTCAAGCTCCTTCGCCCGCCGCCGTGCAAGCTGCTCGTCCGAGCACGCCGACCGCATTACGGCCAAGCGCTGCCGCTCCGTCAGCGCGAAATGGTCCCCGACCAGCTTCAGCGAACTTTTCTCGGCATACCCCCGCGACAACAGCAGCGAATAATCCACGACAGCACGACGCAGGTCCTCCCGCTTTGCTCCTGAGAAGATTCTCAAATCGTCCGGATGCGGACCCCTGTGTTTTCGAGTATCGGGCATGTCGACATAGTAGGGTCACCTCGCCCGTCACGCAACAAAAATGCCGGACACCTTGTCTGAGCACCCCCGTTCTGCTATTCTGAACACCATAAGAACACAGCTATTCCGGAGTCCTTATGCACTGCACAATAAGCGCGACGCTCTCGGCAATCTGGCTCTTGGTCGCCATCGACGCTAACGCCTCGGCTGCGGACTGGCCGCACTGGCGAGGCCCGCACTACGACGGCCTCAGCCGCGAGACCGACTGGCAAAGCCACAACCTCAAGCCCCTCTGGCGTCAAGGCGTCCAGACAGGCTTTTCGTCTGTCGGCATCTCCGCGGGCCGCGTATACACAATGGGCAACAGCGGCAGCAAGACCAATACCGACCCCAACAATCAGGCCGACACCGTGTTCTGCCTCGAGGCTGACTCCGGCCGAATCCTCTGGCGCCATACTTATCCATGCCCCCTGCTGCCGAAGCAATACGAAGGCGGCCCTGGCGCAACTCCAGCCGTCGTTGATGGCCGGGTGTACACCCTCAGCAAAGTCGGCGACGTCTTCTGCCTCGACGCATTGACCGGCGATGTTGTCTGGTCCCGCAACGTAACCCGCGACTTCGGCGCAGAAGCCCCCGGCTGGGGGTTCGCCGGCTCGCCCGTTGTATGGAATGAATGCCTGATCCTGAGCGCCGGAGAAAGCGGCATCGCCCTGAATAAAAACACCGGAGACCTCATCTGGCAAAACGGCACCGCCCCAGCCGGCTACTCCACTGTGGTCCCCTTCAAAATCGGCGGCACAAACGTATTGGCACTTCTCAACGCAACCGCCCTTGTCGCCCTGACGCCCGATACCGGCGAAATCTGCTGGCGCATACCCTGGCCAACAAAGGACGGCTTCAATATGGCCGATCCGATCATAGCAGGCGCATCGGACAAGAGCATCTTCGTTTCCTCAGGCTATCGCCAGGGCGCCGCCAGAATCGCCGCCGACCGCGAAAGCGCCGAGATCGTCTGGAAAAGCAGAGCCATGCACAATCACCTGGCCACCTGCGTCCTGATCGACGGCTTCATTTACGGCATGGACTACTACACGCTCGCCTGCGTCGACTACAAGACCGGCGAGACAAAATGGACCCACCGAGGGCTCGGCCAGGGCTCGCTCACGGCAAGCATAGACGGTCGCCTCATCATCCTCGGCGAAAAGGGCCAGCTCGTCATCGCCCGAGCCAATCCCGAGGCATGGGATCCCATCGACGAATTGCAGCCCCTCACCGGTCGCTGCTGGACAGTACCGGTCCTCGCCGACGGGCGAATCTACGTCCGAAATGCCGTCGGAGAACTCGTCTGCCTCGATGCCCGCAAGCATTGACCGAGCAGCCGCTAAAGTCGTTGACACCGCCGGGCGAAAGCCCTATTATGCGGCATGACTCGCTTTCACGACGCGTTTATTTTTTTGGAACCGACCCATGCCCAGTCACCGCCTGGCCAGTATAACAATTGAAGACCTCGACATCACCGGCTACTCCGTGGCAGGCGAAGAAACCGTCGTCGCCGTCCCCCAACTCGATGTCTGCTTTGACATCGGCAAGGCGCCCGACCAGCTCATTTCCGTCAATAACGTCCTGCTCACCCACGGTCACATGGACCACGCCGCCGGCCTCGCATACTACCTCTCGCATCGCAAATTCTGCGGCCAATCACCAGGCTCTATCCTCGCGCCCGCCAACCTCATTGCCCCTATGCGCCAGATAATCGACGCATGGGGCAAGCTCGACGGCAACACCATCCCGGCCAATCTTGTTCCCGTCAAACCCGGCGACGAGTACGCAGTCAAGCCCAACCTCATTGCCCGCGTTTTTCCCACGAAACACAGCCGCGGCTCCGTGGGTTTTACAGTCCTGGAAAAACGCAAAAAGCTCAAGCCGGAATACGCCGGACTGACCGGTCCCCAGATCGTCGAACTCAAAAAGCAGGGCATCGTAATCGACCATCCCCTGGAAATCCCCATCGTCTCCTATCTCGGCGATACCCAGTACGTCGATTTTGCCCAATTGCCATACGTCGCCCAGAGCAAGATCCTCATTGCCGAATGCACGTTCTACATCGACGAGCACGCCGGACGAGCCGACGCCGGACGCCACATGCACATCGATGAATTCGCCCGCCTCGTCGAACGCATGGAAAACGAGTACATAGTCGTAACACACCTCACGCAGCGCACCAGCATGGCGGAGTCAAAACGAATCCTCAAAGAGAAACTGAATCCTGAAATCTTCAAGAAAGTCATTCTCCTGATGGCCCACATGCGCCGCCCCGGAAAACGCCCGGCAGCCGCCCTGCAGTAGCAATCCCGCCTCTGGCCATAGCCGATCCGTTCCAGTATAATATGGACATGGTCGTTCGCAGTGAACGATCTGTGCAGCGAATGGCCTCTAACGGGAGTCGGGTATGTACGGAACCAGATTGAGCATCATTGCAGCCGCCATCGTTACAGCGCTTGCCGCCGGCGTTATCGGCGCCGAACAAAAGGACGTCTCACAGGACCTTAGCGCCAAAGTCCCCGCTGACTTTACGCGGTTTTCTTTCGCCGACCACGACGAGCAGGCCCGCCTCCTCAACCACTACCTCTGGTATCACTTCCATCACCGCCTCGGCAACGGCACAACGCTCTTCAACCAGGAATACCTCCTCACTTCCGACATCTGGCTGGCCAACGCATACCCTCGCGGCGTCAAACAAACAATCCAGGAAGTCCACCGCCGCCATCTCCTCGCAATGCAGTTGGATGACGAAGGCCATGTCCTCACCAACCAGCACTTCTCTCACGCGCACGATCACGGGTGGCCTTTTCCGATGTGGACCCAGTCTGACTTCGGCCCTGCACAAATCCGCGGCAAGACCGCCGGCTGGCATTTTCAGGCCTCCGCCGAAGCAGTCCCCGGCTGGGTGGGCCAGAACTTTCTCCGCCACTGGAAACAGGACATGTACGTCGGCCGGACCGCCGCCGAAAGCTGGCAGCTCGTAAACGCCAAGTCACACGGCATCGTAAACAACCGCTGGCGCGTTGAAGCAACAGGCAAGTCCCCCACCATAATCACACCCGAAGGCGCCCACATCGAGGCCTTCCAGGCGCCGTTCCTCCAACTCCGATGGAAGCGAACCGACACCCGGCAAGGCCACGACCTCCCCTGGCTCGAATGGCTTCGCGACACCGATGACGAATTCGCACCCGACCGCCGCGTCTACTTCCGCCCGGAACGGACCACTCTCTCCCGTGAATTCGACCACTCCATCATTACCATGCACCGCCACCCGAAGTGGCAGGGAAAAATCAAGCGTATCCGCATCTGTCTGGCCCCCAATGAGTCCGCCGGCACGTTTGATATCGACTCCTTCTTCACCGTCTACGACACCCGCCACACTATCAACAACCCCATCTTCATCCTCGCAAGCGCCCGCTACTTTGCATGGACCCAGGACCTGGACTTTCTCCACCGGCAGATCAACCGCATGCGCCTCGCCCTTCGCCACCAGCAGACCGCAATGGGCGGCCTCGAACACAAACACATCCGCAACACCTGGCCAGGCCACGAAGGCCTCCCCGGCTTCACCAGGGATGAAAAAGGCAAAAAAACCATCCTCGGCGGCAGAGGCATCGGCAACAACTACTGGGACCTCATGCCCTTCGGCTGGGACGACCTCTACGCCACAAACCAGTACTACGCCGCCACAATCGCCCTTGCCGAACTCGAAGAGGCAATTGGCAAAAATCCCGGCTGGGACATGCCCCTCGGCGCACTCAAGTTCGATCCCGCCTTCCTTCGCAGACATGCCGCCGAAGTCAAACGCACCGCCAACGACCTCTTCTGGAACGACCGCACAGGCCGCTTCATCGCCTCCATCGACAAGGAAGGCCGCCGCTACGATTACGGGTACACCTTCCTCAACCTCGATGCGATCTGGTACGGCCTTGCCGACGAACCACATAGCCGCTCTATCCTCGACTGGATCGCAGGCGACCGAATCGTGGAAGGGGACACCTCAACCGGACCTGACATCTATCACTGGCAGTTCGGCCCAAGAGCCACCACACTCCGCAATCTCGAATGGTACGGCCAGGGCTGGCATGCACCGGAATCCATCCCGTGGGGAGGCCAGATCCAGGATGGCGGCGCCGTCCTGGGCTTTTCGTTTTACGACCTCTGGGCGCGCCTCAACGTCCGCGGCCCCGATGATGCATGGAGCCGCCTCAGCGATATTCTCAAATGGGAAAAGGAAGTCCACACAGAAGGCGGCTACCGCAAATACTACGAAGGCGGCAATCGAGGCACAACCCTCCAGGGCGGCGGCACCGCCGGCGGCCTCGGCATCGACTTCGAATTCTACGAAAGCTCCCTCATACCCTCCATCGTCGTCTACGGCTTCATGGGCATCGATGCCCGACCCGGCGACGTACTCCGGATCAACCCCGCTATGCCCAAAGCCTGTCCCCGGATGGAAGCGCGGTCGATTCTCTACAAGAATACCCGCATGAACATAACCGCCGCCGCAAACTCCGTAACCGTCGAACTGCTCGACGAACCGCCAACTGCAATACGAATAGAAACCCCCTGGGGCAAGAGGCAAATGGAAAACCAGGGCGTCTTCACATTCAAGAGGTGAGCCCCCGTGTCAAGACGACTCGCCCAGACTTACCACAATCTCTCGCAGTTGCTCGATGCCGGCGTCCCCGTCCTCCGTGCCTTTGACACAGCCTCCGTCCAGCCCGGCCGCCTCGGAGCCGTGCTCAAGCAAATGCGGCAGGCCGTCCGCTCAGGCGACACAATCGCCGACGCAATGCGACCCCACCGGCGAGTCTTCGCTGACTTCGATATAGCCGTCGTCGCCGTCGGCGAAGAGTCCGGCGCCCTCCCCGAGCGTCTCGAACAGTTGGGCGCCTGGTACGATTTCATCGCACGCATGAAGGGCATCCTCATCTCGGGCCTTGTATACCCCCTCTTCGTCCTTCACGTCGGCGCACTGCTGGCGCCCGTGCCCAGCTTCATCCTCGGTAGCAGCGGCGCCTCCGGATACATCCGCGCCGTGCTGACAATCCTCGCCCTCGTCTATATCCCCCTGCTTGCCGCAATCGCCTTCGTCAAACTCCAGCCCCGCCGGGGCTCCGTCCGCCTCGTCATCGACAGATGCCTTCTCGCCGTACCGGTGCTCGGCGGCGCACTCGAGAAGCTCGCCTTCAGCCGATTCACACACGCCTTCCACATCGCCTGCAAGGCCGGCATACCGCCCATCCGATGCATGGAAATGGCCCTGAACTGCACTCAAAATGAAGCTCTCGCCGCACGTCTTGCGCCGGGCCTGCAAAGTGCAAGAGAAGGACAGGACATAAGCACCGGCTTCTCAGACCAAATCCCTCTCGACTACCGCCAGATTTGGCAGGTTGGCGAAGAAACAGGCGACCTCGACGATGTCACCGCAAGACTCGCGAGACAAACCGCCGAATCCGCCGAACTACGACTCACCGAACTGGCACGATGGCTCCCAAGAATCGTATACTTCTTCATCATGGCGGTAATGGCATACCACATTTTCAGAGGATATGCACAAATAGCCGCCACATACAGATAGGAATACCGACACGACTTAGTACAATCATGTTCGGCGGCGAAATGATTCGAATAGACGCTCCGCGGCACCAAATGCGCACTGTGCGCGATCAGACCTCCGGCCCCACATTCAGCGGCTCCGAAACCCGATCCGCCTTGCGAAACGAAGCCAGATCCTGCGGCTCAGCCACCTTGCGATAGCCGAGGGCCTTCACCACCTCCAGCACCTCCGTCCACGTTGGAAAAGGCCGCTGGTTCTCCTTCTTGTACCGATCGATCGCCATGAGGAAATCAAACTGCTCGTCCGTCATCTCCCCTTCTTCGGCCGCCCGGCGTTCTTCGCTCCTGCGATGCCCCGGGCCCCTCCGGCGATTCAGTCCAAGACGCCTGTCAACAACGCTCTTGCGCCGTTCAACAAATGATCCTTCTCCCAGTACGGGATCCTTCGCTTCGCTTGTCATTTCCATCATCCGTTCGGTCAAGTTGCCCCCGTGCGATATATGTGCGAGGCCTGGCCCAGTCAATACTGATCGTCTTCGAACTCGTCGTCGCCGGCATCGTCCTGGTCTTCGAAGACCATGTCGTAGAAATCGCTATACGCCCCTTGAGACTCGATCAGCACATGAGCCTCGTCGAGGTAGTCCTCAGGAACCATTACCGCAATACCCGGAAAACCGCCTGCCGTGTCGGGCTGCGTCCTGATCGCCGCCGGAATATCTCCTTCGTTCAGCAGCTTTTTGTATTCCTGCGCCAGTTCCATGTCCTCGGCAAAAGCCACCGTGACAAACTCCTTCAGGGTCGCCTGGCGCCCGGGTTTCTTTTTCCGACGATTCGGCATTTCACTACTCCGTATTTCTCGTGGGGCAAAACAACGTCAGCCTGAAAACCAAGCCACGTATCGTCCATAGCAACCGACCGGTTTATTTAATATTCTCCAAAAACTTCACCGCTCCGGCCCCCAGGCGCGTGTCCACGTGTTGCAGGCGCCCATATTTTGCCGTTATAAGCCCTGAGAGTGGAAAATTTTTGCGTACTGAGCCATTTTTATGTTGCAACACCGCTACGCGCGACGGAGAATACCGCCGTTTCAGCAGTTATTTGGCCTCCAGGCCGGATATTATGGGAACTCTTATTTTTCACAAGGAGGTTTCACTATGGCCAAGAAGAAGAAGGCGGCTAAGACAGCCAGGAAGGCCGCGGCAAAGGAGCCGCTGGTCGTAGCAAGCAAGGTCAAGGCCTACATCAAGAGCAAGGGCATGATGACGTCTTCCGAGTCTCTCGGAGCGCTTAACGACGCCGTCTACGCCATGCTTGATCAGGCCGTTACTCGTACCGAGGCAAACCGCAGAAGTACCGTCAAGCCCCAGGACCTCTGACATTGCCCGATTATTCAACCTGCAAAGCCGTCGCCTGCTCGGGCCGACGGCTTTGTTAGTTGAATCATAAATGTCTCTCCATGACCTGTTATCAAAGCTGTCATGACTGATTCGGTGCACTTGCGCAATTCTTGTTAAGCATCTCCGGACCACGGACGATATACCAAATGACAGAAGTCCGTTTGCGTATTAAAGAAAAATTTTTGTAAATTTATTGGACGCACGACCGACTGGAGGCTTATAATTGCGGTGCACGGAAGTTGTTGTAATGACGGCAGTTTGCATTCAGGCGTAACACAATGGAATTGAGCATGTCTGAGGGAATGGGCCAGGTCGGAAGTGGGGGTGCTGAATGAAAGTATTCATGCTTGGCTGGGAGTTCCCGCCCTTCATTAGCGGCGGCCTGGGCACCGCCTGCTACGGTCTCACAAAGGCGATGAGCAACATTGGGATAGATGTGTTGTTCGTACTGCCCCGAGCCGTAGACACTGAGCACGCCACTCACGTCAAGATGCTCACCCCAAAACCCACTCCGAGTGGAACCGAACTCCAGTATGCCTATGATGAACTGCGAAATGTGCGGTTTCTGGCTATTGAGTCCATGCTTTCCCCCTACACCGACCCGGAGCAGTTCCAGCAGCGGATGGAGGAAGTCATTCAGGTCAAGCGTACGCACCACGCCGAACCCGGCCAGGTCGAACAGCAGGCCTTCGGCGCCCAGCATTATGCCGGCGATATGTTCACCGAAGTCCATCGCTACGCAAACGCAGCCGTGAAGCTCGCAATGGAAGAAGATTTCGACGTCGTGCACGCACACGACTGGATGACCTATCCCGCCGGAATAGCGGTCGCCGCGGTAACCGGACGCCCGCTGGTCGTACACGTCCATTCCACCGAGTTCGACCGAAGCGGCGAACACGTCAACCAGATGATCTACGATATCGAACGTCGCGGAATGCACGCCGCGGCAAAAGTCATCGCCGTCAGCCACCTCACCCGGAACATCATCCTCAGCCGCTACGGCGTTACCGGCGACAAGGTCGAAGTCGTCTACAACGGGGTCGAACGAAACGGCGATGCGCGTTTCATGCCGCGATCCGGCATTGCCAGCGACGAAAAGATAGTGCTTTTCCTGGGCCGCATCACGATGCAGAAAGGCCCTGAGTACTTCCTCATGGCTGCGAAGAAGGTCCTCGAAGAAATGGAAAACGTCAAGTTCGTCATGGCCGGAAGCGGCGACATGATGCACAGGACAATCGAGATGGCCGCCGAAATGGGCATTGGCCACAAAGTCCTGTTCACCGGTTTCCTCAGAGGCGAAGATGTCGAACGCGTCTACCAGATGGCCGACCTCTACGTCATGCCCTCTGTATCCGAGCCGTTCGGAATTGCACCGCTCGAAGCCCTGAACCATGATGTGCCCGTACTTATCAGCAAGCAGAGCGGCGTTGCCGAGGTCCTGACTCATGTTCTGAAAGTCGACTTCTGGGACATTAACGAAATGGCCAACAAGATCGTTGCGGTGCTTAAGTATCCGCCTCTGCAGTTGACCCTGCGAGAGCACGGCAATTTTGAAGTCCGAAGACTGCGATGGCAGGATGCCGCCGAAAAATGCGCCCGCGTATACAGCGACACGATGGTGCATGTGTAACTAATTATTTCAGGATGGAGTCGTCATGTCCTCGGTGTGCTTCTACTTTCAGGTGCATCAGCCCTTCAGGCTGAGACACTACACGGTATTCGACAAGACCCCCCAGTATTTCGACGAGTTCAAGAACGCCTCGATCTGCCGCAAGGTCGCCAACAAGTGCTATCTGCCGACCAATCGGCTTCTCCTCAAACTGATCCGCAAATTCGGCGGCCAGTTCCGCGTCTCGTTCAGCGTCACCGGCGTTCTCCTGGAACAGTTCCACAAGTACTGTCCCGAGGTCATCAGCACCTTCGACGCCCTCGCCCAGACCGGCTGCGTGGAGTTTCTCGCCGAGACTTACTATCACAGCCTCAGCTACCTCTACTCGCGATCTGAATTCGCCGACCAGATACTCAAGCACATAGCAATGATCGAGCAGTTGTTCGGCCAGACGCCCCGTGTCTTCCGCAACACCGAGCTTATCTATAACAACGACCTCGCCCGAACTATTGAATCCATGGACCGCTTCGACGGCATACTTGCCGAAGGCGCAGACCACGTCCTCGGCGACCGAAGCCCCAACTTCGTCTACAGCCCGCCGGACTGCCAGAAGACTCGACTTCTCCTCAAGAACTACCGCCTCAGCGACGACATCGCCTTCAGATTCTCCAACCGCCACTGGAAGGAATTTCCCCTGATGGCCGACAAGTTCGCCCGATGGATCAACCACGTAAACGGCAATGGAAATGTCGTCAATCTCTTTATGGACTACGAAACCTTTGGCGAGCACCAGTGGGAGGACACGGGAATCTTCGATTTCCTCTCACACCTGCCCTACGAAGTCCTCAAACACCCCGACAACAACTTCCTCACACCCACCGAAGTCATCGAACGCTACAAGCCCGTCGGTGTTATCGACGTCCCGCACATCGTCAGTTGGGCCGACACCGAACGGGATCTGTCTGCGTGGCTTGGCAACGCCATGCAGTCCAACGCCCTTCACGAAGTCTATCGTCTCGAAGGCCTCGTCAAACAGGCCAAGAACGAGCATCTCATGGCCGACTGGCGCCGCCTGCAGACCTCCGACCACTTCTACTACATGTGCACAAAGTACTTCGCCGACGGGGACGTCCACAAGTACTTCAACCCGTATGACTCACCATATGACTCGTACATAAACTATATGAATGTCTTGAGCAATCTGAGAAAGCGATGTCTGCAAACCGGCGCCGAAACGGCAGCTCAGTGTACCGCCTGAAATAAAGGGGGCAATGAGAATCTTCTGAGCCTGCCCCCGTTAGAAACTATTCATGCAGCAATGGGGTGGCGACCACCGGGCAAGAATGATAAACCGCGGCGCGGCGGACAAAGTAGACAGGCCGTTTCAAAGCCCGGCCGCACGACAAAGCAAACAGAATACACGGAAGGATTATAAATGTTGGCTTCGAAGGACCGCCTGCACGGACAGGACCTGTCCATACACTTTCAAAAAGCACGCTCCGACGCGCTGCTCGAACGCGAGTGGCTGCTTACAAACAGCCGCGGTGGCTTCGCCGCCTCCACTATCGCCGCCTGTAACACGCGTCGATATCACGGCCTCCTCGTAGGCGCCCTCAACCCCCCCGCCAATCGAGTTGTCGCCCTTTCATGCTGTAAGGAGATCGTTCGCATTCAGGGTGTCGAAGTCGACCTCGGTAATTTCGAATTCTCAGGTCGCCTGGCGCTTAGCGGCCTCCGCTACGCCGCTTCCTTCCGCAGGGATACCGGCGTCCATTTTGATTATGACCTGGGTCTCCTTCAAATCACCAAATCCCTCTACCTCCTCCCCGACACCGATATTGTCGCCCTCGTCTACCGCTTTGCAAATGTCTGCGAGAAATGCGAATTCGAAGTCCGCCCCTTCGCCGCTATGCGTGATTTCCACGCCCTCCAGAAATCCCACGCTCCCCTTGCCTCGGAATGGCGGGACGATGGCCTGGCTATACACGCCGGCAGTTCCGACGCCGGCGAACTCTTCCTCCTCAGCGACCAAATGTGGTTCGAGAGTGATCCCCAGTGGTGGTACAACTTCTTCTACCGCAAGGAAAAACAGCGAGGCCAAGACTCCACTGAGGACCTCTGGTCTCCCGGAGTCTACAAGTGCCGCATCGAGTCCATGTCCTCGGTCGTCCTCTGGGGCGCCCTCGCACGGCGCGGCGAATCCCACCTCCACCTCAATGTTGACCTTGACATCGCAGTCGAAAGCCTTTCCATCCGGGACCGCGAAATTGCCGACGAAGAAAGAGTCCGTGATCCCATGCTCCGCCAGCTACACCGCTCAGCCGCCCAGTTCGTCGTCGAACGACGCATCAACGGCAAAGACTCATGGACCATCCTCGCCGGCTACCCCTGGTTCCTCGACTGGGGCCGCGATACATTCATCGCCCTGCCCGGCCTGCTCCTGTCCACTAACCGGCTGCGCGAAGCCGCCGCCGTGCTTACAACTTTCGCCGCAGCCGAAAACCAGGGCATGATCCCAAACCGTTTCGACGACTACGGCGGCGAACCCCACTACAACAGCATCGACGCCTCACTCTGGTTTATTCACGCCGCCTTCGAATACCTCTACAAATTAAAGGGGTCAGACACTATTTCCGCCGCTGACGACGACACCCCCCCGCCTCCCGACATCTTCGCCTCCAAATTGCTCCCTGCAATACGCCGCATCGTCGCCGCCTACAACAGGGGCACACGCTTTGGCATCCGCGCAGACAATGACAGCCTTATCATGGGCGGAGACGCCGACACCCAGCTCACATGGATGGACGCGAAGTGTGACGGCATCGCATTCACGCCCCGATACGGCAAGGCCGTCGAAGTAAACGCCCTCTGGTACGAGGCACTCGCCAATCTCGCCGAATACTACCGCGACAAGGACCAGGCGGAAGCTGACGCCTTCCGGCACTGGGCCGACCGCGTCGGCGGCCGCTTCGCCGAACTCTTCTGGAACGAAAAAGCCGCCTGCCTCTACGACTGCATCCTGCCAGATGGCACGCGCGATGCCGCGATGCGCCCGAACCAGATCTACGCAGTCTCCCTCCGCCACACCGCCCTCTCCCCCCAGCAGCAGAAACACGTCCTCGCCGCGGTGAAGCGCGATCTGTGGACCCCCTATGGCCTCCGCTCGCTGGCCCGCACTGACCCGCGATACGTCGGACGCTACCTCGGCGACCGAATGCAGCGAGACCGCGCCTACCACAACGGAACAGTCTGGTCCCACTTGATGGGCCCGTTCATCGACGCCTACATCCGGGTGAACGGCTCCGACCGCGTAACGAAGGCCGAGTCGCTCGAAATGCTTGAACCCCTCCTCGACCACTTCACCGACAGCGGCTGCATACACAGTATCTCTGAAATATTCGACGCCGACGAACCGCACAACCCAAGAGGGTGCTTCGCACAGGCATGGAGCGTAGCCGAACTCCTCAGAACATACGCTATGGTGGCAAGCTAATATCCGCACACCAGGCACTAAAGGAGCATTATGGCATCGGCGTTGTCCGTCGGGCCAACTGGATTGGGACGTCCCATGGATCCCGCAGCGTAATCACCGTCGATCCGTCCGGCGTAGTCTCCTCTATGACCAGCGTCGCCCCCGCGGCGACGAGCCTGTTCTGTTCGCTTGCCGGGTCTTTGCAGGCAAAGGCAACGTGAAATCGCAGGTGGTGCTGCTGGCCATAGACCGGGATCGCATCGGCAGGATTGGAGTATATCTCCATGATTGTCCGACCCGTCGAGTCCGCCAGAAAATGCGTAAACGGGGCCGTATCCTGCCTGCGGACGATCAGCGCTCCAAGATGGTCCACGTACCAGTGCGCCATTGCCGCCGCATCCGGCACGTTGATTGCGAAATGCTCGAACTTCAAGGTAGCCTCCTTACTTGCTCAGTTGCCCCCCTGCCGCTTTACTACGGGCGCCGTAACTCGTTTCACCAAAAGGTCTTCGAAAGCGGCCATGTCCTTCCAGGCGGTCGCGACCTTCATTTTCTTGCCATTTTCGTCGATTCGTGTAAACCCGTCGTCAGTGACGCGGATCGGCAGTTCCTCCATCTTCACGAGGTCCTGTGAGAATGCCAGGTAGATGGCGACGGTGTCGAAAAGCGTGCTGGATGCGGTTTCGTCGGTCTTGATTTCGCCTGGTTTATTGTCGAGGCGCCATATTCTGTAGTTTTCAATTAGTGCCCTTGTGAGGGGGTCGTCGCAGTCGCGGACCTTTGCGTACTTTTCGCCTCGGAGGTGTATGAGGCCGCAGGTGTCGAGGGGGGTTATGGTGATGTCCCACGGCGCGGAAAGTGTTGCCTGACATGCCTTTGCGTCGGCTCGGACGTTGTATTCGGCGTGGATGGTCTTGCTGCCGCCGTAGCCGAGGCGGACACTGCCGTGCATTCCGACGAAGCGGGCTTTTTGCGCGATTTGGGGTTGTCGCCTGAGTGCTTCGGCTATGTTGGTGAGGGGGCCGACGGCTATGACGGTGATGGGCTGCTCGGATTTCATAATGGTGTCGATAATGGCTTGGACGCCGTCTTCGTAAATCTTTCCCTCGTAGGAACTTAGGTCATAGTCTTTGACCCATCGGGATTGTCGGCCGCCGCCGTCTTTGCCGCCGAAGGCCATTCCGATGGGGATGTCGGTGCGATTGGCGATGGTGAGGAGTTTGGCGAAAAGTTTTGTTCTGTAGATGGCTTTGCGGAAGTCGCCGACGACGAGTTTTACGTCAAATTCGGGGCTTTTGAGGAGCATGACGAGGGCCCATGTGTCGTCGATGTCATCGCCGATGTCGCTATCGTATATGACGGGAATCGGGGCAGGGTATTTGGGGGCGCCCGCGGAGGCTGAGGGGGAGAACAGCAGGATCGTCAGAATGACCGTCAGAATAACGACAGGAACGAGGGTTTGTGCCATTAACCTACTCATAAAATGCTCCTTTTGGTCTTGTAATGGTGTTTGTTTGCCTTACTTGACAGGGCATAAGATACCTGTTCACGGATCAAAAGGCAATATGAGAGAAAAGGGTTTTTGCGGGATATCGGGGTTTTGCCGGGGCTGGGTTTGTTTGACGCCTCCCTCAAAAGTCGCGAGGTGGCACATTTGTTATGTAAGGTCTTGTTTTTTAAGTATTTATGCGATTTTCTTGTTGCTTATTCTTTTGGGGCATGGGATACATGAGTTTGACGTAATTCATTGTATACACGGAGGTTAGCAACGGAATGCGATACGCTGTAGAGATTCTTGCCGGCAGCCGATGTCGCCCTTATAATCCACCCGCGGCTATACATACTTGGTGTCTCTGGCAAGGCGATAGAGCATGACCTGCAGAAGGATTCTGATCACCGGTGCGCACGGCTTTCTTGGGCGACACCTCGTCCAACTTTTGGCCGAAGATCTCGGACGCCCCTATATGAAGCTGATGGACCTCAGTTGCGGCGATGTTCCGCCCTGTGCGGGCCACTTTGAGAATGTCATCGGTCACGATATTCGCGACTATGATGCCATCTCGAGCGATTTTGAGGGCATGGATTGCGTGGTGCATCTGGCGGGAATAGTGTCTTTCTCGGTCAAGGACAAGGCACTGCTTCAAAGCGTCAATGTCGACGGCACCCGCAATGTCCTGCGAGCCGCCGCCAAGCACAGGGTTCGGCGCGTCCTGCACGTCAGTTCCGTCGCCGCTCTGGGCTATAGCGATGATCCCGATAAGGCCGTGGACGAAGACTTCCAGTTCGACTGGCGTATCGCGACCGCCCGCCGCAAGTACTATATGCTGACCAAGCACCTGGCCGATGAGGAAGTCTCCAGAAGCCGCGCACAGGGTATGGATGTTGCAACCGTCTATCCCGGCCTGATGTTCGGCCCGGGTGACGTCACGAATTCCGCGCGACTTATAAATGCGGTCAGGAACGGGAGAATCCCATTCAACATGCCCGGGGGCACCAACATCGTCGATGTTCGCGACGTTGCCAGAGGCATCGCAGGTATCCTGCAGAATCGGCCGCCTGGCAGCCATTATCTTCTGAGCGGCTACAATCTGACCTTTCGGGATATCAATGCAACCATTGCTCGACTGTCGGGCGTCAGGCACCCGCGTATAACCATGCCCCGCTTTCTCAATCCCATATTGTTCAACCTGCTGCTCGTTATCGAACGCTGTAAGAAAGACAAGCTTGCCCTGACCGCTGACAATCTTGACTCTGCCTTTAAGTTCAGGTATTTTGACAATTCGCGGGCACTTAAGCATTTGGGCTGGCGCCCGCAGATACCCTTCGAGCAAACCATCGCCGACACGATTGAATGGATGAAACAAGATGGTCGACTTGAGTAAAAAGGTTGTGGTCATTACAGGCGCCAGCAGCGGCATCGGCAGAGCCGCCGCCGTCGAGTTCGCCCGCCGGGGCAGCACGGTGGTTATGGCCGCTCGACGTATGGAGAGGCTGGCGGAGGTGCGCGATTCGATCGTGGCCTTCAATGACAAGTGTCTCTGCGTTCAGACTGACGTGACCGACGAGGGTCAGGTAGCCGCGCTGTTCCGTCAGGTGGAGGACCGCTTCGGCCGGGTCGACATACTGGTCAACAACGCCGGTCGAGGACTGAAATCGGAGGTTGCCGACATCGATGCCGAAGATTGGCGATCGGTCATGGAAACCAATCTCACCAGCGTTTTTCTTTGCACGCGCCAAGCCGTTCGACTCATGAAGGCCAAAGCTATTCGCGGCCATGTGATCACCGTTTGCTCCATTGCGGGACTGTTCGGCGCCGCTTCCTATAGCGCCTACTGCGCCTCCAAACACGGCGTAACGGGTTTCTGCCGCTCGGTCCGCTGGGAACTGCGCAAATACGGCATTCGCGTATCCACCATTTTCCCCGCCCGCGTCGACACCGAATTCTTCGACAACTACAAGCAGCGCCCGCACAAGAGGCAGATGCTCTCCCCCGCCGACGTTGCCAGGCACCTGGTGGCCGTTGCCTCGCAGTCACCCATCGCCATTGTACGGACCCGTCTTGTCAACTTATGCAAACGCATACTGATTCTTGCCGGATTAATGTAGTTGCATAATCCCGCTGGATGTCGTACACTATAACTGCGCTGTTTACTCGCAGGTGTTTTCAATTAAGGGCGTGTTTCGCATCAGAGGAGGCATAGTGCGATGACGTCGTCAAAGACAGGCGTGGGGGGATATTGGTGCGCGCATACCGCACGCAAATTGAGTGCGCGCAGCGGCAACATGGCGCCTTCTCCATCCTCCACAACGTGTGCCCTATCCATCCGGTCGTGCAAGGCCGCATCGTGGCCACATGTCCAGGAGGCACGCAGCGTATGACCCGCCGACCCGCAAGACGCAGAAGCACCGGATCACCACACCGCGAATCAGCCTTCCACACTCGAAAGACCACGTCAGCTCCGACTTCGCAACCCAAAGATGCCCCCCCGGGGCGTTCCGCCATACCTCGGAACCGACTCTGGGCCTTTCGCATAACCGCTGCTTTCTTGAGCTGTCTGCTTCTGCTCGGACTGCTCGAACTATCGCTTCGCCTCATTAGCTACGGCCATCCGACCCGTGCAATTGTACGATATCGCCGCGACGCTTTCGATCGGCATGTCGACAACGCAAAATTCAGTTGGCGCTTTTTTCACCGCAATCTCGCACGCGAATTTGAACCTTTTACCATCCCCTCCAAAGGCAGCAACACCTATCGCATCTTTGTCTGCGGCGCCTCGGCGGCACAGGGCATTCCTGACGGCTCGTACTCGTTCGCCCGCATCCTCGAGACAATGCTGAGACATTGCTGCCCCGACGTGTCCGTCGAAGTGATCAACACCGGCATGACCGCAATCAACTCCCACGTCGTGCTGCCGATTGTCAGGGACTGCGCCCGTCATGACCCGGATCTTTTCGTCGTCTATCTCGGCAACAACGAAGTTGTCGGACCGTACGGGCCCGGCACGGTGTTCGCCGGCATGGCCGCGAACCTCGCGCTCATCCGCGCACCCATAGCTTTGAAGGCCGCGCGAACGGGGCAGTTGATAAACCATATCGGTGCGGCGATCCGCTCGCAGGAAGACGAGATGCTGACATGGGGCGGAATGCAAATGTTTCTGGACAAGCAGGTCCGCCTCGCCGACGCGGCCATGCCCACCGTGTACTCGCACTTTCAGAAGAACCTTCAGGATATTCGCGATACCGCCCTGGGCGCCCGCGCATCAATAATCCTCTGCACTGTCGCAAGCAATCTAAGAGACTGTCCGCCCTTTGCCTCGCTGCACCGGGAAAACCTGACTGCCGCCCAACAGAAGCAATGGCGCCGGGTTTACGATGAGGGAGTCGCCCTTGAGGAGGCAGGCGAATTCGCAGCCGCCGTCGAACGTTACTCCGCCGCGGCGGCAATCGACAATACTTTCGCCGACCTCAACTTTCGCCTTGCGCAGTGTTATTGGACACTGGGTCTGTTCGAGAAAGCAAGGGAACAGTATATCCTTGCTCGGGAGCACGACACCCTGCGCTTCCGCGCCGACGACAGAATCAACAATATCATCAGGTCGACCGCGTCAACCGGTCGCAACCGTGTGATGCTCGTCGACTTCGAGCAGATCCTCGAAGGTATTGCCCCCAAAACCGTGACTGGAGGCGAACATTTTTATGAGCATGTCCACTTGAATTTCACGGGCAATTACCTGCTGGCGCTGTCGCTCTTCGAGCAAATCACGCCGTGCATTGCAAAAAAGTTCAGCACCACCACACCCGAAGTTGCCCCGCCCACGGAATCCGAATGTGCCCGCTATCTGGCATACACGCAATGGGATCAGTACCGCCTCGCGGAAAAAGTGCTCACCGATTTCCTCAGTAATCCTCCTTTTACAAATCAACTGTACCATGAGGCAAAAATAGCCGCCCACCAGGCAGTCGTCGACACGCTCAAGTCATCCGTCGAGTTGAAATCGCTGCACGAATCCCGCGAAGAATACCTGCTGGCTATCAGCAATAACCCCGACGATTGGAATCTCCGCTATAAGCTCGGGCGTCTGCTCACCGAGGAACTCAAGGATTACGCCGCGGCCGCCCGGCAATTCGCAGCCGTCCAGAGAATCGTGCCGCACTTCCACCGCGGCTACACGGCAATGGGAAAGGTCCTCGCCGCCCAGGAAAAAACAAGCGCCGCAATTGATCAGTACATGGAGGCACTCCGCCGCTATCCCGCTTCGCACGATGCCTGTTATCACCTCGCTGCCGCCTATGCCGGACTAAAAGAGTTTGCCCAGGCCGAGCGGTGGTTCAGCAAAACGATAGAACTGCAGCCGACCTATGGAGTCGCTTATAATAAGCTCGCCGAGATGCTCAATCGACAGGGCAAAATCGACGAGGCGATCGCCGTCTGCCGTCGCGGGCTCGCCGTTTCTCCGAACGACGCAATGCTTCACGGCAATCTCGGCATAATGCTGAACAAAAAGGGTCTCAAACAAGAGGCGATAAGGGAACTGCAAACAGCGTTGAACCTGGAGCCTGATTCGGCTAATATTCGCAGAGTACTGCAGCTAATCGAGAAAAGTCCTGACTGACCAGCCGGCGATTATGGCGTCCAGACATAAACGCAAAAAGCGAAATGCCCAGCCTGTGCAACCCTCCGACACGGCAAAACAGGCTGCGCGTGCACCGCATTCACGCAAACAGACTGCCGGTTTGCGTCTTTGGCTGTTTCGCCTGCTGGCGCTTATCATCGTCCCCGCGGCCGTATTCGCATCCTTTGAAATCATCCTGCGCCTCTGCCGCTTTGGCCACCCTTCAAGCCCCATGCTAAGAGACAATATCCAGGGGCAGAAGGTCTATCGCGACAACCCCTTGTTCGGCCGACTCTTTTTCCCGTGGCAAATCGCCCGCGAGCCGACGCCGTATCGCTTCCCGGCCGAAAAATCCGATAACACGTTTCGCATCTTCGTACTCGGCGAGTCGGCCGCCCAGGGCACCCCGGATCCAGCCTTCGCATTCAGCCGAATACTCCACGTGATGCTTGCCGATCATTATCCCGACATCAACTTCGAAGTAGTCAACACCGCCATGGTCGCCACCAACTCGCACGCCGTTCGGCGAATTGCGCAGGCCTGCTCAAAACACAAGCCCGACCTCTTCATCGTCTACCTCGGCAACAACGAGGTGGTCGGCCCCTTCGGTGCGGGCACCGTCTTTTCGCCGCTGGTTCGCAACACTGCAATAATACGCATGGCAATAGCGTCAAAAGCCACGCGGTTCGGCCAGCTTCTCTCGACGCTGGCTCAGCGAATGGGTGGAAGTTCGCGCGCCCCCGCTGTCTGGACCGGCATGGATATGTTCCTCGAAAAACAGGTCCGCCACGATGACGACGATTTGACGACCGTCTATTCCCATTTCGAGAAGAATCTTCTGGACATCAAAGCCGTCGCTTTGAAAGCCAACGCCAAAGTAATGTTGTCGACCATAGCAACCAATCTCCGCGATAATCCGCCCTTTGCCTCGCTGCACCGCGTGGGAATAGCCCAGGACGATCTGGCCCGGTGGCGGCGCCTTTATGACGAAGGCGCCGCACTGCAAGACGAGGCCCGCTTTCAGGATGCGATCCAGCGGTACCTCGCCGCAGCCGATATAGATGACTCATACGCCGACCTGCACTTCAGACTGGCGGCATGTTTCGATCAGATCAACGACACTCAGAAAGCCCATGCCCGCTATGTCCTCGCTCGCGATCTCGACACGCTGCGCTTCCGCGCCGATACACGCATCAATGAAATTATCCGCCGTGTCGCCCAGGAAAGCTCCAACGACGCTGTCGAACTCGTCGATGCCGCCGCCGCTTTGGCCGCCGGGAGCCCAAACGGTATCACCGGCAAGGAACTCTTTCACGAGCACGTCCACCTTAACTTCACCGGCAATTATCTTATTGCCCGCCGGCTCTTCGACCGCGTCAGCGACATTCTGCCAGCGGCATCCGCCAGGCGGCGGATCGCGGACCACCCTGTCATAACTGAAGAGCAATGCCGCGATGCCCTGATATACACAGCCTGGGACGAACATGCAAATGCCGAAGAGGTGCTCAATGACTTCATCAAGAAGCCGCCCTTCACCGGACAACTCTTTCATGCTCGCCGCGTGGTCCAGTTGGAGAAGCACGAAAACCAGCTCCGCTCGCGCCTGACAGCCGACCTCCTTCGCGCAATCGATATACAGTATCAGCAGGCCATAGCCGCCGGCAAAGCTGACTGGTGGATTCGATGGAAGTATGCAGAGTTTCTTTCCGAACGAATGCGAAACGAACGGGGCGCGTCAATCCAGTACCGGTTCGTCAGGGACTACCTGCCCCACTTCTCGCAGGCATGGGCCAAACTCGGCACGTCGATGGGCAAGCAGGGCGACCTCGACACCGCCATAGCCATGAATCTTCACGCAATCGAGCTGAGCCCCGCTCACGTCTTCGCCCGTTACAATCTCGCCTTCGCTTATCAGATGAAAGGTCTAAAAGAAAAGGCCCTTGAACATTACCGCGTCGTTCTCAGGTACAAGCCGGATTACCCCGAGGCACACAACAACATCGGCGCAATCCTATATCAGCAGGGCAAAGTGGATCAGGCCGTGGCAACCTTCCGCAAGGCCCAGCAAATCATCCATGATTACGCCGACCTGTACTATAACCTGGGTGTCATTCTTGAAGACCAGGGCCAGATCGAGCAGGCAATTGAGCAATACCTCGCCGCTCTGAAGATCGAGCCCGAGTCACCAAAGCTTCAAAAAGCCCTCGAAATCGCCAGAGCCAAACAGAAATGAACGGCAAGTGCATATCGCACCTTCGCCTCCGAATCGCCCGCAGCCGTCTCATCGCCGGCAATCTCAGAAAAGCGTGTAAATAAACGGCGCTATCGGCGTCCCTCCCAGTAGAACAAGAGCCCCAAGCAGAACAATCACAACGATAATCGGCAGCAGCCACCATTTCTTGTTATGCAGCAGAAAAAACCAGAACTCCGCTGCTATGGACGACCGCCTTTCCTTCGCCAGTTTGTTGAATTCGACCGCACCATGATCCTTCTTTTCCTCTGTCATCGCACACTCCGACGGCCTCAAAACTGATTAAAATACCTTTTGACATCGGGCGCCCGCCGCTTGACCCAATAGCTCTCCGCCCGCCGACTAAACTTCAAATCCAGAAGGTCCCGACCGATCAAGCGAAAGAAAAGCCCCACAGGCGTCAGGATGAGATAGTACAGCACTGCCATCACGATGAAACTCAGAACCAGCCCTATCGGCAGGGCCAGGCCTATCATCGCCACGTAGACAAGTCGCGCAAGCGCCGGCACAACAAAACCGCTGATGCAGACAGCGGCCCCGAGGCCCACGATTACCGCCGTCCACACCGCTGGGAACCCGTGCTTGTAGTGCAGCAAAGCCCCTGCAATCAGCGCAGCCAGCAGTGCCGCAATACCGAACACCTGCAGGTCCTTGCGGCTGGGACGCCAGTTTACTTCGATCATTCCCATATCTAATCCAGCTCGAACTGCGCCTTATACGCGTCAACGTCATGCTGGTGCGCCTTTCGCTGCCGCTCCTTGTGCAGCACCTGCCTGCCCATCACCAGCACATCCATATTAGTCGCCATAAAGCACCGGTAAGCATCCTCCGGGCTGCACACGATCGGCTCGCCGCGTATGTTGAAACTCGTGTTGATTATTACCGCACAGCCCGTCTTGGCCTTGAAACGCGACATCAGGTCGTACATTCTCGGATGCCGTTGTCTGTCAACCGTCTGCACCCGCGCCGAATAGTCCACATGCGTGATCGCCGGTACAACGCTGCGTTTGGATTTGAGCTTCTCCAAACCTCTCAGGGCCACAGGCATCTCCCCGTCGGTCAGCCGCTTGTCCTCGCGCAGAGGCGCTACCAGCAGCATGTACGCGCTGTCCTGGTTGGGCCTCATGTCGAAGTATTCATCCACGTCCTCCCGGAGCACGCACGGCGCAAACGGCCGAAACGATTCGCGAAACTTGATCTTGAGGTTCATCACCGACTGCATCCTTTCGCTCCGCGCATCGCCTATGATACTGCGGTTTCCCAGCGCCCGAGGCCCAAACTCCATCCGCCCCTCAAACCAGCCGATCACCTTCTCATTGCTGATCAGTTCCGCCACGTCGTCTGCCAGCCTGCCCCAGTCATCATAGACGTCATAGTCGGCCCCGATTGAATCGAGGAACCCCCTGATCTCACTATCCGAATACTCCGGCCCTAACAGCGACGCCTTCTGCCTGTCCTCGCCGTCGCATATCCTTGAATTACCAAGCAATTGATGCCACACAAACAGCGCCGCACCCAGCGCCGCACCCGCATCCCCCGCCGCCGGCTGGATCCAGATATCCTCAAAAGGTCCTTCCCGCAGCAGGCGCCCGTTGCCAACGCAGTTCAGCGCCACCCCGCCGCCCAACACCAGTCGAACCATACCCGTCTGCTCGTAAACGTGCCGTGCCGCCCGCAGCACCACCTCCTCCGTAACCTTCTGAATCGACGCCGCCATATCCATCTCACGCTGCGTGATGGCATCCTCCGGCCGACGCCGGGGGCCGCCGAACAGGTTGGCGAATTTGCGACCCGTCATCACCGTACCATGGCAGTAAGGAAAGTAACTCATGTCCATGTGAAGCGACCCATCGTCCTTCACATCGACCAGTTTCTCCATGATCAGCTCGTAGTACTGCGGTTCGCCGTAAGGGGCAAGACCCATCAGCTTGTATTCTCCGCTGTTAACCTTGAAGCCGGTGAAGTAGGTAAAAGCCGAGTATAACAGTCCTAACGAATGCGGAAAGTGCATCTCATGCGTGATGTCGATCCTATTGCCCCGCCCGGTGCCGTAACTGGCGGTCGCCCATTCGCCCACGCCATCAAAGGTCATGATCGCCGCTTCCTCGAACGGCGACGGGAAAAACGCACTTGCCGCGTGCGATTCGTGGTGCTCACAAAAAACATAACGCCCCCTGAACTGCCTGCCGAGAGCCTTGTCCATCTCCCGCGGCAGATGCAGCTTCTGCTTGAGCCACAGCGGCATACCCATCAAAAACTGCCTGAACCCGCGAGGCGAATACGCAATATAGGTCTCAAGGAGCCGCTCGAATTTTGCAAGCGGCTTCTCGTAGAACACCACGTGGTCCAGCTCTCCGGCCGTAATCCCCGCTTCTGCCAGGCAATAATTAACCGCGTTGATCGGAAAAGCCTGATCGTGTTTTTTCCGTGTGAACCGCTCCTCCTGCGCAGCGGCCGCAATGTCCCCGTCCAGCACCAGCGCCGCGGCGCTGTCGTGATAGAACGCAGATATACCCAGTATGTTCATATAATCTCGCAAACGGAGCTTGACACGGACGAATGCATCCGGGGGTTCTCGCAGCCACACCGGACTGACACTGTAGCAACCGCCGCCGCCATTGTCAATCTCCGCCATCGCCTCCGGGAGCAGTCAGTTTTCCATTCACACCCATTAAATCGACCCGTGGCCGCATGCATCGTCCGCCGTACCACTGAAATCCTTACCATTATCGTTTAATTTTTGTTGCGTCTTCCGCCGAAAAAATGTATACAATGACCCTTCGACCCGTATGACCTGCATTATCGGTCATGAAAAAGGGCGAGTCCGCATTGGACGATACCGGCGGCGTAGCCAAGTGGCCTAAGGCGACGGTTTGCAAAACCGTTATCCGTGGGTTCGAATCCCACCGCCGCCTATCCTGTTTGTACCCGCAAATCTACAATATCACGCCTCTCCTCTCCTCCACTGTCCAATCCAAAAACTCTTTGTGCTTTAGCAATATGCTGCACCCGTTCCCCGAATGGTGGGCTATATTGTAAAAAGTACCGTTTGTTTGTTTCGTACCTGTCCGACACACACGAAATCCCGAGGAAAGACGCAATTATGGCAAAGCAATACAGACACGGTCATCTCTTGGCGCTATTGTGCGGATGCGTGCTGTTGCTGGCGCGCCCTTGCAGCCCGCTTGTCATCACCGAGATCATGTTTCACCCGGCCGAGGTCGCCGGCACGCCCGCCGCAGAAGAAAACCTCGAATACATCGAACTGTATAACGATCGCGCCGTCACCGAAGACGTCGCCGGATACGCCTTCACCCGAGGCATAAGCTACACATTTCCCGGCGGCGCGACGATCCCACCCAAGACCTACGTTGTAGTGGCCAGGAACCCTGCTGCAGTCGAGGCCGCTTATGGCATCACGGGCGTCCATGGCCCATTCACAGGCGCCCTGGACAACGACGGCGAGCAGATCGAACTCTCCAGCGACAACGGCGGCATCATCATCTCCCTACGCTACAACGACACCCACCCCTGGTACCCAGCCGCCGATGGCGCCGGCCATTCGCTCACTCTCGTCAAGCTCGCCGGCGACCCCGAGCAAGCCTCCTCATGGGCCCCCAGCACCCTCATCGGCGGAACACCCGGCGCACCAGACCCCGGCCCCGGCGCACTCGGTAGCCTTATCATCAACGAACTGCTCACCAACAGCGACGCCGCACCCGGCCTGGACTGGATCGAAATCTACAACCCCGGCCCCACCGCTATGGACCTCACCAGCGTATATCTCAGCGACTCCAGATCCAACCTGCTCGGCAAGTACAGGTTTCCCCCCGGCATCCTTCTTCAGCCCGGCCAGTTCATCGGCGTCGATCAGTCCTCATTCGGCTTCGGCCTCAGCGCCGCCGGCGAAACCGTCTTCCTCACCGCCGCAACCGGCAACCCCGCCCGGCCCCTGCGAGTGCTCGACGCCGTCCGCTTCGGCGCAGTCGAACCCGACGTCACCCTCGGCAGGTATCCCGACGGCGACAATCGCATCACAGCCTTGAGCGCCCCAACGCGAGGCTTGCCCAACGCCCGACCCCTTCAGCGGCCCATCGTCATCAACGAAATCATGTATCACCACGGCTCCCGCGATCCCCAATACGAATTCGTCGAACTCTACAACCGAAGCGCATCCCCCGTCTCCCTGGCCGGCTGGTCCTTCACCGACGGCGTCGAATACGAATTCCCGTCCGGCGCAGCAATCGCCGCCTACGCTTACGCAGTAGTCGCAGCCGACCCCCAACTGCTCGCAGCCACCTACGACAACCTGGTCGCCGGCGTCAATCTCTTCGGCCCCTACACCGGCCGACTCGACAACCACAGCGAGCGCATAAGACTCTCACTGCCCGCCGCCGAGATCAACCCCGCAACCGGCAAACCCTACCCCATCACCGCCGACGAAGTCACGTACTGCGACGGCGGCCGATGGCCAATTTGGCCCGACGGCCGAGGCGCAAGCCTCGAACTCCGCGACCCCTTCAGCGACAACGATTCCCCCGATGCATGGGCCGCAAGCGACGAAAGCACAAACGCCCAATGGCAGCAGTTCTTCTTCACAATCCAGGCCAGCGACTCCACCTTCACACACGACGCTATCGACATGTTCGAACTCATCCTCCTAAACCGCTGCGACGTCCTCCTCGACGACCTCCAGCTCATCGTCAACGGCACAAACCGCCTGAACAACGGCGGCTTCGAAAGCGGCCAGTCCTCCTGGAACTTCCTCGGCAACCACGTCCAGTCCTTCATCACCACCCACGATGCCCGCTCAGGCGCCCGCTCACTTCACCTCAGGGCAACCGGCCACGGAGACCCCGGCGCAAACCGCGTCAACCAATCCATCGCCCAAGTCACCGCCGGCACGGTAACCTTCACCGGATACGCCAAGTGGCTCCGAGGTTCCCGACACCTCCTGCTCCGCACATCGCGCCAGCTCGCACCCATCCAGCCGCCCCGACCCGCCTATGTCTGCGAGCTCGCAATGCCAATGAACCTCGGCACCCCCGGCCGCCGCAACACCGCATATATAGCCAACCGCGGCCCGGACATTGCGCACGTCACGCATACACCCGTCATCCCGGCCGCCAATCAGCAGATCATCATCACCGCCCGCGTAACCGACAACGACCCCGTCTCCGCTGTCACGCTGTACTACCGCTCCGAAGGCCAGGCCGCCTTCACCCCCGCCCAGATGAATGACAACGCAGCCGCGCCCGACGCCATCGCCAATGACGGCGTCTACACCGCCGCCATCCCCGGCGCCGCCGCCGGCACCATGCGCGCCTTCTATATCGTCGCCTCCGACGGCACGGCCCAGAACCGCTTCCCCGCACGCCTCGAAGACACCGCCCCCGTCCCGGATCGAACCTGCCTCGTCCGCGTCGCAGACCTGTCCGTCAGCTCCGCCTTTGCAAGATACCGTATCTGGATGTCTAACGACGTCCTGAATACCTTCAAATCGCGACCAAACCTCTCCAACGAACTGCTCGACTGCACCTTCGTCTACAACGAAACCGAAGTCTTCTACAACGCCGCCATCCGCCACCGCGGCAGTCCCTGGACACGAAGCGGCTCCAACCGCGCCCCCATCCCCGGCGACAGCATCGGATTCCGCATCGAGTTCAACCCGGACCGCAGATTCCGCGCGCGCGAAGAGATAAACCTCGACGGAACCGAAGGCCCACTCCGCGGCCCGCTCCAGGAACGCGCCGCCTACTGGCTCTACCGCAAAATGGGCCTTCACTACTCCACTCAGGAATACGTCTGGCCCATCCTCAACGGCCTTACACATCACACCTATGAAGACGTCCTCAAGATCGACGGCGCCTATGTCAACGCATGGTTCCCCGACGACAGCGACGGCTGCCTCCACAAGATCGACGACTACTTCGAATACAACTTCAATGGCACAAGCTTCCAGAATCTCGACGAAGGCCTGATCCACGACGCAACCCACCCGCTCCTGAAAGAGACCTATCGCTGGAGCTTCGAAAAACGCTCCCACCGCGAAAATGACGAATGGACCCACCTGCTGAACCTCGCCGATATGATGAACACGCCCCCCGACAGCCCGCAGTACGAAGCCAACATCGAATCCGTCATCGACCCCACCGGCCTCATCATGGCGCTCGCCATCCGCCGCGTCATCGGAGACTGGGACAGCTACGGCTTCCTGCGCGGCAAGAATTACTGCCTATACTACGCTCCGCGCGCCGATAAATGGTCGCTGATCCCGTGGGACATCGACTACGGATTCGGCTCCGGCGCTGGCGCAACCACCGTCATCTACGGCGTCGCCCCCTGGTTCCCCGAAATCGTCGCCCTGCTCGACCATCCAAAATACAAACGTATCTACGAACAATCGCTCGCCGAACTCGTCGCCGGCCCGTTCCAAACCAGGCACGGAACCGCCGACCCCCCTACCGAATTCGACCGCTTCCTCGACGACGCTGCAAACGCCAGAATCGCCGACGGCCTCGGCGACACCGCCTTCATCGACAGATGGAACGAAATAAAGACTTTCGTCGCCCAGCGCCGCGCCTACATACTCGAACAACTCCCCGCCGACCGCTTTGAGATCACCACCAACAACGGCCGCGACTTCTCCGCACCGCAAGGCGAACTAATCCTCACCGGCATCGCCCCCGCCGAGGTCACCCAAATCACCGTCAACGGCACGCTCGCACCCGCCGATCTTTCACCCGCCGGCGTCTTCTCCATAACAGTCACCGTCCTCCTCGGACCCAACGTATACAACCTCCAGGGCTGCAACGCCCAGGGCCTGCCCGTCCCCGACGCCGCCGACTCAATCACCATAACCGGCCTGCCAGCATACTCCCCGTCCGACTTCAACCAGGACAACTTAACAGACGCCGCCGACCTCACCTTCCTCGCCGACCGCTGGCTGAACACCTGCACACCCCCGCAATTCTGCCAGGGAACAGACCTGAACAAAAACACAAGAGTCGACCTCCCGGACCTCGCCATCTTCGCCGGCAACTGGCTGAAAAACCACCCCCACGAATAAAACAACCAAAACACCAAACAAGCGTTCCACCGCACCAAGCACCTCACGCCCGCCCCGCCCCTGCGTCCGAACGTCCTCCATCCTCAAAACCTTAACCCACGTTCCGCAGTTAAGGTGTTAAAAAATCTTTCTTGCCGACAATTGCCGCCAAGAGCGGATCACAGCGGAGATCGTCGTGATCGTTGAGGTCTTTATAACCCAGGCGAAGACCGTATACACGTTGGGCGACCAGGTCCTCGACCGTATGTTCGATCAAATCGGCATCACGGTGATCGGTGAAGCAGGCGGCGAAACGGGAAATTATCCGTGCATGCTGTTCGACCTGGCCCAAGAGCACCCCGCCGCCATCCAAACTGACAGGGCCACCGTCAAAGCGAGCGGATATATCGCGGGAATTTTTGCTTTGAAATACTAATGTGCGACCATTACACTCTGTTGTCATAAGACTGCTCCTTGTCTTTGGGATAACCTCCTTGTGCAAAAGACGTTATACCAAAAAGAGCAGTCTTCTTCAATTCATCGGTGAGAAATGCGGGTTAGACCCCTGGTCGCTGGAATTGCAATTTGACACGCCCGCACAAATATGCTCTAATCCCGCGACCTCCGGCAACGCAGCGCCCGTACGGCGGGGTGCAACCCGCCACGCCGGACATGAAGGCCTTTCCCGAGGTTCCATAACCCAATAAAGGAGACAACGCAAAATGCCAAAGCGCAACGACATCCACAAGGTCATGATCATCGGCTCAGGACCAATCGTTATCGGCCAGGCCTGCGAATTTGACTACTCAGGCACACAGGCATGCAAGGCACTCCGCTCGCTCGGCTACGAGATCGTCCTGGTCAACTCAAACCCCGCAACCATTATGACCGACCCCGGCATGGCCGACGCCACCTACATCGAACCGCTAACCGTCGAGAGCCTTACAAAGATCATCGACAAAGAACGCCCCGACGCCCTCCTGCCGAACCTCGGCGGCCAATCCGGCCTTAACCTCAGCTCCGAACTCGCCAGGGCCGGCGTCCTCGACAAATACAACGTTAAGATCATCGGCGTCCAGCTCGATGCAATCAAGCGAGGGGAAGACCGCCAGGCCTTCAAGGACACAATGGACTCGCTCGGAATCGAAACCGCACGCAGCATCATCGCAAACAGCTTCGAGGAGGCCCAGGAAGCCGTGAAGGAAGTCGGCCTGCCCTGCGTAATCCGACCCGCATACACAATGGGAGGAACCGGCGGCGGCTTCGCCTACAACATGGAAGAGTTTTGCGAAATAGCCAGACGCGGACTAAGCGCCAGCATGGTCCACCAGATCCTTGTCGAAGAATCCGTCCTCGGCTGGGAAGAACTCGAACTCGAAGTCGTCCGCGACAGCTCCAACAAAATGATCACCGTATGCTTCATCGAAAACGTCGACGCTATGGGTGTCCACACCGGCGATAGCTACTGCACCGCCCCCATGCTCACCATCAGCAAGGAGCTCCAGGAACGCCTCCAGAAATACTCCTACGCAATCGTCGAAGCCATCGAGGTCATCGGTGGCACCAACGTTCAGTTCGCCCACGACCCCAAAACCGGCCGGGTAGTCGTCATCGAAATCAACCCCCGCACGTCCCGCTCCTCCGCCCTCGCCTCCAAGGCAACCGGTTTCCCCATCGCTTTCGTCTCCGCCCTCCTCGCCGGCGGCCTCACGCTCAGTGAAATCCCCTATTGGCGCGACGGAACACTCGACAAATACACCCCCTCCGGCGACTATGTCGTCGTCAAGTTCGCACGCTGGGCATTCGAAAAATTCCAAAGCCTCCCCGACAGGCTCGGCACTCAGATGCGCGCAGTCGGCGAAGTCATGAGCATCGGCAAGAACTACAAGGAAGCCTTCCAGAAAGCCATCCGCGCCCGCGAAGACGGCCGATACGGCCTCGGTTTCGCCCGCGACTACAACACGCTTGCGCTCGAAGACCTCATGCGCCTCCTCGTCGAACCCTCCAGCGAGCGACAGTTCATCATGTACGAAGCCATCCGCAAAGGCGCAGACACCCATACTCTCTTCGAAATCACCCACATCAAACACTGGTTTATCGAACAGATGAAAGAACTCGTCGAACTCGAAGAAGAAATCATCAAATACAAAGGTCGCCAGATCCCCGACGACCTCCTTGTCCGTGCCAAGAAGGACGGCTTCGCCGACCGCTATCTCGCCCAGATCCTCGGTGCCGATGAGTCCGCCCTCCGCAACCAGCGGAAACGCCTCGACGTCGTCGAAGGCTGGCATTTCGTCCCCGTCAGCGGCGTCGAAGACGCTGCCTACTACTATTCCACATACAACGCCCCCGACGTCACCGAAGTCTCGCCCAACCGCAAGATCATGGTCCTCGGCGGCGGCCCAAACCGCATCGGCCAGGGCATAGAGTTCGACTACTGCTGCGTGCACGCCGCTTTCGCCCTCCGCGACGAAGGCATCGAATCCATCATGGTCAACTGCAACCCCGAAACCGTCTCCACCGACTACGATACCTCCAACAAGCTCTACTTCGAAGCCCTCACAGTCGAGGACGTCCTCAGCATCTACGAAAAAGAAAAGCCCGACGGCGTAATCTGTCAGTTCGGCGGCCAGACCCCCCTCAACATCGCCGCCGAGCTCGAAGCCGCTGGCGTCAAGATCATTGGAACCTCCGTCGACGCCATAGAGCTGGCCGAGGACCGCGACCGATTCCGCAGGAAAATGCAGAAGCTCGGCATCCCCCAGCCCGAAAGCGACATGGCAAGCAATCTCCAACAGGCCATTGCCATCGCCGACCGCATCGGCTACCCCCTCATCGTCCGCCCATCCTTCGTCCTCGGCGGCCGCGCAATGGAAATCGTCCATGATGAAGAGATGCTCGAACGCTACATGAAAACCGCCGTCGATGTCTCCCCGACCCGGCCAATACTCATTGACAAGTTTCTCGAAAACGCAATCGAAGCTGAAGCCGACGCCATCGCCGACGGAACCGACGCATTCGTCCCCGCCGTAATGGAGCACATCGAACTGGCCGGTATACACTCCGGCGACTCCGCCTGCGTAATCCCCCCTACGACCATCCCGCAAAAGCACATCGATACAATCTATGAATACACTCGACGCATCGCCATCGAACTCCGCGTCGTCGGCCTGATGAACATCCAGTACGCAATCTGCGAAGACAAAGTCTACATCCTCGAAGCAAACCCACGCGCCAGCCGCACCGTCCCCCTTGTCAGCAAGGTCTGCGGCATCTCAATGGCCCGCATCGCCACCCAGTTGATGATGGGCAAAAAAATCTCCGACCTGAACCTCAAGAACCCCCCCATACCACACTACGGCGTCAAAGAAGCCGTCTTCCCCTTCTACTTCTTCCCCGAGGTCGACCCCCTCCTCGGACCCGAAATGCGCTCCACGGGCGAGGTCCTCGGCATGGCAGACTCATTCGGCCTGGCCTTCTTCAAGGCCGAAGACGCCGCCGGCGGCCGCCTCCCCGAAAAAGGCACAGTACTCATGACAATCGCCGACAAGGACAAAGGCCCCGCCATCATCGCCGCCGCGCGCTCATTCCTCGAAATGGGCTTCAAGATCAAAGCAACCGAAGGCACCCAAACGTTCCTCGCCGAGAACGGCATCGAAGCCGAACGAGCCTACAAACGCCGCGAACAGCGACCTGACATCGCCGACGACATCACCAACGGCGACATCCAGCTCTTAATCAACACCCCAATGGGAAAAGCCGGCAAGGAAGACGACTCCTACATCCGCAAGGCTGCCATACGCTACAAAACACCGTACATTACAACCGTCGCTGCCGCCGTCGCAGCCGCAAAAGGCATAGCAGCCATCCGACAGCGTCAATGGGAAGTAAAATCAATACAGGAGTACCACGCGGCAATCAAATAGGCCCGTACCGCTGGCATGATAGGTACGAGCAGCCCTGCGATTCAGCGAACGCGGGGGCGGCCGGCAAAGCCGCCCCCTTTGTATTTCACGGAATCCTGAACAGCCGTCCGTCCCCCGGGCTCAACCAGACCTTCACGCCGCCATTCCCATCCGCCGCCGGCCCCTTGATCCACTTTCCGCTGACCCGGTCCAACTCTTCCAGACGCCCATCCCCCACCTTCAACTTGACCACGGCTTCGGCGCTCCGCGTATAGTCCCGATTGACAATCATAAACGCCGATGCACGTTGACCCGCCCCAAACAAACCCAGGACAAACTCACCTTCGCCGCCAATTTGAACCGGCCCTTCCGCCGGCACCCCCTCGGTGCCAAGCGGCAACGGTGCACTGTGATAAACCCCAAGCGACTTTAACTCCATCAGTGCAGGCCCGAACTTCTCGATCTCCGCATTCAATCCTGCCACAACAGCCGCCAGCGGTGCCGCCTTGCCTTCCTGGTACAACCCCCCATAAGATTCCGGGCCCCAGTACGTGAAGTAACTGATACCGCGCCCCCCGTACGCCATCGTCGTAAACACCAGCCACCGCATTTCAGCCGCATTGGGAAGCCTCCACACCTTTTCAAGCGTGCTCGCCTGAATGATATTCAGGAACGGCTTGCCCCAGACAATCGCCGCGTCGCGAATCAACGCCATGTTCAGAAAGTACTGCGGACCGTCACCGTTCCGGAAG
>Ga0334883_1001150_pt1 | contig 41331 bp, 34 predicted proteins | sample GraSluR1_MG_6_FD_207230 | JGI IMG/M metagenome (GOLD analysis project Ga0334883, IMG submission 207230) | Sludge microbial communities from methane-producing bioreactor in Wageningen University, Netherlands - Granular Sludge_09_05-R1 | ecosystem: Engineered > Bioreactor > Anaerobic >...
AAATTGACGAGGCAACTGCTGCCGTTTGGGACGCTGATATTGATCGTCGGGGGGCTGTCGATACTTCGGCCGGAGACGTTTCTGACGGTGGAGAATTTTCTTAACGTGCTGCGTCGGTCTTCGGTGCCGGGGATTATTGCGCTTGGGATGACGTTTGTGATTATCTCTGCGGGGATCGATCTTTCGGTGGGGTCGATGTTGGCGATATCGGGGATGATCGGGGGGCTGCTGTTGGCGAATCTTGGGGGGTGGCCGTTCTGGGCGGCGGCGGTGGCGGCGTCGCTATTGACGATGATTACGGGTGCGGTGTGCGGGCTGATGAACGGGACGATGATCACGAAGCTGAAGCTGCCGCCGTTCATTGTGACATTGGGGACGATGAGCGCGTTTCGGGGGATCAGTTATGTTATGAATGACGGGCAGCCATACGATATGCCGACGTATCGGTATCTTGGGGAGGGGGTGATTACGCTTTGGAAGACGTTGGAGGCGCCGAAGCAGGGGCAGTTTGCGCTGGAGGTGGAGCGGGTTTTGTGGCCGTGGCAGGATGTGGATTTGTCGGGTTTAGCGGAGCGGAGCCGGGTGGTTGCGCACGGGATTCCGGTGTCGGTGCTGATCTTTGCGGGTCTGATTGCGGCGGCCGGGTTTTTGCTGAAGTATACTCGCTTAGGGCGGTATACGTATGCGATCGGGTCGAACAAGCAGGCGGCGTTTCATTCGGGGATCAATGTTGATTTGAACCTTACGGCGATATATGCGCTGACGGGGTTGTTTACGGGTATAGCGGCGATGATCCAGAACAGCCGAACGGTTTCGGCGCAGCCGACGGCGGGGTTGGCGCTGGAGTTGGACGTGATCGCGGCGGTGGTGATCGGCGGGGCGAGTTTGTCGGGCGGGCGGGGGACGCTGACGGGGACGGTGATCGGCATACTCTTGATCAGTTTTTTGCGGAACGGGTGCACGCTGTTGGGGATTTCGACGAATATCCAGTTGATCGTGATCGGTGCGATTATCATTGTGGCGGTGTCGGTGGATCAGTTGGCGCGATCGAGGGCCGTTGCTATGGACGATTGATGCAGGTTTTCGGCAGGGGAGTTTTCATGATGCTTGAGAAGTATTCGATAGGGATCGGGGACCGGTTTGGGCGGCAGGGGGGGGCGCAGTTGGAGGCGATCATGCGGGCGCAGGCGGAGGGGATTGCGGTTGTGCCGGTTTGGAACAAGTCGCACCGGGAGCATACGATTATCGGGACGCGGCCGGGGGACGTGCGGGCGGAGGCGGATGCGGCGGTGGCGGCGCGGGGGTATGCGGGGCTGTACTACGTGGATGCGGATCATATCTATCTTGGCAACGTGGATGAGTTTGTTGCGGCGAGCGATTTTTTTACGTTAGACGTTGCGGAGGCGATAGGGCGCGGGCCGGCGGCGGAGGATTTGAAGGCGTTTGTGCGTTCATACGGGGATTATGCGGGGCGGCTGGCGATTGACGGGATCGACGAGGCGCTGGAGATTACGCAGGCGACTATAGAGGGGATCGGGCGGACGTTCTTAGCGGCGGTGAAGGAGGCGGGCAGGATCTATCGGCGTATCGAGGAGGTGAAGGGGCGGGGGAATTTTGTTACGGAGGTGTCGATGGATGAGGCGCATGCGCCGCAGACGCCTGTGGAGATGCTGTTTATCCTGGCGGCGATTGCGGCGGAGGGGATACCTGCGCAGACGATTGCTCCGAAGTTCACGGGGCGGTTTAACAAGGGTGTGGATTACGTGGGGGATGCGGCGCAGTTTGCGCGGGAGTTTCGAGAGGACGTTGCGGTGATTGCTTTTGCGGCGGGTGAGTTCGGGCTGCCGGAGGACCTGAAGCTGAGTGTACATTCGGGCAGTGACAAGTTCAGCATCTATGGGCCGATTCGCAGGGTGCTGGCGGAGTTCGATGCGGGGGTGCATTTGAAGACGGCGGGGACGACATGGTTAGAGGAGTTGATCGGGTTGGCTTTGTCGGGGGATGAGGGGCTTGCGATTGCCAAAGACGTGTACCGGCAGTCCTTAGGGCGGTATGACGAGTTGTGCGGGCCTTACGCGACGGTGATTGATATCGACCGGGGGCGGTTGCCGGATGCGGATGGGGTGGGGAGCTGGGACGGGGAGGCGTTTGCGGCGGCACTGCGGCATGATCAGGCGTGTGAGGCGTACAATCCGAGCTTTCGACAGATGCTGCACGTCAGTTACAAGGTCGCCGCGGAGATGGGCGGGCGGTTCTATGAGGCGGTCGAACGGTACGAGGGTCAGATCGGGCCGCACGTTACGAAGAATCTGCTGGAGCGGCATATTCGGCCGATCTTCGGGGGCTGAACCTGGGGGCATCACGCGGACAGCGTTTGGATGTCCGTTGGGAGCTTGCTGAGCACGAGTTCCTTCAGTTCGAGTTTACGGCTGGCGTTGTCAATATCGATCCCTACAAGATTGCCCTGGGCATCGTAGTCCAAGACGACACCTTCGGAGACTTCTCGGCTTTCGACGCTGGCGCCCTTTGCGAAGTCGATGTAAAGCGAATCCGTCTCCGGATAGTAGTTGAGCTTCATGGCTTATATCTCCTGTCGGGGAATGCGTTGTGTATCGTGAGTTTGTCCGCAAGGGTAACGACGCGAAGAACACGTCCATCAAGTTCCTCAACGATTCCCCAAAATCTATAACGGTTGTCCTCTTGAGGTTCCGACTTCAGAGGATTGTCCAACACTCTTACACACCATTCCTTTCTTAGATAGGGGCGCTTTTGCAGCACCTCTTTTTCAAAATAGTCGGTGAATTAATATTCCATATTCACAGTATAAGTACTTTCCTGCGAGGTGTAAAGCGGCCTGGAGATGAAGGAATGGGGTCTTGAATTTTTGGTTGCGATCGGTTAGCATGGATGGTTTGGACGGGTGCTCGCAAAAACGGGGGGTACAGAGAAGAAAAGGAGGCAATATGGAGCGGTCAATTGGTTCGGTCAGTGGCGGTGATACGACGCGGCGGGCGTTTTTGAAGGCTTCGGTGGCAGGGTCGGCGGGTGCTTATGCTGCTATGCAGATGGGGCCCGGCGTATTTGCGGCGGGCAGCGACATTATCCGGGTGGGGATGATCGGATGCGGAGGGCGGAACGCTGGGGCGGCGGCTCAGGCGCTGGCGGCGGACAAGGGGGCGCGGCTGACGGCGATGTGCGACATATTCATGGACCGCGTCAAGGGAGTTCGGGCGACGCTCAAACAGCAGAGGGGCGGACAGGTGGCGGTGGACGACGATCACTGCTTTGCGGGCTTCGACGGGTACAAGCCGGTGATCGAGGCTTCAGACGTGGTGGTGATCGCGAACGCCGCGAAGTTTCATCCATTGCATTCGATTGCGGCGATCAGGGCGGGCAAGCACGTGTTTGTCGAGAAGCCGCACGGGATCGATCCTGCGGGGATCAAGGTGATGCAGGCGGCGTCGGCGCTGGCGAAGGAAAAGAAACTGTGTTTGGTCAGCGGACTGCACAGCCGTTACCATGAGGGGTATGAGGAGACGATCAAGCGGATTCATGACGGTGCGATCGGGGACGTGGTTTCGATAGAGGAGAATTTTCTTCGGGCGCCGTACGTGGTGATCGGGCGCAAGCCGGGTCTGACGGAGCTTCAGTGGCAGTGCAGCACGCAGTATCACTTCCGCTGGCTGTCGGGTGACGACGTGGTTCAGTCTCTGGTGCACAACCTGGACCGGTCGAGCTGGGTGATGCACAACGAGGTTCCGGTGAAGTGCCACGGGATGGGCGGACGGTCGTCGATGACCGAGCCGATCTATGGAGACGTTTTCGATCATCACGCGGTGAAATACGAGTTCGCCAACGGCGTTCCGGTGTATGCGTTCTGCCGGACGACGACGGGCTGCTACGATGAGTATTCGAGCAGGGTATTCGGCAGCAAGGGACGGGCGGATATCATGGGCTGCCGGATCACGGGCGAGACGAACTGGCGGTGGACGGGTCGATGCGACCCATACCAGCGGGAGCATGACGTGCTGTTTGCGGCGATCCGGTCGGGGGAGCCGGTGAACAACGGCGATTACATGTCGCGGAGCACGCTGATCACGATCATGGGTCAGATCTCGTGTTATACGGGGCGGCAGATTACGTGGGAGCAGGCGGCGGGGTCGGACTTTTATTATCCACCGAAGCCTGAGGATTGCCGGGACGATATGGAGCCGCCGGTTCTGCCGGGGGCCGACGGGAGTTACCCGGTGCCGAAGCCGGGTGCAACGAGGATGATTTAGCATTGGAGTCGGTTGTCGGCGGTTGTGCCGCGGCCTGAGATATTATTTGTGAGGGTATGTATGAGCAGTAAACGTCTGGTTGTTTGTGTCGCGGCGGCGGTTGTTTGCGGGTTTTTGATTCAGTGCGGGTTCGCGTCGGGGGCGCTGCCGAAGCGGTATACCGAAACGGTCAAGGACCGTCTCGGGGAAGAGATGACTTTCGAGATGGTGCTCATACCCGGGGGGCGGTTCGTGATGGGCAGTCCGGAAGACGAGGAAGGTCGCAAGGAAGACGAAGGGCCTCAGCGGGAGGTTACGATATCGCCGTTTTATCTGTGTACAACGGAGGCGACGCTGAGGTTTTTCTTGGCGTATTATGAGGAGACCAACCGCGCCCGGGCGGTGCACGTCGAGGCGGTGGAAGGCAAGGACGTTGACGCGATCACGGGGCCGACTCCGGTTTTCGGGGAGTTAACGATGGGGTATCCGGCGATGCACCCGGCGATGGGCGGGACGTGGCACAATGCGGTGACGTTCTGTGAGTGGCTGTCGAAAAAGACGGGCAGGAAGTATCGTCTGCCGACGGAGGCGGAGTGGGAATATGCCGCTCGGGCGGGCAGCAAGGCGCCGTTTGGCGGGATCGATCCGGCGGAGATCGGCGAGTACGCGTGGTATGACGACAACAGCGACGGCGAAACGCATCCGGTGGCTCAGAAGAAGCCCAATGCGTGGGGTTTGTACGACATGATGGGCAACGTGCGCGAGTGGGTGCATGATTTTTATGCGGACAGCTACGCGGGTGCAGCTACGGCGAATCCGAGTGGGCCTGAGTCGGGCTCGGTGCATGTTGCGCGCGGCGGGGATTTTGAGAGTGGGCAGGAGGACCTGCGATGTGCTGCGCGGGCATTCGAGGAGAAGTGGTGGCGCAGCGGCGATCCGCAGATTCCGAAGAGCCTTTGGTGGCTGCCGAACATGGACTTCATCGGATTCCGGGTGGCGTGCTCTGTTGAAGCGGAGGCCAGCGGGCCGGCGTTTATTGCGGATGACAAGGGGGGGTACGTTTTCGATACGGGGGTGCTTCGCGGCAAGCTGCGGAAGGACGGCAAGTCGGTCGGGTTGTCGGACGTGGTGCATGTGCCGTCGGGCAAGCGGCTGGACCGGAGCCTTGGGATGATGAGCCATTATCGCGTGTTTACGAAGGACAAGCGTTATGGGGATGCGGCATGGGACTGGCCGAGCGAGGCGGAGCTGCAGGACGACGGGGCGGTTAGGGTGACGTGGGGTCGTGCGGACGACAGGCCGTTCGAACTTGCGGCGGTTTACCGATGGCGAGACGAGACGACTTTGGACGTGGAGACGTTCGTGACGGCGGTTGAGACGCTGGAGGATTTTGAGGCGTTTGTGTCGGTGTACTGCGATGCGTATTTCGAATTGCCGTATGTGAATGTGGGGTCGGGTTATATGCAGGCACGGCAGTCAGGGGGCGACTGGCAGATGTATCCGCGGGGGGAGGATGTTGTCGGGATGATCAAGGACGGGCGTTGGGGCAAGGAGCCGCATCCTGTGGACTGGTCGGTTCGGCCGCGTTTCGGTCAGCCGGCGGCCTTTCGACGGGGAGCGCAGGCGAGTCCCGGTGTGGTGGTGATGGCGCCGCGTGAGGATTGCTTTGCGGTCGCCACGCCTTATGCGGGGGAGGAGCATTACTCGCTGTACTTGTCGCTGTTCGGCGCCGACGTTGCGGCGGGGACGACTGCGCAGGCAAAGGCGCGGCTGGTCGTTGCGGCGGAGACATCTCCGTCGGCGATAGGGGCTTTGTACAGGGGATATATTAAGGACCTGGGACGGTAGGATCACTGATCCAAAAGTGGGGGTGAGTTGCTGATGCGACATTCCTGGCGGGAGTGGCGATCGGAAGACGCCGCGAGCCATGCCGCGAGGAAGGCGCGGACCATAGTCTCATCGGTTTGGTCGATGAGGCGGTGGGCTGCGGCTCGTGCGTCATCGGACAGGACGATGGACATGTCGATCGGCTTTCCTTGTGATTCGAGATAGTGTGCAAATCGAATGGTGCTTTCGAGCCATCGCACCGGCTGGTCATCCCAGATCGTAGGTTGGAGGCTTGGCGAAGGGTCTTCGGCGACCTTGAGTGCAAGCCACCAGCACACGACGGCGGCGGGACAGCCCAGGAGAAAGAGCAGGAAGGCGAGTTCGGGCGATCCGTTTTCGGTTATGGTTTCATGTTCGGCGACCATGAGGGGCAGGAATATGAGGCAGACGAAGCTCAGGAACATGATCAGGCCGAATGCGATGCTCCGCAGCATGTCTCTTGAGAAGGACGCAACCGCCTGGCGAAACCACGTTTTTGTGTAGATGACGTTTTCTTTGGACATGGCGTTTCTCCACCAGCAGTTTCGGATACTGTATGACGACACGGAGCATTGTAAGCGAAAAAGGAGACTGTGTCAACCGGATGCGGAGCAGGCAGGATGGAGGCAATGCCGGAGGTGGGACTCGAACCCACACGAGGTCATCCCCCACGGGATTTTGAATCCCGCGCGTCTGCCAATTCCGCCACTCCGGCTTAGTTCGGCTACGATATCGGATAGGTCGTGTGCTGTCAATAGCAAAATGGGGGTCAAAGAAGGCGAGTTGGGGAAAACTTTCTGCGGAAGTCATTTAATTAGTCGCGCGGAAAGGTTTGCACATCCAGGGGTGCGGCCGTAAAATACGCGTTTGAACAGTGGTGTGTTGCGATCCGGACGCTGGCGTTTGTGACGTCGAGGGAGGGGGGGACGGTTTCGCGGAAGAGTTCTTGTCCGCCAGTGATGGAAGACGGAGCAGGGCAGTTATGACGATCTCCAAAATGTCTTTGCAGGAGAGGTCGGGCTGCGCGTGTAACAAAGGAATGAAACCTGATCAGTGTGAACAATGGACTGCAAGAAACAACGACGATGGGAATCAAAGAGTCTGAAAGCCTTTGCAACCGGGAGCGGTGCGGACGGTTTTAGTGCAAGCCCGGATTCGCAACCGGTAATCGGCGTCATCGAAGGCACGGGGATCGGCCCTGAAATCATAAGGGCAAGTCTTGGTGTATTAAAGGCGGTAGAACAGGTACTTGGTACGAAATTCGAACTTCGGCACGGGGGTCCTATCGGCGAAGAGGCGGAGGCTCTGTGTGGTTGTCCGCTTCCCGATTCGGTAGTGACGTTCTGCGAAGACGTCTTCGCTCAGAACGGAGCTATCCTCAGCGGACCGGGCGGGCGCCGGTACGTTTACGATCAGCGCAAAGTTTTCGACCTCTTCTGCAAATTCGTGCCTGTTCGGCCGTGGCCTGAATTAGCCAATGCGGGGGTTCTTTCTAAGCAGCACATGGATGCGGACATCCTTATTGTGAGGGACAACACGGGGGGTGTTTACCAGGGTCGGTGGCAAACATTCGCAGGGGAGGAAGGGACGATTGCGGAACACTCTTTCAGCTATAGTGAATTACAGGTGAGACGTCTTACCGAAGTCGCCTGCCGAGCGGCGGCAAGCCGCAGCGGCAGGATGCACGTGATCGTCAAGCAGGACGGCGTGCCTGCAATCAGCGAATTGTGGCAGGAAGTAAGCCGGCAATCGGCCGAAAAGTATGGGGTGGAGGCGGTGATGATGAACGTCGACCTTGCGGCTTACGAGATTGTCGGGCACCCGTCACAGTTCGACGTGATAGCAACGCCGAACCTTTTCGGGGATATTCTCGTCGACGTCAGCGGGGTGCTGACGGGGTCGAGAGGGGCAACGTTTTCGGGCAATTTCGGAGTGGACGGCAAGGCCGTTTATCAGACAAATCACGGAAGCGCTCACGATATGGCAGGCAAGGACATCGCCAATCCCGCAGGGCAGATTCTGTCTCTTGCGATGCTGCTGCGTGAAAGTTTCGGACTGTTCGAAGCCGCGTCGCTGATTGAAGGGGCCTTGAGCAATGCATGGCGTCAGGGCTGGCGAACATTGGATTTGGCGGCGCCCGGGTGCCGCATAGCAGGCACGCAGGAGATGGGGGAGCGGGTCGCACAGGAGGTGTTCAATATTGCGGATTCGGAAGAAGCGGCATGCGCGCGTCACTCATATTGATCGACATTCAGAATGACTACCTTGCAGCCTCCGATCTCCAGCCGCCGGCGGAGGTATTTGCAGGGAGAGTCGTGTCGCTGCTGGAGGAATGTCGCAAGAGGCACTTTCCGGTCATCCACGTCTGGACGACAATCAGCCGCGAGAAAGACGAACGCCTTCCGCACTGGCGGGAATCGGATCGATGGGTTTGCGTCGCGGGAACGGATGGGCACAGGCCGCCGCGCGAACTGCGGGCGCTCGAGGGTGAGACGGTCGTAGAGAAAACGGGATTCAACGCATTTGCAAACGGCGAACTGGACAAGGCTCTGAAGCGGGTGCAATGCGATACGGTGATCATTGCCGGTCTGCATCTTCACGCGTGCGTTCGTACAGTTGCGGTGGAGTGCCTGGAGCGGGGCTATCAAGTCTATATCGCCGAAGATGCAGCGGCGAGCAACGATCCGACGTATTCGGCGTCGACGTATCGATGGCTCAGCGAGCGATGCGTAGCGATTAAGCCCTGGAAATCGATTCTTTCGCTTCCGGATCGCGGCGGGTCGTGGTCATTTGTTCACCGCAGCCCGCGATGTGTCGACGAAGTTCTTTTCGAGCGGCCGACAGGCGGCGCAGAAGAGGCAGCGGTGGAAGCGGGGATCGCCCGGGATGCCTTTAAGCGATGGTCCGGGACGGGGGGTGGGGTTCGGCAGCAGGCGTTGGAGGCCGTCTCAATCGGGCTGGAGGCGATGAGAGACGAACTGGCCTGGCAAATGGCGGTGGATATCGGAAAGCCGTTGTCGCATTGTCATGAAGAAATCAGCAGGGCGATATGCAACATCGGGGACGTGGTACGGCGGGCGGGGACGACAGAGTTAGAAAGAAGGCACGAAGCGGGCTCGATTCGGTATCGTCCCGTGGGTGTCGTGGCAATCATCAGTGCGTGGAACAATCCGGTTGCTGTTCCGTTGGGCAAGATTGCGCCGGCTTTGGCATTCGGCAATACGGTGGTCTGGAAACCTGCTCCGGCGGCGACTCGCCTTGCGGAGGCGCTGATCAAGCTGATGCGGGACAGCGGCGTACCCGAGGACGTTGTTCGTGTTGTGACGGGGGACCACACGACGGCGAGAAGACTTGCGGACGATGCCAATATTGATGCGGTGACCCTTACGGGTTCAATCAGAGCGGGCTACGCCATACAGGAGATCTGTTCCAGGCGGATGTTGCCGATACAGGGTGAATTGAGCGGCAACAACGCGGCGATCGTCTGGGATTACGCAGACATAAGGCATGCGGCCGCAGAAGCGGCGTGGGGCGGATTGGCGTTTGCCGGACAGCGATGCACGGCGAATCGGCGGGTTATTGTGCATTCTTCAATGTTGGAGAGGTTTGTGGGGGAGTTGGAGACTGCGGCTAATCAACTTGTCTGCAACGATCCGCTCAATCGGGGCACCGACATAGGTCCGGTGATAAGTGCAGCCAAGCGGGCTGAGATTGAGGAGATCGTCGAGGCGATGCACACCGGCAATCAGGCGCATCGTGTGATCCGTACGCATGGGGCCAATGCCGAGCAGACGTGGTTCAAGAAGGGGGCATACGTGCGGCCGGCTATTATCTGCTGTGCGGAGCCTGGGCACGTGGTGGTTCAGGAAGAAACAATGGGCCCGCTGCTGGTGGTGCAGCAAGCGGATGATTTCGATGAGGCGATGGATTTGTGCAACGACGTGCGCCACGGCCTTGCGGCTTCCTTATTCAGCGACAATGAGGGCCTGCGGCGGCGGTTCCTTGAAGAGGCTCAGGCTGGAGTGCTGAAGCTGAATTCGTCGACTGCCGGCGTGGATTCGACCCTTCCCTTCGGAGGCTGGAAGCAATCGGGGATCGGTCCGCCCGAGCATGGCGAAGGGGACCTTATTTTTTATACGCAGATTCAGACGGTTTACGGCGGAGCTTAGCTTTTAGTCGAAGATTTACGGGATAGTAAGGGGCAATTGATGCGGCCGCGCGATCTCAAGTTTATACTGCAAAACGTCGTTGCTTTGCGTCGATACGCCAAGCGGCCTTTAACACGGCAGGAGGCTTTCGAGGCCGTGCGGCGGCGGATGGAAAACCGGGAACAGAACTTCCTGCAAATGGCGAGAGAGCTTGTGTATGCGCATCCGCGGAGTCCTTATCGTGCGCTCTTGTTGTGGGCGGGATGCGAGTATGCCGACCTGGAGGCAAGCGTCAGGCGCGACGGCTTGGAGCAGACGCTTGACCGACTCAAGGAGGCAGGTGTTTACGTTTCGCTGCAGGAGTTCAAGTCGAGGGTTCCGATTTGCCGCAACGAGTTGACGGTGGAGGCGTGCGAGAGCGATTTTGACAATCCCCGGCGGCAGAAGACCAGTATTCAGGCGCGCACGAGCGGCAGCCGTTCCAAAGGCGTTCATGTGGCGTACAACTGGGATTTTCTGGAGGAGGAGGCGTCGAACGAATTACTGTTTTACGATGATCAGGGTCTGCGGAACGTACCTCTGGCTTTTTGGCTGCCGACGCTGCCGTGCACGTCCGGCATTCACAACCTGCTGATGAACCTGAGGTATCATAAGATACCGGACAAGTGGTTCTCGCAGCTTCAGGCGGGTGACGCGAATGTTTCACGGCGGGACAGAGCGGCGTTGGACAATCTGCTGTTGTGTTGCAGAATGCTGGGTTATCCTGTTCCTCGTCCTGAGTTCGTGGGGGTGGATGAGGCGGAAAAGGTCCTGCAATGGCTGGAGGCGACCAGCAAGGCCAGGGGTCCCTGCATGGTGCGAACCTATGCAAGTTCGGCGGTTAGACTCATTCGGACGGCCATGGAGAGGGGTGCAGACGTTAGCGGGAATGTGGTGTTTACCGGGGGGGAGCCGCTGACCGCTCAGCGCGCGTCGTTTATCCAGTCGGCGGGGGTTAAGTGCTTCACGCGATACGTTGCCACCGAGACGGGACTGATAGGGGCGTCCTGCAAAGACGGCGCGTATTGCGACGACATGCACATTTATCTGGATCGGCATGCGATCATTCAGCGACGGCACCGTACCGCGATCGGCGATCATGCCGTCGACAGTTATCTGCTGACATCGATGCTGAGGACCGCGTGCAAAGTGATGTTCAATACGGAGTTAGGGGATTTCGGGCAGATGGAAGTGCGACCGTGCAGTTGCGTGTTCGGGCAATTGGGGATGAATGTACATGTGGCGCAGGTTCGCAGTTACGACAAGCTGACATGTGAAGGGATGACGCTTCTGGGGTCGGAACTCGACTCGGTGGTGGCGGATGTCGTTCAGGAAGCGGGGGGCGGGCCTGACGATTACCAATTCTGGGAGACGCAGAACGAGATCGGCATGCCCCGGCTGGTTATCGCGGTCAATCCGGACCTGCGGGCGCTGGACGAAAAAACTTTCGTGCAGACGGTGTTCAACAGGCTTCGCGGCAAGAACATTACTTTGACGTCTCAGGTCTGGGAGCAGGCGGACACGCTCAATCTGATTCGGGCCAAACCGGAGTTCTCGCGGGGCTGCAAGCTGCTGCCTATACTTAAGAAGCAGGGGGGTAGAAGCGTATAACCGGTCGGACAGTGCTGGTGCGGGTTCAAGAGATTCAGTAATCGAGGAAGACGATATCTTCGGGTGCGGCCACTACGTCTTTTCTGGCGGGGCCGAGGATCTGGCGGATTTGTCGGCTGTGCTTGCCTGCGAGGGTCTTGAGTTCGGCTGCGCCCAGGCTGGTTACGGCCTTGGCGGATTCGTTGAGCATGACGACGTCACCGGCTTTGAACTGGCCTTCGACGTCGGTGACGCCGCTGGGCAAAAGGCTCTTGTTCTTCCGCAGGGCATTCATTGCTCCGTCGTCGATTCTGATGACGCCGGACGGAGCGCTGTTGAGGATCCATCGTGCGCGGTTGCCGAGGCGGCGTTTGGGCATGAAGATGGTTCCAACGGGCTCGCCGGCCATGATGCGCGTGATGACGTCTGTGGCTCGGCCGTGGGCGAGGACGATGCGGCAGCCCGCCTGGGCGGCGATCTTTGCTGCTTCTATTTTTGTTCTCATGCCGCCTGTTGAGTGTGTGCTGCCGCGTGCGCCTGCGCCGCTTGTGATCTTGTCGGATATTTCGAAGACGGCGTCTATGGGTTTTGCGTCGGCGTGCTTGCGGGGGTCCTTGTCGTAGAGGGCGTCGACGTCGGAGAGCATGATGAGCAGGTCGGCGTCGATCTTGCTTGCGACGAGTGCGCTTAGCTTGTCGTTGTCGCCGAAGGCGGTGCCGATCTCGGCGGTGGAGACGCTGTCGTTTTCGTTCAGGACGGGAATGACGCCGAGTCGCAGGAGGGTCTCGACCGAGTTGCGGAGGTTGAGATAGGTCTTGCGCTGGTTGAGGACCTCGGCGGTGAGGAGGACCTGGGCTACATGGATGCCGAATTCGGCGAAGGCTTTGCGGTATTCCTGCATGAGGAGCGGCTGGCCGATGGCGGCACAGGCCTGTCGCATCTTCATGTCGGCGACGGGGCCTTTGAGCTTCAGTAGGCCTGCACCCATGCCGATTGCGCCGCTGGTAATGATGACGAGTTGTCGATCGGCTCGCACGAGTTCGGCGATCTGGGCGGCTACTCCGCGGACGTAATCGGTGTCAACGCCTCCGTCTTTACTGAGGGTTGCGGTTCCGATCTTGACGACAATTCGATTTGCTTTGGTGAAGTTGCGCATCAGAGTCCGTATGATTTGTCGAGCTTCCTGTGGGTGAAGGTTTTTGCGTCGGCGCCGGAATAGTCGGCGACGACGTGGCCTTTGCCCAAGAGTCGCCATTTGTAGATGAGAAGGCCTTCGAGGCCGACGGGGCCGCGGGCGTGGATCTTGTTGGTGCTGATGCCGACTTCGGCGCCGAGGCCGTAGCGGAAGCCGTCGCTGAAGCGGGTGCTGCAGTTGAGGAAGACATCGGCCGAGTCGACCAGGTCCATGAACCGCGAAGCCGTCTGCGGATTGTCGGTGACTATGGCGTCGGTGTGGGCGGAGCCGTAGCGATTGATGTGCTCGATGGCTTCATTTACATCGTCGACCACCTTGATTGCGAGGATCAGGTCGAGGTATTCGGCGCTCCAGTCCTGTTCGTCGGCGGGTTTTGCATCTATTATCCGTGTGGTTCGCCGGCAGCCGCGGAGTTGGACGTTTTTCTTGTCGAATACTTCTTTGGCGGCGGGCAGGAATTTGTCGGCGATGTCTTTGTGTACGAGCAGTGTCTCGGCGGCGTTGCAGACCGCGACGTACTGGCACTTGGAATCGGCGGCGATGTTTATGGCCATGTCGAGGTCGGCTTCGGCGTCGATGTAGACGTGGCAGATTCCGTCGGCGTGGCCGAGTACGGGTATGTTGGTGTTGTCCATGATGTGGCGGACGAATTCATTACTGCCGCGAGGTACGATTAGATCGATGTACTCATCGAGATCGAGCATCTGTGCGACGTCGGCTCGGGTTTCGAGGAGGCCAAGCCAACCTGCGGGCATGCCGGCGGCTTCGCTCGTCCGGGCGATGAGGTCCGCGAGGATGCGGTTGGTGTTGGCGGCTTCGCTGCCGCCCTTGAGCAGGACGGCGTTTGCGCTTTTGAGGCACAGGGTGGATATCTGCACGAGTGCGTCGGGTCGGGATTCGAAGATGACGCCCACGACGCCTATTGGGCAACTGACTTTGTAGAGTTCCAGGCCATCGTCGAGTTCGGTCGCCGAAAGTGTGCGGCCGACGGGATCCGGCAGTGTGATGAGGCTTTCGATACCGCGGCAGACTTCGGCGATTTTTTCTTCGTCGAACCTGAGTCGCTTGAGAAGGGGGGCGGCGAGGTTGTCGTTCTTGGCCTGCGCGAGGTCTTTGCGATTGGCCTCGACGATACGGGCGCTGTTGGCCTGCAGCGCGGCGGCGATGTCCGCGAGGGCGCGGTTCTTGAGGTCGCCCTTTGCGGCGGCCAGATGGATCGATGCCGCCTTTGCGCGGGCGGCGGTCTGTTTAATATCCATTCACTCGGACTCCGAAGTGGAGGCAATTCGGCGGGGCGGGCCCTGCTCGATTGCGCTCAAGACAACTTTTCTGTTAATCGGTCGGACTATTGTAACGAATCAAGTAATAATATCCAGTCCGAGCGCCTGTACGGAAGATGAGCGGGTTTTTGTGCGGCAGGCCTGGTGAGGATTCAGCGTCGAGACGTCCCTGATGCGTGGTTTTTGGTTGATTTGCGTTGACAGGAAATCGGTTTTTGTATATCGTTCCTGTTCCCTGCCGCGGCAGGGAGATACGCGGGCGTAGCTTAATGGTAAAGCCCCAGCCTTCCAAGCTGGTCATGTGGGTTCGATTCCCATCGCCCGCTGTTTTTATTGTGAGGGGGCGTCGAAGCTCCGGGGGGGAGGCATCTTCTCTTTTTTCAAATTTTTTCGCGGCCTGTTAGATTATGCGTGGGCACGCCCTGTGCCCCCACATGTCGACGGCAGGGTTCGTGCGTCACAAGATGTTGGGGGTAGATATTGGGTGTGGGGCTTGGTGGCTTCTGCTATTCGGTAGAAGGAAATGAGGTTTTTTGGTGAAGCGGGGGATTTTGTGTTGACAGAGTGGAACTAAGTGGTAAGTTATCCCATCAAGAAGGTGCCCAGTGGGAAGCCGGTGGGATAAATGTCATGCTAATGCTAACAGGTGAATATGAACACACGCTTGACGAGAAGAATCGACTGTTCATCTCGAACAAGCTCCGCGGGCAGATCGACGTGGAGGAGCATGGCAGCAGTTTCTACCTGGTTTTGGGCGCGAACGGTATTCTTTGCCTTTATCCCGAGAAGTATTTTCAGCAGATCGCCCTCGCCGGTGCGCCAGGGATGGGTGCTCCGGACGAAGCCGTTACTTATGAACGGCTCAGTTTCGCGCTGGCCAACAAGGTTGAGTTGGATCGGCAAGGGCGTTTGCTGCTGTCGGAGCGTCTTCGCAAGCGGGCCAACCTGCAGAGCAATCTGACGCTGGTCGGTGTGCGGGACCATATTGAACTTTGGAATACCGATGACTGGGACAGATACCTGGATGATCACCTGGATCAGTTTCAGGGACAGATCATGCAGGCCAGACAGTCGGTGCTGCAGAAACAGAGCCGGGAACTGGATGTTTGAGAAGGGATTTGGACATGTTAGCGACACGCTCGGACGAGATTAAGGTTGTTCAAGACAGCCTTCGGGGGCTGCGGCCTGTGGATGAGTCGACTCTGGCTTCGGTGGATGTTCTCGGTGAGCGGCTGGCACGTTTGAAACAGAGCAGCAGGCTTTTCGCCGGGGTGGCGTTCTCGGACCACGTGCACCTGCTGGCGGGTCGGAATGTGGTCTCGGTTGCAGGCTAAGAGCCGCTGCGGCGATGAAGAACAGTTTGGAACTCGGTGAATGGTGTGGATGAGACTTCGCCGAATTCGCATACGCCTGTCCTTGTCGACAGGTTAGCCGAACAGATCAAGCTTCCCATGGACGGGACGGTGATCGATGCAACGGTTGGGCACGGAGGTCACAGCCTTCTGTTCGGCAGCGCGTTGGGCCCTGACGGACTGATACTCGGGATGGACGTCGATGAGGGTTGTATCCAAAGGGCCCGCACGAGATTAAGCAGTCTTGCGTGTCGTGTTGTTCTGGTGCGTGAGAACTTCCGGCTGGTCGCGGAAACGGCCGCGGCCTGTGGGATATGCAAGGCTGATCTGATATTTGCAGACCTCGGATTCTGCTCGGCACAGGTCGGTGCGAGTGAGCGTGGCCTGAGCTTTCAGGAAAACATGCCTCTGGATATGAGGCTTGACGACAGGCTCGAGCGGACGGCGGCCGACATCGTCAACGGATATGACGAGAAGTCGCTGGCTGATCTGATCTTCAAGTACGGCGAGGACCGGGCGTCAAGGAGGATAGCCCGGTTCGTAGTTCAAAGCCGCTCAGGACGGCGAATCGAGACGACCGGCGAACTGTCGTCGATCGTCTGTCGGGCGCTGGGAGAGCGGGCGCGAGGCCGAAGATCGAAAATTCATCCGGCGACACGTACGTTTCAGGCACTTCGTATAGCAGTCAATGACGAATTGGGCGCCCTGGAGGAGTTTCTCTCGGCGGCGCCGGGGCTGCTGAAGCCTGGCGGATTGATCGCCATCATCAGTTTTCACAGTCTGGAAGACCGCATCGTCAAGTGGGATTTCCGCGCAAAAGCAGCAAAAGGATTTTATGAGATCCTGACCAAAAAGCCGATAGTTGCCGCTGAAGAAGAGGTGGAGCGAAATGCAAGGTCGAGGAGCGCCAAGCTGCGATTGGCACGTTTTTGGGGTGAGTGCAATAAGGAGTGTCAGAGATGACTGCTGATGCCAGGGTCGGCCTGTTGCTCGGGCTTGTTTTCATTGTTCTAATCGCCTTTATGGTGAACAGCCTGCCTAATTTTTTTCATGACGCAAGAGCGGAGGCACCCCTGCAAACTCGCATACCGGACCTGGGGACAGTTGTGATCGATGCTCCGACGTCAGCAGCGAGATCCGATGCGAGGCGCCCTCCCGTGCGGGCTGGAAGAGATGCGGAGCGGGTTGTGCTGATACCGCCGCCGGCGACGACTGTGCGGGCGGAGGAGCCGACTACTGCCCCGACGGTTTCGCAACGGCGTTTGCATACCGTCAAGAAAGGCGAGACGCTCACGACCATTGCCGTGCAGGCATACGGGCGGGAGTCAGGCAAAAAGAGGTCCACGCATGAAGCGATTGCAAAGGCCAACAGCCTCAAGTCGCTGGATGCACTTCGGATCGGGCAGGTGCTCGTACTGCCGGACTTAGACGGCGTTTCCAGCATCGTATCGCTGCCATCGGCGAGGCAGGCCGATAATAGCGGCAGAGGGCGCACTGCTCCGGCAGAAACGGTATATATTGAGCACAAGGTCCGGGCGGGTGAGAGTCTCTCCGGGATATCCCAACGGTACCTGGGTTCCAGCCGGAGAGTCGATGAGATTCTTGCGATGAACCGCCAAATCATCAGTGATGCCAATAAAATTAAGGCAGGCATGGTTATTAAGCTTCCCCAGAAGTAGGCTCATGTCGCCGCGCCTTTCTTTATGTACGAACCTTCCGGAAGCAGTCCAGAGTGTTGGCACTGTGTTTGTCTGCCGAGCCGTTTTGTCGGGCCGGCGAAAAATCTCAAGACAGCCCCGGTAATTCATGAAATTACGACGAATAAGCCGATAATTGGCTGGGAGGATGAGGTGAAGCGAAACGCGAGAGCTGGAATCGCCAAACGCAGGATCGCACCTTTTAGGACGAGTTGAAAAAGGAGTTTTCAGATGACTGCTGACGCCAAGGTCGGCCTGTTGCTCGGGCTAATCTTTATTGTGATAATCGCCTTTCTTGTGAATGGGCTTCCGAACATCTTCCGAGGTGCAGAAGCGGAAGCGGCGATCGAGACGACGCTGGCTGAAGCGCCAAGGCCCAACGTGGTGCTTGAAGGCCCAACGTATAACCTGCCGCGGGTTGCCGGCGTGCCGCTGCGGCAGCCCAACGTGCCGACGGAAGTTGTGGTGATTCAGGTTCCCGGCGTCGATGCCGAGACGGCGCTGGAAGAGGCGGCGGCGGCTCAGGAGGCGATTGCTGCGCGCGATGCTGCGGTTGTGGCTATCGAACAGCCGCAAGTGGTCCGGCACAAGGTTAACGAGGGCGAGTATCTGACAACTATTGCCGAAAGGGTTTACGGGCCGGAGAAGGGTAAAAGCAGGACCACGCTTGAGGCTATCGCCAGGGCCAACGGGCTCAAGTCGCCGGATATGCTTCAGATCGGGCAGATGCTCGTGCTGCCGGATCTTGACGCTGCGCCCGCGGCTCCGACGGCGGCTCCGCCATCGACAACAACGCTTGTTGAGAAGTTCAAAGACGTGCTCGAGGTGGTTACCAACAGAAGGGAAGAGAAACCAAAGGCAGAGCCGGCGGCGAAGAAAACCGACAACCCCGTTGAGCACACTGTCAAGCGCGGCGAGTGCCTTTCGGAAATATCCAGCAGGTATCTGGGCACTATCAGGAGAATGGATGAGATCGTCAATCTGAACCGGGACAAGATCAGCAATGCTGACGATATCAAAGAAGGTATGATCCTGAAGATTCCGAAGAAGTAAGGGGGGACGGGCGCCCGGCGAACATGTCGCGATGCAGGCTTATATTCATCGTTTTCTTTCTGACGGTCGTCTTAATCGGCGCCGTTCACATGCGGGTTTCGTCAAGCCGAGTGTTCTTTAGATGCCGACGGGCCATTGTTGAGCAGGACAATCTGCGGCTTCAACTGGGCCGAAAGCAGTTGAAACTGGAAGAACTGCTGAATCCGAGTGTGATCAGCGAGCACGTCGAGAACGACGCCGAACCGGCGCCGTGAGGAGATTCTGATTGTCGTCATGAAGACGCAGCGTGTCATCGTGGTGCTCCATTTGTTAATGGTCGCTGTCTTCGGCCTGTTGGGGTGGCGTCTGTTTTATCTTCAGCATTGTCAGGCCGATCGCTACGCCGATGAGGCTTATCGATCGCTCCACGCTTTTACTCGACAGGAGCCGCAGCGAGGCAGAATTCTCGACAGCGGCGGAGTGCGCGGACGCGTGCTGGCGGCGAGCAACAAGACCCAAACGGTGTTTGTGGATCCCGTGATGTTAGGGCATTGGGACAACGTCATGGAGACATCGGCGGCGCTGCAGGACATACTGGGAATTGGTGCGATGGAGATCTGCGACCTGATCGCCCAGCGGCGCACGAGCCGCTTCGTGAAGATCAGCGAGGGCATCAGCGAAGCTCAGCGAGAGGCCATCGTAGCGGCGAATCTTCAAGGAGTGGGTATCGATACGCAGTGGAGGCGATATTACCCAATGGGGGCGCTTACGTCTCACGTCGTCGGCTTCATCGGCGGCAGCGCCGATCCGAACGATGCCGACAAGATCGGTCTTTCCGGCGCGGAGCAGGCCTACGAATCACTGCTAAAGGGCACGCGGGGCAACCACGTGTTCATTGTGGACAAGCGGCGTTATCCGATCGGACTTGATACCAAGCGAAGCATTGCGGCGCGAGACGGCTCGTCGATTGTGCTGACGATAGATTCGACGATCCAGGAGTTTGCGCGATCGGCGCTGATGAAGCAGATTCAGGCGTACCAGGCGGAGTCGGGCGTGGCCATTGTAATGAACCCGTGGACTGGAGCCATTTTGGCGATGGTTTCGCTTCCGGATTATGATCCTTCCGAGTTCTGGAAGGTCGAGGGCGGCCGACTGCGCAACCGTGCGGTGACGGATCCGTTCGAGCCGGGCAGTATTTTCAAGCCGATCGTGGTCGCCGCTGCGCTGGACCGCGGACACATAGGGACCACCGACAGCATATACTGTGAGGACGGCTACTACGCGAAGTACCGAATCGGCGAATGGGCCGGGCACAGATTCGGGAATATGACGATCAAAGGCATACTCCGTGAGTCGAGCAATATCGGAATGGCGAAGATTGGCCAGAAAATGGGTCAGAAGGCGCTTTACGAAGGAGTCAGGCTGTTCGGGTTCGGGCAGCCAACGGGCGTGGACCTGCCGGGCGAGGACGCCGGAACGCTGAGGCCCACGCGGGAGTGGTCGTCATATTCGGTGACGCGGATTCCGTACGGCCACGAGATCAGTGTTACGGCAGTGCAGGTAACCCGCGCGTTCGCGATCCTTGCCAATGGGGGAAGTCCCGTCAAGCCGCACCTGGTGCGGGCGGTCATAGACGACGTTGGAAATGTAACGCATTTCAATCGTCAGGTGAGTCTGGCTGGGCACCTTATCAAACCGGAGATTGCGTCGTGGGTGGTTCGCGAGGCGCTGACGGAAGTCGTCAATGAGGGTACGGGCAAGGAGGCTGCGCTGCAGAAATGGCAGGCGTGGGGCAAGACGGGCACTGCGAACATTGCGACCAACGGCCGTTACGATACGGTGAACTACACTGCTTCCTTCGTCGGCGGTGCGCCGGCGGACGTGCCGCGCGTAGTTGTGTTCGTGTCCATACGCAAGCCGAACAAGGCCCTGGGCAAGGGCTACAGCGGAGGGCGCGTGGCGGCGCCGGTGTTCCGGGAGATCATGGAGAAGACCTTGACATACCTGGAGAAGAGCGGGCAATAGAGATTTTGGCCTTGGCGATTAATGCCTGCCGCCGATGTAGCCTGCTTCATGGCAGTATTCGAGTATTTGACGTGCCAGGGGCGCCGCTTCCCGCGAGCCGCTCCGTCCATCCTCTACCACCACCGCCAGAGCGATGGCTCGACCCGCGGAATCCTCGGCAAAGCACATGAACCAAGCGTTGTAGCGGGGGTCTTTGGGTGTTCCCCCGCTGGTGGAGCCTGTCTTGCCAAAGACCTTGACGTCGGTCTGGTTAAGGGTACTTCTGCGGAAGGCTTCGAGGCCGGTGCCGCTTTCCTCGGTGACGGCGGCTCTCATCCCGTCGCGAACAACGGCGAGCGCGCGGGCGGACAGACGGAGATCTTTCTGGCGGCTGTTGTCGACGTCGTTGTCATCGATGAAGAGTCGCGGGCTTTTGTATATGCCTTCGCGAGCGATTACTGCGGCGGCGTTGGCGACCTGGAGGACGGTCGCGCTTAGATTGCCTTGCCCGATCCCGAACTGCTTGCGGTCCGGCCTGTACAGCGGGGGCAGGTCTTCAGGGCGCCTGACCGGACCGGAGGGAATTCGCGAAGAGATGTAACCGGTTGCCTCCGGCAGGAACCTGTTGAGGCCGCTGTGGATCTCGTCGGGTTCTTCGCCGGGGCGCGCGAAGGGGCCCGGCAGAATGCGCCGGCCGTAGCCCATGTCGAAGAGCCATTGCTGCAGGGTCGCGGGCTCAAGCCTGTCTGTGAGGTGCGAGAAGTAGATGTTGCAGCTTACGCGAATGGCATTTCTCGCGTTGTTGGGCCAGGGCTTTATGTCATGTCCATACCCGTATTCGCGAAAGATAAGGCAGTTTGGCCAGCCCTCGGGGGCGGCATGAGAAGGACACGAGATCACTTCCCCGGGCGAGACCTTGTTCTCCTGGAGTGCGATGGCAAGCAGAACGGGTTTGATGGTGGAGCCCGGCGGATAGTGTTCAGCCAGCGCCCTGTTGACAAGGGGGCGTCGGGCGTCGGCGATGAGTTCGTTGTATTTGAAGCGAACGCTATTGAGGTCGTATACGGGTGTGGAGACCATTGCCAGAACGTCGGCCGTGGCGACGTCCAGGACTATGGCGGCGGCGGATTTGCCTGAGGGAGGGTTCTGGTTCGGGTCGGTAAGAAAGCTTTCAATCTGCCGCTGCAGGCGGATGTCGAGCGATAGGCGGACGTCTTTTCCGAATTCAGTGGGCTTGCGTGACACGACGTTATGGCTCCTGTCGTACGTCACCTCGCCGCGACGTCCGCGAAGCAGCGCCTCGCAGACTCGTTCGACGCCGCTTGCGCCGCATACGTCGTTGTCGAGGTAGCGCATGTAGTTGTCGTCGTGGAAGAACTCACGGTCGGCTTCCTGCACCGGACCGACCCAGCCGATAATCTGGCAGGCGGCGCTGCCGAAAGGATATTCGCGCTTCGCCTCGGGCAGGATGACGATCTCCGCTATGCCGAGGAATTGACGGTGTGCGCGGGTGAGCTGCTCGTCATTGAGCTCGAATAGCGGCTGCGGTTCGTACATCTCCCGCCGATCGCTTTTGTAAGCAAGTCTGAGGCGGGCATCTGTGCTGAACCGACGGGCAAACTCTTCGCGCGCCCGGCTCTGGGGGACATAGCGATAAAGGCTGTTCAACTCCGAATCGGGGCAGTTATCACTCCATGCGTAGAACTCCCTTCGGCTCCACATCCTGTCGTTGATGTCATCGATCTGCTTCATGACAAAGTCGGTGGTGCAGCCCATAACCTCGGCGCACTTCTGAACGGCCTCCCTGAGGACCTCAAGTTGTGCGCGGTTGGCCGACTCGTATTTTTGTTGAGCCTCCCGCGGCGTTGCGCCCTTGTCAATTTCGGTGAGCACGGCCGCGCGGGCGAACCGTTCGTCGGCTGATCTCGTCAGGCGATAGTTGATGTGAAGCCAGAAGACGGGTTTGTCCAGCGCCAAGACCTCGCCCGTACGATCGAGGATGTTGCCGCGGACTGTGGGCAGTTGCTTAGGGGGAAGTTTGTTCAATCCCTCAATGAAGTCCCGAATCTTCTGCCCCTGAACGATTTGCAGAAAGGCCAGGCGAAGAATGCAGGCTGCGACCGCGACAATGCAGCAGCAAACAAGCACGTAAAGCCGTTTCTTGTACATGCGTCACCTGCCGGACCGTTTGTAACGTTGCGGATAGTAACCGAGCCACACTGAAAGCGTGTTGAAGAGCAGCCAGATCAGAGGCGCCGCAGCGGCCGAATAGACGGCGCCGCCGAGGATTGTCTGAACGAATTGTGGTGCGGCCTGGCCCATTTTGAGAGAGCACAGCAATTGCGTGATGATGCCGGCGGCTATGGCAATGATGAAGATGGCCGTTACTTGGTGGAGGATGCGCTTCATGAGGACAACCCGCTGGAGTTGCGAAAAAAGCGAGCCCAGAAGTCCGAAGGCGATCATGTTGGGTCCCATGGTCGCGCCGCACAGGTCGGCGGCGAAACCGATGACAAAAGAAGCGGCCACTGCGTCGGGCGTGGCGCAGTGGATGGCGAAGAAGATGGTTGCGATAAGAAGAAGGTCGGGTTTTAGACCGAGGCTGCCTATCGCGACGGCGTCATATAGGTTGCCGGCGCTGAATACCGTCAGCACAAGGACAAAAAAAAGGAAGCGTACCCAGTGTATTCTCATGTTATATCCAGTTGCGATCGCCCTGCGCCGATGGTCTTCATTAGCTCTCCCTGGGCTGCATTACGATAACAGCCACTTCAGTGATTTCTTCTGGATCGAGAATCGGCCGAACGGTAATGTCCAACAGCAGCGGCTTGTTCTCATCGTTCTTAACCTCGGAGACTTCACCGATGACGATCGGCGTGTCAAGCAGGCCTTGCTCGGCTGAGGCAAACACGGCGTCGCCCACGCGAATGTCGTATTGCCGTGAGACCATAGGTATCTTGCAGCGGTCCTTGCCGTCGCCGACCATCTGCCTGATGACCGTATAGTCCTGTCTGCCTTCTCGCCAGACCGCGACCATGATCGTGTGGCGGGAATCCGTCAGAAGGCGGACGGTTGCGGTCGTCTCGCGGACTTCGCTGACCGAGCCTATGATGCTGCTCCTGTTGCCGCAGAGCACGAGCTGACCTGTTTTGATGCCGCCCGCGGAGCCTTCGTTGAGATTGAGCTCATGGGCGAAACCGCTGATCGCAGACGTCGCGACACGGGCAAGCACCAGTCCCGGGCCGGGATTGGGCAGCCTGCTGCGGACCTGCGCCAGGGCCTCGTACCTGCGATGCATTTCAATAAGGGCCGCGTGCGTATTGTTGTATGCCTTCCAAAGCTCGTTGTGCTCGCCGCGCGAGACGAATTCCTCGGTCGAAAGTGCGGGCCTGAAGACACCGGGCAGTCTTGGCAGTCCGACGCTGAGCACGGAGTCGAAAACACTGCGAAAAAAGACGTTGAGCCGCTTGGTATGCTTGTGCGGGATTAGCTGCAGAACAACGGAGACGATGAACAGGGTGAAGAAAAGTGTTCCCCGCGACACGTTGACCTGTCTGTGAGCCATGTCATTGACATTTCTCTCTGTGACCCTGCGATTCGATCCTTCGCACGGCCAGGGTTACTGCCGTTATTCCCACGAGTATCCGGTCTGGTCGAGTGTGTCTTTCCACATCTCGAGATTTTCGAGATAGACGCTTGTTCCCCTCGCGACGCAGGACAGCGGGTCTTCGACGTGGATGACCCGCAGGCCGGTGGCGTTGGAGAGGACGGTGTCCATGCCCCGCAGAAGCGAGCCGCCTCCACAGAGGTGCATGCCGTTTTCGATGAGGTCGGCGGCAAGTTCCGGTTCGGCGCGCTCCAGGGTGCGCATGACGGTCTCGATAATGCCGGCGATAGGCTCCTTTAGCGCCTCGCGTATTTCTTCGCTGGTAATGACGATCTTGCGGGGCAGTCCGCTGATGGTGTCGCGACCGGCAATCTCCATCGTCAGTTCCTGCTCCAGCGCCGCGGCGGAGCCGATTTGTATCTTGACCTGCTCAGCTCGCGGCTCGCCGATGAGCAGGTTATAAGTACGCTTGAGGTGATTGATAAGCGCTTCGTCGAAGTCATCGCCGCCGATGCGTATTGACTCACAGGTGCTGATATCCGCCAGGCTCATGATGGCGACCTCCGTGGTCCCGCCGCCTATATCGACGATCATGGACGCAGTGGGCTCGGTGATGGGCAGGCCAGCGCCGATCCCGGCGGCCATGGGCTCGTCCACGAGGTACACCTTGCGTGCGCCGGCGCGTTCGGCACTGTCGATCACCGCCCGACGTTCAACGGCGGTAATGCCGCTGGGCACGGCGATGACGACACGAGGGCGCACCAGTCCGCCCCGGCCGTGCACCTTACGGATGAAATAACTGAGCATGGCTTCGGTGATTTCGAAATCGCTTATGACGCCGTCTTTGAGAGGTCGGATTGCGGTGATGGAGCCGGGGGTCTTTCCCAGCATCTCGCGCGCGACAAGACCAACCGCCTCGCCGTTGTTCAGAACAATGTTGGTTCCTTTTCTTACGGCGACCACGGAGGGTTCGTTAAGGACGATGCCCTCATTTCGAACACAGACAAGGGTATTGCACGTGCCCAGGTCGATACCCATATCGACACTGAACCATCCCAGGATCGTGTCCAGAATCACATTTGACTCCCTTCAAATTTTGGGGGCAATATTAAGATGTCAACCAGCCGGACTTCCCGGTCCGACCGGAGCAACAGAACTAACGCGTCGACCGGAAGATCGTGAAGATCGCTCCATAGTCGATGTGGCATTTGACCGCGACAAACACCGCAGTCGCTAACACCACCCCCGTCGCCAGAGCCAATATGGCTGTGTACAGATCGCTGATTGAGACTGATTTTCTTGCCGGACCCATGCTATAGCCTTTATAGCCTTGTGCTTGCCGTATCGCCTATTCTGGGCTGCTGCATCTTGAGCTCCAGCACGCCCGCCGCTTTGTTGGTATCCACGTCGGTAATCACAACGTCGCAGACGAACTCGTCGCCCCGTGTAACGTGGAAGACCATGCCTTTGGTGACGCCGTCCGCACTGCCGATTGAAACGGACACGAGCGACTCACGCACCTCGGTAATCAGGCCTTTGAGGTCCGTCGCCGCCGGCATTGTTACCACGGGCACTGCCGCTGCCGGCTTCTGCGTCACCACATTGCTCCTGGCGGACGTCACTGCCTGTCCCCCCGAGGCGATGCGTATCTGATCCTCCAGTGCCGCCTTCTCCTCCAGCAGACGCCGCTTGTCGGCACGCAGCGCTTCAACCTGGACAATGGTCTCATACAGGCGGGCGGTCAGTTCGTTGAATTCCTTCTGTTCCTGGATGTCGGCGGCTCTGACCTTGTCAAGCTGATCCTGCGTGGTCTTCAGCGATTGCTCAAGGTTGGCGATAGTCTGCTCAAACCCGGTCAGGATTCCCTGATAACTATCGGCACGTGCCTGGAACTTCAGGCTGTCGCGTTCGGCGCTCCGGAAGTCGGCCAGCAGCTTGCCCTTCTCGTCTTCCAGCAACTGGATTCGGCTGTTGAACTTCTCCTTTTCCGCCTTAATGGCCTCTGCCTGCTCGCTGTACTGCCTTAAGGCACTGACTTTTTCAGCCAGGGCAACATCCTTTGCGTCCTTCTCGGTCCCGTACAGTTTCTTGTAGCTTTGCGCGTTGCCAACGTATGTCACTACCGTCCCGCAAAGAAAAAACGAGAATAGCGACAGCAAAACAATCAAAACCTTGGTAAGGGTACTCAAAACTAAACTCCTTTCCTCGTGATTAAATTGCATGTCGGCGGCCGGCCGGCGCATATCAATACTGATAAGGGTCGCATGCCGCCTCCGCAGGCACGAATCTCAAGCGAAATTGTAGTCTACCGGGGCGATAAGGTCAAGCTATTTTTGATACGCCCTAATATATTATGCCGTATACAGTTAGGTTCTGCCGGCCGCCCGTCTGATAAAAAGGGCAAACCGCCTGCGTTCGGACGATAACGAACAAACTATTTTCTGTTAATCGACAAAAAACGACCCTCGCATTAGCCAAGTGCCCGGCGACTGCCGCGTTTACAACCCTGCTTGATCAAAAGTCTTACATTTTCACGACACCTGCCGTGGGTGATGGTCAGGTAGCGCGTTGAACACAAGCGTTATCGGCTCCCAGCCAGAAGCAGCACCGACTGGGCTGCGCCGAGCTGGACTACCCGCGAGCGGCTCTGCAATAGCCGCGGCAGATATTTTTTGAGTGGTTCGGTTCCGATGTGTCCTACGGCCATCGCCGCAAGCGTATTGGCTACCGAAGGCTCGTCCAGGTTGGGGTTGGCTCTTTCAAAGTAGGCTATGACCTCTGTCTGCCCGACCGGATCGTCGAGCCGACCCAATTCACCCGCGGCACACAGGCGAACCTCAACGACTTCATCGTCCAGCATGGTGATTATTGCGTCCTTGGCCTCAGTCGTCCCCAAGGCCGCCATGCCGCGGATACCCATCACGCGATCATCGGCAAACTTGCTGATAAGCAGAGCCCAGAGCCGATCCCTGTAAATCCTCTGGTCCTTCAGCATTGCAATGGACTCGACCGCCTGAAACCTGACCTGATCCGTGGATTCGCTGCTGTAGAGCATCTCGTATACCAGCGGCAGGTCGTTTCTGTCACCGAGTCTGCCCAACAGAAGCACTGCGTTTGCCCGGACCGTCTGATCGGTGCTCTTGGTTGCCTTACGAATATGATCGACGTTCTCAGGCTTGCCCAGCCGCGCCAGTGCATAGGCTGCGGCGATCTGGACATTCGCGTCGCGGTCATTGAGCATGTGCCTGACCGGGTATTCACCCGCCGCGTACTGCAAGTCGCCCACGGCGGTAGCCGCCGCGAACCGAACGGCTATGGACGAGTCGCTAAGCAGACTAAGCACCTTCGGCATAAGTTGGCGCCGCTGTGTCGAGGCGACAACCTCGATGGCATGATTGCGGACAAGGGCGTTTTCGTCGGCCAGGCCGTCTCTGACGATCCTGACAGCCCTGTCCTCAAGGGGAGACAGATCGATCTGGTGCTCCAAATCGCCTTTTTCGTGAACAATTAAGCCGGTGCACCCGGCCAAGAACACAACTGCCGACAAAGCTAAGGTGATCCATGTTCTCATGCAAACATCCTTCGGTAGTACTAAGGCGATGCTGCCTTATCAGGTTCTGTGAACGCTCTTTTCTCTTACGCCTCGCGAGTTACCTCGCCCCGCAACTGCGGCGCTGATTGCCCATATTGCCACAACCGCCACTGCCGATCCGCAAACAAAGTCGAGCCATCGGCCATGTCGGCTGAATAGCGTCGTGCGGTTGTCGATGTCGATGTAGTCGGCAAACCAGCCTTCTACGCCCTGACGGTCCATCGCCGCCTGCGGAAGCGTTCCATTTACATAACCATCGCGTATCCGGCCGGTTGAATCGATAACGCAACTAATGCCCGTATTTACGCTGCGTATAATACTGACGCGGTTCTCCACCGCCCGAAAGGCGGCGATCACCGTTCGCTGAGGCAATTCCACGCTCGGCAGGACCTTGCCATCCTTCCATCTGACATACCAGCCGTCATTACTGATATTGACAAGCCAGTCGGCTTTCTTGATCCCGTCCGATACAACCATCTTGCGGGTCACCGTCGGGTCGGTGTCCTCGTAGCAAATCAGTACGCCGAAACGGTACGTATGGGTCTGGTCAATCATTTCGAAGGTCGTATAATCCGTTCCCTTCGTAAGATTATAGTCGTAGTCATAAGGGCTCAACTTGAGAATTAAGTTGTACACAAAAGGCACAGTTTCCCGGAATGGAAGGTATTCACCAAAGGGAACAAGGTGGATTTTGTCGTACCTGCCGTTCTGAATACCGTCGGGAGTATACAGAAAAGCGGAATTATAGCGGTCTGTTATGGTTAGAGTCCGGCTGTCAACCGTTGCCGAATGGGCCCCGAGCAATATGTAGCCGCGGTCCCTTGCATGGTCGGCGAGCACCATGTCGTACACTTTGGGGCGGGTGTTTTCGCGGCATAGATCGACGTAGCCGCGATTAAGGCTGCTCAGCACGATCGTCTCCGGCCAGGCGACAAGCACTGCACCCGCGTCGAGTGCGCCATTGCTCATTGTCAACAGGTCGTCGAGTATCGCGTCGCCGGATTCCGACAACTCCTTGATATCGGATGGGATGTTAGGCTGAACCGAGCCAAGCAGCGGTCCCTTAGTCACATGCTCCCGCGTTTCGCCAAGCCGGTGGAATCCGTAGACAAGTGTCGCAGCCACAACCGCCGCAGCGAAAGCAGCCTTTACAAAGATCGCACGATTGCGAAGAAGACCATTGTAGATGGCAAGTATCAGCTCAGCGACAAAGCCGTTTACCAGTGCAATCACGACCGATATGCCCAGTTGACCGAACACGTCGGCGATCTGTATGAACGGCAGATTGGTCCATTGGCTGTGTGCCAGAAGCCGCCAGCCGAAACCGGTGTAGATTATGCCCTGCCACGCCTCCGCTCCGACAAAGAGAAGCGGCGCTGCATACATCAGCCCGCCGGGGTGCTTCTGGCGGACGAATCTCACCGAAACTGCCAGTATTGGCCAGTAGAGACCCTGCGCCATACTGAAAACGACGTATGCCGGTACAGTTACAAGCCCGATCCAGTACAGGTTGCCGAGCCAGTAAAGAGATGAAACGATATATGAGGTCCATACAAGCCTCCACACGGAGGTCTCGGGCCGGCAAACCAGCATGAAAGGTACCAGGCATACCCACGCCAGAAATCCGCCCTCAAACGGCGCTTGAATTACCGTCAACATCAGCGCCGATGCCGAAAAACCCCCAGTGATCAGCAGGATGTCCTTAGATTTCGCATTACCCAAGTAGTAAGGTCCGTCAACGCGACAGCAATTGTTTCTTTCGGATAGCGTTTGTTATTATTCATGCGACGGGCAAGCTGTTCGGTGAAAATGCCCAGCAGCTTGCTGCTTTCAAGTATCTCTTTTGCCGGTATTCCCACGTCGACGAACAAACGCTTCAGCTCAAGCTGTTCTCGCGATGTCAATAGTCGCGAATCCTCATCCTGGCCATTCGCCGCCCGCTTAAAGCTGCGCAGCCGAATGCCCGTGTTGGCGACGTAACTTTCCGAAATGTCGATCCCCGTGTATCTCCGTTCCAACTGCAGCGCCACGGCCGCAGTCGTTCCGGAACCGCTGAACGGGTCCAGAACGAGGTCGTCGGGGTTACTGCTTACCGAGATGATACGGGCAAGCAGCAGTTCGGGCATCTGACATGGGTGCCAGCGCTGCCGCTCCTTGAATGTTCCGCAGACGCGTGAATACTCGTTCCAGACATCATCCGGCATTTTACCTCGGGGATCGGCGCGTTTGTCGTTGTAGATTAATTGCCGATCCGAAGGCACGCGCACCGCGTAATCATTGAACGTAAAGTCTTTCGGATGCGAGGCTTTTGTGAAATAGAACACATGCGTGTGGGCGCGGGCGAATTTGAATTTGGTTTGCTGACCGAATGTGTAATGCCAGATTATCCAGTTGCGCAGCGTCAGCCCTAACTTGTCGCCGATAATCCGGACGTGCGCGGCGAAGTCGTCGCCGATGGCGATATAGAACGAGCCCGTCGGCTTAAGGACCTTGCAGCAGGCCTCCATCCACCTGTCCGTCCATTCTACATATTCTTTGCTGTCAACCTTGTCTTCGTACGTGTCGTACTCATAGCCGATGTTGAAGGGGGGATCGGCAAAAACCAGGTCCGCGAAGGGCTCGTTCGTTTCGCTCAGTATTTCAATGCAGTCGCCGCGCAGAATCTTATTCTCGAAATCTATCATGTGCGGCATGATAGCGTGGGCGCCGCCATTTGCAACTTGTTTTTGAGGAAGGGGCGGCGGCGTTTAGGGCTTGAGCACAATCTGTTCGCGCAAAACCTTGCCGGTGAGATAGTCGGTAAAAGTCGCTCTGACCGTCAGTTCGTCGCGGTCTGAAAGGTCGATGTCGGCGGCATCGAATGTGAGTCGATAGTAGCTGGTCATGATAGTGGACGCCCAAAGCCGCGTGAGCTCGTCGGGCGGAACATTCCATTTTGCCAGCAGTGCCTGATCCTCGGGAGCATTGAGGTCCCAGAGTTGCACCTCCACAGCCCCTGTCAACTTGACGGCGTCGCCTGCCTCATCGATTACACGAAGATAAACCGCCAGCGTCTCTTTCGTTCCGTCACGGTCCTTGTCGAAGAAGCCGCTGCGCCGGGAGATTTCAATGCTGGCGATGGTATCCAGCGCGTCCAGCCGAACGTCGCGTTCCAGCGACGCCAAAGCCTCCACCTGCCGGGCAAGCTGTTCGTTCTCGGCCTGGAGCTGCTCAACCTTCAACTTAAGTTCGGTGCGTTCGGCCTGTAGCCGGCTGACCTGGTCCCATTGTGGCTGCCCGTTGCGGCAGCCCGCGCACGCCAGCGCCAACACAACAATCGCCCCCGCAAGACTTCTTCCAGCCGCCGCGCGTGTCGGCATGTTGCGCTCCTTATTGTTCTTTCGCCGCGATCTCGGGCGCCTTCTGCAGAATGCGGTCCGCCAAGCCATAATTCACTGCTTCGTCTGCCTCAAGCCACAAGTTGCGGTCGCAATCCAGTTCTACCTGCTGCGCATCCTTGCCGCTGTGTTCGCTAAGGATCTTGTACAGGCGCGCTCGCAGCCGAAGTATCTCTTTTGCCTCGATCTCCAGGTCTGTTGCCGGCCCAGTAAGAATGCCCGAGATCAGCGGTTGATGAAGCAGTATTCGACTGTTGGGCAGCATGAAGCGTTTTTCCGCCGTGCCGCCCGCAAAGAGAACTGCCCCCATGCTTGCAGCCTGTCCTACGCAGTACGTTGCCACGTTGCATCGCAGAAACCGCATTGTGTCGTAAATCGCCAGACCCGAAGTAATGACGCCGCCCGGTGAGTTGATGTAGAAATGAATGTCGGACTTGCTGTCCTCATTGCTCAGGAAGAGCATCTGGGCGATAATGAGATTCGCACTATCGTCGTCAACCATGCCGCCGAGGAAGATGACTCGATCCCTAAGGAGCCTCGAATAGATGTCGTAAGCGCGCTCGCCGCGACCTGACTTTTCAATGACGATCGGTACAAGGTGTTGATTGACTGCCATTACTTTTCCTCGAACTTTTCAATTCCGCGCCCCGGCTCGACCGCCGCGTCCGCGGTTATTTCTCTTTCTTCTTTTTTGATTCTTCGGTTTCGTGCAGCACCTCGTCGATGAGGCCGTACTTCAGCGCCTCCTCCGCGGTAAGGTACTTGTCTCGTTCCGTTTCCTTCTGCAGCTTATCGATATCGGCGCCGGTATGCTTGGAGAGGATCTCGTTGATCATCTTCTTGGCCTTGAGGATCTCCTCGGCCTGGATCTGGATGTCAGCCGCCTGACCCGTGACGCCGCCCCAAGGCTGGTGCAGCATTACTTTGGCGTGCGGCAGAGCGTGCCGCCGACCCTTGGTTCCCGCGGCGAGTATCACCGCCGCGCCGGACTGTGCCCGCCCGATACAATAAGTCGCCACCGGCGAACCGATAAACTGCATGGTGTCGTAAATCGCCATCGTGTCGTCAACGCTGCCGCCCGGCGAGTTGATGTAGAGGCTTATTTCAACACCCCGCTTCAGGTTGTCCAGATAAAGAAGCTTCATGATGACTTCGGTAGCCATCCGGTACGATATCTCCCCGATCATGAAAACGATACGGTTTTCCAGCAGCATATCGTCCAGCGTCATCTCGCGCGTTCGCTGGTACGAGACGCCCTGCAGGTGCGGCTGTAAATCCTCGTTTACCGCGTCAGGACGCTCATTAGGATGTCGATGCAACATCAATCTTTCCTTGAAACTATGACTGGCAAATAACGTGTTATCGGCCAAAAGCGGACTGACCGGCCGCCAAGGCCTTCGTTTTACCCTATATCGGGCATTTCAGTCCCTGCCTTCTGCCTTTATACTTGTTTTGGCCGCCGCTTATTCGGCATCCTTCTTCCTTGTCCGCTTTGCCGACGCGCTTTTGCGGGCCGCCTTGGTCTCCGATTCCTCGGTTGCGGAGCCCTCTTCCGCCGGTTCTGCAGAATCCTCTGCCGCGTCCTTGGATTTGGACGCCTTTTTCGGCTTCTTCTTTTCCGTTTGGGCATCCTTAATATCGGCGCTTTCGAGAATCTTCTCGACGCACTTCTGCTCGCGGACCTGCAGGGCGAACTGTGCCAATGATCCGTCCCTTGCCAATTCCTCGCGGACCTTGTCGGGTCTGCGACCGCGCTGAGCGGCTATCTGGGCTATGTGGCCGTTGATTTCTTCCTCTGTGGCACTTATTTCGAGCTTTTCGGCGACCTTGCTCATTATGAAGAACACCTTCAGCTGCTCTTTTGCCTGTTCGTCGCTGCTTGCTCGGAGCTGCTGCATCTGCTGTTCGATCTGCTCGCGTGGCAGGCCCCGCATCAGCATGTTGGTGTACTGGCGCTGGAGAATGCGTGTGGACTGGTCGGCAACTATGCTCTCCGGGAGGTCAAAATCCGTGTTTTTGAGCAGATATTGGTATACCTGGTCTGCCATTGAGGATCGGGCTTCTCTTTCGGCCTGTTCTCGGCGGACGTCCATCATGGTTTCGCGGAGGTCGTCTTCGGTTTCGAAGCCGTAACGCGAGAGGAATTCTTCGTTGATTTCGGCGGGCTCGAGCTGCTTGAGATCCTTGATTTCGATGGTGATATCGACCTTTTTGCCGCGATACTGCTCGTTGAAGTAGGTTTTTGGCACGTCTACGGAGGTTTGTTTGCGGTCGCCGGCTTTGGCGTCTTGCAGGAGTTCGGTGAGGTTTTCGACGGGTACGCCGCCTACAAAACCGCGTTTTTGAACGAAAACCTCAACGTTATCGATCTTTTCGTGTTCTTCGACGCCCTCGATTGCCATGACGAGATTGGCTATGATCTGGTCGCCTTCCTGTACGGTTCCTTCCTTTGGGGTCCAGACGCCGGCTCTTTTTCGCATTTCCATAAGTTCATTGTTTACAGTGTCTTCGGAGACGTCAATTGCGGGTTTTTCGATGGAAATGCCTTCGAGTGCGGGGAGGTTGAAGTCGGGTTGGACCTCGATTTGGAAGTCGAAGGTCATCGAGCCGGATTCGGGGAGGTCTACTTTTTCGTGGTCTATGTCGGGGTCGCCGAGGACGTCTAAGTCGTTGTTTTTAATGGCGATATCGGCGGCGTCGGCCATTAGTCGGAGCTTTGTCTGGAGGCCGATTTCTGAGCCGAAGCGTTTTTCGACGAGTCTCAGGGGGGCTCGGCCTTTTCTGAAACCGGGGAGGACGGCATCCTTTCGGAGGTCGGTGAATTGCTCATTTAAGGCGGTTTTGATGGCTTCTTCGGGGATTTCTATGGTGATTTTCTTCTTGCAGGGGCCCGAATCTTCGACCTGGACCTTGTTTTTTTCGTGTAATTTCTGTTTTTTTTGCTCTTCGGAGTCAGTTTCGGGTGTGTTTTCTTCGTTTTGCGTTTGAGATGGTGCTGTTTTTTCATTTTCGGAGGGGTCTTTTTGCAATTTTTGCGTCTCCGTTGGGCTTTGGGGGGTTTCTGGGGCTTCGGATTCGGGGGTGTTTATGTCTTTTGGTTCTTCTTTAGTCATGATCATCAACTCCTTGTGTGGTAGTTACGGATTTGCCGGAGCGGCAATAAAAAAGGCCCGGGAAGCCGTTTTCCCGCAGCCGTTATGTTTACTTATTGGGCCCATTTTGGGCTCCCTGTCACCTGTGCGACCAGCGCCTGACTACTTCTTAGCCGGTACCTCGCACGGGCTATATACGAGTGATAGGTTAGTTTCGGCCCTGCACAGGCCGGGGGGCCTGCACACCACGAATAAGCGGGCGATGATGTTCGGACTTGCGACTTCTGGTTCGTAGTTGGCTGCGCCCGCCAGTAAGCTGTAAGAGTATACGCGTGTTGTCGAACGTTGCAAGGGTCTATTTTATGAAAAAAGCAGGTTTTTTCCGAGCGGCGCAGGTGGAGGGAAGGGGATGAAGTGGGGCTGAAGGTCTTTATGGGGGAGGTTTTTTTCAGGATTTTTGATGGTTCGTAAATACGGTCCTGAAAAGCGATTACGTAGATTTGTGCAAATTACCCCCCCCGTTTTTCCAATTTTGTGTTGACACGCTTGACGGTCCAGTGTAAATAAATTGCATTGCACCTTGGAGCAGGCGCCACTGACGACACATCACAACCAACGGTGTCCTGAAAAGGGAGGAAACATCATGGCACGGACCATTCTTCGGGCCGGGAGGATTGCGGGCGGGGTTATCATTGCAGTTATCATCCTGGGAGTTGTTCTGTATTGGGCGGGGGTCATGGGTGTGGCAAAGACTCCTCCTCCCAGCCAGGACGGTGAGATCATTGTCGATGCGGAGGCGGAGGCCGCGGCGGCCAAGGCGGAAGCAGACGCGATCGCCGCCGTGGAGAAAGCGATCCGCGAGCATATGGAGGCGAAGCGATTTGCGGAGTTGGAAGCATACTGCAACGGTGTTCTTGCGGAGACAGTCTATCCGGCGGCGGCGCTGTGCGCCAAGGATGCGATTGTTCGCTCGTACATTCTTACGGGGCGGGATGTTGAGGCGGAGGCGGCGACGGCGGAACTGATCGGTCAGTTCGGGGACATGCCTGCGGCGGCGCGGGTGCTTTGCCTGGTTGGGGACACGTGGCGGGGCAAGCAGAAGGCGGCGCAGGCGGTCGCAGCTTACGAGCAGACACTTGCGCTTCATCCGGGGGACGAGTTTGCCATGTGGTCGCGTCAGAACCTTTGCACGATGGCGCTGGAGGCGGGGGATACGGTGGGGGCGGACGATGCGGCCGCGCGGTTGGCGGCGGACTTCGGGGGGCAGGGGCACCTGGCGATGTCGCTGTGCTTCGTGGGGGACGCCTACAAGAAGGCGGGGGACCTTCAGAAGGCCATGGAGCTTTACGACATAGCGGCGAACGATCATGCCGACAAGCCGGGGTCGGTGAATGCGCAAAAGAATATCTGCATGGTGTATCTCGACCAGGGTGACCAGGCGGCGGCGGATGCGGCGGCGGAGAAGCTGGTGACGGGATACGTCAAGCACGGGCATACGCCGTTTGAGGTTTGCGAGTTGGCGGCGCGGTACAAGAAGGCGGCCGACTGGGGGCGGGCGATTGCGCTTTATGAGCGGGCGGCGCGGATTCCGGGGAATGGGAATTGTTTGTTTGCACAGCGGGATCTGTGTTTGGCGCTTCTGGAGATGAAGGACGTGGAGCGGGCGTCGGGTGAGTCTCGGGGGATGTTTCTGGATTTTGCGGAGCATCCGCGGCTGCCGTTCGAGGCGTGTCTGGTGGGGGATGCGTTTTTGAAGGCGAAGGAGCCGGCGGCGGCGATGGAGGTTTACGCGTATGTCGTTGAGAACTACCCGGACAACGAGCTGACGCTGTGGGCGCAGAAGAACATCTGCACGATGCATGTCGATGCGGGGGACGAGGCGGCGACGTCGGAGGCGATTGAGAAGCTCAAGCGCGAGTTCAAGCCGAAGGATATGGTGGCGGTTGCGCTGATGCAGATTGCGGACAAGTGCAGGGATGCGAAGAAGTACGACCGGGCGGTGCAGATTTACCAGGATGTGAAGGCGGGGTATGCGGATACGCCCAGCTATATCTGGGCGTGTCAGAATCTGGTGAGGATCGAGATTGAGTACGACGAGGCGGCCGCGGACAGTACGGAGACGCCGGCATCGGTACTGCAGGCGGTGGACGGCTTCATGGCTGATTTTGCTGCGGCGCCGAAGATGACGTCGGCGTTGTGCTTGTTGGGGGAAGTTTACTACAAAGGGGCGCTGGCAAAAGAACGAGCGGGTCAGCGTGATGAGGCGAGCGTCAGGTTTGGCAAGGCTTTGCCGCTGTTTGCCAAGGTGATCTCGCAGGCACCGTTCGATCCGGTGTTCACGCCCGATGCATGGTACATGTCCGCAGTGGCATACAGCAGATTGGGCGATTACGCCAAGGCGATAGAGTATCATCAGAGGATCGTGGATGACTGGCCGGAGCATCACCTGGCGTGGAGCAGCCAGTACTGGATTGGTGCTTTCTACCAGAGACTTAAGAAGAACAAATCTTTGCCCCCCGCAGAGGCTGATGCCAAAACCGAACAGGCCTTCCTCGATCTCTTCCAGGACTACCCCGACAGCCCCATGACGAAAGGCGCAAAATCGCAGTTGGCCATGCTGTATTACAAGACCAGCGCATGGGAGAAAGCTGCGGCCTTGTATGAAGAACTCTTTGCCGAGAGTCCACCCGGTGAGAAGCTGCCAATAGATGTATTCTATCTCGGGCAGGCCTATGAGTTCATGGGACATAAAGCCATGGCGGCGCTGACGTATAGCGAATTTGCCAAAGACCGGGAGGGCACTGCCTGGGGGGAACGGGCAAGTGCCGCCCTCGCCAGAGTCGAAGGGAGCGGCATATGAGAGAGGAACGATTCCTTCCGACAGTTTATGCGCGGAGATGGATTTTTGCACTCGTTGCGTGTAATGTGTTGTTTGCAAGCCTATGTGTACAGGAGATCCATGGATGCGAGCCGGATTGCGGGGCGTGCATGTACTGGGTGGGGCCGCTGCCTCCCGCGACGGGGGGTTATTGTGCCCTGAACGACGGAGCGAGTTGCGGTGATGTTGTCGTTATAGGAGGAGAACACCAGTGCATCGAGGACGGCAATTGCCAGACGTGCGACACAGAAACTTGTGACTGTTACAATGACGACAGCAAATGCAATGGTTGCGAGGACTGTCTTGACAACTATGAGGGGTATGGAACGTGCCAGAGCATTTGCACGGATCCGTGTGAAACCTGTCTTTCAGACGGCGACCCCTCAGATTGGACTTGCGTGGATTGTGGTCTTTACGCTGTCTGCTGCGGTGATACAGAATGTTGCGATTTGACAATAGGCGAGGTGTGCTGTGGTGGTGACGAGTGCTGCAACGCGCCCGGTTGCGACAGCAGCGATTGTGAACAGTGTGTAAGCGGGACGTGCGAACCATGTCTTGAGAAGGCCAGCACCTATGAAGAATTAACCGGATGCTCTGTGGAGGTGGTGGCGGATCCGGATTGGACACCACAGCCGAACGGATGTTCAAATCCTTTGGGCGGAGATAATCCGGCTATGCAGTGGTGTGGTCTGGACTCCAGCTTTAAGCCTGCATGCGATGCTCATGACACATGCTATCAAACGTGCAATAGCAGTAAGTTGGACTGTGAATTTGAGTTTTCTAACGACCTTCACGCGATTTGTGAGCCATTTAGTGGCACGTGTAAGAGCAAATGTGAAGAGTTCGCTGATATCTACGTCGGTGCGGTTACACTCTTAGGACAACCGGCTTGGGAAGCGGATCAAGTTCTTGCATGCACGTGTTGTGTTTGTGAGTAATATGGCAAGTCGATGGGCGAGATGTGAAGTAAAACTGTGTTTTTTTGAATGGGAGCAGATACTATGGATGCGATTGCCTTCACAACGCTATGTATAAGCATGTTCTATGGGGCGGGAACTTCTGACGCGGTTGTGTGGCGGCGGGAACTTGGTTCGCAACCAGATTCGACATACAAACCGGTCGCAATGGTGGTGGACAACATTGGTGGCGAAGTGATCGTTCTGGGCACATCCAGGCGAATTGACACAGAAGGAAGTGAAATCATGTCATGGAGGATACAGCAGGACGGCCATATTACTCGGACGGGGTCTTTGGGTAGTGCTTCGAAACGCCTTGACTTTATGATGCGCGTATTCGGCATGAAAGCTACTACCGCATTAGTTACCGGTGACCTTGTACAATTGAGATCGCAGGGTCAGGATGATCTTTCTGTGGCAATTACTGACAAGAATCTGCACACGCGAAACATTGAACTGGGCGTAAGCTCAAGTCGGACACAGAAGCTTCTTCTTGGCGTAGCTGCATGCCAAGACGGTTTACTGGTGGTTGGGCAGAGTCGGGGCAAGGACGGGGTAGTTATAAAAAGTGACATGGGTGGAAATGTTCTATGGGAAGAGACATTTGATCGAAAGGAAATCGAAGTCTTAAGCAGTGTCGCCTGCGCCCCTGGACGTTCGGACTGTTACGTTGCAGGGATATCGGCCTCAGTGGTCGGGGACATGACATTTGATAAGGCGGCCATCGTTTGTATGCTGCGATATGACAGCCGTGGCGAACTCATAAGAGGCGACTTTTTTGAAGGAGGTTTCGCTCCCTGGCCGACCAGCATGCCCAAAGTTGTTTGTTTGCCTTCGGGAGTCGTGCTCGTGGCGTATGACGCCGGGGACGGGAAATCCACGGACTTACATGCGAGGGCGTATGCAAGGGACCTGACCGTCCTATGGGACAAGCAAGTGCTGAAAACCGGCGGTGACAGTCTGCCGGTCAGCTTCGACATTTGTGCGGGTCACGAAGATCGCTTTGTGCTTGCCGCTATTGTCGACATTGGGGACTTGCGCATATATGAGTACGAAGGTGAAGGCACGCTGCTTCAGGCGATAATGCTGGAGGAAGAGACCGGGCTTGGTCGCGTCCATGTCGCGTGCTTGCCCCAACGAATACTCGTCGCCGCCCCGACGTCCCTAAAAGAAAACGAAGAAGAAGGGCGAATCAAATTGTTGGCGGTCAGGCCTTGTGGGGCAAATTAAGACACTTTTTCTGGCTATTGAAAGTGCGGCGAGTGCCAAAAAGTCTGATTCCACATTGCAGAGGGAAAAGTTTCGTGATAAAGAGAATTCATTTAATACTGGTTGTTTACAGTTGCGCTGTGGTTCATGTTGCGGTACTTGGACAAGGGCAATCTCTTGGGGCGGAAAAGGTACCAGGTACCTTAAATTACCTACCTTAAATTACCTAAGGGGCGCGATAAAGTGAAGATAAAGACATCTAAACGCTGCCTGATCTTTTGTGCTTTGGTCAGCTTAGGAGCGTTCTTTGTGCTTATAGCTTTCCCGCTCTTGAAGGCCCACCAACAGACCGTCAGCCTGTCTATACTGTGGGACGAGTTCGCTGGCGCTCTTGCTCTCGGCGATATTGAAAGAGCGAGGGGGTTGACCACCTATCCAGATATTCTGTGTCCGACCAACTGGTACTGCTACCAATTCACGGAGAATCAAGTACTCTATTGTGAGCGGGACGTTGCCAAGGTCTTGGCTGCATCAAAGGCGAACTACAGAAGAACGCTGGCAGCAAATCTTGGCAACGGAAACGCTGCAGAAGCCAAAAGCAGGATTGTGTTCAACGGGGGCTACGCTGTCGTGGAAGCTGGTCGCATCAAGTATATTAAAATTTTATGACTATCTATCCATAAGGGCGGAAAAGGTACCAGGTACCTTAAATTACCTGGGGTATTATGATGACTAACCATGTTGGGCGTGAGGTAAGGCACATGTTGGGTGGAATTCTCTCCGGCTTCGGAAAACGGCGCCGTCGCGTGACGGTTGTGCTCTATGTGGCTCTCCTGGCGCCTTCGGTGCGGTGCAACTCGCTGTCTTTGCAGAACTTTCGGAAGGATCCGGACCTTGCCTTGGGGATGCAATACGATCCGGAACTTGCAAAAGATATGGACGCGGCGGACCGCACGAAGGCGGAACGGCATTATCTGGAGTACTTGTCGCGGGAGTCCGAGCCGTTTCAGCGTGCACGGGTTTACGCTCGTCTGGGCGCAGCGTATATGACCGACACCTATAAGGGTGAGCCGCGCGATTATGAGAAAGGGTGTTACTATTTTCGCAAAGTCTTGGAAGAGGAGCCCTCGCGTATAGACTGGCCGACGCTTCGCGCCCGCACGATGTTGGCGCCGCACAGTGGTACTCGGCAGGAAGTAGTTAAGGCGCGGATGGACTGCTATGCACTCGTGTTGTCTCTTGACCGCGACCGCCTGCAGGAGCGATGGCTGCCGTTGACGCCCGAGAACACCCGCCCGACCGAGGGGCAATTGGAGAAGATCACCAACACGTTGGGCAGTCTGGAGGAATCCACGGCGATAAACCTCATAGCAACCGCAAGAAATCTGCCCGACCGGGCGCTCTGGCTCCAGGACATCGTCCGCCGCTTCCCCGGCACGAGCGCCGCCGCCCTTGCGCAAAAGGAAGCTGCAAAGCTGAACATAGTACTTCCGCCCCCGGCGCCTTCCACCCAGAGCCCGCGGCGTGCTCCCATCATCATCGCCGCCGCTGTCGATCCAAACACTGCAGTTTTGGGCCGCAACCCGTCCGCACCGATCCCTCGGTCGGACGCGGCTGAACTTGAGGCTGATGCCTCTGTTGCGCCCTTGCCGGACCCAAACCCACGGCTCGACGAACCGCCTGTTGCCGTGCAGCACTCCTTGCGTTGTTGGCTGGTTTGCTTTGCTGCGCTGGCCCTCGTGTCGATACTGGCGGTCGCACTCGTCGCCCGCCGCAACAAATGAAGGGGGCAGACGTCGGATCGCTCTGTAATGCTCGTAGAGGCATGTGATGGATGTACAATGCGGAGAAGAGGCGAGTGTTAAGTACGCGGCGGGGTACGTTGCGGCGGCGGGGGCGTATTTGGCGTTGCTCCTTGTGCCTGGGGCGTTGTGGCCGGGATACTATGTGGTGTGCGGGAATGACCGGCACTGACCGTATTGACCTTATTGACGGATTGGACGAGATGGACGGGACGCACGGGGTTGCGCGGGGGTTGAGATTGCTTCGCTTCGCTCGCAATGACATTGTTGCGCGTGGTTGGCGCGGAGTGAGAAGGCTCGGATCGGGGGGGTGCGATGCAACCCGCCGCACTTCCGTGCGGGGGCTAAACCACGGC
>Ga0334883_1001152_pt1 | contig 41254 bp, 40 predicted proteins | sample GraSluR1_MG_6_FD_207230 | JGI IMG/M metagenome (GOLD analysis project Ga0334883, IMG submission 207230) | Sludge microbial communities from methane-producing bioreactor in Wageningen University, Netherlands - Granular Sludge_09_05-R1 | ecosystem: Engineered > Bioreactor > Anaerobic >...
ACCCCTTTAAGGGGTAGAAGAGAACAGCCGCGGTTGGCAGATCTCAAACAACGCCTTAAGGCGTGGCTAGTAGGAGCCCCTTATAGGGGCTGTTTAAAACCACCGGTTTTACCGGTGGATAATTATTCTTAATTGGTACATGGACTGGGGGGTATATGAGTACAAGTTTTTTGCGGATGGAAAGCATATGCAAGAACTTTGGTGGGGTGAAAGCATTACAGAATGTTGATTTTGAAGTACATGCAGGAGAGATCCACTGCTTGGCAGGAGAGAATGGGTGCGGAAAATCAACGCTGATCAAAATCATCTCAGGAGCTCACCAGGCTTCCAGCGGTTCCATTTTCATTGAGGGGGAAGAAGAGAGAAGACTCACCCCCATTGGATCGATCAAGAAGGGTATCCAAGTCATCTACCAGGATTTTGCCATTTTTCCCAATCTCTCGGTTGCTGAGAACATCGCCATGAACTCCGCCCTTATGCAGGGAAAAAAGCGGATGGATTGGAAAGCAGCCCGGGCCATGGCCTTGGAGGCAATGGCAAAAATCGGGGCGCATATGGATCCCGACATGCTGGTTGAGCGGCTCTCCGTCTCCAATCGACAGATGGTCGCCATCTGTAGGGCTATTCTCAACGACGCCAAATTGCTGATCCTAGACGAGCCCACCACAGCTTTGACCAGCTATGAGGTCTCGATGCTGTATGAGATTCTCAGAAACCTTAAGGCCAAGGGAATGGCCATTGTGATCGTGAATCACAAACTTGAGGAAATTTATGAAATCGCCGATAGGTTGACGATTCTCCGAAACGGTGAAAATGTAGCTACCGGCCCTCTTGGCGAGTTCTCCCGCTCCCGTTTCATTCATTGCATGACAGGACGTGAAATCATTGATTCGCTGTATGAACCCGAGATTTCTGCTGAACCGATACTTGAGGTACAGGCACTGGGCCGTGAAGGCTCTTTCTCCGATGTATCATTCACCCTGAACAAAGGGGATGTCCTTGGTATTACCGGGCTGCTGGGATCTGGACGGGGAGAGATCGGGGATGCCTTGTTCGGCATCTATCCGGCTGACACGGGTACCATCGCCTTGCATGGCAAACCCATCACCATCAAATCGATCAAGGATGCCACCAGGCATCATATCGGGTATGTACCGGAGGACCGCCTGACCCAAGGGCTCTTCCTTACCCGTTCCATCATGGACAACACCGTGGCTGCCTCCATTGAGAAATATTTCGTCAAGGGGCGCTTGGATGAGGAGAAGATGGATGCCGTCACCTGGGAGTGGATCAAACGCATCGGCTGTGTTGCTTCCGATTCCAAGGCTCCGATCAGGACCTTGTCAGGTGGCAATGCCCAGAAGATGGTCATTGCGAAATGGATGAACATCAACCCATCGGTGTTGATTCTCAATGGTCCTACCGTAGGGGTGGATATCGGGTCCAAGTTTGACATCCACACAATACTCCATGAGTTTGCCAAGGCTGGGGTGGGTGTCATCATCATCAGCGATGATCTGAGTGAGCTCTACTACAATTGCAATAAGCTCTTGGTGATGGAGGGAGGCAGATCTTCCGGCCTGATGGATACAAAGACCCTGACTGAGGAAGGTTTGGCAAGCCTTCTTCATGGAAATGCGTTGGAGAAGTAGGATGAGAACACAAATTACCAAATCATTGACAACCAATGAGGCAATCGTCGTCTATACCATTGTAGCACTCTCTTTGGCCATTGGGTTCATCAATCCGGCTTTCAGGGAGTTTTCAACCGCCATCACCCTTTCACGGGCTATGCTGGTCACCCTAATTTTCGCCGTCTTGGAAATGATGGTCATCGTATCTGGGGGTATTGATGTCTCGTTTCCAGCAATTGCTTGTTTCTCTTCCTATGCTACTTTACGTCTTATTCTTGCCTTTGATATTGATAGCGTGTTTTTCTTCTATGCCGTAGCAGGTGTGATGGGAATAGCATTTGGCTTGGTGAATGCATTCCTGATTGCCAAGATGGAGTTGCCCGCCCTGATTGCAACCCTTGGGGTGAGCAGTGTGGCAAACGGTGCCACCCTGGCATTCCTGGGAACCAAGGAGTATTCCAATATTCCTGAAGGCATTGACCAGCTGAGCAAGACCTTCCTCTTCTCCTACACCAACAGCAACGGCATCACCTTCCAGATGACCTCCCTGATTCTCATTCCTCTGGTCCTGTTGATTCTTGCGTATGTTGTTTTGCGGCATACCATGCTTGGACGAGGCATCTATGCCATTGGTGGTGACCGGTTTGCAGCGCGTATCGCCGGGTTCAACGTAACCAGGATCCAATACATCATCTACATGACTGCAGGGTTTCTGGCGGCAGTCGGCGGGGTGACCTACACCATCTTGATGCGCCAAGGCAGCCCCCAAAACCTCATGGGTTCAGAGATGATGGTCATCGCAGCGGTGGTTGTCGGAGGGACAAGGATAACCGGAGGGCACGGCACCGTGTTCGGGACCTTATCCGGAGTCTTGCTCATTGCAATTGTCCAAAACAACCTCATCATGGTGGGTGTTCCCACTCACTTCCAGTCCTTCGTGGTCGGCCTGATCATCGTACTAGGGACAGGGATCACCTCCATTCGCGCCAAACGCGTGGCAAACAGTTCGAAAGTGTAAGGGGAGCAAGCATGAAACGACTACAGATACATACACTTACCAAAGATCAGAAGAACAACATCATCCTGGTGATGCTGGTTCTGTTGATCTTCCTCTTGATGACCATTCTTTCTCCCCGGGCATTTCTCAGGCCTGCAAACCTGAAAGGCATGGCTGTACAGTTTCCCGAGTTCGGCATCCTCTCCTTCGGGATGATGATCGCCATGATCAGCGGAGGAATAGATCTCTCATTGGTCGGCATCGCCAACCTTTCCAGCATTGTGGCTGCTGTCGTGATGCTGCAGATGGGCGATTCGGTCTTTTCCATCGTGCTTGGCATTCTTGCAGCACTGTTGATCGGAGCCTTATGTGGAGTCTTCAACGGTTTTCTCATCGGCTATCTGAAAATTCCTGCCATGTTGGTTACCCTCTGCGGCCTGCAGCTCTACTCCGGATTGGGCTTGGCCATCACCAAAGGGCCGGCGCTCACCGGTTTGCCCGAGGCGTATGGAGAGATAGCGAATGGAAGTCTTATCGGGGAAATTCCCAATACGGTGCTGATTTTCCTTGTTGTTGCCGTCGCCGTAGCCTATCTGATGCGCTCGACCATCTATGGCAGCCATGTCTCTTTCATGGGGACGAATGAGGTTGCCTCCAAGTATTCGGGCATCAACAACCTGAAGGTGACCATGTACACCTATATCGTAAGTGGCTTGATGGGTTCGATCGGAGGCATTCTGATTTCCTCGCACTACAACTCGGCAAAGTCGGACTACGGCAAGTCCTATACCTTGCTCACCCTGCTGATCGTAGTGCTTGGCGGCACCGACCCCAGTGGAGGGAAGGGAAATGTCTTGGGAGTCTCGCTTGCCGTAATCGTCCTGCAGATGATTTCCAGTGCATTCAACATCCTTCGGGTCAATTCGTTTGTGAAGACCTTTGTCTGGGGTTTGATACTCATCGGCATCATGCTGATATCGCGGATCATCGATACAAGAGAGAAACAAGAGAGGAGAACACAATGAGAGAGATACCGGTACAACCCTTGCAATGGGAAAGCTTTCACCAGTATGGGGAATTTTCTGATGTACTGCATCCTGCTGGGTATAGTCTGGGTGATTTCCATCATGATCGGGTGCTCTTCCCGGTTTCAGAGGGGAGAATGGTAGGCTTCAGTTCCTTGGTCTGCACCAAGCGCAAGGAGAATGTCATTGACAGTGCAGAGTGCCACAGCACTGCAGCTGAGTTCATCCTGCCCCTCGATGGAGATGTGATTGTGCATGTTGCTCCTCCTTCCCAGGTCCCGGTACCTGAGTTGACCGAGGCCTTCCTGGTACCGAAAGGGACCATGGTGATGTTGCGCATCGGTGTCTGGCATCTGGCTCCATTTGCCGTAAAGGAAGGGGATACCCATGTGTTGATCGGCTTGCCGGAACGGATTTACAAAACAGATTGCATGGTCGTTGCCTATGCAGAAGACCAAAAAATGAAGGTGAACTACACGGAGGACGCAAAAAGATGAAGAAGATACTCAACAAGCCCGAGAATTATGTGAACGAGATGCTGGAAGGTCTCTATATCGCCCATCCAGACCTCATTACCTATACCAACAATGACGTACGCTGCCTGGTTACCGCCAACAAGAAAGAGGGAAAGGTAGGCATTGCAACCGGGGGTGGCTCAGGCCATCTGCCGCTTTTCCTCGGCTATGTAGGCAAGGGGATGCTGGATGGATGCAGCGTTGGGGACGTGTTTCAGTCACCCAGTGCCGAGCAGATGCATGCCGTGACCAAATACATCGATTCGGGCGCCGGGGTGTTGTACATCTACGGCAACTACAACGGTGATATCTTCAACTTTGACATGGCTGCCGAAATGGCGGACTTTGAGGATGGAATCAGGGTTGAGAGTGTGGTCGGTGCTGACGATGTTGCCTCTGCCGGCCCTACTGATCTGGGACAGAAAAGTACCCGTAGGGGAGTGGCCGGCATTGTGTTCGTTTACAAGTGTGCAGGCGCTGCCGCCGATGCAATGCTCTCCCTTGATGAGGTGAAGCGTGTTGCCGAGAAGGCTGCTCATAATGTTCGTACCATGGGTGTTGCTCTTACTCCGTGCATCGTTCCCCGGGTAGGAAAGCCCGGTTTCAGCCTTGGTGAGGATGAGATGGAGATTGGTATGGGCATTCATGGCGAGACTGGCATCCGCAGGGGCAAGCTGGAAAGTGCAGACCAGATTACCGTTGAAATGCTGGATCAGATCGTCTCTGACCTGCCCTTCACCACAGGTGATGAGGTAGCCGTTCTGGTAAACGGCTTGGGAGCAACTCCGGTTGATGAACAATACATCGTGGTACGAAAAATCAACGAGCAACTGGGGAAGCTGGGCATTTCAGTTCATCGCTTCTATGTCGGGGAGTATGCCACCAGCTTGGAGATGGCAGGCCTTTCCATCTCCGTGATGAAGCTGGATGCAGAGCTGAAAACCTATCTTGATGCCCCTGCCCAGACCCCGTTCTTTGTCCAGCTGTAGGAGGTGAGCGATGATTGTTCAGGATTTTCTTGCGTCTGCTTCGGCTCTCATGACGGAGAACAGGGATCGGCTCATCGACATGGATAGTGTGGTGGGCGATGGCGATCTCGGACTCACCATGTCCGATGGGTTCAAAGCAGCCTATGAAAGCATCAAGGAGAGCGATGAACAGGATGTGGGAAAACTATTCTACACTGCAGGCAAGGCGATGTCCGTTGCTGTTCCCTCCACCATGGGAACGCTCATGGCCAGTGGGTTGATGCAGGTGGGCAAGACCTTCAAGGGCAGAACCGAAGTGCAAACGACTGAGTATGCCGCCCTTTTCCAGGCATACTTCGATGGTGTCAGTGCTCGGGGAAAGGCGAAAGTCGGAGAAAAGACGTTTCTTGACGGACTGTTTCCTGCCATCAGCGCGATGCAAGAGGCAATAGAGGCAGGAATGTCCGCTGCTCAGGTTGCCCAAGCAGCATCTGATGCTGCCCAGAAAGGGTTTGAAGCTACTCAGGGCATGATAGCTGTCCATGGTCGGGCAGCTACACGAGGGGAGGCCTCCAGGCAATTGCTCGATCCCGGAGCGGCGGTAGCTGCTCTCTTGATGAAAGCATTCGCCCAGAGTGTCTCATAATCGGAGAAAAAGGGAGAGAACACATGGTTTCGAGTTTTGAGTACAACATTTCCACCAAGGTGGTATTTGGCAAGGATACGGAAAAACAGACAGGCAGTCTGGTGAAGGCGTTTGGTGGGACGAAAGTCCTGGTTCACTATGGATCGGCCAGTGCCAAAAAGACGGGCTTGCTCGACAGGGTTTTGGCCAGTTTGGATGAGCTGGCAATTCCTTATGTCTTGCTTGGGGGGGTACTTCCCAATCCCCGCCTTTCGAAGGTGTATGAGGGAATCGAACTGTGCAAGAAAGAGAAGGTGGACTTCCTGCTTGCTGTTGGAGGTGGGTCGGTTATCGACTCGGCCAAGGCCATCGGCTATGGCCTCTATCATGAGGGGGATGTCTGGGACTTCTACATCAAGAAGCGGGAAATCCGGGGATGCTACCCGGTGGCAGCGGTATTGACCCTCTCTGCAGCCGGCAGTGAGATGAGCGACAGCTCGGTCATCACCAATGAGGAAGGATGGCTCAAGCGCGATGCCGTTTCCGACTCAAGCCGCTGTAAGTTCTCCATTCTCAATCCTGAATTGACGTATACGCTCCCTGAGTATCAGACCATGTGTGGTGCCGTGGATATCATGATGCACACCATGGAACGGTATTTCACTGCCGGCGATCACATGGCTCTTACCGATGAACTGGCGGAGGGAGTACTTCGCACCGTGCATCAGTCGGCGTACCGACTCAAAGAGAATGCACTGGACTACGATGCCCGGGCGAATGTAATGTGGGCGAGCAGTCTTTCACACAACAGCCTGACCGGAATGGGCAATGAGAGTGGTGGTGACTGGGCCCCTCATATGATTGAGCATGAGATTGGGGGTATGTTTGACGTAGCCCATGGTGCAGGCTTGGCAGCTGTTTGGGAGGCGTGGGCACAGTATGTCTACAAGACTGATCCCGCTCGGTTTGCCCGGTTCGGCAACAAGGTATTTGGTCTTCCTTTGACCGATGATGCAGAGATGGATGCCTTGGCGGCCATTGCGGCGATGGTGAACTTCTTTGTGGATGTCAGGATGCCGAAGAACCTGAGGGAGCTGGGGATCAATCCCACCAAGGAAGAGATGGCCAAGATGGCGAGACAGGCCACCAACCATGACACAAAGACTATCGGCAGTTTCCAGAAACTGGGCCAAGAGGATATTGTCAGGATCCTTGAATTCGCAAATCGTTGATTCGAATCGCACATAGTTCGGAGCATTCCCAAGAAGGGAATGCTCCGGCATTGTTTTCCGCTTATCCCTTTTCAAGGCCCCTCTTATCCCGTATACTTGGCTTGGCCCTTGTGCCAAAACCTTATGAGAGAGAGGCTTTTCATGCCACAGGAAGAAGAGAAGAAACCTGCAGTGCAGGATCCACAGATACAGGAAAAATTGCTCAAGACCCGTTCGATTCTCCTTTCGGGAGAGATCAACAAGGAGAGCGCAGAAGCTGTCATCAAGCAGCTGCTCGTTCTGGAAGGGGAGAGCAATGAGCCGATCAAGATTTTCATCAACAGCCCCGGCGGAGATGTCGATGCAGGCTATGCCATCTTCGACATGGCCCGGTTTGTGAGCGCTCCGGTCACCATGATCGGCATGGGCCTTGTTGCCAGTGCCGCAGCTTTGGTATTGCTCGCTGTTCCCCGTGAGAGAAGGGTAGCCCTTCCCAATTCCACCTACCTGATCCACCAGCCGATGAGCGGGATGCGAGGAGTCGCCACCGATATCGAGATTCATGCTCAGCACTTGGAAAAACTCAGACTCAAGCTTGATGCCCTTATTGCCGCGGAAACCGGCAAGAGTGTCGAAGATGTCCGCATCGATACGGAGCGTGACCATTGGCTCTCCAGCGATGAGGCACTTGCCTATGGTCTGGTAAGCAGGATCGTTTCACAGAGGAGTGAACTGTAGCGCGCCATGCCCAAGACAAAATACCTCAGTGAGGCAGAAAAGAAGCTTGGCCGGAAACACATGTACCGCCAAGAGTTGTACAACGGGGTGGCATACAGCCTCCTCGGTGATACCCTTGTCTACCTGATGGCCATTTCCTTCGGGGCTGGGAATATTGCCTTGGGATACATCTCTTCGGCAAGTTACATTGCCGGTATCGTGCTTCCCTTTGTCCCCCAGATGTTCCAAGGGCGAAACCACATAAAGGTGCAGTCCTTGGTCTGGGTGCTCAGGGGTATGGTTTGTCTCCTCTATCTTGGGCTCTTTTTCATCTCAGGCGATTTTGCTGTGCTTTTGCTCTTGTTCGTTTATACACTCTTCAATATTTTCCGAATGATCGGCATTGCCCTCAATGACTCGACGCTGAAGAATATCAGTAGCGTCTCCAACCGGGGCAAGGTGGTGGCAAACGTAAATGCCGCTTACCAGAGCTCCTCGATTGTTGTTCGTGTCCTTACCGCCCTGTTTTTGGGTATCCAACGGTTCAGCGGACTTGTTGGCCTGGTTGCCCTGCAGATGGTAGGCGTAGTGGTCAACTTGATGGCAAGCAGGGAGATGTCCCTCATTCCCAGTCGAAGCACTATTGTCTACAAAAAGGGGAGAACAGTCATGGTCCTGCTCAAGGAAGCCATGGGTTCGGTAACCTTCCGCCGTCGCCTGATTCTCCGCTGGCTCAGTACCGCCGTAGCGGTCATCTTTGGTCTCACCACCCCGTTCTTGCGAATTGAGCTAGGGCTCTCCAACTCAGTGGTAGTCCTCTATTCGGTGACCCTCGGAGTCTCGGTCATGGCTGCCAGCTATGTGAGCAAGCAGTTCTCAGACCGTCTTGGTTCGAGGCCACTGGTCTTTTTCTCCACACTCTTCTCCCTTTTCTTCTTCATGGCTTGGGTCTTGGTGACCAAATCGGTATCTCCTGTTTGGTTCTTCATCCTCGGCTTTTTCACCAACTTCTTTGTCGCCCTTATCAGCCTTCTGACCTACCGTCTGATTGCCCAAGTAATGCCCGATGAAGAGACTGTTGCATTCAATTCTATGGTGAATTTCGTCATCGCCATCGTTGCCTTTGGTGTTGGTATTCTCAGCGGTTTCCTGGCTGACAAGTCTGACATCGCTCGCTCACTCTTTACCTTGGATGGGAACGCCGCCGGAAATGGGTATACCCTGGTGTTCCTCTTTGCCATCGTCCTTACTTCCATCGAGACACTGGTAGCCTCGCGGCTGCAGGAGCTGGGGGCTTACTCCAGCCAAGCGGCAGCGCAGGTCATCTTTTCGATGCACGGCCTTCGTGCCGTTTCCATGATTGAGAAGCTGGAGCGTACCAAAGATCCGGCTAAGCGTCGCTTTCTCATGCTCAGCTTGGGGGAAAACCTGAACAACCTTGCCACCAGTGAGCTTCGCTCCATCCTGGCAAGTCCGTTTTCCCCAGATAAGCTTGAGGCGGTTCGCGCCCTTGCCGACCGTCCCCGAAAGTCGCTGCTAGACGATCTGATCAAGGTTGCACGTGATGATGACTCCTATGTACAGCTTGATGCAATCGCCGCTTTGGGCTCGTACCGCAAGGATGAGAAAGCCAAGGATGCCCTGGTCAACCTCATGTTGCATGGGCGTTGGTCATCCGTGCGGTCGATGGCGAGCAAGTCGCTGGCACGCATCACCGAGAGCACCGAATACCTGAACCTGGTCAATGAGCTCAGCCACTCTGCAAAACATATAGATGAAGTCATCGACTATCTCATTGCCAAACGGTTCATGGATAAGAGTGGTTCCTTCTACCAAGAGTTCCTCATCTCCATCGAGCAGGGTCGCAGTGCAACCTTCCGCCAGACACGCTATGCGGTGATCGCATCATTTCTGAAGTTTGGTTCTCCCCGTCTTGCGCTGTTGTATGAGCATATGAACATGGGAGTTCCCAAGGATTACTTCTCACCCTTCCTTACCGAGGCAAGGGATCTCACGCATATTGACCTGCACTACGATGAGGTGCTTCGTCTCTTCAACGAGCATCGCTGGGAGGAGTTGAGAGCCTTCTGTATGGACATCCTTACCAGCAGCGACGTCTCTTTCGACCCCTGCTTCGAGAATTTGAAGCTTGGTCTGTTGCGAGCCCAGAAGATGGACATCGAGCAGTTCGATATCCAGGACATGCTGGCCATGCTCTATTTCAGCTATTCGCTGGGCAAGAACTCCAAGAGCTGAAGCAATGCGCAGATTGACTCCTCTTATGAGGTATGGTATGTCTAGTGCTTCTATGTATATTGTTGCTTTGCAGTTGCAGCTGTGACCTTCCTCAGGACTCAGCTCATTTTCGTGTGCTCTCTTACAACGTCCAGAACCTCTTTGACACCTACCTTGATGGTACAGAATATGCTGAGTACCAAGACAGCAAGGCCTGGTCCCAGAGCAGCTATCGCATGCGTCTGAAGACCCTTTCGCAGGTGGTCCTCCATCCCAGACTGAACCTACCTGATGTCCTTGTGCTTCAGGAGGTGGAGAACCAGCAGGTGGTGGAAGATCTTTTGCAGTATCATCTGGGTCGGCACGGATACAGCTGGTTTGCCAGCGCAAAAGCTGAAGGGGATGCCATCTCGGTGGCAATCATCAGTCGTCACCCCATCAAGGACGCCAAGGTGCATACCGGCGAGAAGGGGACGCGTCCCGTCCTTGAGGCTACTGTGGAGACAATTCGTGATGACGTGGTGCTCTTTGCCCTGCATGCCAAGAGCCAGATAGGGGAGTTTGCACAGACTGAGGCGCTTCGCCTTGAACTGGCGAAGACCATCACTGCCTCGGTACGGCAGCGGGAGGGCAGCCTCATGCTCTTGTGCGGTGATTTCAACAGCAATCCGTCTGCCGTCTGGGAGCATGGGGATGTACAAACAGCACTTGTGGACATGAATCATCCGAAAGCGATGCGCTATCTGCATGAAGGTTCGATTGTCCTGACCGGGAAGAGCGAGGAAGTAGGCCCCCTGATTTGGTATTCGCCCTATCTGGACCAAGGGCTCGACCTTGAAACCAAAGGCAGTTGCAACTGGGATGGAAGCTGGCACAAGTATGACCAGATCCTGGGAAACGGGCATCTCTTTGACCGAAGGGGCTGGGAGTTCTCCTCGTTTGCCGTTTGCGATCTTCCGCTCTGTTTGGAGGTGAACGGAAGACCGAAGGCGTGGAACCTGCAGACCCTGAATGGGGTCAGCGACCATCTTCCGGTACTGCTGACCCTATCAGGACCTTGATCAGGGGTTCTTGGGGAATTTGAGCTCGTAGAAAATCTGCTCCAACTCCAAGGCGATGTTGATGTTGTGTACCACCGGCATGCGGCCGTCTTCCTGCAACTGCGGCTTGAGCGTGATCGGGCTGAAATTCAGGATGCCCATGACACCGGCCTTCAGCAGCCGGTCGTAGCTGTCCGAAGCTGCCTGCTCAGGTACTGTGATGATGGCTGCCGTCACCTCAAGGGCTTCTACCACCTCATCGATTCTGCTGATCGGATAGATCGGCACCGGATGTGATGCATCGCTGTATACCAGTGGATCGCTGTCAAACCCTGCTACGATGCGAATGCCATCCGGCTCGAAGCCGTTGTAGTGCATCAGAGCCTTTCCGATGCGTCCGCACCCGATGATGATGCAGTTCTGGCTGTCTCCCTTGCCTAGGATTTCCCCAAGGGAGGTCAAGAGGTCATGAATCTCATAACCGCCCCGTTTTTGGCCATGGATGCCAAGTTGGGAGAAATCTTTGCGGACAATTGCTGCTGAAACGCCAGCTGCATCGGCTAGGTTGTGTGCGAACACTTTCTCAAGTCCAATAGTCTTGAGCCTATTAAGGGAGCGGAAGTATCTGGTGATTCGTATCAGTTGGTCATTGTTCATGTAGGTTTCTCCTATTAATGTGAATGATTGTACATTAAGTATGAAATTAGGTCAATATATTGTGATTAAAATGGGAGTCTCGACACAAAGACCCCGTTTTATAGTAAATTTGATATGTACAAAACCTTTGGAAAAGTGCTAGGATACTCGCAACGTTTATTTGGGTACTGGAGGTTACATGTCGGACATTAACGAATTCACGTTCTCACCCCAGCTGGTTGCATTCATCAAGGAATGGAAAACCAAGCCGGGAAATCTCATCATGGTGCTCCATAGGGTACAGCAAGAGCAGGGCTACATCTCCCGCGAGGCAGCGGATCAGGTGGCACAATTGCTCGACGTTCCTTTGGCCACCATCTGGGGTGTCGTCTCATTCTACCACTTCTTCAAATTGACCAAGCCGGGCGAGCACAACATCCAGGTTTGCATGGGCACAGCTTGTTATCTCAAGGGTGGCCAGGCGATCATCGACGAGTTGGACAAGCAACTGCATTTGCCGGTAGGAGCGGTTACCGAGGACGGTATCTTCTCCCTTGAGGCTGTGCGGTGTGTCGGTTGCTGCGGGCTTGCCCCGGTAATGACCGTCGGTGGAGAGGTTTTCGGCAAGGTCACCAAGGACCAGGTTGCCGGAATCATCGCGAAGTTCAGATAAGAGAGGGCTCCTCTCAATGCATATCTGCATCGACGACTACCTGTTGGACATCGTACAGAACTCCTTTGAGGCTGCAAGCACACGTGTGGAGCTGGTTCTGGACGAAACCGAAAGCAAGCTGAAGTGCTTGATACGGGACAACGGGAAGGGGATGGATGCAGGGGTCCAGAAAAGGGTGCTCGATCCGTTCTACTCGGATGGGGTCAAGCACACAAAACGTAAGGTAGGATTGGGGTTGCCCTTCCTCAGCCAAGCTTGTGAGGCTTGCCAGGGGACCTTCGCTCTCCATTCCGAAGTCGGGGTTGGAACCACCGTGGAGTTTAGCTTCAATCTGGGCCACCTCGATGCTCCCCCGATGGGAAACCTGGTTTCGACCTTTGTCGCACTGCTCAGCCACCCGCTGGCCAAAGAGCTGGTGATCAGGCGGACAGTGAGTACCAGGAAAGGCACCAGTACCTACACGCTCTCCAAAGAGGAGCTTGAGGAGGTCTTGGGAAGCTTATCCACCAGTGGGGTACTGAACCTGCTGAGGGAGTACATACACTCCCAGGAGGAAGAGGTGATGACCTACCACGTTGAACCGAAGATGCAGAGTGAGACTCGCAGAACACAACAGGAGATGTGAACATGGCTAAAATGACACTTGAGGAGCTGAGAAAGCTCCGGGACCAGAAGCAGGGCGAAATGCAGAAGCGCGACATCGAAGGCAAGGACAGCCGCATTGTGATCGGCATGGGAACCTGCGGTATCGCCGCCGGTGCAAAGCCGGTGCTTGACGCCTTTCTTGCTGCTCTGGAAGAGAAGCATATCGACAACGTCTCGGTCACCCAGACCGGATGCATGGGCCTGTGCTATGTCGAGCCGACCATCGAGGTGATCGTTCCCGGCATGCCCGACGTAATTTATGGAAAAGTGGATGCTGCAACCGCTCGCAAGATTGTGGAACAGCACATCATTGGCAAGCAGTTGGTGACCGACCACATGTTCGATCGCCCGGCAGCTGACATCATCAAGAAGGACGGGGGTAAATAATGGCATTCAGAAACTACATCTTGGTCTGTGGAGGAACGGCATGTGAGTCCAGCCGCGCAGACCAGATTTACCAGAACCTGCTGGAGGAGTGCAAAGCACAGGGCGTTGCAGACGAAGTACAGGTCGTTAAGACCGGTTGTTTCGGCTTCTGTGAACAGGGCCCGATCGTCAAGATCCTTCCTGAAGACTCCTTCTATGTAAAAGTGAAGCCTGAGGATGCAAAAGAGCTCATCAGCGAGCATGTCATCAAGGGCCGCGAGGTTACCCGCCTGCTCTATGACAAGGAGTCGAGCCGCAAGCATGCCAAGGTTGAGGACATCAAGTTCTACCAGAAGCAGTTCCGCATCGTACTTCGCAACTGTGGATTCATCGATCCGGAGAATATTGACGAATACATTGCCCGTGAAGGGTATCAGGCGCTTGAGAAAGCCCTTTTCGAGATGACCAGTGAGGACATCATCGAGGAGCTGAAGACTGCCGGTCTTCGCGGTCGCGGTGGCGCAGGCTTCCCCACTTGGATGAAGTGGAACTTCTCCCGCCAGGTAGCGAACGACACCAAGTATGTTGTCTGTAACGCTGACGAAGGCGACCCGGGTGCATACATGGACCGCTCCACCCTTGAAGGGGATCCGCACTCGGTGCTTGAAGCGATGACCATCTGTGGCAAGACCATCGGTGCTCACCGTGGATTCATCTACATCAGAGCTGAGTATCCTCTGGCAATCCATCGCTTGGAAATTGCCATGAAGCAGGCTCGTGAGTATGGTCTTCTGGGTGAGAACATCCTCGGCAGCGGTTTTGATTTCGACATCGAGATCCGCCTTGGTGCAGGAGCCTTTGTCTGCGGTGAGGAAACTGCTCTCTTGCAGTCCATCGAAGGCAAGCGCGGCATGCCCCAGCCCCGTCCGCCGTTCCCAGCCGTCAAGGGCCTGTGGGGCAAGCCGACGGTCATCAACAACGTTGAGACCTGGGCAAACATCCCGGTGATCATCACCAAGGGTGGCAACTGGTTCAACAAGATCGGTACTTCCGACAGCAAGGGAACCAAGGTTTTTGCCCTCACCGGCAAGATCCGCAACTCCGGCTTGGTGGAGGTTCCGATGGGAACCACCTTGCGCGAAATCATCTATGATATCGGCGGTGGCATCGCTCATGACAAGAAGTTCAAGGCAGTGCAAACCGGTGGTCCCAGCGGTGGTGTCATCACTGATGAGAGCCTCGACACCCCCATCGATTTTGGTTCGTTGATCCGCATCGGTTCGATGATGGGCAGTGGCGGTATGATCGTCATGGACGAGGATGATTGTATTGTTGACGTGGCAAAGTTCTATCTGAACTTCTCCGTCGATGAAAGCTGCGGAAAATGTGCACCGTGCCGCATCGGTGGCCGGTCCTTGTGCAATATCCTGGAGAAAATCACTGTAGGAAACGGAACGCTCAAGGATCTGGATACCCTCGAGGCAATCGGTGAAGCTATGAAGAAGGGCAGCCTGTGTGCTCTGGGTCAGACTACTCCCAACCCGGTCCTCTCTTCGATCAAGCACTTCAAGGACGAGTACCTTGCACACATTGTGGACAAGAGCTGTCCCAGTGGTACCTGCAAGAAGTTGATCACCTACTCGATCAATGCCGAGAAGTGTATCGGTTGTACGGCATGTGCACGCAAGTGCCCGGTCGCTGCAATCTCTGGCGAACGGAAACAAGTTCACATCATAGACCAATCCATCTGCATCAAGTGCGGGGTCTGTATGGAAACGTGTAAGTTCGGCGCCGTCGAAATCCACTAGGATCAGGGAGAGGAGGAAACAATTGAATATCGTACATGTAAAGATAAACGGTATCCCCGTCGAAGTTGAAGAGGGGTCCAGTGTATTGAATGCGGCCAAGAAGGCCGGGGTCAGGATTCCGACCCTTTGCTATCACGACGACCTCAAGCCTTTCGGCTCCTGTGGTCTGTGTATCGTGAAGCAGGAAGGAAGTGCCAAGATCCTGCGTGCCTGTGCAGCCCCGGTGAATGAAGGCCTGAGCGTCATCACCAACGACAACGAACTCTATGAGGTCCGCAAGACCATTCTTGAGCTGATCCTTTCCACGCACCCCTCCAGCTGTCTCACTTGTATCCGCAATGGAGAGTGTGAGCTGCAGGACCTGGCCGCTGAGTTTGGCATCCGCGAACAGCCGTTCGAGGTGCGCATCAGCGATCGTGAGCGTGACGACAGCTCGGCATCCATCGTGCTCGATCCGGAGAAGTGCATCAAGTGCGGACGCTGTGTACAGGTCTGTCAGGACCTGCAGGGTGTCTTCGCCCTTGAGTTCATCGGTCGCGGTGATGATACAGTCATGGCCCCTGCTGCCATGCTCAAGCTTGAGGACAGCCCCTGTGTCCGCTGTGGTCAATGCGCAGCCCACTGCCCGGTTGGTGCCATCTACGAAAAGGATGAGATTTCGTCCTTCCGCCAGGCAGTAGCCGACCCGGAGAAGCAGGTTGTCGTACAAATCGCTCCCTCGATTCGCGTAGGACTTTCCGAATCTTTCGGTCTTCCTGCAGGAACGGTCACCACCAAGAAGATCTATACCGCTCTGCGCCGCCTTGGGGCAGTATCGGTGCATGACACCAACTTCGGTGCCGACCTCACCATCATGGAAGAGGGCAGTGAGCTGGTAGGAAGGCTGACCAAGGGTGGGGCACTCCCCCAGCTGACTTCCTGCTGTCCTGCTTGGATCGATTATGTGCAGAAGTACTACCCTGACTTGCTCGACCATGTCTCCAGCGCAAAGAGCCCGATGCAGATGGTTGGCGCCATCGAGAAGACTTTCTTCGCCAAGAAGATGGGCATCGATCCTGCAAAGCTCTATACGGTGGCAATCATGCCCTGTACGGCAAAGAAGTACGAAGCCTACCGTGATGAGACCATGCGCTCAAGTGGATTCCAGGACGTTGACCTGGTGCTCACCACCCGTGAGTTTGCCCGCCTGATCAAGAGTTCGGGGATTGATTTCCTCCATCTTGAAGAGGAAGAGGCTGACAGCCCGATCGGAGAGTACAGTGGTGCAGGTACCATTTTCGGAGCAACCGGTGGTGTCATGGAAGCCGCAGTGAGAACTGCCTACCATGTGGTTACCGGCAAGGAGATGGATCGCGTCGAGGTTGAGTCCGTTCGTGGTCTTGCAGAGATCAAGAAGGGCACTGTTGACTTTGACGGGACTCCCGTCCGTGTCGCTGTCGTCCATGGCCTGAGTCATGTTGATGAGCTTCTGGACGAAATCCGGGCAGCCAAGGCTGATGGAAAGCAGGCTCCGTACGAGTTCATCGAGGTCATGGCTTGCCGTGGTGGTTGTATCGCCGGTGGTGGTCAGCCCTATGGTGCCAACGACATCCTGCGCGAAGAGAGATCTGCCGGCCTCTATGCCGACGACAAGAACAGTGCTGTGCGGTGTTCACACCACAACACCTCGATCACGAAGCTCTATGAGGAATTCCTCGACAAGCCGATGAGCGAGACTGCACATCACCTATTGCACACCACCTATCAGGAACTTCCTGTTTACAAGGCCTGATAGTTGGCCAGTATCCAATTTGCCCGGCCCCCGACAGGCCGGGCATTATCTTTTTTCAGGCCCTCTACACGAAGAGACCCGGGTTGCCCCGGGCCTCTTCGTGTAAGACTTGGTGATCAGGGAAGCTTGCACAGCAGCAAGGAACCCTTGTTCTCGGACAGGACGATCAGATGGTCGTTCTTTGGCGATACAGCCACTCGCTTGGGCATTGCATCCCCAAGCGATGTGGTTTCCAGATAACCCAGTTCTCCCGTTGAGGTGGAGATGGCGAAGGTGAGGAGGTTCTTGCTCCCAGACGCTGCTACATACAACAGATTCCCCAACGAGTTGACGGCAAGACTTTGGACGGATTTCATCGGTCCGATGCCGTTCAGGTCGTCGGTATAGACTTCGCACTGTGTCCAGGTGGTTCCGGTCCAGGAGAATCTTCCCAAATCATTGTCTGTGGCATAGGCGAGGTTGTCACCGTTCACAAAGCACAAAGCCTTTGCATTGTTCAAGTAGAGCTCTCCGCTTGCTGTGGCAAAGTCTTGGTCGTTGGAGAACAGTACACCGTTGGTGTTCTTCCTGAAGAGCTTGATCAGGCCGGTTGATGACTCAGAGAGCGCAGCATTCTTTCCATCAGCAGAAATCGCAAGCCCATCGAAGACCTCATAGTTCTTGTACCATTTGACATAGTGGTTGGTGTCGACCTCTGCTTGGCTGTTTGCATAGAAGTAAGACTCCACAAGTCGTGGTGCATCGGTGATGAGTGAATAGAGGATGCCGCTCTGACGATCCAAGGCAGAGGCCGTGATGGAGGAGAAGGTCTCCTTGGTCCCATCGGTTTTGGTGAAGTAGGCGTTGCTTCGGTCGACTAGCTTGGTGAGTGTTCCGATTCCTATTTCATACTGGTATAGGCTCAGTCCTGGCCGACTTGAATCGGCTATCGCAACACGGTAGGTGGTGTTGTCCACAAAGAGATCGGTCACACCTGCAGCATTGAACCCATCGAGGGCGGTATAGGTGTGGACGACTTCCAAGGTATCACGGACAATTCTGCAAACCTGGATGGTCTGGTGTTGATTGCTGGCCAGCAAGATCTTTCCATCGGGCAGGAAGGCGGCGCGCGCATCCATGCCGACATGCAGTCCATCGATAGTGTCCGCTATCTCACCGACAGGGATTGGCACTCCGGCCGTTCCGCTGACAGAGGCTGTGAAAGAAATGCTGGCCGACCCGGAACTAGCCAGGAGGGCTCCTTGTGCAATGACATCCAGGCGATGGCTTCCGCTGGAGGGAGTGAATGTGCACGTGGGAGCACTGCTGATCTGCTGGCCGTCAAGATACCAGGTAACATCAAGTGTCCCGCTGTCACGTTCGTTGAGGGCAACCAGTTCTGCAGTTGCAGGGATGAGTGCGCTCATCGAAGCTGAGATGCCTGCAATAGTGCACTGTACCGGAACTCCCAACTTGTTGATCAAAGTCAGGGAGGTGGGGACATCGGCATACTTGTCCAAAGAGAGCGTTATCGACCCCTCTGTGGTACGGTTGCCCACCACTCTGATGACTTCAACACAGCCTGCTACTGCAATCGAGCCGCTGTAGAGCTTAGCCTGCAGCAGATAGGAGCCTGCATCGTAGGAACCGGTATAGGTCACCGACCCCTGGGCCAGGTTGTTGATGGTCGGAACGATGGCCTTCTTTGCTCCAGCTGCATCGGTGAGCCACAGCTCAAGGCTTGGGTTTGCAATCTTTGTTGCATCCCAGTCGAGCCGTACCGTCATGGTTCCCTTGCCCGAGAGCGAGTCCAACTCAATGATGGCAGCAGTCGGTTCCTTGGTGAGGGTTACTTCGACCTGTCCATCCACCAGATCCACCCCGTGGGTATTCTGTCCCACGGCGCGAATCGTCCATGCGCCGATCAGCAGTCCTTCCACCTCAACAGAGGGGGTGTTGGACATGACGCTGAAGGTGGTCCCCTGGGGACCGGTTCCTTCCACCGTGTAGCGGGACACTTCCAGGGGAGTGTCTTGTGGTGACAGGATGCGGTCGAGCGACTGCCGACCCTCCATGCTCAGGCGCAAGGTTGAGCGGTTTGCGTTGCTCTCCTCCTTGCATCCCCCCAGCATGAGACTCATCATGCACAGGAGAAAGATCCAGAGCCAACGAGAACGTACATATGTCGTGTTCATTTTCGCCTCCACCGTGAAAGGGAAGGGGCATGAGAAATTGCTTCACCTCTTTCCTTTTTTTGCGGCAGTGGGTACATTCACCGTATGCAAGTACTGATCAAGCTCGTCCTGCTCGGACTCACTCTCGTGTTGGTGTTCATCAACCCTGCCTACATCGGGCGCGCAACCTACTATGCGCTCTTTCCGTTGCTCTTTGTGCTGGTTTGGGTCTTCTACAGCATCACCTACTATGTCAGTGAGAAGCAGGTGAAGCAGAATGGCAATGAGGTGTTTTCGTTCTCGCTATTCTGTGCAATGGTTCCCTCTTTTGGGGATGGGGACCTCATTCGGGGACGGCTTCTCTTTACCTCCACCGAACTCATCCTCTTTCAGCGCATGGCAAAAGGAAAGGGTCTGAAAAAGGCCTGGAGCGTGCCGATCAAGGATGTGAAAAAGTTTTCTTTGGGGAATGTACTCTCTGTTCGCAAAGGCATCACCTTTGAGACAGAGGGGGGCGATGTGCGGTTTGTGCTGCGCAATGCACCAAAGTACAAGGAAGCGATCACCAAGGCGTTGGGGTGGGATGTTGCACCCTCTGTTGGGGTGGGGGAAGAGGCTGCCGCCTCCCCCTCTTTCACTGAGCTCTAGAAGCTGTAGCTGAATCCGACGCGCATTGGCTCAAGGGCAAAACGCAGATCAGAATCCGTGATATTCCACAGCATCTCAAGCCCTGCCTGGTAGAAGAACCTGAATTGGTGCGTTATGGCATAGGATATGCCTGCGTTCAGTTTGGCACGCATGCCCCAGCCATTGTTGGCTCCGAGGAAGAACGATGGACCGAGTGAGATGGAGAGGGGGAAGGACAAGGCATCTTCCTTATTGATCGTCCACGTTCCGGTTGCCATCAAGCTGATTTGCTGATCTCCATCCACCTTCGCATACTCTGCCATGCCGCCGAAACTGAACATGCCATCCCCGTTTTTAAGCACTTCAAGCTGCACATCGAAGCCTCGCTCGGGGCCGGGCCACTGGAAATCGATGAATGAAACCGAGGCGCCCACTGTCCACGTAAGCGGGGTGGGGTCGAATTCGGTGCGACTGGTTGGAATGACCGGAGTTGCGGGAGCTTTGGGGGTAAGGATCATTTTCTCAGGTTCTGCTGGAACTTCCATCGGTACATCAGCTACTTCTGCAACCTCGATAATCGGTTCTTGCTCAAGGGTTGGCGCCGGCAGTACCTGATTCTGCTCAGGCTCAGCAGCAGGTATCTCGACAAAGGTGGGTGCAAACGGGATGGGGACTGCAGGGGTGCTTTGTGCGCGACGTGCGAAAAGTGGGGAGGTGATCAGGGTGCTCACCGGGGGAGGAAGTACCTGCTCAACAGGCTTTGGCTCCTCAAGTACCGGCTTTTCCCCGATGATCGGCTGCGGTGGCTGTGCTGGTGACTCTTGGACCGGTGAAGCCAAAGCCACCGGTGGTGCGGGCTCGATTGTGCTCTCAGGTTCTTGTGGCTTGGTTGTTTCTGTGATCGGTTGCTGGACCAACGTCTCTTGTTGCACTTCTTGGACCATGACAGGAGTTTCACGGATTTCGAAGTACCAGTAGGTACCTCCAACCGCTGCCAGGGAAGCGACGACTATCAACGCTATTGACCAGATCTTGTTCACAACACACTCCTTACATAAGGTGATAACAACATTGCAGGTGGTTTGAGTACAAGTCTAGCATGAGATATCGCCCTTGGTGGGAAGAAAGAAGGATTTTTCTTGGTCTTTTCATGCATTTCCCCCTTCTTGGGGACCTTTGTCTGAGAATGGCAGGCAGCATGAGCGCATGGTACGCTCCGAATCCGGAGGAAACCCATGCGCATATCGTTTTCTGTCTTGTTGCTGCTCTTATGTCTTCCTCTCCCTGCCAGTGAGCCTGCGCTCTCGTTTTCCTGCGATCTTCTCTCAGCAGATGGACTTTGGAAAGAGACCTGGAATGTGAGGCTTGAGGCACAGCTTGAGCTCAATGAGCAGTTCAGCCTCACCCTTCCGGTGACCTTGGCCGCTGATCGAGCCTATGGGGGTTCTACCTACCTCGAAGGCGGGATCTTTCTCGCCTACAGGCCCTTCTCCCTCCGTTCTTACCTGCTCATCTCCTTGGTGCAGATCGGGTATCTGGAAAGCTATTTGTCCGAACAAGACCAGAGTGTTCTCTTTCTCCATGAGATGGGGCTTGGGTATCGGTTTGTCTTCCCCTTTGGCCTTGTTGCCGACCTCCGCCTCACGGTGCGCGATCCGAACGGGGTGTTCACAAGCGAATATGAAGAGCTTGTTTCTTGCTTTGGTGCATACGAGATGGTTCGTCTCTCCTTGCTGGTGGGGTGGTCGTTTCCTGTCCCTTCCCCCCTGTCCAAGGGGGGAGGAAAAACACTGGGGACAGGAGAAAGGAGTGCACAATGATACGAACAATCGGAAGATGGACACTGGTCATGGTTCTGATCATCCCCCTCAGTGGTTGCTCAATGGCGTTTCAGCCACAGAGCAAGGCGAGGATCAATGACGATGAACTGTTTCCTGCGGTGCGAGAGATGATCGAGGAGCAACAGGAAGTGGTAATGCCCTATCTTGGTGAGGAGATTGAGCGCGTGTTGGGCAGAGGTATGTATGACGCGCACCAGGTGGTTGAACAGACCCTGGGAGAACTGCAGGGAAGGGAGTATCTGGAGTTCTGTTATGTGGTGGGACATAGCGAGAGCGAGGAGGATGTCCAGAAGGTGGTCTCCTTCGCCCACGGTTTGTTGGATGAAGCGCAACGCCTCGAACTGGACATGAAACTTGAGCAGACACGAAGCCTGCTCATGGCCGAAGCTGAGGTTCATGCACGTGCTTTGGCTCCCAGCCAACGTGCCCCATTCTGGAAGGATATGCAGAAACTGGTGACCCGCACCCTGGTGCTCTTCACCGCAGGGGTGGTGTACGCCTGTATCCCGAAGGTGGTGTTCTGGGGGAAAGTCTCGGCTGCCACGGCCATTGCGGTGGCAACCGGGGTGGTTGCCAGCAGTGTCATGTCCATTTGGCGCTACTACCAGTTTGGGGGAAGTGCAGACCAGGCCTTCGGAGAGTGGCTTACCAGTGTGACCACCGAACCCGAACTCTCCTACGCCCTCGCTGCAAGTGTGATGGCGGTGGGCAACACCCTGAAACGAGGAGCGGTGGTAACGGGTATCATCATCTGTGTCTTTGCTCTCTACAATGTGGTGGATATGGTCAAACCGATGTTGAATACCTACAATTTCACCGTCTGAACCGGGTTGCTCGGGAAGAGTACAGGTTGCTCCTCCTCTTGGTTTGTGGGATACTGGGAGGGACTCGAAATGAGGAAGGAGTAGCATATGCACAGTCAACTTGCCAAGGAAATTCTCGAGCGGTTTCTCCGCTATGTTGTTATAGATACCATGAGTGATGAGGAGGCGGTGGTCACCAAGCGCCCTTCCACCGATGGACAGTGGGATCTGCTCAATCTTCTTGCTGATGAGCTGAAGGGGATGGGCATCACTGACCTTGAGGTTGATGAGCATGGGGTGGTCATTGCCCGCATCCCGTCCAACATAGACCATGCGGTCCCCACGGTGGCCTTCATGGCCCATGTGGATACTGCCGATGATGTGAATGGCAACGGGGTGAAACCCAGGGTGATCGAAGCCTATGACGGCAAGGACATCCCACTCAATGAGACCTATACCCTTCTTGCTGAGGAGAATCCTGAACTTGCAAACTATATCGGCCAGACGCTGATCGTCACCGATGGCACCACGTTGCTTGGAAGTGATGACAAGGCGGGAGTGGCAGAGATCATGAGCATCGCCCGCCATTTGGCAAGCAATCCCCAGATCAAGCACGGGGTGGTCGAGTTCATCTTCACCAGCGACGAGGAGACAGGTGCTGGTATGGACAGCTTCCCCTATGAGAAAATCAGCTGTGACTACTGCTACACCATCGATGGTGGCAAGCGTTATGAGATTGAGAGCGAGTGTTTCAACGCTGCAACGGTGAAGGTGCACTTCAGCGGGGTAAGCTATCACCTTGGTGCCGCCCGGGGAAGGTTGGTCAACGCACTTACGATGGCCTCATTCTTCATCAACGCTCTTCCACAGGCCGAGAGCCCGGAAGCAACCGATGGGCGCTACGGCTACTACTGTGCCCAGAACATCAGCGGAACCTCTACTGATGTAAATCTTACCCTCTACCTCAGGGATTTTGATCTCGACCAGCTGAACCGAAGGATTGAAGCGCTCAGAAGCCTGGCAAAGACGGCCGAAGCACTCTATCCCCACGGAAAGGTTGTCGTCGATGCCAAGCATGTCTACTACAACATGGCCCTGGTGGCGAAGAACAAGCCCTTCGCCATGGACAACCTGCTTGCTGCAGGCAAGGAGCTGGGTATGGAGCTGAAGAGCGAACTGATCAGGGGAGGCACAGACGGGGCGAGAATGGCCAATGAGCGGAACATCCCCTGTCCGAATATCTTCACCGGTGGGCACAATCTTCACTCACGCTTCGAATGGGCTGCTCTTCCTGCCATGGAGGATGCTGCCCGTCTGATTCTCAAGATCATTGAGGTTGGATCACGTTGATGAGGCAGACTCTGCTTCTCTTGGGCTTGCTGGTGCTGCTCTCGCCTCTGGGTGCAGCAACGCTTGCTCTTGATGCCGATCCGACCATAGATGCCAAGGTTGTCTCCCTCGTTGAGCAAGCGTTGCGGCAGTCAATGCTCCCTCGCTTAGGCCCTGATGGTCAGTTGGATGCAAGGCTGGAAACCACCAAGGCGGTCCAAGCCTATCTTCTTACCCTCACCTATGGAGAGCGAAGCATCTTCCTGGACGTCGGCTATGAGGTGGAGACTCTGGGAGAACGGCTGGCAAGTCAGCTCGACCAGGATGGCCTTGCCTTGCTTGGTGAGCTGAAGCATCCACATCTCGAATACCGGCTTGGCAGTGGATTTGCAAGCTCTGACAAGCTGGAAGTTGGACATCCCTATTGGGTGTTGAATGGGCAGGGTCTGCGCGTCGGGCAGGTGGTGACAACCAAATACCATGCAGACAAGGAGCTCTCCTTTCTCTCCCAGCGCGGAGGAAAGCCCCTCGGGCTTGGAATGCAGCTTGTTGGGATGAGTCCCTTCTCTACCGCTCTTTCTGCATCGCTTGATCAGGCAGGCCGTTTTGGCATCGACGTGCGTCTCTCCTACGCGCTTGCACGGTATCCCTTCTATTTGGTTGCAAATGTGGGGTATGCACAGCCGGGATTGTCCCATGTCGATCTTGGGCTTCAATCCCTGATACCGCTTTCGCACCTGTTTGGAACCAAACATCACTTGGGGCGAACTCTCAGCTTGGGCGCACAAGCTCTGGTGGGTATCGGACTAGGTTTGGCTGAGTCGCTCACTCTACGCAGTGAAGGCTTGCTGTTTCTCTCCTATCAATTGGGGTCCTTCGCCCTGATGGTCGGGGGAGGCAACCGCATTGGTGCCGACTCGCTCGCTCTCGTTGAAGAAGGGCTTTTTTTCAGCGTGGGAACAGCGTACACTTATACACCATGAAGCACCATCGAGTCGGCCGCTCTCTTCTGCTGATCATCCTCTGTGTTTCCCTTCTTGCCTCCTGCACCTCGTTCTCCGACTTGGTGAGAGCCCAGGTGGAAGGCTTGCCATCGTGGGTCTACTCCCCACAAAGTCGGAGTGGCCAGGTTTCTTTCGTCGGAAAGGGGAGTGCACCGCTCGCCTATAATGCACGCTTGCTTGCCTATGAGGATATTCTTGCGCAGATCTCCTCGTATGTGGGTGAGGATGTGCGCGCAACCTACTATCGTGAACTCACCACCACCAATGCCATTGCCGATTTCGGTCTGACCATCTCCAACGAGCACGAGCGGGGTGAGCAACGCTCATATCAGGTGTTTCTCCTTGCTCGTCTGAACGAAACGTTGTTGGTCAACCGAAGAAGTATCGTAGCAGAGCAGATTCTCAAGCGCGATGCCGCCATCGAGGCCTTGGTGCGCAGAGCAGACCAAGCCTACCGTGCCAATGATGACACCCAAGCCATTCGTCTCTATCTTGAGGCTGCCCTCTTATCTACTGAGGGACCGGTGAATGTAAGGAAGCATGAGACCGCAGAGCTCGTGCTGAAGGCGCAAACCTTCATTGAAGCGCTTCGCTTCAGTTTCCGAAATGAACAGCCCGATGCAGCTACCGTCGATGTGTATCTGAGGAGGAAGAGCCGTCTGCTTGCCCCAAAGGTGCTCAATGCACGGGTTGATGCTAGCTTTGAGGCTCGTAACAGCCTTGGACGCAACTATACCGATTTTTTGCAGTTCAACACTTCCACCAATGGATTTTTTCCCTTTGTTCCCTACAACCAAGGCTTGCTGAAAGAGGGGCAGGTGACCTTCAGGGTGGACTTCTCCGATTTGGTCCCCAGGCTTTCCTCCTCGCTCGCCCCTGAGTTTCTGAACCCGATTCTCTCTGCGATGGAAAGGGCGACCATCTCCTTCCCCTATGTGCTGAAGATGCGCTCTTTTGGCCAACTCATCCCTTCCTCGATCCAGGAGTACAGCATTGAAGGAGTGCTTCTTCCCGGTTCTCGCGCACTCTCCTCCTTCGCTATGGAGCTGGGCCTGGATGGCGTCGCCACAGAGAAGCTGGCACTCTCTTCGGCCGACTTGGAAGAACAGGTCGGTGAGATTCGCTCCCGTTTGCCAAAGGCAACGCAAGCGATTTTGGGAACCGTTGGGGTGGCAACCCAAGAGAAGGTGAGAGCAAAGTGGGTCGTGGTGGTCTCCGGACAGGTAGTCCTGTACGATCTGAACCCCCTGAAGGTGGTCTATGATAGTCAGGAAATCGAGGCTGTAGCCAGTGGTGCCACCTTCGAGGAGGCCCGTGACGAGGCCTTCCGCCGCTTCGGCTCGATCGCAAAATACCTGGTTGGGGCGTACATGTTCAGAAATTGAACAAGACTGCCAACTCTCCGGGCGTATTGCTGATGATTCCCATTACCCCTGCTTTGATCAAAAGCTGTGCAGTCGGCACGTCATCCACCGTCCAGGTACAGATCTGATAAGCAGTCTTGAGTGCCTGCCCTGCCTGAGCCTGTTCAGGTTTGAGATAGGATGGTCGGGCAACATATCTGCCCAAGCCATGCTGCAACACCTTCGGTACCGAGGCATCGGTGCTGTAGATCAGTGCAGTGGGAATCTGTGCCCCTGATATGCGTTTGAAACGCAGCAAGGAGATTGGGTTGAATGAGCTTACCACCACCTTCTTTGCAAGATGATGGGATGTGATCATCTTCAGCAGACGCTCCTCCAACCCAAGGGTGTGGATCGTTTCGCTCTTGATTTCCAGATCGTAGAGCAACTTGTCCTGGCACAGGGAGAAGACCTCATCCAGCAAGGGCAGTTCTGGATAGATTGCTTTGAGCTCAGCATAGGATAGTTCCGAGACCTTTGCATCCGTGCCTGTAACCCGCTTGAGATTGAAGTCATGCATGACCACCAGCTTCCCGTCAGCTGTTTGTTGCACATCCAGTTCTATCCCATCAAGACGGTCTTGGTGCAGGCAGGATGAGAACGATGCAAGGGTGTTCTCCTTGCCGCCGTAGCCGAGGCCGCGATGGCTATACAGATGGGGTCGGGCAAAAACCTCTTTCATGATTGCGTCGCTCCTCTGATGCGCGCAACCTCAGCTTTCCACTTCCCGCTGTCCACCGTTTCCAGTACCAGTGGGATGTTGCACAGCCTAGGGTCGGCTGCAATGGCATCAAAGCAGGCCCAGCCGATGGTTCCCTCTCCCAGGCTTGCATGCCGGTCAAGATGGCTGGCTGCAGCAGCTTTTGCATCGTTGAGGTGCATCCCACGCAGGTTTTCCAGACCGAGAAGCTCATTAAAACGTGAAAGCACTTTCTGGAGCCCTTCAACGGTTGACAGATCGTACCCGGCGGCATGGAGGTGGCAGGTATCGAGACAGAATCCCACCCGTTCCTTGGTCCGGCACATCTCATAGAGACGGGCAAGCTCTTCAAGCGTACTGCCGAGGTTCGTCCCTTGTCCTGCAGTGTTCTCAATGACAGCAATGGTATGCTCCGTGCTCTCAAGGGCCTCATCGATGCACTGGCCAACCAGTCGAAGACTCTCTTCAGGTTCCACAAGGCCCAAGTGTGAGCCCGGATGGAAGTTGAGAAGCACCAAACCCAGCTGTTTGACTCGCTGTAGCTCGTCTCTGAAGGCCTCAAGACTGATGGCTCTTTTCTTTGGATCTGGGTGTCCAAGGTTGATGAGATAGGAGTCGTGTACGAGAATCTGGTTTGGTTTGAAGCCCGCTTCTTCTGCTTTCACGCGAAAAAGGCTGGCCTGCTCGGGCTCGATGGGCTTGGCCTTCCACTGCCGCTGGTTCTTGGTGAACATGCCCAAGGCATTGCACTCAAGCTCCTTTGCACGGTCGAATACCAAGTCCAACCCTCCTGCGATGCTGAGATGGGGTCCTACGGTATGCATAGGCACACGCTAGCTCTGATGACGAGGGTTGTCAATCATCAGCGCTCGTGCTAGTGTCCTGTCATGAGGAGTGCCCAGGCATGAGTGAACGCATTTGGACTGTTGGTGATGAGGTTTCCGGATTCCAGTTGATGGAAATTTCCCATCTGGAGGAGTACAAGGGAACCGGGTATCTCTTCAAGCATATTGAAACCAACTTCGAAGTCTTCCAACTGGTCAATGATGACACTGAGCTGTTCTTCAGCTACATCTTCCGCACACTCCCCAGCAACGACTGCGGCATCGCCCACATTCTCGAACACTGTGTGCTGGCTGGGTCCGAGCGCTATCCGGTGCGCGACCCCTTCATGTCCCTGCTCAAGGGGAGCACCAACACGTTCATGAACGCGATGACCTACCCGGACAAGACGCTCTATCCGGCTGCAAGTCCCTTGAAAAAGGATTTTGACAACCTCTTCCATGTCTACACCGATGCGGTCTTTGCTCCCTTGCTTCGGGAGGAGACTTTCTGGCAGGAAGGGGTGCGACTCGTCTGTGATGGGGAGACCTGTCACTTTGAGGGTGTTGTCTACAACGAGATGCTCGGCGATGGTGCCGACCACGATTCGGTTGTCGGCAAGGGTTCGGTCCGTTCGCTTTTTCCCGATACTCCCCTTGCCTTTGAGTCGGGTGGAAACCCAGAGCAGATCATCAAGCTGGACTACCAGCAGTTCCTGGCATTCTACAGCCAGTTCTATCATCCGTCCAACGGCAAGCTTTTTCTCTATGGCGCACTTGATGTCGCCGAGAAGCTGGCATTCCTGGATGCAGAGTACCTCAAGACCAGAGGATCGCTGAACATCAACAGCATCTGCCCGCCCGCCAAGAAGTGGGACAGGGAGCGGAAGGTGACCCTCACCAGCCCGATGGAGGAGGGGGAAGCGAAAGACAACTCCTCTATCGTGCTCTCATGGGCAACGAATGAGGTGACTGATACCTTGGAAGTGGTCACCCTCTCCACCTTGGTGGATATCCTTTTGGGAAATCCGGCTGCTCCCCTGTACAAGGCTCTCTTGGATAGTGAGCTGGGTCTGGACATCTCACCCGAGAGTGGAATGAGTGCCGACTTCAGGCAAATGCCGTTCTTGGTGGGGTTCAAGGGCATTGCCAGTGACAAGGAGGAGGCTGCCAAAGAGTGCATCCTCTCTTCTCTCGCCCGCATTGTGAAGGAAGGGCTCGATCCCAAGCTCATCGCCACATCCATCAAGCGCTCTCGGTTCAAGCAACTGGAGATTCCAGGGGGCATCCCCAATGGCTTCAGGGCTCTCAATCGCGCCCTGCGCGGGTGGAATTACGACCTTTCCCCCACGTGCACCATTGAGTCGGCAAAGCCGCTTGCGGAGCTTGAACTCCAGCTTGAGGCGAATGAACGCTACTTTGAGCAGTGGATCGAGAAAAACCTTTTGGAAAACCAGCATCGATGTCTGGTAACCGTCAGACCCGATGCTGATCATCAGAAGCGACAGAATGAGGCTATTGCCAAGCATGCCCAAGGCATTGCAGAGGAGCTTGGCAAGAAGGGGCTGAAGCAACTGATGCAGCAGAACCAACGCTTCATGCTCTTCGAGCAGGATTCCGATACCCCTGAAGCCTTGGAAAAGGTTCCGTATCTGCACCTCAGTGACCTTCCGGTCACCGTACGCACCAATGAGCACGAGCTGGTGCTCTCAGGCGGCCAGGACCTCTATATCCGTCCCCTGTTCTGCAATACGATTGTCTATGCCGACTTTGCAGTGCGTTGTGAGGACCTGAGTGAGCGTGAGCTGCTGCTGCTGCCGCTTTTCACCCGCATGGTACAGATGACCGGCCTCGGCGAGCTTTCTTACAGTGACGTTTCTCAAAAGCTGAAACACCTTACCGGGGATTTCAACCTGTTTGTTGAGATGGGTTCGTCCAATCGCGGTGAGGATACCATGGTCATGCTGTGCAGGACCAAGACCTTGTATGAGGATTTTGAGCAGGCGATGCTCTTCATCAGTGAGTTGCTGGGCAAGGCAAACGTGACCGACCTGAAGCAACTGAAGCTGGTGCTGAACAACTATCGCACCGACTTTGCCGATAGTGTCACCTATAATGCACACAGCTTTGCTTCCCTCAGTGCGGCAAGTGTCTTCAGTCCCATCCAATGGGAAGGGGAGCAGCTCTCCGGACTCCAGCAGTGGTTCTTCTTGGAATCGATCAAGGACGATGCCCTTGACCAGCTTGCCCAAGAGTTGGCGCTGCTGCAGAAAAAGCTCCATAACCGAAGGCGCCTGATCAGCCACCTCAGCTGTGATGAGGAGCAGGTCACTTCGCTTTCAAATGTGTGGGAACGCTTCACTCTCTCCTTTGCTGAGGGGGAGGAGATTGTAAGAAAACAGCGCTTCTATGAGCAGGTGAGCAAAGGTCTGGTACATGAAGTGCAGCTCTACCGGCTTCCCTCCACCGTCAGCTATGCAGCCTGGGCAATGCGCACCAGCGCCAAAGGTACCCCCCTGCAGGCCGCTCAGGTGGTGCTCGGCCAGCTGCTCAGTACCAATGACCTCTGGGAGGTTATCCGTGGTCAGGGTGGGGCCTATGGGGTCTCCGCCAATGCAGATGTCATGGAGGAGATGTTTGTCTTCTCCTCCTACCGTGATCCGCGTATTGCAGGAACCTATAGTGATTTCAAGCGTATTCTCACCAAATATGCCTCTGTTCCGATCGAACAGAAGCAGATTGAGAATGCCCTGATCACCACCATTGGTTCAGAACTGAAGCCACTTTCTCCTGCACAGGACTCTATGTTGGCTTTCCGCCGGTTGCTCTATCACATTACCGATGAGTTCAGGGCGCTCAGGCGCGAACAACTTTTGAAGGTGGATGGGAAAGCAATCAATGAAGGAGCGCAAGCCCTGCTTGATAACGCGGTTCGCGAGGACTCGTATGTGGTGCTCTCCGGATCCCAGCTCTTGGAAGTGGAGAAAGAGAAACATCCTATGCTTGATCGTCCTTCTGTCCGTTTGCCGTTGTAGGCCTTTCGCCCCAAATCCGGGCCAAAGAGTTCAGTTCCTTCGGATCCTTGAGCTTGAGCACAACGCATTGGCGCAGGCTTGCTTGGCTCTTGGCCACATCCTGGGCAAGGGCAAGGCAGGATGGGCATCCGCACAGCCCGCAATCGATCCCTGGGAGGGCGGCGAGAATCCTGTCGACCTTCTCCAGTTTCTGCAAGGCTTTCGAGCGGTCCTTGTCCAACCCCATCACCTGCATCGGTTGGGGGGCTTTCAGGCAAAGGTTGTTCTCAAAGGATGGACTTTGGACGAGAATGCGCTCGACCAGATCCTGGGAGAGTTCCTTGGGAAGCGCTGTTGACCAGTGCCTCAGCTGTTCGGTGGCCAGAAAGCGGTTGCGGACGGTGAGTATCCCTCCCACACACCCCTCGGCACATGCATCAAGCTCAAGGAAGCGCAAACTTGTCTCCTGTTCGTCCTCAAGGATATCGAGAAACTCAATGACATTGTGCATCTCATCAACAGCCAAGGCCCGACCGCTCTGGTTCGAGCTCTGGCCTTTCACCAGGCTCCAGCGCAAGGCTTTGCGGGTGCAGTGGGGAAAGGTGAAACCGATATTCTGGTTTGCATACTTCTCCTTGTCCCGTGCCAGCAAGGTGCTCACCTGATTGTAGGCGGTGTCGAAATTGATGATTCCGTCGAAGAGACGATGTTCTTCCGACCCTTCGGTCTTGAATTGTGCGATCTTTGCGGCACAGGGGGTAAGATAGAAGATGCCCAGGCTCTCTCCAAGGGCTTTCAGTTCGCTCTTCGCAAAGATGGCGGTGACTTGGGCAGGAGAACGGAGTCTGGTCAGGTTTTCCACCAAGAGAGGATAGCGTATCTGGATGAGGCGCTGGACTGCAGGGCAGAAGTTGCTGATGAGCGGGAGGGCCTGCGCCTTCTCCTTTGCCTCCAGGATATCAAGGATATCCACCCCGGTCTCTGCCAGGTAGATGTGGGTGAAGCCGATGTCATAGAGGGCGGAGAGCACTTGGGTGACGGTGAAGGTATCGGGAAACTGAGCGAAGAAGGGTGCTGGGATGATACCCACCCGATAGGTGAACCTTTGCAGCTGCGAAAGGGGATCTTGCTCGATTTTGATGGCATCGTTTGGGCAGACGGCCATGCATTGGCCGCAGTCGATGCAGAGCTCTGCTGAAATCCAAGCCTTTCCCTTGGCGATACGGATGGCACCGGTGGGACAACGTTTCATGCAATGGGTGCATCCCTTGCACGCATCGTTCAGTACCTGTAGGGAGTGGTGGAAACCCGCATCGCTCATTCGCCCTCCTTCAGACAGAAGAGCATGGTGATGTGGGTATGCTCCCCCGCCTTGGTCTGGATGGTGAGGTGGTCACAGTTCTTCTTGATGTTCGGCAATCCCATTCCTGCTCCGTAGCCGAGCTCTCTGACCTGCTCGCTCGCCGTTGACCAACCCTCGGTCATGGCCAGATCGAGATTGGGTATCCCCGGGCCGGTGTCGATCACCTGGATGGTGATCTCTTCCTCCTCAAGGTCGCAGACAATCCTTCCCCCATATGAGTGGGCGATCACATTGACCTCCGCCTCAAAGACGGCGACCATGATGCGCTTGATCGTAAACGGGTTGATGTTCAGCTGTTTGAGCAATCGTTTCAGATTGCTTGAGGCAACACCTGCCACCGAGAAGTCTTGTGCTGGGACGAGGTACTCTTGTCGCATCTCAATATACCGGCTTCAGCCCTTGTGCAAAGAGAAGCCCACTGGTTTTGAAGAGGGAGTAAGAGGTGTAGGCAAGAGCGATGTTCAGCTCGTTTGCCATGTCGATCATAGTCTGGCTGGGTTTCTTGTTGCGCACCAAAAGGATGTTGGAGATGTCGCTCATCTCGGCGGTCCTGATGGCTTGGTTGTTTGACAAGCCGGTGATCAGGAGGATGTCGTCCTCCAAGATGGTGAGCACGTCACTCATCAGATCACTGGCAAAGCCCCGTTTCACTTCGTCTTCCAGATGGGACTCTCCACATACGAGGACCCCATCTACACATGCAAGGATATCTTTCAGTTTCATAAGGGAGAGTATACCATGCCCGAGGGCTGTGGCGGTAGGGTAAATCCAGCTTCCCTTTCTCGCTTTTTGCCTTTCAAAAAGAGAGGTGAGAAGCTATACTGGCGTAAAGAGGAGGTTTTGCGTGAAATACGTCGGAGCATTGGACCAAGGGACGACCAGTACCCGTTTTATTGTGTTTGACGAGACGGGGACCATCGTAAGTTCCCATCAGCTTGAACATCAACAGATTTACCCTCAGCCCGGTTGGGTCGAACACGATCCTTGGGAAATTTGGGACAACAGCAGCGAGTGTATCAGCAAGGCCCTCAAGGCAGCAAACCTGAAAGGCAGTGACATCAGGGGAATCGGGATCACCAACCAGCGGGAGACCATTGTCGCTTGGAATCCAAAGACCGGAAAAGTCTGGCACAATGCCATTGTCTGGCAGGACCTCAGGGGTGCAGAGCTCATCGAACAGCTGAAGAAAGAGGTGGAAACCACCTATCTGCAGAAAAAGAGCGGTCTCATCTTCAGTCCTTACTTTGCAGCCAGCAAGATTGCCTGGCTTCTTGAGCATGTCGAGGGACTGAGGGACGAGGCTGAGAAGGGTGATGTGGTTTTCGGAACCATCGACACCTGGCTTACCTGGAACCTTACCGGAGGCAAGGCCTTGGTTACCGATGTCACCAACGCCAGCCGGTACCTTTTGATGAATATCGAGACCTGCCAGTGGGATGACGAGCTGCTTGAGCTCTTCAATATTCCCAGGCGCGCGCTTCCCGCCATTGTTCCCTCCTCAGGGACTGTCTATGCAGATACCACCCCCAGCGGACCATTGCGAGCAGAGGTTCCCGTGTGCGGGATTTTGGGCGACCAGCAGGCAGCGCTGTTCGGGCAAGCCTGTTTCTCCGAAGGGTTGGGCAAGAGCACCTACGGGACCGGCTGCTTTCTGTTGGTGAACACCGGCCACAAGCTTGTTACCTCTGAGCAAGGCTTGCTCACCACGGTTGCCTACCAGCTGGGGGATGAGCCTCCTTTCTACGCCTTGGAGGGTTCGATTGCCGTTGCCGGCTCACTTGTCCAGTGGGCGCGCGACAATCTGAAGATCGTGTCGAATCCGCAGGAACTGGACAAACTGGCCTCCTCTGTGCCAGACTGCGGCGGAGTATACATCGTCCCTGCTTTCAGTGGTCTCTTTGCTCCCTACTGGAGAAGTGATGCTCGTGGGGTTATTGCAGGCCTTACGGGTTTTGCAACCCGGGCTCATCTGAGCAGGGCCATCTTGGAAGCCACCGCTTTCCAGGCCCATGACATTTTCAAGGGCATGGAAGAGGACAGCGGCATCAAGATGACCACCCTGAAAGTTGACGGTGGGCTTACGAACAGCACTCCGCTGATGGAGTTCCAGGCTGACCTTCTGGGCATCCCTGTCATCCGGCCCAAGGTGGTGGAGACCACCGCCCTTGGAGCGGCATATGCTGCCGGGCTTTCGGTGGGAATCTGGAAGGATTTGGACCAGCTCTCCGCCTATTGGCAGGAAGAGAAACGCTGGGAACCAAAGATGGATGATGAGGTGCGTCAGCAGAAGATACGGTTCTGGAAGAAAGCAGTGAACCGTACCTTGGATTGGGTAACCGAAGAGTAGGAGAACCGAATGGTCCTTGATACGATGCAGTCCATGCTCTCAGTAGTGCGTCCCGCCTTGCAGGTGGGCTTGCTTGCATGGGTTTTCTATCGATTCTACACAACCATTGCCCAAACCAAAGCCCAGCAGCTCATCAAAGTTGTGGTGGTCCTTTTCGCTACCTATGCAGTCAGCTACATCCTCAAGTTGCAGGTGCTGCTGTTCTTCTTTCGTTACATCAGCATTCCTGCAACCATCTTCATCTGCATCGTCTACCAACCCGAGTTGAGGCGTTCCTTCACCCAATTGTGGAGTGGGGGAAGCCGGCTGTTCCGCATCGGCACGCAAACCACGAGCAGCGACCAGATTGATTCAATCCTCAATGCGTGCAATGTGCTGGTGAACAAGCGGCGTGGAGCCCTGATTGTGTTCCCTCGGCGTTTGGGTATCAAGAACATCATCGACAGCGGGACCAGGATCAATGCCGACCTCTCGACCTCTCTCATCCTGACCGTGTTCGACCATGACACGCCGTTGCATGATGGAGCGATGGTCATCCAAGGAGGAAGGATCGTTGCAGCTGGTTGCTACCTTCCGCTTTCAGAGCAGACAGACATCAAGAAGAGTTTTGGTACCCGACACCGTGCAGCCTTGGGGCTTGCCGAGGAGTCGGATGCTGTGGTGTTGGTCGTCAGTGAGGAGACCGGAGCGATCAGCATGACCTACAATGCAAACCTCTACTACGACCTGGACACCACTACAATCAAGCGCATGTTGCTTGCACTCTTCAGTTACCACGACATTACTCCCGAGGAGCTCATGCAGGAGGCCGGCAGTGATGAAGCTGAGTAAGTACCTGCAATCGTTTTTGGTAAATTGGCCGGCCAAAGTGCTTTCGTTGGTCTTTGCCCTCCTGGTGTATGTCTTCATCCAATACTCCACCATGGGAGCGAGAGTGGTGACCATTCCTGTCCAGGTGAGTCTTCCTCCCACCCTTGAGGCGCAAAGCCTTGTTCCGACATCGGTGGAAGTCATCATCCGTGGAAATGAGGATGTCATCTATCTCATCGATCCAAATGCCATCAAGGCATCCATAGATTTCTCTGCTGTGGAGCAAGAGGGCATCTCCACCGCCTTGGTGGTGCTCAGCTACGAGGAACGCGTATTCGATAGTGCTGGTATCTCCTTGGTGGCGAATCCCAACCAGTATCGGATTCTCTTCTCGGTGAGGAGCTCGCCTTGATGGATATGGGAATCGGCATTGATGTGGTGAACATCGACCGAATGAAGAATCTCTCTGAACATGCATGTGAGCGGATGTTCCACCCCCTGGAGTTGCAGGAAGCAGCAGGGTTCTCCACTGAACGTCGTGCGGAGTTTCTTGCCGGTCGCTTTGCTGTAAAGGAAGCCTTCGGAAAGGCCCTGGGCACCGGACTCTCCGCTCTGAGCCTCCAGGAGATCCGTGTGGAACGACAAAGCGATGGGCGGCCTGTTCTTCATCTGGAGGGCAAGGCCCTGCAGCTGCTGGGCAATCGCAAGGCCTTGGTCTCCATCAGCCATGACCGGCCGGTGGCTGTTGCCATGGTGGTGCTCGGGGGTGACAATGGCCCGTTCTGATTGGAAACGACCTGAGCTGGAAAGCCTTGGCGAGGGACTGAGAAGAATCCGGCTCACCGTAAGTTATCATGGAAGTCATTACAGCGGCTGGCAAAAACAGTCAAACGCCCTTGCTGTTGCAGCGGTTCTGGAGCAGGCTGTCGAGCAGATGATCGGAGAGCGCGTCGAGATTGTGGGAAGCGGCAGGACCGACAGCGGGGTGCATGCCCTTGCCCAAGTCTGCCACATGGATATCGCCAACCAGAAGGTGCAAGCCTCTGTCTTCCGTTGCGCTTTGAACCGATTGCTTCCCACTGATATCAGGATTCTGGACAGCCGTGAGGTGGATGGATCTTTCCATGCCCGCTACACCACCATGGCAAGGATGTACCGCTATTACTTCAAGCAGGAAGAGGATATGACTGCCTTTGACGACCAGCTTGTGGCTAAAGTGAAGCATTTCCCCTCCCTTGAGGTGCTCAACGGCTATGCAAAGGTTTTGCTAGGCACCCACGACTTCACCACCTTCACCGCAAGCGGGGATTTGTGTCCGAGCAAGTGGCGCGACATCTATGAGTCCTACTGGTCGCTCGAGACCGACCGATGGGGCTTGTCCCTGCTCAGCTATACCATCTGCGGCAACGCCTTCCTGTACAAGATGGTGCGTTCGCTGGTAGGCTCGATGATGGAGTTTGCTTCCAAAGGGGTTCTGGTTGAGGAGTTTTCCGCTATCTTGGAGAGCAAGGAGCGCAGTCGGGCCGGCAGAACAGCGTCCCCTTGTGGTCTGTATCTCTACAGGATCAGTTATGATCGTGATGAGTATGCGTGGTTTGAGGAGGTAGGTCATGACAGCTGACCAAGCCAAGGTTGAAGCGTTGGCCTATGCGCTTAAGCAGTTTGTCGATGTGTGCGATGAGTCTGAAGCGCTTGTTGGCGACAAGCCTCTCACTCCCAGCGAAGTGGATTTCGAGACGCTCGCACGTACCATGCTTCCACAGAAGATTGACCCACAGAGTGTACAGGGGACCGGTCTGAAACAACTTCAGCACCTGGTTGAAACCTGCTCCAAGTGCAAGCTCAGCGGAACACGGAGCCATACCGTATTTGGGGAGGGAGTCATCCCTGCCCGTCTGATGGTCATCGGCGAGGGCCCCGGGGCTGAGGAGGATGCGAGCGGCAGGGCTTTTGTCGGCAAAGCCGGCAAGTATCTGGACAGCTGGTTGGGCGCCATCTCGATGAGCCGGGAGACGAACGTGTACATCGCCAATATTGTCAAATGCCGACCACCGGAGAATCGCAATCCCGAAGTCGATGAGGTTGCAGCCTGTCTGCCCTACCTCAAGCGCCAGATCCAACTGGTGAAGCCGCAGATCATATTGCTTGTCGGTTCTGTCGCCAGTCAAGCACTGCTTGAAACCACCGACGGGGTGGGGAAGCTGCGCGGAAGATTCTTCCGCTTTGAGGGCATACCTGTGGTGGCCACCTATCATCCTGCCGGGGTGCTTCGCAACGAGCAGCTCAAACGAGCAGTTTGGGAGGACCTGAAAAAAGTGGCAGCATACCTGGCCATCCCGCTGAATGGGAGGTCGTGATGCCCAAGTTTGTGGAAGTGGTCCTGGACCTTCCGCTCAAAGATCCCTACACCTACTCCATCCCTGAATCGCTCAAGGTTGAGGTCGGCATCGGCCAGCGCGTCATGGTTCCGTTCGGCAAGCGTGAGATGACTGCCTATGTGATTGCAGTGCTGGATGCCTTTGAAGCGTCCTACGAGGTCAAGCCGATCAAACGCGTCATCGACGAGAAACCATTGTTCGGGGAACAAAACATTGCCTTGGCACAGTGGATGGCGCGCTTCTACCTGTGCAGCCAAGGCGAGGCCTTGAGCATGATGATTCCCGGGGGCCGGCGCGATGTCAGTCCGCCTGTCCTCGATGTGGAGGAGGACCTGCTGCTTGAAAAGGTGGAACACCTCAGTGATGAGCAGCAGAACGCCATTGATGCAATCCTCTCATCCCCCAAGCAGATGCACTACCTTTTCGGTGTGACCGGAAGCGGCAAGAGCGAGGTGTTCCTGCGCTGTGCGGAATCGGTGATAGCAGAGGGCAAGTCAGTCATCTATCTGGTACCTGAAATTACGCTTACCCATCAATTGGCAAGGCAGGTGACCAACCGTTTTGCCAACAAGGTGGCCATCCTTCACTCCGCCCTGACTCCGAGCCAGAGATTGAGGGAGTGGAAGCGTATCCTCAACGGGGAAGTGCAGCTTGCCATCGGTGCACGAAGTGCGGTTTTCGCTCCCTTTCCCAACCTTGGCCTGATAATCCTCGATGAGGAGCATGAGAACAGTTACAAGAGTGGCAACACTCCTCGCTATCATGCCCGTCAGGTAGCCCAGAGACGATGCCAAACCGAGAAAGCCCTGCTGATCATGGGTAGTGCCACCCCCTCCTTGGAGGCGTACAGCCTGATGCAGGAGGGGTCGCAAGTCCAGGCTCACTATCTGAAGAAGCGGGTGGCCGGTGGCAGCATGCCCACGATGGAAGTGGTCAACCTCGCATTTGAGAAGTCGGTGATCAGTACCGCCCTTAGGCAGGCCATCAAAGAGACGCTTGCTTCCAAGCACCAGGTCATCCTCTTTCTCAACCGGAGGGGCTTCTCCTACTTTTTCCACTGCAACAGCTGCGGCTATGAACTGCGTTGTCCCAACTGTGCTGTCTCGTTGACCTATCATAAGGGTGCAAACCAGATGGTTTGCCACTACTGCGGCTACCGCTCCGCACCGATGAAGGTTTGTCCGGAGTGCAGAAGCCTCGATGTCTCCTACAGTGGCTTCGGGACCGAGATGGTCGAGCAGGAGGTGCGTGCACTGTTTCCCCAGGCCCGCATCGAGCGTCTCGATACGGACAGTGCCAAACAGAAAGGCCATGTGGCTAAGGTGCTTTCCGACTTCCGTTCTGGTGAGATCGATATCCTTTTGGGAACACAGATGGTGGCCAAGGGCTTGAATTTCCCCTTGGTACAGCTGGTGGGCATCGTGCTTGCCGACAGCGGGATGAACATTCCTGATTTCCGCGCCCAAGAGCGCACGTTCAGCCTGCTGGTTCAGGTCTCAGGCCGAGCGGGCCGGTACAATGACCAAGGGAGGGTCATCATCCAGACCTTCCATCCGGAGAATCCTGCGATACGGTATGCACTGGAAGGGAATCTCGAACGCTTCTATGAAGAGGAGCTTGCGGTGCGCAAGGACACCGGTTTCCCCCCGTACAGCCGATTGGTCAATCTGGTTCTCAGAGGCCGCAGCAAGGAGAAGGTTGAGCGGGAGTCCGAGGTTCTTGAGGCTCGGTTCAACCAGTGTGCAAAAGAGGGAAAGACAGAGGTCTTGTGCACCAATGAGTGCCCCTTGGAGAAGATTGCTTCCAACTATCGCTTCCATCTTCTCATCTCAGGGCGAGAAGCGAGTGAGACCCACCATCTGGTGGCCACCGTACTGAGCACCTACACCCCGCCCTCGGGGGTGTATCTTGAAGTCGATCTCGATCCCTTGCAGCTGCTCTAGACACCTACTGGTCGAAGAGGCCTTGGGCCTCCTCGGTCACATCGGTCTCATCGAGCTTGCAAAGGGTGCAGACTCTTGGGCCACTGGCTGGAATGGTCATGTTCAGACGCAGCCTGACCAAGGAGCCTACACTACCCCCGCTGAATTCCATGTCCATCGAACCATTTTGTGGAGGTGGTGGGGCAGTGAGGGAGTCCGTTCCGCTGATCAGCACCCCATTGGCATTGGGGTAGTTGGTATAGGTTCGTACGATGGGGTTGGAGCCGCTTTCTGTATAGCCGGTTGGTAATGATCCGCCGTTTGCAGCCTTGAAAGCATCCACATCCTGGTCTGCAACATGGAGCTGGTCGAGCAATGCCTGGATCCTGAGTTGGGTTGCAGTGAGGGAAAGTTCATCATCCTCACAGCCGGTGGTCAGCAGAACAAGGGATAGAGCCAGTACGCATAGGGCAAACCTTCGCATTGCCATCTCCTTTCAGGTCTGGGTGCGATACCTCTCCTTGGGGTGTAGGCAGAGATATCTGTGAACTCTGCTGATTTGTTACACTCAAACCTCTGAAACACAGAATTCCCTATGCATAAAGCTCGGTTTCATAACGAAATCCGGGCTTTTTCTATTGCAATCCGCCTCTTGTTCTTGTACAATAATGAGTGTAACCGTTAAACTCGTACAGGAGGCCGCATGTATCACGATTTCACCATCGGAATTCCTGATGCCAAAGGCAAGATCACCATCAAGAAGAAAGGTGGTTCTTCCTTTGTGCTGTTTGAGTATGGGCGGGTCTATGATCCGGCCCGCAAGTTCAACATCCCCAAGCGGGCGATCATCGGCAAGGTCAGCGATGAGGATGCCTCGCTGATGCAACCCAATGAGAACTACCAGATCCACTTTCCTGCTGCCGTTCTCCCTGAGGAAAGATCGGAAGCCTACAGGAGCTGTTGCCTGAGGATCGGCGCCTACCTGGTCATCGACAAGGTTGCCCGTGAGTATGGCCTCCCTGCGATGCTCGGGAAACACCTCGGAAAGGACGGCGGCCTGCTTCTCGACCTCGCCTGCTTCTCCATCATCAGCGAGGACAATGCGGCACAATGGTAAGCGCACTATAAATCAACATTTCATCTAGCAGATTCTCGCACTAGACTGGATTCAAACTCCAGCAGGACGGTGAAGCCGATGAGATTATATTCAATGCAAGAGAAAAAGGCGCATGTGGAACATGCCAAAACTTACGTAATGGAAGGAAAGGGCACTTACTCCTCTTATGCAAGGGAAGCAGGGGTCCCCAGGACGACCTTCCATAAGTGGCTGCATGATCTGTTGCCTGATGGGGTCAAGAAGCCCAGAACTCAAAATCCAGAGAATGGCATCATCAAACTTGGCAAACCCATGACGCATGATGCTGGGAGTGGGAAGTTCATGGTCGACTACTACGGATCCAGGATTGAGGTGGGGACAACGCAAGATCTGGTGGAATTGCTCAAGGGCATCAGGAAAGCCAGCGCTACCTAGTGGCGCCGACGAAGTTGTAGGGGGAGGTCCTCTCCGGATCGGCTTTGGCATCCAAGCGCCGCTTGCGCACCTCGTCCAGCCGTGAGAGATCAATCTTCCACGGCAGGAGGGCTTCCCACTGCTCGTCGGTGCTGCAGCCGGGACCGAAGGTGCACAGGGCCTCAAGATAATCCAGGGGATTCAGGGCCTGCCTCTTGGCAGTCTCGATCATCGAGTAGAAGAAGGCTGAGGCATCTGCACCATCGACGGATTGGGAGAACAGCCAATTTTTGCGACCCGTCGCAAACGCCTTGGCCACCAATTCGCACGCATTGTTCGAGGGGGTCGCCTCGACGACATCCA
>Ga0334883_1001155_pt1 | contig 41184 bp, 28 predicted proteins | sample GraSluR1_MG_6_FD_207230 | JGI IMG/M metagenome (GOLD analysis project Ga0334883, IMG submission 207230) | Sludge microbial communities from methane-producing bioreactor in Wageningen University, Netherlands - Granular Sludge_09_05-R1 | ecosystem: Engineered > Bioreactor > Anaerobic >...
GAAGCGTCCACAATCCGTCCACCGCCTCCTTAACCAGCAGAATCTTCCCATCACGAAACGCCGCCCCCCGAACGTCAACCTTCGGCGTCGCATACCCGCTCTCACGCGACATCATTTCCACCAGCCCGCCGGCCTCTCCGCCCCCGCCCGCCTCCATCATCGCCGCCGCAATCCCGCGCACCGCATCATAACGCTCCTTCTCGTAATCACTCTCCGAATAATGCAGACCGCTCTGCGCTATCGCCGCCAGCCGCTGTGCCCACGCAACCCATTGCCCGTCCATTAAGCCTCCAGACTACCCCCGCACCATTTGCAGTATGCCGCATCCGCATCATGACCCCCGCGCCCGCAACCACCGCACAACCGCCTCCCCGCCGCCGCCTTCCTCTCCCCACGACCCAGCTCTACCGTAACGATCCCCGTAGGCACCGCAATAATCGAATAACCAAGAATCATAACCATCGACGCCAGAAACTGCCCAAAAGCCGTCTGCGGCGAGATGTCACCATACCCAACCGTAGTCAGCGTAACAATCGCCCAGTACACGCTCGCAGGTATGCTCGTAAACCCGTTCGCCGGCCCTTCGATCAAATACATCGCCGAACCGATGATCACTACCATCGTCAGCACAAAAAACAAAAACACAAATATCCGCCGACGGCTCGCAGCCAGCGCCACCCCGATAGCCTCAGCCTCCCCCACCCACTTGGCAAGCTTGAAAACACGAAAAATCCGAAGCACCCGCAGCAGACGAATCACCAACACATAGCGAACCCCCGGCACGAAAAGACCCGCATAAGTAGGCGCAAACGCCAGAAAATCCACCAACCCGAAAAAGCTCAGCGCATACCCCCGCCGGTTCCGCACGCACCACAGCCGCAGCACATACTCAACAGTGAAAAGAATCGTAAAAAACCACTCCAGCCCGACAAGCACTCCCCCAAATCGCCCATGAACACCCTGCACGCTGTCCAGCATCACCACCAGAACACTCGCAACTATAGCCGCCATCAGCGCAGCATCAAACACCCGCCCCGCACGAGTATCCGACCCGAAGATAACCTCGTACAAAACCCCCCGCAACCCGCCAGCCTCGTTCCTCTCGTCCGCCGCCATATAACTTCCTGCAAAAACCCGCCCGTCCAATGCCTTTCATCGTCAACACGCCGCCCGCCCAATCACACCAACTTCACGATATTCACATCCGCCAATCTCACTCCTGGCTCTTCTTCATCCTCGCAACCCCCTCCGGATTACCCACCACAATCACGCTGTCTTCCGGCTGCACCACGTCCGACGCACGAGGCGACGTAATCTGCTCCGCCCCGCGCCGAATCCCAATCACCGTCACACCGTACCGATTCGGAAAATCAAGCTCCGCAAGGCTCCGCCCCGACCACGCCGAATCCCGCGAAACAACGATTTCGTCCGCGTCGAACGCCTTGGCCTGTTCCTGAGGCGCCCCAAGTTCCCGCCGACGCAGATACCCAACCGCACGAGACGCCTCCTCCGGCGGACAAAGCAGCATGATCCGATCACCCGGATACATCCGAAAATCAGGCCCGGGATTAAAATGCATCAGCCCCGCCCGACTGATCGCAAGAACCGACGCACCCAGTTCCCCCCGAATATTCAGCTCGCGAATCGTCCTGCCCGTAAAAACAGAACCCGCACGAAGCGACGCCTCCGCAAGCACTACCGGCCAGTCCCGAAGACCCCCGATCGCCTGAATCGTCCCGTTAATAGCCTCCACAGCCTGCTCCGCCGCGTCGTTAAACGGCTGAAGAACAAGGTCCGCCCCGCTGCGACGGTACTCACTGGCATACCTGCTCTCCGCCGCCGTCAGCGCTATACGACCCCCAAAATCACGCGCCTGCAATTGACGCAACAGCGCCATATTCATGCCGTGCTCACGAATCGTGCACAATACCCACGCCGCCCGGTCCACCGGAAGCTGCTCAAGTATCTCCGGGTCCGACGCATCACCGTACAAAACCGGAACCTCCAGATTACGACCGCTCTCAAGAGCCTTAGGGTCAAAGTCCACCGCCAGCAAATGCCACTTGTACTCCAACAGACCTCGCGCTATCGCGCTGCCGTAATTGCCGAGACCAACAAGGATGATTACCTTCTCCGCAGTATCCATCGATTCCGCGTCCGCCTGCGACTCACGATACGGATTCGCACGCTCGAATATACCAAGCGCACCCCCAACACGAGAATAAAGCGGCGCAGAATACAATATCATGTACGTCGACGCAAAAATTGTCAGCAGACCCACAAGCGTTATAAGACCCATCGTAGACGTGTCGATATGCCCAAGACTCAAACCCAGAGCGGCTAATATCAGCGAAAACTCACTGATCTGAGCCACCGCCAGACCCGACATAAAGCCCGTGCGCTTCCGATAACCCATCACCCCCATGATCACGATAACCACAAGTGGATTGCCGATCAAAACGAACGCCGAAAATACCGCCGCCTTGCCAAGCTCCGCCCCAAGCACCGAAAGGTTAAGCTGAGCGCCAAGGTTAATGAAGAAAAACAGAAGCAGAAAATCTCGCAGCACGACCAGCTTCGCACCTATCGCGTCCCGCTGAGCCGTCGAAGCAATCGATATCCCCGCAAGAAACGCGCCAACCTCCTTGTTGAACCCCAGCAGCTCCGCAACCGAAGAAAACACCACCGCCCACGTAATCGCAAACAGCACTAAGAGTTCCTGCGACAGCGCGATATGACGCAGCACCCGCGGCAGAACCCACCGCATCAGGGCCGCAATCGCCCCCAGCATCACAAACCCCTTGCCAAGAATCCACAACGTCTCGACAAATAACGTGTTCTCCTGCTGACCGCCCCCGAACGCCGTCAAGGCAATCAAAGCAAAAATCGCAACAATGTCCTGCACGATCAGAAAACCCACCGCGATCCGACCATGAAGTGAATCGATCTCCTTCTTGTCCGACAGCAGCTTGACTATGATAATCGTGCTCGAAAACGTAAGCGCAACCGCAACGTAAACGCCCGTCACAATCGGCATCCCGAAAAGCATCGCTATCCCGAACCCGATCAGCGACGTAAACACGATCTGACCCAGACCCGTCACCAGCGCCACAGGCCCAACCGTGCGAATCATCCCCACGTCAAGACGAAGACCCACCACAAAAAGAAGCAGCGATATCCCGATGCTCGCCAGAAGCTCGATCTCCTGGGCCCCCTTCACAATACCGATAGCCGACGGCCCAACAAGTATCCCCGCAAGCAGAAATGAGATGATCAGCGGCTGCCGAAGCTTCAAACCAAGCGCACCAACCCCCGCGGCAATCCCCAACACCGCGGAAACCTCAATAAACGGCGTCCACTCCATAAAGACCTGAACCTTCCATAACAATATTTCAACGCGGACCCGCCCACAAAACAGGTTGCCGCACGGCCCGCACCATCCTGACTGTACGACAAGGAGGCACTATATCAAAATCGCCGGACATTCGCCATAAGACATTAGAAACACCAACCCCCAGTCCCCCCGTCCTCCATTATAGACGACCATGAGCCGCCCACACCCGGTTGAATTCGTGGCAAAAACGCCGCATGTTCATTTCAATCAAGGACAGATCACATAGAGTCCAGCCACAAATTGCAGAGAACATGAAGGTCTTTAAGGTCTATGACACCATCCTCAGGCACAGAGACGTCCGCCGACCGATTCCAGCACGCCTCGCCAGCGCTGCACAACCACGCCCTGGCCATAATAACAAAATCGGCGAAATCGACGTCGCCGTCATGATCAATATCGCCATCTATCGTAGTAAGCGCAAACCGAGGGTGAATAATATTCTCATAATCTCGCTCAAGGCTGCTGTAACCAATCTCCTTTATAAACCTCTCGTACCTGAAACTATCGTACGCCAAAGCAGCGCTCCTCAAACATCGCATATACCGTTCCGGCGTCCTCGCGAAACTCTCCCCAGGCCAGAATGTCCAATCCTTTTCGCCAATCATATACGGAATGATAAACTCTAGCGCAAGACGCATCCCGCGACCGTCCGGCATTGCATAATTCCACAAATCGATGTCGGTGAAATGTTCGGCTAATTCAGCAAGATACGACATAACCTGCCAGTTGTAGCAGTGATACATGAAATTGTCGGCTCGTGTCATTTCCAACGGGTTGCGACCGTCCAAGGCGATTTGTCCCGGCATCCGATTATCTCTGAAGTGTACAATCCTGGCTCTCGCCACATCCTCTTGATCGGCGTACATTGCAAGCAACGCTGTCATCAGGTCGAAGTTCGTGCCATGGTTAGCAGGATCATCTCTCTGATGTTTGCAATCGGATTGCCCATAGAACTGCAGCAATTGCAGGCTCCACGCTTGCAGGCCCTCCTTGTCTGCATCCGTCCAATGGGGCGAACGCTCCAAAATTCCGGCAGTCTCAAACACTGATCTCAAATAGTTCGCGATATCCGCCACAGAGCAGTACCCGGGGCTCACTCCGGGAATCACCTGTGAATACAGTATGCGAGGATTCATACGTGTGTCTTCCTCAAGAAAGAACACACGCAAAAGGTACGCCGCATGTGCGGCATAACATTCATCATCCGTCAAGTAGTAGGCAAGCCCCAGATTCAGACAGGCCGCGCGCAGCCCGGCCATGGCCTTGCCATCACCCACGCTGGCCGGGTTCACATGACCGTCCCGCCGAATCCACGGAAGGCCATCGCTCGTATCAGGATTAGGCCACCAGTATGCCCCGCAACTCATGTAGTCATGCTTGTCGTTGCTCGGAGGCATGAGATCATCAAATACAACTGAAAATGGACCAGCCGTTAACTGTATATTGGCGTTGGCTACTACCGTATTGATAGCCGATTTAAGGCCCGCATCGCCTTCGATCCATTTCTGCTTCGCCGTGTCTATGTATCCTTTGTTCCACGTAAACATTCTCGAAACACCACCGGTTTCGCCTGAAGACTTGCAAGAAAAGCAGAAGAGGACCATCAACACACCGAGAAGCTTCATTGAAATCCTCCGGAAAACACTTCGTTACAAGCTTGTTCACATGCGCAAACAAAAGAAAGCTCAGAACGCCTTTCAAATGCCCTGCATTATAGATTATATAGGACCGCAATGCAAGGGTCTGGATCGGTCTGCAAAATATCCTTGGCATTCCACCCAGATTCACAATTACATCGGCATCTTACTCCTAATGCTTAATAAGACGCCGTTACCCTCTTACCTGCCCCAGAATACCACCGGCCACTCCAATATCTTAATATTCACCTCCCCCACAGTTGTCTGAATAAGGCTGCGATTGGACCGCTGCCCTTTTATAAATAATCCAGAATACGATAATCCGTAATGCCGCCGCCATCACGCTCCCGACAGAGATCGACCAAGCAGCTCCTTCGAGTCCCCAATGGGGTATCAAGCTGAACATCAGGACCAGAGTAACCAATAAAATAATAAAATTGACCCTCGGTATCCATGACACATCTGCAAACTTCGTAATTAGCGGCCGCACTACCGCTATAATAATGTTGGCGGGGATCATCCATATCAGGATGCCAAATAAATCGGATGCTCGACCGCCAAATCCCGGAAACAGCAGCCTTAGCAGAATTGGAGCGCCAATACCGAATAAAAGCATTCCGGAAACTGACCCCCCAACAATCATGGCAAAAAGCATTTTGTAGATGCGAACTGAGATATCCTTAAGTGATTTATACCCCGATATCATGCTCAACAGCAACCCGCTGCAATTCGTTATAGGCGCAATGAAAACATAAGCTATGCCGGTAGCTGCGAAGAGGTCCGCAACCGACTCGTTATCCGCGTAGAATCGTAGTACTATCCGGTTCAGATGCGGACCTGCCAAAACCAGCATACCTGCAATAGATAAATGCACCCATTCCCACCTAAGCATGGTTGCCTGATCGGGATCATAATGTAAATCTCCGCGATAGTGCCATCGTGCTGCAAGGCCGAACATCACAAAATTAGCAGCCATCATGCCGAAAGCCAACCCTGCCACCCCAAACAGGTAACAACCCGCAACCCCCAACGCCAATACACACAGAGAACATCCTAAAAACCACAAGGCGTGTTCGCGGAATCTCCGTTCATAGCGAAGCGGCGTCAAAATCAGCATGAACTCGTTTTCTGCATACAATGAAAAACTTAAAAAAGTCAAACAAAGATACGTGACCGTGTTGACAAGCCCCACAAGCCTGATAACCAGAAGCACAACAAGGGCTATGGAAAGCGATAATACCAGGAATTTGTGGCACATCACGGTGGCTGTCCAAGACAGTTGCGATCTACGCTCGTCCTGATAGTGAGTGAGATTCCGCAACAAACCTGTTGCCAGACCATTCGCCGGATGGATACCGACAAGCAGCGTAAAGCTCAAAGCTGTTGCAAACAAACCAAAATCATTCTTGCCTACAAGGTACGCTACCAATGGGAACAGGACAAGCCGGGGAATTCCCATAACGGAAACATGCTCGAGATAACTCCAGAACAAGGAACCTGCGTGTCTTTTTATGCGATTCATAGGTCACGTGCCGAAAACTGGTATGAGTTTATATATGACTGTGCCTTTGACACAACTCTCAGCCGGTATTCTTCCAGCGCGTGACCTTTTGTATAAACAGCACGGTTTGCAGGTTCAGATGACATTTGATAAACCCTCTAATGCGCGCCAATAACGGTGGAGTTAAATATCGCTCTGTTAAACACGCAAACGGAACAGTATTGAAGTCTTCAAAAAACTTTTCGCGACCCGCCGGGGTCGATGCTGAATGGCGTAAATGACGGTTTCCACGCTCTGCTTCTGCAAGAGTCTCTTCAAAAAAAAATGTCCTGTCCTTCAGAAGCTCGACATATCCCTCGCCTCGCGGAGAATTCAACAGCAAACAAGAAATACCTTTGTGAGCGTCATTCGAATACTTGTCCTGAACGATTGCGAAATCACCAATAGTGAAATCGCCCCATCTCGGAAGCTTCTTGAAGGCACAATTGTAACATGACTTCCTCAACAGGAGATTCGTACAAAAACCATATCTGAAGCTGTTTTTCCTCCCGGAAAGCATCACCTCCTCGCCTGTATCAAACTTTGCTATTGCAAATAGTGAATTCGGCCACCCTCTTCGCTTATCCCGAAAATTGATTTCCTTAAGCCGCCGACCATAGACACCTTCTATATACTTGACATATTCAGAGAATACCCCCGGAGACGGTACGCCGTGACAAATAAAATCCGCAGTCAGAAGGTTCTGGTTATCCGCACCCAAATATGCGTTTAAACCTGCGATCTGACAGGGCGCACCCACGAAGAACACCCGCCTGCCTCGATGTAGACAATCTTTTGCTTGCCTGAATGCGTCCCCGAGCTCACTTTGAACATATTTGGAACGCCGAAGCAGATCCAGTTCATTACGCGACTCCACACTCATATGGCGAAGATGCATAGACTCATCATACGAGGCGCCGAAAACTATCCCGCCGCTATCTAACACTTGCAAAGCTATCGCCGAAAACACCCCCCCCGAAGAACTCTGAAAACGAATCAAATCATCGTTAATCCAGCACGCATAAGTCTTCGGGCTCTCTTTCCGTTCAAAAGCCGACGGCCCTGACGACAACACCGGGCAGATCTTTCTGCACCGTTCGCATCGAATACACTTGGCCTCGTCGATCTCCGGGTAAAGAAAGCCCTCCCTGTCCGGCAGCATGCTTATACAATTCTCCGGACAGATGCTCTTGCATGCCTCACAACCTGTACAAGCATCTCTATCGCATAAACTGATTCTATTATCGTTCACAAACGGGACCTCAATAGTGCACTTTGAAGTGCAAACGCTCCTTCTTATCGCGGGGATATGAAACGCAGACGGCCTGCCCGCTGGGTACCCATGCCAGTAGCCTAACTCAAAAGCCCAGCCGCAAGCCAATCAAAAAATCGCCTCAAACCGTTAACTCGACCTGGCGTCATCATTATAGCCGTCTCTTCGAAAACAGCCAAGCATTTTCCCATGCGTTAAGGTATGTGAGAACAAACCCTGGCACGCTCAAGCAGTTCTTTCCAAATAGGCCTGCCGAAGCCTGCTTGGTAGATGGTACTACTTTGTCCCAGCCCGCCCCGGAGCCTTTGTGGACTTTCGACCATCACAATCCTTTTTGTGTCGCTTCTCGCCGCTTCACGGCTCGCCCCTTGCGCACGAAACCCTGACTAAATCGAAAAAAACATCCCCTTAAAAACACTCCCGCGCAAAAATGTGAAAAAACGCGCACTTCTGCGCAAAAAATATACCCCCTCTAACGCAAAAATACGCAAAAACAAGCACAAAAACCCCCCTCCCAACCCCAATTCGCAGGGCAAAAACCCGAAAAAACGCACCTTCAGCTGCCCCTCAACCCCATTTGTCCCCGCTTTTCAGCCCAAAAACGAACCCCCTTGTGCCCAAATTTACAAACCCACCCCTGCTTGCATACTTTGACACTCCACAATCAGCCACCATCCTCCCCCCGCTTCTATATTATTCTTGACTAAAACCCGCCGCCATATTATCCTAATCAACAATCGCTCGATAATGAAACGATGCCTTCACGCCGCTGAAAGGCCGTTTTTAGCACAATAATTGGGGTTATTCTCATGGTCCATCGCATCCTGGCAGTACTCGCCACCTCCGCACTGCTTCTAACCGCCACAAGCTGCGCCCCCGAACAGCAAACTGTAACACCCGACGAACCAATGAGTTACGACACCACCATAGGCCAGTTGGGCCAAACCTACCAGTTCCGCGCCGTCCACGTAAGAGGCTACGGCCTCGTCGCAGGCCTCCCCGGCACAGGCTCAAGCGAATGCCCCCCCGATCTAAGAGCAATATTATCCAAAGACATCCTCGCAAACATCAAGGGAGACGTCAAAATCCGCCCTGACGACCTCATAAACGGCCTTGACACAGCCGTCGTCGAGGTCTTTGGAACCATACCACCCGTTGCCTCAAAAGGCGACCGATTCGACCTCAAAGTCGTCGCCGTCGCCACCACCCAGACAACATCCCTCGCCGGCGGAACCCTCTATCCCACTGAGCTTAAAGCAGTTGCGGGCCTCGTAAGCTACGACCAGTTCGCGCCGGTGCTCGGCAAGGCAACCGGGCCAATCTTCATGGACACCACCGACCCAACCGCGCCCAAAACCACCGCCTACATCCTCGGAGGCGGCACCGCCACTGAGGGCGTCCGGCTCGCAATCGGCCTCAACAAGCCCGATTTCGTAACCGCAGCCGCCGTCAGAAACCGAATAAATGAGCGTTTTGGCGCAAAAACAGCCAAGGCGATCTCCCCTGGCGAGATTGAATTCGTCATACCCGACAGATACAAAGAGCAGAAAGAAAAGTTCCTATCAATGCTCAACCATCTCTACATGGCCGAGGATTTCGAACTCAGGAAACGCCGCATCGAAATGCTCGTAGCCAGGCTCGCCGCCGGAACCGACATGCAATCCGCCGAGTACGCACTCGACGCAATAGGAAGACCCGCACTCGACGCCCTCGCCCCCCTGCTCGATTCCACCGACGAAGAAGTGCGCTTTCACGCGGCAAGATGCGCGCTAAGCATAGGCGACGACCGCGCATTACCGCCGCTGAGGGCGTTTATCAATGATCCTGCCTCGCCCTATCGTCTGCAGGCCATAAATGCGGTCGGACGCAACGCCAAGCGCGACCAAGCTATTATCGCCCTCGGCGGGCTCCTGTCCGACAACGACTTTAAGGTACGGTTTGCCGCTTATGAACGGCTGCTGGCGCTTCAGGACGTTTCAGTGTCGCGACGACTGGTCGGCGGCAAGTTCTTTGTCGATCAGATCGCCCGCAAAGGACCGCCCGTCGTTTACGTATCCCGGTCCGGTGTGCCGCGGATAGTGCTCTTCGGAGCGCCCATTCTTTGCCAGGAAAACATCTTTCTCGAATCGGACCAGCGTGATATAGTCTTAAACGCTCCCGCCGGCGCGCAGCACGTTGCGGTAATGCGAAAGCTGCCAAACCGGCCCAGGCTGGTCGGTCCGCTCGAAGCCGACTATGACGTATCGGATATAATTCGCACTCTTTGCGAGGATCCTGCGACAAGCAACTTGCAGCTCCGCAAAGGCCTGGGCGCCTCCTATACGGATGTGACGGCGCTTCTGGCAAAAATGGTGCATGCCGACGTTGTAAAGGCTGCTTTCGTAGCCGGGGACATGACCGCGGCAGGGGCATTTTTACAGAAAGCCGAGTCTGTTGCCCGATAAAAAGATGTCGCAAAGCAGAGAAAAAGCAGCTTTGAAGCTGCACAGCACAGGCACAAGGATGAATGCTCGAATAACATGGAGGTCGGTCGATGCAGCTTGACAGGATAGTCCTGAACGGCTTCAAAAGCTTCGCGGACAAGACGGATTTTCAAATCAATTGTCCGATCACGGCAATTGTCGGGCCAAACGGCTGCGGCAAGAGCAACGTGGTGGATGCCATCAAATGGGTATTGGGCAATCAGAGCCCCAAGAGCCTCCGCAGCGGCCAGATGGCCGACGTAATCTTCAGCGGATCCAGCAGCCGCAAGGGTAGCGGCATGGCGGAGGTGAGCTTGCAGTTCAGCGGGGTGGCGGCGATGGGCATGGAGGGGGAGACGCTGGAGATATGCCGACGCCTGTACCGCAGCGGGGACAGCGAATACCTGATTAACAATAAAGTCTGCCGGCTCAAGGATATACGCGAGTTGTTCATGGACACGGGGGTCGGTGTCAGCGCTTACTCAATTATCGAGCAGGGTCAGATCGATCAGCTTCTGCAGAAGTCAACGGTGGAGCGCCGGGTAATCTTCGAAGAGGCGGCAGGTGTCAGCAAGTTCAAGGCGCACAAGAAGGAGGCGCTTCGCAAACTGGAGCGGACCGAACAGAATCTGCTGCGTCTGGCGGACATAGTGGGCGAGGTGGAGCGACAGCTTCGCAGTATCAAGCTGCAGGCGGGCAAGGCCCGGAACTATCTTGCATACAGCGAGCGGCTCAAGGAACTGCGCGTCAACTACTCGCTGGCCGAGTACCATAAGGTCGTAACGCAAATACGGGAAAAGAAGGAGGATTTGTCCGGGCTGCAGAGCCGTTTCGGCGCGATCGCATCGGAGGTTGCCCGGCATGACGCGGCGCTGACGGAACTGAATGACGGCATTCTGCATTCCGAGAGCGAGATCAACCGCTGGGATAATGCCCTCATATCCGCCAGGAGCCGCATCGAGCAGCAGTATGAACGAATCGACTTCCTTCGGAGCCGCCTGGACGACCTGGCGCGACGACAAGACACCGCGGCCGATCAGATCCACCGCCTGACGCAGCAAAGCAGCGGACTCGAGGCTGACTTGAAGCAGTGTCAGACGGGGCTCAGAGAGAATGAGGAGCTTCTCGAGAACCGAAATGCGCAACTGCAGGACCTGACCGCGGTGATCGGCCAGATCAACGCCGAATGCGCCGACGTGGAAGCAAGTTTGGAGGACGAGAAGTCCGGGATTATCGACATCGTTCGTCGGACAGCTCAGCTTCACAACGAAATCCAGAGCATGGGGACCTACCGCGACAGCCTCAAGGGTCAGAAGAACCGCCTGAGCGGTCGAGCCAATGCCGCAGCGTCCGAACTTCAGGACCTGCTGGCGCGCAAGGCTCAGCATCGGGCACGCCTGGAAGATATCAACAGGGTGATTGCCGAACTGCAGGAGAGCCTCGAACAGAAACGCCAGCAGATGGCGGCCATCGACAGCGAGCAGGCACGTGTAAATGAGCAGCTCGCCGAGGCAAAGGAACGGCGAAGCGGCCTTACCAGCGAGCGGAAGGTCCTGGCGGACATGGAGGCGCGACAACAGGGCCTGAGCACCACGATTCGCGAAATCCTCGGCGCAAAGCAACAGCAGGCCCAGGATCGATACGATTATATCGAAGGCATCATCGCCGACGTAATCCATGCCGACAGCGAGCATGCCGCCGCGGTGGAGGCGGCGCTGGAGGGCATGACGGACGCACTGGTCGTCAACAGCACGCGTCGCTTCCTGGCCGATGCGGAACTGCAGGCGAAGCTCGCCAGCCGCGTGCGCGCGGTATGCACGGATCGACTTGCACCTTTCGTCGATCAGCACGACCTGTCGGCGTTTACAGGGGCCAAGGGCCGGCTGATCGAGTTCGTGGGCTACGACAGCGAACACGCGCAACTGGCATGGAATCTGCTTGGGCACGTGGTTCTGGTGGATTCCGTAGCTTCGGCAATGGAGCTTTCACGGACACTGGGCGGCGGCTACCGTTACGTTACTTCCGCCGGAGAGGTCTTCGACGGGGCCAATGTCGTCAGCGTAGGACCGGTAGGCAAGGCCGAGGGGCTCATTTCGCGCAAGAGCCGGCTGCACCAGTTGGATTCGGAGTTGGGCGCCACCTCGCAGCAGATAACGCGAATTGAAACGCTGCTTCGAGAGAACAACCAGCAGACCCAGCATCTGGCGGAACTCTGCAAGGACCTGCGAACGGCGGTGTACGAAGCCACGACCGAGAAGGTCAACACGGAAAGTGCGCTTCGCGTGATCGAGCAGGACGTCAAGCGGCTGACGGAGGAGCAGCCGGTCATAGCCAGCGAGATCGAGATGCTGGAAGAAGAAATATCGCAGTCGGTGCAGAAGGAGTACACCTCCAAGCAGAAGCTGGACGAACTGGAAGCTGTCAACAACGAGCGAACGGCGAGGATCGAGCAGCTCGAAGCGGCCATTGCCGAGAAGCGGCGGATGCAGCACGGCAAGAGCGCCGAGCTGACGGAGCTGAAGGTGCAGATCGGCCAGATAGCCGAACAGCAAAAAGGAATGCGGCAGCGGATCACGAGCCTTCAGAGCCAGTTGCAGCACGGCCGAATGGCGGTTGAGGCGGCAAGAAACGAATTGGCCGGCTGTGACGATCAGATCGTTGCCACCCGCAGGAGTATTCTGGGCAGCGAGTCGCGGCTGAATCTGTTGTTCGTCGATAAGGAAGAGGCCCAGGCCGTCAGCATCCGGATGCACGACAAGGTGCGAACTCTCATGCGGACCAAGCATGAGACCGAGCAGATATTCAAGCAGAAGCGCGCCGAGCAAATCGAGGTCGAACAGCAGATGCACGCCGTCCAGCTCGAACTCAGTCAGTTGACCGTGCGCGACGAAGACATGGTCAGCCGCGTTCAGGAAGAACTTCAAATCGACATCGTCGAGGCCTACAAGAGCTTCGAGCAGTCCGACATGGACTGGGATGCGATTCGCGAAGAAATCGCCGATCTGCGGGCCAAGATCGAACGGCTGGGCAATGTCAACGTGGATGCGATCAAGGAGCAGGATGAGCTGGAAGACCGATACAAATTCCTGGCGGCGCAGGTGGCGGACCTGACGCAGAGCAAGGGGCAGCTTGAACAGCTCATCGCCCGGATCGACCGTGAAAGCCAGGACAAGTTTCAGCAGACGTTCGACGAGGTGCGGGCGAATTTTCAGGTGCTTTTCCGAAAGCTGTTCGGCGGGGGCAAGGCGGACATCTTCCTGGAGGACGCCAACAACGTCCTGGAATGCGGCATCGAGATCGTCGCGCGCCCGCCTGGCAAGGAAACGCGAAGCATCAGCCTGCTCAGCGGCGGCGAAAAGACAATGACGGCGATCGCGCTGCTGTTTGCGATCTTCAAGAGCAAACCGTCACCGTTCTGCGTCCTGGACGAGGTCGACGCCGCTCTTGACGAAGCCAACAACGAACGCTTCAACCTGATCGTGCAGGAATTCAAGAAAAGTTCGCAGTTCGTCATAATCACGCACTCGAAGCGCACGATGAGCATCGCCGACGTGCTCTTCGGGGTCACCATGCAGACGCAGGGCGTCAGCAAGAAGATCAGCGTGCAGTTCGATCAGGCCGAGACGGAACCCGATACTGCCGTGGCGTGATTGAGGACTGGCGCCTGCGGCGACGCATTTGCGGCGCAGGGAGCGGCGTTGGATCGATTCAAGATTGAAAGTGAGGGGCTTGCAAAGTCGTGGCAGCGCTACGACAGTGCGCATCTGCGTGATTATCTCGTCCGCGGCGTTGAAGACCCTCGCATCAACGTGCAAAGCATCCTGAGCCGCCATTTCCTTATCGAGCGTCTGTTCGGCAGGCGATTCGAGGCGGTCGCCGATGCTGAACTTCGATTCGCCATAGCCATGAACTGGCTGATGAAGACGGTCTCGACGTGTGCGCGCGTCGAGCAGTTGGGCGAGCTGCTTGATTCGCTGCTGGACGGTATCGAGATCGCAAACGGTACGAGGATTCCCGCGTATGTCCAGTCGATCTTCGATAGTCTGCCTTGTGAATGCAATGGCGTCATCGTCGCCAACTATGTCAACGAGGTGCTTATGTGGCCGCCGATGGAGCCGGTCGCCCTTCCGCTGCCCGAATCTGTTCTGAATACTTTTGCGACAATATGGCAGAATCTTCTTGCATGTGAGCCTACGGAGCGAATATCCGTGATCGAACCTGCCTGCGGATCCGCAAACGATTATCGTTTTCTTCACGCCTTCGGCATTGCGCCGCTGATCGATTATTGCGGCTTCGATCTGTGCGACAAGAATATCGCCAATGCACGACGGATGTTCGGCGATGCGAACTTCGGCTGCGCCAATGTGCTGGAGATAGGCCATGCCGACAAGTCGTTCGATTTCTGTTTTGTACACGATCTCTTCGAGCACCTCTCGCCGGCGGCTTTCGATCGCGCCGTCGAAGAGGTCGTGCGCGTTACGCTCAAGGCCTGCTGCCTGTCATTTTTTAACGCAGGCTGCAACCCCGAGCACATTGAGCGGCCCATAGAAGACTATCACTGGAACACGCTGAGCATCTCGCAAACCGATCAACTTCTGCGGCGGCTGGGCTGCGAAACGAAGATCATCGGCATCGACGCGTGGCTGCGCCAGCAGTTTGAATGCGGCGATACCCACAACAAGCAGGCGTATACGGTCATCGCCACAATAAAAATTTGATCACTTCGAATTTGTGTTTGAAAAGGCCTGAAGCCGCGTGTAGACTCTGCCGAAAATCTGCTCAGGATATGCACAGTGGCCAATAAACTCGATAAACATGTTTTGAAAAACGGCATGGTCATTCTTGGCGAGCCCATGCCTGGGGTAGGGTCCGCGGCGTTTGATTTTCTGGTGCCTTGCGGGTCGGCGATGCTTCCCGAGGGTCGGTGCGGAGCGGCGGCGGTGATCCAGGACTGGATTTTTCGAGGCGCCGGCGAACGCAACAGCCGTCAACTGATCGACGCCCTTGACGGACTCGGCCTGCACCGGAGCACGTCGGTTTCGACATATCACCTGGGACTTGGAGCGGCCCTGGAGGCAAGCAACCTTTCGGCGGCCCTGGAACTCTATGCGGACGTGATCCGCCGCCCGCGGCTTGAGGTGGACCAGTTTGAACTGTCTCGGCAACTGGCGGTACACGAGGTTATTGGTCTTGATGATGACCCCCGCCAGAAGGTGATGGTGCGGCTGTATGAGCAGTTCTACCCGGAACCGTTCGGACGGCCGGGCATCGGCAAGCTCGACGATCTCGAGGCGCTAAGGCCGCTGGACGCCGCCACGATCGTAGAGCGGACATTCGACCCGGCCGGTACGATCTTCTCTGTCGCCGGCAAGTACGATTTCGACGCGGTTTGCCGGCAGATGGAGCGGCTCTTCGAGGGCACGGGCGGCAAAGGGCGTCCCGAGATAACCCCAGGCAGCGCCGGTCAGCGGTATCTCCACGTTCCGCACGCAGGCGCACAGGTCCACATCGGATTGGTTACAAAGGCGCCGCCGATCACCAGCCAAAGATACTATGATATCAACGTCGCCGTCTCCGTCCTGTCGGGCGGAATGAGCAGCCGCCTGTTCACCGAGGTGCGTGAGAAGCGCGGCCTGTGCTACGCTGTGGGCGCTCGATACAGTACGCTCAAGCACATGGCGGGGATAAGCTGTTACGCGGGCACCACTCCGGAGAAGGCTCAGGAGACGATCGACGTGATCCGCGATGAATTCAATCGCCTGTGGGAGGGCATTACACAGGACGAGTTGGAGCGGGCCAAGGTCGGCCTGGAGAGTTCGCTTATCATGCAGAGCGAATCGAGCAGTGCGCGGGCGTCTGGCATTGCATCGGACTATTTCCTGCTGGGTCGTGTGCGGAGCCTCGACGAGATCAAGGAAAAGCTCGAGGTCACCAGCGTGAAATCGGTGACTGAGTGTCTTGCGGAGAATCGTTTCAAGGACTATACGCTGGTCACCATAGGCCCGCGCAAGATCGAATGGGAGTAGACAGGCCCCATCGGCATAATGCACCCGCACCGGGAAGGGATTATGGAGTTTAGAAAAACAACGCTTTCCAACGGAATGGCCATCGTCGGCGAGATCAACCCCGCCGCCCAGTCCGCGGCCGTGGGCTTCTTTGTCCGTACGGGCTCGCGAGACGAAACGCCGCAGATCAACGGCGTCTCGCATTTTCTCGAACATATGCTGTTCAAGGGCAACGACCGGCTCAGTGCGCTCGAGGTCAACGAGGCTTTCGACAGGACCGGCGCCAAGTTCAACGCATTCACCAGCGAGGAGAACACCGTCTATTATGCCGCCGTGCTGCCAAGGTTTCTGGCGGAGGTGACGGAACTATGGACCGAACTGCTGCGCCCGGCGCTGCGGCAGAGCGATTTCGACATGGAAAAGAACGTCATCCTCGAAGAAATCGCCATGTACAAGGATACCCCGCACTTCGATGTCATGGACAAGTGCAGGGCGCTGCATTTCGGCGACCATCCGTGCGGCGCCAGCGTCCTGGGGACCAATGAGAGCATCATCGGTTTGACATCGGAGGCTATGCGGGGGTATTTCGATCTGCGGTATTCCCCGAATAACATCGTCGCGGCCTGCTGCGGCAATCTCGATTTTGAGGCGACCTGCGAGCTGATCGAGAGGCAATGCGGCGACTGGAAGGCGACAGAGGCCGCACGTCCTCTTAGTTACTTCGGCGGAACTTTCCAGAAGCACAGAGAAGAAAGAGCCAATCTGGTTCGCGAGCATATATGCATGATGAGTGCGGGCATGGGGATGCAGGACCAGCGGCGGTTTGCGATGTCGCTTCTGGCGACGATCGTGGGCGACGACACCGGTTCGCTCTATTTCTGGGAACTGGTCGATCCGGCGATTGCCGAAACGGCGGTCATGCAGGCAGAGGCGATGGACGGAGTGGGCGCTATGTACAGCTACATACGGTGCAGCCCCAAGGACGCCCCTCGCGCAGGCGAAATCGTCCGGCACATCTTCGAAGACCTGGCAAGCACAGGGATCACTCAGGCAGAACTGGAGACAGCAAGGAATAAGGTGCTCAGCGCCTTGACCATCAAGAGCGAGCAGCCGATGGGCAGGCTCGTCAATCTGGGGTTCAACTGGGTGTACAGCCGGGAATATCGCAGCGTCGCTGACGATATTGCGTCCATCCGGGCGATAACTGTCGATGACGTTAATTCGCTGATCGGCGAGTTCGACTTGCGCAGCTTCACCAGCTACAGCATCGCACCAGAGGACGCCGCGGCGGCGACGTGACCGCGCCAGCCGCGAAAGAATAGCATTTTTTTAGCCGAACGGTGTAAACACGTCCAGTCGCGGCAATCGGACTTGATTTGTGTGGGGTTTGTGTTACAATCTTCATATCGGTTCGCAGTGAGGCGAATGCCTGAAAAGGTGAATTATCAACGGAGGATGACGTGAAAGACCAAAATAGTCGACCCGGCTCAGTGGATTCGGATATTCTTCAGGGTAAAGCTGATGTATTGAAGGCGGTCAAAGCCCTCGCTTCACAGGGCAGCGGCCCACCATCCGAAAAGCAAAACCTGAATATTGGCGATAACGGCCCGATACAGGTGCAGGTCAAGCCGGTCATTGCCGTGCGGTCGCAAGGCGAACGCCCCGGCGGGTCGCAACAGACGGACGCGACAAAGGCCGGCCAAGCCGCTGCCACCGGGCATGTTGTAGCCGCGTCTTCTGCCGCGGCCCGGAATGCCGCAAATGACGAGTCCGCGCCTGCCGGCAAGACGCACAGCGATTCGCAAGCCGCCGGCGCCGACAAGAGTGGACAACAGCAGTCTTCGCCGCCGAGTGCGACGGAGCCGGATGATTCAAAGAGCTCACCGAAGGCTGATGCACCGTCGACTGAACCAGGTGGAGCGCTCAAGCCTGCGGATCCGGGCACTGAGAATCAGGCCGCCAAAGCTCCGCCAGCCCCGGCCAAACCGCAGTCCGGCGATACCGGCGGCGTACCAAGGTTCAAGCTGGCCGAGCAGATTCTTGCCGAGCAGCGGCGAAATGCCTCGGAGCGCCGGCAAAGATCGAACGCCGGCGACGGTGGGTCGCGACCGTATATGGCGCAGGACACGGTAGGCGAGGTAATCCGAGAGGTGAAGAACAATCTTGGACCGGCACACTCAGCCGGCGCAAAACCTGTGCCAAACGCTTCGACGGGACTAACGGCCGAAGATGAACACATGACTGCTGTTCAGCGGCAGGTGATCGAGGAAATAGTCGCTCGCGATATTGCCTTGTTCAGTCATGGCGTCGCCCGGCGACCGACGTGGCCCCCGAACAGCCGCAATTAAACTGCATCGCTCCTGAGCAGCGGCAGCGACATGGAACACGCGCACTATGCCCGTGTAAGATTGCCGACCGAGCGGTCAAACGTTGGTGCAGGGAGGCTTGTAATTAGTCTTGACGACCGAGCACCCACGTGAGAGGGGACGTACAATGCTGACAATACTATCCCAGTCAGGACGGGATTATTGGGTGGACATGTGCTTGTTGACCGGGGTGGTGGCAGTCACGATCGCCTTGACGATTGTGCACCTGATCGATCGAAGGAAAAAACGGCTGCGCAATGGCTCCAAAACGCGGCCTGACCAAACTGATTACGAGAGGCCCCCTTTTACCGTCGATTACGGATCAAGCGGCGCAAAAAAGCCCCCCGATGATTCGCGCGATGCGGAAGGACCTCGGCCCTAAGAATTTACATGGGGGTGCACAATTTGCAGGAGGTACGCGGGTGTCTAAAGCTATCGCTTTCAACTTAACGGCGGCAACAATTTGTATCTCGTGTCTTTTCACGGCCTGCCCGCCGGTCCTCGGCGGCGACACGCCGGCAACCGAAGGTGCGGACCTGAACCTTTGGTATTCGCAGCCGGCGCAGCAGTGGGTTGAGGCGCTGCCTGTGGGCAACGGGCGCCTGGGCGCGATGGTCTTCGGCGGTGTTGAGGCGGAGCGGATACAGCTCAATGTCGATTCGCTGTGGGCCGGACCCCCAGTCCCGGAGGATCGCACCGGTGCATACGAATCGATTGCAGAGGCTCGCAGGCTAATCTTCGAAGGCCGATACGCAGAGGCACAGCGAATCGTCCAGCAAAACGTAATGGCCGAGCGAATCAGCCCCCGCAGCCACCAGACCCTGGGCGATCTGCGTATCAGCATGATCCGGGCGGACGACGCACAAACACCTGACACAAGTCCCATCGCTCTGGCGCCCTGGCGGCGGGCCGACAAAAAGACGCTCGACGGCGACGCATGGCTCGGCATACAGTTTGACGATTCGGCGTGGTCCACCGTTGCGGCACGCGACGACCTGGCGGTGCCTGTAAACGCCGAGGTGGTATTCCGTACATCGATTGAACTGACGCAGCTTCAACTCGACTCCGGCTTCAGGACGCTCGAACTCAGCCCCATTGACGACTACAGCACGATTTACGTCAACGGGCGGCAGGCCGGACGGACAAGCGACTACACGAAGGCACACAGGTTTGACGTCGCAGAACATCTCAAACCGGGCAAAAACGCCGTCGTCGTAGTTGCAGGCAACATTGGCGGACCGGGCAGTATGGCGACCTCCGTGAAACTGACCCGTACAATTGTCGACACAAGGCAGTATCGTCGACAGCTCGACCTCAACACCGCCATCGCAACGACAGCGTTTGAAAAGGACGGGGTCAGGTATATGCGCGAGGTGTTCGCCGCCGCAGCCGACGATGTCATCGCCGTACGCATTACCGCCGACACGCCTGGCGCGGTCTCAGTGGAAATCGCACTGGACAGGCCCGGCGAACACGAAATCAGCAGGATCGCACACAATCGACTCGCCATGCGCGGCCAGGCCGCCCACGGCGACCGCCACAAGGGCGTCAAATATGAAACGCAGCTACTTGCAATACCCGACGCGGGAACCATTACAGCCACCGACAAAACAATCGTCGTCTCTGGCGCCGACGCGTTGACAATCTACCTTACCGCCGCGACTGATTACAACTTCGCCAGCCCCTTTGAACCGCACCAATACGATCTCGCCGATGCCTGCCAACGGCAGCTCAGGACGTGTGCACAAGCCGATTACGCCGCGATTCGCGCCCGACACATCGATAAACATAAGAACTTTTTTTCACGAGTGAGCCTCGACCTCGGCCGAACTGCCGCCGCCGACAAGCCCACGGACGAGCGTCTCCGGGCATTTCAGCAAGGCGCCGATGATCCGGCGCTCGTCGCCCTCTATTTTCAATACGGCCGCTATCTGCTGATATCATCCTCGCGGCCGGGTACGATGCCCGCCAATCTGCAGGGCCTTTGGAACGACAAGATCGAAGCACCCTGGAACGCCGACTATCACATAAACATCAACATCCAGATGAACTACTGGCCCGCCGAAGTCACCAACCTCTCCGAATGCCACGAGCCCTTCTTTGATCTGATCGAGGGGCTTGTCCAGTCGGGACGCCGGACCGCACGCAATGTTTACAACTGCCGCGGCTTCGTGGCGCATCACACCACCGACGCATGGCTGCACACCTCGCCGTTAGGCGCGGTAGGTTACGGCATGTGGCCGATGGGCGGCGCATGGTCGACACGCCACTTCATGGAGCACTACTGGTTCACCGGCGACAAGGAATTCCTCCGCCGACGCGCATACCCGATCGTCAAGGAAGCGTCCATGTTCTTCCTCGACTGGCTGATCGAGGACCCCATAACGGGCAGGCTGGTCTCGGGACCCTCCAATTCGCCGGAGAACACCTTCATCGCCCCGGACGGCAGACGGTGCAGTCTGTCCATGGGACCCTCGATGGATCAGCAGATCATCTGGGACACCTTCACCAACTGCCTGGAAGCGGCGGACATCCTCGGCATCGACGAGGATGTCACGCGGCAGGTCAGGACCGCCCTGGCGAATCTCGCCCTGCCGAAGATCGCCTCAGACGGAAGACTCATGGAATGGGCCGAAGAGTTCAAGGAAGCCGAACCGGGACACCGGCACGTTTCGCATTTGTTCGCGCTCCATCCGGGCCGACAGTATAATCTCGTCGACACCCCCGAAATGGTCGATGCCTGCCGCAAGTCGATCGAGTACCGCCTCGCACACGGCGGCGGACACACCGGCTGGTCGCGCGCATGGATCATCAACTTCTGGGCGAGAATGCACGACGGCCAAAAGGCCCACGAAAACATCGTCGCCCTCCTGCAGAAGTCCACGCTCACCAACCTCTTCGACAATCACCCGCCGTTTCAGATCGACGGCAACTTCGGCGGCACGGCGGGAATTGCCGAGATGCTCATACAGTCGCACACCGGGCACATCGAACTGCTCCCGGCGCTTCCGAAGGCATGGCCGACCGGCTCCGTCAAAGGCCTTCGCGCCCGCGGCGGCTTCGAGATCGACATAGAATGGCGCGACGGCAAACTCCGCCAGGCTCGGGTCCTCTCCCTCCTCGGCAATCCGTGCACGATCCGCCACGGCCGGCAGACAGCGGAATTCAACACAACACCACGACAACTATACCGTCTCGACGGGAGACTCGAGCAGCCATGAAAAGGCAACATGACCGTAAACTGATGCTGTTATAGGACTTAAGCGGCAGCCCATTATCAGGCCTTGCTGTCTTCAAAGCCCGGAAATTGAAAAACACAATTTGGCGCCTTGACCTGGACGCTTGATTGCGGTAAAGTAGTAATATTGTTAATGGAAGGGGTATGAACAAAACATTTATGGAGGGTTGAAAGATGGGGAAAAAAGTCCTTTGGAGCTTGTTTGTTCTGGCCGTGTTGTCCTTCAGCGCGCAGGCATATTTTGTCGGCAATTTCAGCTTTGAGGACCCTGCTGCCGGAAAACTCACCAACTGGACCGATGTGCCGTTCTGGTCCAGCGACAGAGTCGCCGTCAACTCAGGCGTAGAGTCCGACTGGCCAGGCTCCACCCACGGCATTTACAGTGGTTACCTCATGGCCGATGACCCGTCCGTCTGGCAGTTGACCAACAATATCATCATCGCTGGCAATGAATATACCCTTTTAGTGGACGCGCGCAACAATTACACGGCCGTCGGGCACGCCAAGTTGGGGATCATGCTCTATTTCGATCATGCCGGCACAAGGACGCCGGTGGCGCTGTCGATCGTCGATCTGGGCAATGATTGGGCCACTTACAGCCTCTCATTCGCCGCTGCCTCCGCTCCCGTGTCGATCGGCAAGCAGATTGGAATCGAATTCATCAACGTCTCGACGCCGGCTTCATGGGTGGGCATTGACAATGTCCGACTCATACCGGAGCCGATGACAATGCTGCTGTTGGGTCTTGGCGCTCTCTTGATGCGCAAACGCAGCTAAACCCGCACAGCGTTTGGAAGTTGCTTTCAAGGACCTCACCGGGTCGGTGGGGTCTTTTTTTGGATTGCACTACAAGGTTTGAAATGGAGACCTGCGGTGTGCAGGCAAAACGAAAAGGAGCATTATGAACTGGGTAAGACATTTTCTGTGGGCGGTTCTTGCGTTTCTATGTCTTTGGGGCGGTGCCCGGCGCGCTCACGCTGAACCGGCAAGCGAGCACGAGCTTAACGTTATGACGTTCAATATTCGTTACGGCACCGCCAACGACGGACCCAACCGATGGGAAAATCGCCGCCAGATGGTATGCGACCTGATCGCTGAGCATCGCCCGGACGTGCTGGGTTTGCAGGAGGCGTTGAAGTTTCAAATTGACGCAGTTCTAAAAGCTGTACCGGGGTATGTCCTGATCGGCGTCGGACGCGAGGACGGCCGCGAAAAAGGCGAATACAGTTGCATTCTCTACCGGCCCGAACGACTTGACCTGACGCGGAGCGGCACGTTCTGGCTCTCCGATACGCCCGATGTGCCTGGTTCAATTACCTGGGGCAACGCATGCACCCGCATCTGCACATGGGGACGATTCACCGACCGCAAAACAGGTCGCACGTTCTACGTCTATAACACCCACCTCGATCACGTATCGCAGCCCTCGCGAGAAAACAGCGCCGTCCTGATCGCCGAACGCATGGCCGATGCAAAGCAGACGCCCTGCATTCTCATGGGCGACTTCAACGCCGGCGAGTCCAACGCCGCCGTCCGGTATATCAAAGGCAGCGCCCCGGTCGCCATGCAGGACACATTCCGCATTATTCATCCCGACGAGAAAGAGGTCGGCACCTTCAACGGATTCACCGGCCGAAGCAGCGGCGAAAAAATCGACTACGTCTTCGTCGGACCCGGCTGGAAGACCCTCGATGCCGCCATCATCAGGACCAGCAGGGACGCACGCTACCCATCGGACCATTTCCCGCTCACCGCGAAGCTGCTGCTCGACAACAATGCCGACTGAGACTGCTGCTGCTCAAGCGCTTCAACGACCGCCTCATAGCGACGCCGCACGTCCTGCCGGTCGTTATCTTCGCCAAGCGTCTCCTGAGTTGAGCGCACGATCATGTCGGCCTGCCGGCGAATCGCCCGCTTCTGTTCGGAGGTGCGGGCATGCACGGCGATTATCTGAAGCGTATCGAGCAGCCGTACCATTACCGCGGCATTCGACCGCCCATGCTGCCGAATCTGGTCGAAAGCCGCATTGGTAATGCCCCTAAAGCTCGTCGGCCTTGCGATCACGCGCAGTTTGTTCTCCCTGTCATAACGATACGGCGAAGGGAACGCCCGGCGAGTGAGAAAACACAGTACCGATCCAAGACGGTCCACACACGAAATCGCCGTAAAAGGACTGTTGATGCTCGGCGAAAGCGCCCGCATCGCAACTTCGACAAGCTGATGGATGCCGAATTCGACGTCTTGTTCGGGCGTCCGCTGCGAACCCACGATAAAGCATTTGGCAATCTTCTGCGCCAGTTTGCCATCAAGCTTCTCACCGCACCGGATTGTGGCAAGAGTGTTGCCCGCCGAAACATATTCGCCGGGCCGATATGCAACGTGCATGACAAGGTCGAACTCGCGCGCTATCTCAAGAAGACCGTCCCCGTCAATCGCCTGCAGATAACCGCTTCGCGGCGCTGCCACATAATCCGTCCGCCGCCAGTCTTCCTCCGCAGGTCCCGGTACGCTGCCATGACCGCTGTCCGGCGGCTCCTGTCCCAGTTCTTCAGGAAACAGCCGCTGCATGTCCTCCAAAAGGTCGCGATAGACCGCGGTGATCACAGCGTCGGCCTGTATCGAAACCGATATGTGGTGAACGAAGTAGATCAGCACGCCCACGTTGACAAGCGCAAGCACAATCGCGAACGTCACCGACGCCGCCGGCACAAAAGTCGACTCGTCCTCCGAACGAACCGTCCGCAGAATCAAAAGACAGTAAATAAACGTCGCGATAAACGTCCCCAGCACCAGTTGATTGCTCTTGTCTTTCATGAAGTTCCGCAGCAGATGCGGACCGAACTCCGAGGACGCCAGCGTGAGCGCCACAATGGTCATAGAAAACGCCACCCCCGCGACGGTTATCATCGAACCGGCAATCGTCGACAAAACCTCGCGCGCGCCTTCCGGGCCGACGGCATAAAGGAAAGTGAACAGGTGATGCGGCTCAGGCGCCAGTTTCCTGTCCACGGCGATCATCCCATAGGAAAGCCCGATCGCAAGCACCACCATGACCAGCGGAATGAACCAAAGGCTGGTTCGAACCAGTTCCCAAAGGTTGAGCAATCTTGTTCTCACGAGACCCCCCGGCTGTTCGGCCAAACGGTTCATCGGCCAAAACACACCGCATGTGCATAGTGGAACAAAACTCACCGAACATCAAGCCGCACCGACGACAGGCGCAGCAAAGGGCCGCGAGCGAACAATGAAGTTCCTCCCGCGGCCCCGCCGACAGTTGCCCCATTTGCTATTGGGTGGAATAGAATTGAGTTGCTTCAGTCTCTGCGACCTCGCGGCCGAGTTGGTCGCTGTTCATCACGACTCTGAAACGCGCATCGGCCGGACGGACGCCCCGGACGACGATTCTCCACGTGGCGGTATCGCCCGGGCCAAGTTCATCCAGCGGCTCGAATGTCACAACACCGTCCCGTTCCTCGATCTCCGTCGGGCCCGATGAGCTGACATATTCCATCGAATCCTCAAGTTCGCATCGAATCCGGATGTTCGAATCCGCCGCCGTTCCCTGGTTTGTAACCGTAACGATGTAAGTCTCCTCCTCGCCCACTTCCACCGGATCGGCCGTGTCAACCACTTCAAGCAGGATAGCGGCAAGACCCGACACGGTAGTGTCTGCCCTTACCTCCTGCGTTTCCGCGCAAATCGCCGATGCCCTCGCCGTGCTCGTATAAGTGTCCGCGGTCTCGGCCGTATACGAGATGCTCAGTTCTCTCGATTCGTCCACGTCGAGCGTGCCGAGGTCCCAGACGACCCTGTCCCCCATGACCCGCCCGTCGCCCGAAGCCGAAACGTCCGCCGCACCAGCCGGCACGTCAGCCTCGACTACCGTATTCATCGCAGGACCGGATCCTACGTTTTCCACTGTAAGCGTCAACTCCACCGGTCGCTGAACGTACTGCTGCGAAGTCCCCCTGTAATTTATTTCGAACACCGGCTGTATTACCGTCGTCGTAATAACTTCCGACTCAGCCTGCAAGTCGCCGGCGCCCCGGCTCCGGGCGCGGGTCTCGAACTCGCCGGTCTCCCGTGCTCTGGCCATTACCGTATGCTCCTGTGTAGCGCCCGGATCAACGCTGCCGACCGGAATCTCGACCTGCCTTTGCCCGTCCACCGTCTCCAGGCCCTCCGGCAAATCGGCGACTATCACAACCTCGCTCGCGGTACCCGTACCTTCGTTGCTCACCGTGTATGTCAGCGGAATATCCTCGCACAGCGACACCCTATCCGGCGCAGCCACACTGATGCTCAGTTGCGGATTGATCACACGCGTAAAGCCGCACGTCGGAACGTCGTAACTCACCGTTGCGCACTGCCGGATGCACTCCATATCCGTCGCCCGGCCGCTCACGCGGATACTGCGGCTCTGACCGGCATCCAGCGAGCCAAGCGACCACACCAGCCGATCGTCCTCACTCTCCGCCGAAGGCTCCGAACTCGAATACTCAAAATTCGCACCAACCTCCTCCCGCACCGTCACGTTCTCCACGGCATGATCCGAAACGTTGGTCACAGTGATCGTATAATCGAAGTCGCTGTCGATCTGAACCTCGTCGGGCATGTTTTTCTCGACCCGCAGCACGTGCGGACCGGGATACGTCTGCTCGCTTATGTACAGCCCGCATTCGGTTGCCGGTGCCGGCTGCGGAGCCTCCTGCGGCTCCGGCTCAAGCGGCTTGCAGTCCCTGCTCCAGAACCACTTGTGGGCAACCTCCGGCGAAACCTCCGCGTCGTGCCAGTGCCTCACCCATTGGGCACAACAGCACCCGCTTGCAACAACTGCCAGGGCGGCCAATGCCGCAACGTATGAAACCGTCTGATTCCTGCTCATAGTCAAACCCCCGTCTATTGGCAAATACAAACCCCACAATTGCTTCGCGCGACAAATCCCTGCCGCTCGCTGCGACTATCGTCATAAGCCCGACAGGCGATAAGAAGTTTTTCGCCGGAACATAACGCACGACCGGCTCAGGCGCGCAAGCCCCTGCACAAGCGATATATCAAGGAATGTCGTCAGCATGGATACAACAACGGTCTTGCTGAGGCCCGATATGTATTAATCAGTCACACGCCATGTAGCCGCCGTTCATGTATTCGAGATCGGCGTTGTTCGGCTGATGGACACCCGGTATTGTGGAGGTCCCGGGCAGTGGCTCTTGTTTGATCAAGGCAATCGTGCGAGCATCGGCCCACCTGCGGGAAACAGCATGGCCATCGGCGAACCCCAGGACCGCGCGGTCATCATGAAAGGTCGCCGGGACATCCCACCAATACCAGTAGCCGGAACCCATCAATATGAATCCACCGAGATTGTAAAGCTGATTGCGAATGGCAACATCTTCTTCGACAAAAACATGTTTTCGCTCCGGTGATGCGATCTCATGAAACTGTTGGGCCAGCTTGAGCCTTTTGGACTTCCCGTCGGGCATCATGATCGCCCGCCAGCCGCTCGGCGGCACATAACCAGGCCACCCATCACGCTGAGTGAAATCCTCACTGTTCATCAGGCCCGATATGCTGTAGCTGCGATAGGATGCGTTAGGTTCCCGATTAAAAAGAGCCCTGTCAGCGGGGCAATGATAAAGCTTGACATTCTCGACGTATGGAAACAGTTTGCCTGCCCGAATGCCATTGAGACGATACACGCGAGACAACGCTGCGTCAGGTGGAACCATGCTGCCCAGGCCCTCGGGTGGCGCACCGGGGTTATCGGCATCGGAATACAACGGCCTCTCCACCCACCGGTATGGCGTTCGCCGTGTGCCGGAGTAATAGTTTGAACCACCCACAAGCCGCCCGTCGTTATCCTCGTGATACATGTTCCAGGCCTGCAGCAGACCTCGCACATTGGCCAGGCAAACAGCCTCTGCCCCGTACTTTCCCCCATGCAAACGGGCGGGAACAAGCAGTAGTATCGCCGCCAAACCGATCACCGCCCCCGCCGCCGTATCCGCAATCGTCAAACGCCACATCTTCATGGTCGTGCACTCCTTCTCCTGATTTCGCCCTGCGGCTGGTCGGTTGCTATTCGAAGAGATCGATGCCTGTAAGCCACATCTGCATGATCCACTCGACGTCGCTGAAATCGACGTACATGTCGCGATTAACGTCCGCCTCGAGGAACTGCATGTCGGGATAGTCTATGTAACCCGGCACGTACCGCCATGGCCCGCCCGCATCCGTGCACGGCCCCGCCGGCAGCGTGCAGCTCATCCAGTCCAGCGCAAGCACGGCGAAGTCTGCAAGATTAACAATACAATCGCCGTTTATGTCGAATGGCAGTTTTTGGCAAGTCAGAACATCGGCCCGGTCATCGCCCGCCTGCGCAGCCACCGCAAAGACCCTGCCCGCCGCATCGGCCACATATACCGTCCCGTCAGCCGCCGCCACCGGATACGTCAGCTCGCAGGTATCCTGCTCCGGCCCAATGATCAGGTGCCGATAGAGAATATGCGCCCCTGCATCGAACCGGCTCAGCAGCCTGCCCTCCTCGTTGATGGCATACAGCACGCCGTCAACCCCGGCGGCGTACAGGATGCCGTCCGCGCCGATCGTCAGCGTATAATTGCCGCCGCATTCAAGATGCTTCACCCATCGCACCGTTCCGTCGGGGTTGATCGCCCGCAGATACGGATCGTCCAGCCCGATGTAGATCGTGCCGCCCGGTCCGACGACCGGCTCGCAGCCCATGAACCGCCCTTCGGTAATCGACCCGCTCGCCGCCCGCAGCGCCCCGAACGTCGGGGCAGTCTCGTCCCACATGCACTCCCTGATCTGCGACTCGGTCAGCGCAACCTCGTACAGCCTCAGATCGTCAACCGGCAGGCCGCTTTCACCGATAACCAGGCTGCCGTATGCCGTATCAGTAACGGGCAGCGCGGACGTATTGCCGGCATAGCCCCCGTTGTCCTCAAAATCAGCATCGAGCCGACCGTCGACATATATGCGCATGGCACTCATATTGTGACCGTCCAGCACGACCGCCACATGGTGCCACCTGTGGTCACGCAGGTTTGTCTTGCCCAGCATGTATCCGCCGTTGGCCGCCACTCGTACACGTCCCGCCTCATCGACAGTCACGTTCCAGTCATGAGACCCATGCGCCCAACGCACGATACCCGATCTCGTCAAATGCCCTTTCACCCAGACGCACACCGTTCTTCGGATGGTGCCGTCGCTCCAGTTGAATCGCGTCGCGGTGGCCGGTCCGCGGAGGACTCCTGAGCCAAGCACACCGCCAATCCATGTGAAGTCGGCGGGACTGGGGAAATTGTTTATGGCCGAACGTCCATACTGCGAACTGTCATAAGCATGTGCCCCCCGGCCCTCGTTGAATTTCCAGTAACCGATCAGTTCGGGTTTGTGCGCCAGATCCGTCGCCCACTTGACCTCGCCGTCCTCAGGGTCGATCGCATAAAGGTGCGTATCGTCGTGCATGGCAACGTAGATCGTCCCGTCCGGCCCGACCACCGGCGCCGTAAGGAAGCCGCCCGCATCACGACTCGCCGTCAGTTGCGACTGCCACCGCACCGACCCGTCGCCCGGCGCCAGCGCATAAAGCGTGCTGTCGTACAAGCCGCCCGCATATACCGAGCCGTCCTTGCCGATGGCAACCGGCTGCAGCACCGCCCCGCTGATCGCACCCGGACCGGGCATCTCAACCCGCCACAATTCCGCCCCGTCTGCCGCAAGTGCATACACGCCGCCATCGCACGAGCCGAAGAAAACCCGCCCCGCCTCGTCGACCGCCGGACACGAATACACAAATGAGTCCGTCCGATGCTTCCACCGAAGCTCGCCGTCGCTGCCGAACGCATAAAGCGTATCGCCGCAGCCCACGTAGATCGTCCCGTCCGGACCCACCGTCGGATGACTGACTATGTCCTCGCCGCCTCGATAGACCTTCACCTGCGCATCGCTGCACAGAAATCCCACGCTGGTTATCTCTCTGTTGAGGCTGATCCCGTGCAGTTCAATGTCCCGTTCCGCCACGCCGTCAAGATATAGCTGCACATCCGAAAGACGCGTCCCGCAGTTGGGAACAACAACGCAAAGTTCCGCCCCCGCCGCGGTATTGGCCGGCGTTGACCCGAACACACTGCCGTCCGTACCGTTATTGCGAAAACCGAATACCGGCCGTCCAAACCGTTCCGCAACTCGCACAACGGTCGATCCAAGGCTCACGATATCCCCCAGAAAACCCTCATACGGTATCCGCGCCGTGATCATCAGCGCATCCCACTTGCCGAGAATATCCGCCGAATTCGGCCCCATCTGCCCGTTCACAAGATTCAATTCGACTATCTCAACGTCGCCCATCCCACGTTCCCACAGCAAATTGCCGCTGCCGTCCCGCGCAGTCAAGACGCCGTTTTCGCTGACCGAATACACCTGCCCTTCGCCGCCCACAGCCACGCCCTGGTACACCGCCCCCGGCGCACCGCAAACCCACTTCAGCCCACCCAGCCTTGGACCCGAATACTCGCTGAGCCCGCGCCGCTGCGCATCTCCGCCCAGCGTCGCCCATTCCGCCTCCACCGCCTCGCCCGCCTCATAAGGCACAACCGCAAACGCCGCATCGAACCCCTTGTAATCAATCTCACCCACGGTTTCAGGCTCGATCTTCAAGCGGCAATCCTGCGAGTCCGCCCCATCCGGCAGCGACCAAACGTAAGAACCGCGATCCGGCACACCCGCCTCCACAAGCTCCCACGTCCCACCCCCGTCCATGCTGTAGCTCACGTCCACCGCCTCCGGCGCCAGTGCATACGCATCAATCACCACGTTATCGAAATAAGCCCCCGAACCGCTCAGCAGCACGCCGATCCGCTCGCCCACCAGCGCATCCGCTCCAGCCTCGCCGGTAGTCAAAGTCGCCGTCGCCGCGATCCATTCCCCGCTTGCCGGACTGCCCCCCGTGGTCTGGTCGCTCTCCGCCGCCACCGTCTCCCTGACGCCGGCATACAGCGCCGCGCGCCATTGCGCAACCGTGCCGCCCGTCCTGTTACCCACTCGCACCCTCAGCGTATACTGCGTCCGAGGCCTGTAAACATCATTTGTCAACTGATACAACGTCCCCCCGTTTGCATAGCCGTAGACCTTGCCCACACCCGCAGTCGGCTTGAACTGAACACCATAAGCAATCCCAGCCGTCTGCTCCACCTCCCATCCGCAAACCGCCCGCCCGTTGCTGATGTGAGCCGGCGACGGCCACACAACCGTATTCACGTATGATGTATGGAAGTCCGCATTGTTCACAAAAACCCGCTCGCCGTGAGACCGCCCCCAGCGAATCTCATGACGGCTGCCCGCAGCCCACACTTCGCCGCCCATCGGCCGCTCCAGAGTCAGCAAAGGCATCACCTCGTCCGCTCCAATGTCCAGCCGCCCGCCCATCACACGGCTCTGCCCATCCATATCCGTCCTGCCCGCGCCGTCGAAACCCGGATCCCCTCGGTCAACGCATATCGAACCCGAACGCAAACGATAATCGCTCACACGCTCTTCCTGCCATCGATCATACACAGCCACAAAGCCCGGCTGACCGTATATATTGCCCTGCTCAGCCGCCAAAACCGGCGGAAGCACGTCCATGTATGGATAATTGCCGTTGAACTGAAAAACTGATCGCAGACAGCAATAGCGAACCAACAGTGGATCCGATATCAGAAGCCCCCTGTTCTGCTCGCTCCAGATGATCGTATTCTCAACCGTTGTCGCCGTCCTCCAGCAATCCACGTCGTAATACACATACTCTATGCTGGGGTTGTAACTGCTGATCCTGTTGTTGGCCACCGTGCAGTTGACTATCCTCGGCGACGACGAAGCCGACCCTAAAACAATAATACCCGTCCCGAACAGCCGCGCCCCATTTTCCGCTATAACGCAATTCTCGATCACCGCCTGGCTGTCGTATACCAGCGCAATGCCGCCGCCAAAATCCGCCCCGGGATTCAAATACTGATCCGCATACCCGTTGCCAACGATATTGCACCGCCGCACTGTCGGCGAACTCTGCATACAGTATATGCCGCCGCCCGCCTTCCCGCTGAACGTCCGAGGATCGCCGTAATAATTGATGTTCGCCCCCGTCCCGCGCGTCAGCGTAAATCCCTCCAGCACGCTCTCACCCGTCTCGCCCTGGTTGAACGTAACGCAACTGCCACCGTACTGCCCATCGATCACGGTGGAGCTGACCACGTCCCAGTCCGCCGGATCGCTCGACCTGACGACGATCGCCTTGCCCCCGAAATTAATCCGCTCGCGATAGACGCCCGGCCCAACGATCACTATGTCCCCGTCCAGAGCCTCGTCAATCGCCGACTGAATACTCCCGTATGGCTGCCCATCCCCAACATAAAGCTCACCGCCATACACCGCCGAAATCACAAAGCACGCCGCAATCATCGGCAACGCAAAACGTTTTGACCTCTCCATGTCTGATCCTCCAAATGAAGTCCCCTCTTTCAAAGGCAAACAACGCCGAAACATCTGCAATCTTAACAAGACCGAGCGGATTCGTCAAGCCGGAATGTCTGATTTTCCACCCCCAAAACCCGCGCAGAAGTCACCCGCACAGCTATAGCTTATTACTCAAGGCAGCGGGGAAAAGGCTACATGAATTGACTTGTATCCAAATACGGTTATGCTTTGCATGAAAGACAAGAGTATCTCACGCGAGCCTGAATGAACGAGATGCCGATCTTGCCCCCGCAAGGCATCCAACCTCATTCTTGCGCCGCCTGAACGGATCGCCCCTGGGGAAGGATAATCCGTTTTCGCCGTGAGTACCTTCGCACAAAATGCCCTTGGGCAACCGAATATGAAACGCAAACAGCTCAAAAAGTTGTTATCCAAGAAGTACGTAACCGACGGCGAACTCCTCAAGGATGTTCGAGATCAGCTCATCATCGAATTGCCCAAGCTGACAAAACGCCGTGCCTTCTGGACCATCTTCCCATACTTCATAATGCTGTCCTTCGCCATGTTGTTCTTCGTCGACTTCTCACGCCCCGCCAAAAGACAAGCCGACTGCCTCGCCCGCCCGGGCGCCGAAATCAACATCGTAAAGACCCCCCAGCCAACCTGGGACGACTACGGCCTTACCCCATCACCCGATCACTGGCGGATTCCCAACCCAACGGGCCGGTCCGCTCACATCTTCGACATCTCCCTCAACGCCCGAACGCTCCCATACAAACGCACCGTCATCCGAGCCCTTTCACAGGACCTCGCCGGCGAAGCCAGACTCGATGTGCTCGATCCGCCGCTGATCGTAACATGCCCCACCACTTTGTTCCTGACCCCCATCGACGTCCCCGAAGAAGACGTCCCCGTAAGGGCCGCCGTAATCCGAACATGCGCAATCAGAATCGACGGCAAAAGCGTCCCGCTAAACACCTTCGTCGATCCGCACACCCACCACGGAAAGCTCATCATCGAAATCGCACCCTCATACGGCCAGCCCCGCTTCGAGGAAAACCTCTCCAAAGCCTTCGGCAGGCTCGTCAGGTTCGTCTCCGCCGCCCTCAGCACAAGGACCTCCGAATAATCCGTGCATGACCGACCTCGACTGTGGCAAGGCCATCCTGCCCTTGTAACGTGCCTGCCCTTGTAACGTAGCGAGGGCATCTTGCCCTTGTAACGTGGCAAGGCCATCTTGCCCTTGTAACGTGCCAAGGCCATCCCGCCCTTGTAACGTGCCAAGGCCATCTTGCCCTTGTAACGTGCCTGCCCTTGTAACGTAGCGAGGGCATCTTGCCCTTGTAACGTGGCGAGGGCATCCTGCCCTTGTAACGTGCCTGCCCTTTTAACGTAGCGAGGGCATCCTGCCCTTGCTACGCGTCAAGGCCATGTCCCCCGCACAACGTGCCGAGGCGATCTCACCCGCGCCCAGTCCCAACCCATGCCTCGCTCCACTCGCCCGCCCCAAAGCGACCTTGGAGAGCAAGACCGTTTGGGCAGAGGCCGATATTTGGAGCATCTTTTCGCCGGGGGGAAATATTGGCCTCGGGGGGCCCCGAACGGTTTTTCTCGGCCGTCCAATACCGCCTGCGCCGCAAGTGCCAGGAGGATGCGTTTGCCTTGCCGCTGCATCAAAAGCCTTGCCGCGCCCTCACTGAAACACTATAATCTGAGGCTTTGCCGACAATGCTCAAGCTAAATGTAAGGCGCCAAGGAAAGAACCAGCAATAGTGAATACAAACGCCTCATCTCTGCGTTTCAACCCAAACGGCGACTGCCCGCAGGTCGACAAGACCGCATACATCGACCCCAGCGCTCAGATCATAGGAAACGTCCGTATCGGCCCGCAAGTCTACGTCGGCCCAAACGCCGTCATAAGAGCCGATGAAATAAAGGACGGATCCGTCTCGCCCATCAAAATCGGACCACGGACCAATATTCAGGACGGAGTGATAATTCACGCACTCGGCGGCACAAGCGTGACAATAGGATCACATTCAACATGTGCCCACGGATCTATTATCCATGGACCCTGCTACATCGGAGACAACTGCTTCGTCGGCTTCGGCGCAAAGGTCTTCAATGCCTCTGTCGCAAACGGCACGTATATCGGAACCGCTGCCGTTGTACAGGGCGTTTCGATCCCCGATCAATCGTCCATCCCCCCCGCCGCGGCTGTCCTGTCCGATGCAGACGCATCAAAGTACGCCGGCGCCGTCAGCCCCGACCAACGCGCATTCATGGATGAGGTCATCGCCGCCAACCTCCACCTCGCCAAAACATACCCAGGCCGATCTTGAGCTCATCCACCAGGTGCGAGCTACCCCCGCTTCGATCATTTTCTTAATGCGTTCATGGCCGCCACGTATGCCGACGCCTCCGCGGTGAGCCGCGCCCAGTCCCGCCTTGCCACGATTTCCTTGCGGATCACCGAACCCCCGATCGCAATACCGATGCAGCCTGCCCCGATGAAATCCCCCATATTCTCAAGGTTAACGCCGCCCACCGCAAGAAAATCCACATCATCGATCGGCCCGCGCAACTGTCGAATGCCGCCCGGACCAACAGCCGACGCAGGAAATACCTTCACGATCCGCGCGCCAAGCCGCGCCGCCGCAAGAATCTCCGTCGCCGTCTGACCGCCGGGAAACACCGCTATGTCTCTCTCAACGCAGTATCGGATAACCTCAGCATTCGTGTCGGGAGCGACCATGTACTCCGCCCCCGCCGCCAAAGCCTGCTCACACCGCCCCGCCGTCGTAACCGTACCCGCCCCGATAACCATACGCCCCGCCATCCGCGAGCCAAGCATCGCGATCATCTCCCCGAATCCCGCCGTATTGCAAGTAACCTCCAGAAGGCGAATGCCCCCCGCATAAAGCGACTCCGCTATCTCAGACGCCGCCTCCGGCTCAACCCCCCGAACGATAGCTACAATGCCCCGCTCACGAACCAGCCCGTATACGCTTTCAGCATCCATTAGCAAGTCCTCGCCACCGCAATATACCAATACCAGACTCGGCTCGCCCGCGCCGCACGCACGCGCCTTAGGCAGGATAGTATCATAAAAGAGGCGAATATTGCAACGCAATTCGAACTAACCGACGTTGACACGCCGGTCCGACCGGGTTAGACTTGCACCCTGTTTTGTGAATGTGAACGCAGACACAATTTTTCCGGCAACCGCACGACGGCCCTTCAGACTGCCGCAAAGGCCATCACAGTCCGATACAAGCGGCGTTTGCCGGACGTCTGAGGAGTAATTACTTATCGTCATTTATGAGCGAACCATCCAACGATTCCCACGCATAACCACTCGTGGGGTTGGGTGCACAATGTTACGTAAGTTTCGACCTTGAATACCTGTTTAGCTCCCGGCCTTGAAGAACCGTAAAGCATCGATAACGTCGTGTCTTACTCTTGCCGCAGCGAGTTATCCGTCCCCTTCGTCAAAGTTGCACCAGACCGAGGGATTCAACTGAAACCGTAAAGAATCGCCATGGACCGACAAAGAGCGCCAAACGAGACTATTCGTCGCCTGCCAATGTACCTGCGGGCACTCCTGGTCTGCCCCCCGGAAAAACGCATAATCTCCAGCGACGAACTCGCTGAGCACGTCGGCTTTAATTCACCCCAGGTCCGTAAAGACCTGTCCTATTTCGGAGCATTCGGAACGCCAGGCGTCGGCTACGAAGTCGATTCGCTCGTACAGCGAATTCGAGATATCCTCCGCATCCAGCACGCCCCCCGCGTCGCCCTCGTAGGTGCCGGCAAACTCGGACGCGCACTGGTCTTCTTCGAAGGCTTCAAAATGTACGGCTTCGAGATCGCCGCCATTTTCGACAAATCCCCAAGGAAGATCGGCCGCAAAATCGCAAACCTCAAGGTCCAGCCGCTCTCTGAATTGAAAGAGCTCCGCCGCCGCGACATCCGAATGGCGATCCTCGCCGTGCCCGCCGACGCCTCCCAGCAGGTCGCCGACGAACTCGTTAAGGCCGGCGTTACCGGAATCCTGAACATGACCTTCTGCCGACTCAGACTCCCGCGAAGGGTCAAAACAGCCACTATCGACGCCGCTATGGAACTCGGCGTTCTGCCGTATTATATGAATACCGGCCCGACGGAACCGGACGTGTCGGAAGCTGCAGCAAATCGCTGCTTCGACCAATCGCTTAACGGGGTAAGTTAATCTTTTAGGAAAAAAAGACTATGAGCATCAGCACACTTAGCAAGACAGATTTCAAGAGGTTCCTCGACGGACTTCTGTCGTCGCAAAGGACGGTTGTGGGCGTCCAGGCCCGCGGAGAACGCTTCGCCTTCGACGTGCTGAAGTCCGCAGGCGACCTCCGCCTGGACTACGACGTCACCATCCTGCCGCCCAAAAAGTACGTCCTGCCGCAGGTCGAAACACTACTCACCTACACCATGCCCGACCGCTACGAGTCGCACTACGAAGAAGATCACATGATCCTCATCGGCGTACACCCCTACGATATGGTCGCCATCAACCAGATGGACATCCTCTTCGCGCAGGACCAGTACGACAACCACTACATGCGCCGACGCAACAACATGACCATCGTAGCCTGCGACGTCGCCGCGCCCTCAAAGAACGTCTTCGCCGCCTCAATGGGAACCGAAACCGTCCGCGAGGGCTTCGATGTCCTGCTCACCGACATAGGACAAGCCTGGGTCGTCGAAATCGCCACCGAAAAAGGCCGCGACCTGTTCCGCGATGCACCCGGACTCGCCGACGCCTCAACCGCCGACATCGCCGCAAGACAGGCCGTCTGGGACAAAAACAAGGCACAACTCAACAAGCACCCCCTCAAGTGCAGCCCAGCCGAAATCCCCAACCTGCTCGAAAACGCCGCCGACCATCCCGTCTGGGAGGAAAAGGCGAGAACCTGCTTCTCATGCGGCTCCTGCAACACAACATGCCCAACCTGCTACTGCTTCGACGTCCAGGACGACGTCTCGTGGGACCGAACCGCCGGCCGCAGATACCGCGCATGGGATGGCTGCCTCCTCGAAAACTTCGCAACCGTCGCCGGTAACCATAACTTCCGAAAAAACAAGGCCGACAGGTTCCGACATCGACTCTATCGCAAAGGAATGTACGTCCCAGGTAAAATCGGCGGGCAGATCGCATGTGTCGGCTGCGGACGCTGCATCACCGCATGCATACCCGACATCGCAAACCCCGTTAACATATACAACAGGATCGTTGAAGAACCCGCCGCAGCAGCCAGAAAATGACGCGGCCGTTTATATTGATGAATCTCTTAAGGAGAGGTTTCTATGTGTGATTGCTGTTCGGTCGAAAAACAAAAAGACATCTACCTGCCCGAGCCGGCGTCGGTTAACGACGCCCGAATGCTCAACTCAACGGAGATGTACATGCACGTCGAACTCGACTCCGGCAAACCGCTCGGACACGCCCCCGGACAGTTCGTCGAAGTCTCCGTCGCCGGTATCGGCGAGGCTCCTCTAACCGTCGCATCCTCCCCAACGCAGCAAGGCTTCGAACTCGTCGTCAGAAACGTCGGCCGCGTCAGCGGAGCCATGCATGCCATGAAGGCCGGCGACAAAATCGGAATACGAGGGCCGTTCGGCTCCCTGTACCCCATCGACGAACTGAAAGGAAAAGACGTCGTCTTCATCTGCGGCGGAATCGGACTCGTCCCCCAGCGAGCGTTCATTAACTACGTCCTGCACAACCGAGACGATTACAACCAGGTCGTCATCCTCCAGGGAACCAAATGTTACGCCGACCGACTGTTCTGCGACGAAATCGCCCAATGGTGCCGACGCGACGACGTAATAGTACTCGAATCCATCGACCTGCCCGACAAAAACTGGAATGGGAACGTCGGCGTCGTTACAACCCTCATACCAAAAATCCCTGTCGACCTCAAAGAGGCCGGCATACTTGTCTGCGGACCGCCCATCATGTACAAATTCGTCCTCATGTCACTTATGGAGAAGGACGTCCCGCTCGACCATGTATTCGTCAACCTCGAGCGACGCATGAAATGCGGCGTGGGAAAATGCGGCCACTGCCAGATAAACGGCATGTACGTCTGCCAGAGCGGCCCAGTCTATCGTTATTCCGATTTGGCCGATGTGCCGGAGGCTATATAACATGAGCAAACCAAGAGTAGCTATTTTCGATTTCGCATGTTGCGAAGGATGCCAGCTCCAGATCGTTAATCTCGAAGAAGAAATCCTCGATCTCATCGGAGCCGTCGACGTCGTCGAATGGCGCGAAGCCATGAGCGAACAGAGCGATCAGTACGATATCGCCATCATCGAAGGCTCCATCACGCGAACCGAGGACGAACAACGAATCAAAATAATACGCGACCGTGCAAAAGTCCTCGTCGCAATCGGCGCCTGTGCAACCACCGGCGGCGTAAACAAACTCAAAAACAACTTCGACCTGGAAGAAGTCAAAAAGTGCGTCTACGGCGACGCCGCCTCGATGCCGCATCTCGCCACTGCCCCAACCAAGGCCGTCGACGAGGTCGTAAAGGTCGACTTCAAGGTCCACGGATGCCCAATGGACCGCGCCGAATTCACCTACGTCGTCCGATGCCTCCTCATGGGCAAAACGCCCGAAATACCCGACTACCCCGTCTGCGTCGAATGCAAAATGAAAGAAAACGTCTGCCGATATGAATTCGACCAGATCTGCCTCGGACCGATCATCAGAGCCGGCTGCGGAGCAAGATGCCCCTCCGCAGGCTTCCGATGCTTCGGATGCCGCGGCTACGTCGACAACCCAAACGTCGAAGCCGCAAAAGAAGTCATGGACAAGTACAACCTCACCGTCGAGGACCTCAAGCAGAAGATGGTGCTGTTCGGAAGCAAACAGGAGCCAACCCAATGAGTAAGAATATTGATATAAACGTCCACCACCTCACAAGAGTCGAAGGCCACGGCAACATAAGAGTAAACGTGACCAACGGGAAAATCGAAATGTGCCAGTGGCAGGTCCCCGAGGCCCCCCGCTTCTTCGAAGCAATGGTCCGAGGCCGACGCTGGGACGACATCCAAACCATCGTCAGCAGAATCTGCGGCATCTGCTCAATCACCCACTCCCTCGCCTCCACCAAGGCCGTCGAGGACGCCCTCGGCATCGAGGTCTCCGAGCAGGCCGACAAGCTCCGCATACTAATGCACTACTCCGAACAGCTCCAGAGCCACGTCCTGCACGTCGGCTACCTCGTCGCGCCCGACCTCTTCCGCGCGCCCTCCGTCGTGCCCCTCATTCCAAAGGCCACCGACGCCGTCAAGACCATCATCCGCGCACACCGAGTCGCCAACACATGGTCCGACCTCCTCGCCGGACGAACCACTCACCCCACAACCCTGATCCCCGGCGGCCTCACCCAAATCCCCAAACCGGACCAGCTTCGCGACCTCCAGGATACCCTCAAAGCCACAATCCCGGACCTCGTCACGATCTGCGAAGTGGTCCTCAGCGTAGCCGACAAAATGCCCGCCTTTGAGCGCCAAACCGAATACGTCTCCCTCAAGCAGGACAACCCGCCGACCTACACGTTCTACCACGGAGGCATCACAAGCACCGACTGCAACGGCCAACCCCCCGTACCCGTCCAGCAATGGGAATCTGTCGCCAACGAATACGTACACCCCCAGTCGACCGCAAAGTGGACCAAATGGCATCGCGACAGCTACGCCGTCGGCGCCCTGGCAAGATTCAACAACAACGCAGAGCTGCTCAGCCCGCTCGGCAAGAAGGTCGCCGAAATGTTCGGACTCGAAAAAGGCAACTGCAGCCCCTTCATGAACAACGTCGCACAGCTCGTCGAAGCCGCCCACGTCGTCGAAACCAGCATCCACATGATCGACGAACTCCTCACCACCGGCCTCAAGGAAGAGAAAGTCAAGGTAACCCCAAAGGCCGGCCGAGGCAGCGGATGTGTCGAGGCCCCCAGAGGAATACTCTTCCACACCTACGAATTCGACAAGAACGGCGAATGCACCGCGGCCAACATCTGCATCCCCACAAACCAGAACCACGCCAACATCCAGAAGGACTTCCAAAAGTTCGTACCAGAATTCCTCGACCAGGGCCAGGATGAACTCCGCCTCGGACTCGAAATGCTCGTCCGATCATACGACCCGTGTATCAGTTGCTCAACCCACATGCTAAACGTCGAGTTCGTAAAATAACCGTAACCCAGGCATCGTGCCCGCGGCCCAAAGGGCTCCAAAGTGTGTCAGGCAATATGACTAAGAACACCATCGTGCTCGGCCTCGGCAACCCCCTCATGGGCGACGAGGCCATCGGTGTAAAACTCATCGAATTGCTCCAGTCGGCCTCCGGGGACTTCCCGGAGGTCGATTTCATCGACGCCGGAACCGGCGGAATGAACATCCTCCACCTCCTCGCAAACCGAAATAAAGCAATCATCATCGACTGCGCACTCATGAACCAGCCACCCGGCACAATCAAACGCTTCACACCCGACGAAGTCCAATCCGTCAAAAACCTCGCACACCTCTCACTACACGAAGTCGACGTCCTCAAAGTCATCGAACTCGCTCGTTCACTCGGCGAATGCCCCGAACAAATCACCTTCTTCGCCATCCAGCCGGAATCCATAGAGCAGCGAATGTCCCTCTCCGAATCCCTCGCCGGCCGCCTCGCCGACTACGTGCAAACCATAAAAAAAGACCTCCCCTGACGCCACCTGCACGCCACCCCCGCCCACAACAACC
>Ga0334883_1001156_pt1 | contig 41100 bp, 39 predicted proteins | sample GraSluR1_MG_6_FD_207230 | JGI IMG/M metagenome (GOLD analysis project Ga0334883, IMG submission 207230) | Sludge microbial communities from methane-producing bioreactor in Wageningen University, Netherlands - Granular Sludge_09_05-R1 | ecosystem: Engineered > Bioreactor > Anaerobic >...
CATAAAAAAACATGGTCGTAGGGCTGTTAGCGTTTTCAAATGCGGGTTGGACTACTTGTCAAAAGTTCTCTTAACAGGATACAATAGCCTAGATTACAGTGTATTTAATTTTTTGTCATGTACTTAGCAAACTTATAGTAAAGCATAGCGCCAATAGTTCCAAAAAACCAGGCTATTGGAATGAACCACCAAATGCGCATTTCACCCATAAATCGGCTTAGGAAAACCGCCAATGGTAAACGAACTAGCCAGAGCGAGAACAGCGTAGTGAGCATGGGTATTAGGGTAGCTCCAGCACACCTTAGCAACCCGTTGTAAACGAATATGGTGGAGAATAGAAGGTAGAAAAGACTTACGATGATAAGGTAATCCTTTCCGATGGCAATAACCTCGGGGTTGTTGGAGAAAATCATCATCAGTGGCTCCGACCAGAACAGGGCAACAATGATCATAGTAATGCTAAATATTAAGGCGAATGGGAGTGCTACCTTTAGTCCTTGGCTAATGCCCTGTAGCTTGTTGTTTTCTATGTTCTACCCAACAAACACCGAGAGGGCAACCAATAGGGGCATGGCGGGGAGGGGTGCCAGCGAATCGATCCGGCTAGCTGCTGTAAAGGCTGCAATTATGTTTGTACCAAACGTGTTTACAATGCCCGTTAGAGCCATCATTCCTAGGGCAACAAAGGTATGTTGTATCCCCGTGGGAAGGCCAGTCCGAAGGCTTTGAACGAATATTTCCCAATCAAATTTAATACCCCAAACATCAATGCGGATAATGCTGTACTTTCGGTTGATATGGACAACGGCAATTACAAAGACAACGCCCTGTGAAACAGCTGTAGCCCTTGCTGCACCAGCAATTCCCCAGCTAAATCCAAGCACAAAAAGAAAATCAATCCCCAATGTTAAGAATGGTTGCAACAAAAAGGTAGTACAGCGGATTTTTAGAATCGCCAACACCTCTAAGGATTGAGGTAATGGAGTTGAATCCGAAGAAAACCAGCATCCCCATGAGGTAGATGTTGAGGTAGGTGGTTGCCGATTCCATCGGCTCAATGGGGAGTTGCAGCAGGGTGAAGATCCATCTACTAAACAGGATACCCGTTACCGATATTACCAGCCCTGTTATCAGCAAAAAGATATTTAGCGTATCAACAGCCTTCTTAACGCTTTCCTTGTCGTTTGCCCAAAGTACTGCGATATTACTACCGATGCTCCACCTCCAATACCTATTACGAGGGCAATAATTGTGAATATAACTGGGAATGATGCGCCAACCGAAGCAAGTGCCTCCTTGCCAAGGTATTTGCCCACAATTATGCTATCGACGATATTGTAGAGCTGCTGAAAGATATTACCCAACAGCATGGGGACTGAAAATCGGAGTATCTGTCGTGCTACGTTTCCGGTGGTTAGGTCGGTCATTATTGTATTGGGGAACTTTCTGCTTTATGTGAATTGTTAATCATTTGTTTTAGGAAACACTGCAAAGGGACAAAAGTTTATGCCCTAGCTAAAGGGCTGCAAAAATAGCGCTTCTATTCTAATGCTGTAATTTTTTTGGGATTGACACTGGGCTTGGCTAATTTACTATTGCTAAGTGTAATGATTTGATTATCTGGAACAATTTTGAGTATGTTTTGTTACATTATTAAACGAATTGAAATAAACAATTGACTAAAAAACGATGAAAGTACAAGGAAAAACCATAGTAGTAACAGGAGGCGGAAGTGGAATTGGCCGCGAGCTGGTACTTACACTCCTTGCCCGTGGCGCAAAAGTTGCTGCCGTTGATATAAACGAAGAGGCATTGCAGGAGACCGTGAAGCTTGCTGGCGACAATGGGAGTAAAATCTCAACACACATAGTAAATATTACCGATAAGGCTGCTGTTGAGGCTCTTCCAGCTCAGGTTATCGAGAAGCATGGTAGCGTTGATGGGGTTATTAATAACGCTGGAATTATACAGCCTTTTGTACGGGTGAATGATCTTAGCTACAACGATATTGACCGGGTGTTTAAGGTGAATTTTGATGGTACCCTGTATATGGTAAAATCGTTTTTGCCACATTTTCTGAAACGACCCGAGGCGCACATCCTTAACGTGGCCAGTATGGGCGGCTTTTTACCCGTACCGGGCCAAAGTATTTACGGTGCCGCCAAATCAGCAGTAAAGCTATTCACCGAGGCTTTGTATGCCGAGCTAATGAATACGAATGTACATGTAACAATAGTCTTTCCCGGTGCTATTGCTACCAATATCACAGCGAATTCGGGAATAGATATTCCAAAGAGTGCCGAAGGGGATCAGAAGAAAAGCGGAATGAAAACTTTGCCTGCATCGGAAGCCGCAAAGCAAATTTTAGATGCAATGGAGAAGAATAAGTTTCGAGCACTGATTGGCTCCGACGCCAAGTTCATGGACTTTATCTACAGACTAAGTCCAAAGTTTGCCACTGGTTTCATTGCTAAGAAAATGGCTGGTCTGCTAAAATAGGACAAACAAAAATACTACAATAAACAAGGCGCAAAACATAATGTTTTGCGCCTTATTCTATTGTTTTCCTTTGTGGGTTTATGTTTTATACAACCCCGTGTTAACAAGCGTAATTATTCTAGGCAATTTTAAATTCTCCGTCAAGGAGCTCGACATTGAAATTCACTTTTGCTTTCAATGCTTTAAAAACCCGTAGAATTGTTTCAATTGTTACATTCTTTGCATTTCTTTCTATTCGAGAAATTTGAGATTTTTGTACTCCAATCATTTTTCCTAATTCGGTTTGGGTCAAATGCCTTTCTTTTCTTGTGCGTTTAATTACTTCACCCAAGAGGTCAAGCCGAAGTTCGTACTCATATTTATCTCTTTTTTCTGTCCCAACCTTGCCTAGGTGCTTGTTTTTCAGTTCGTCAAAGGTGTGAGTCTTTATTTTTTTCGTTGTTTCCATTGTTATTTTTTTTGTTTTTTCTGTTCAAAGTACAACTTCATAATTGCCTTTGCTTTCTCAATTTCTGTCTTTGGGATTTTGTCCGTTTTTTTAATAATTCCGTGACTAGCAACTACAAGTGTTTCTTTCTTGTCCGTTTTATCCCAAAATGCAAATAGCCTGTAATACTTTCTGTTATACTTAGTCCTAAACTCCCATATTTCATCCTCAAGTTTCTTGAACAGTTCAGGGGCGTTAAAATATTTTGACTTATCAATGTTGTAAATAATCTTTTCTTTAGCCTTTTCGTCAAGAATATCAAATAGTTCCCAAACTTCGTCAAGTAGAATGATGTCAAATTTAGGTTTCATTCATCGTATTTTTATTAACGACAAATTTAAATTAAAGTTCTAATATATGGAAACATTTGTGCGAATTATTTCTTAGGCGATTCTATCCAGCTCCACAGTAAAGTGCCGCATGATGGGCGCTTCCCACGTAATTTTAAGTCCACTCTTAATGCTATCGCGCCTGTCGAATACATTCTTCAGGGCCACGGCAATTACATCCATATGGTTGTTGGTGTAGGTGCGGCGGGGGATGGCCAAACGGAGTAACTCCAGCTTGGGGAATCGGTTCTCGCGAGTCTCTGGGTCCCGGTCGGCTAGCAGCGCGCCAATCTCAACACCTCTAATACCAGCCTCAAGGTAAAGCTCAATGGCTAGGGTTTGCGCACGGAACTGCTCCTTGGGCACCTTGGGTAAAATTTTGTTGGCATCAACAAAGATGGCGTGGCCACCAGCAGGAGACTGGAACGGAATGCCAAACTCTTTAAGTCTATTGCCAAGGTACTCCACCTGCTTAATGCGGGTTTCTAGGTATTCAAACTCTGTTCCCTCGTCAAGGCCAACTGAAAGTGCATTCATATCTCGACCCGCCATACCGCCATAGGTTACAAAGCCCTCGAACATGATGTTGTAGGTTGAGCATTGTCTCCAAACCTCTTGCGATTTCATGGCGATAAAACCACCGATATTAACAATGGCGTCCTTCTTGCTGCTCATGGTCATGAAATCGGCGTACGAGAACATCTCTTTTACAATCTCTTTCACGGTTTTATTCTCGTAACCCTTCTCGCGGGTTTTAATAAAGTAGGCGTTCTCGGCAAAGCGAGCCGAGTCGAAAAGTACGGGCTTACTGTGCTTATCGGCAACTCGACGCACCTCGCGCAAACACTCCATCGAAACTGGCTGTCCTCCGGCGGTGTTGTTGGTTATCGTAACAATGATGAATGGCACTTTGGCCGCGTTCTCGGCCATGTATTTCTCCAGCTTATCAATATCAACATTTCCCTTAAATGGATGGTATGCCTCGGTATCGCTGGCAATATCAATGGTTAAATCCACAGCGTGGGCCTTACGAAACTCGATATGTCCCTTGGTGGTATCGAAATGTGAGTTGCCGGGGATATAGTCGCCCTCCTTAACCAGCGCCGAGAATAGCACGTTTTCGGCTGCACGCCCCTGGTGGGTTGGCATGAAGTATTCAAAGCCCAATATGTTTTTAATGGCATTCTTTAGGTTGTAGTACGATGATGCACCGGCGTAGCTCTCGTCGCCCAGCATAATGGCGCTCCACTGGCGGTCGCTCATGGCGCCAGTTCCCGAGTCGGTAAGTAGGTCGATGAATACCTGGTCACTTTTCAGGTTGAATAGGTTATACTTAGCGGTTTTAATCCACTCCTCACGCTCGGTGCGGGTGCTGCGATGGATGGTCTCAACCATCTTAATTTTATACGATTCTGCAAATGGTAGTTCCATAGCAATAATATTTTATGATTAAGAAATATGTTTCGAGAAATTAAAAAAAGATTAAAAAAGGATGAAGCGAGGCTAGCTATGTAGCCACTAGAAATGGAAGGTGTCGCGATTTTTGATATTGCGATATACGTGCAGTGCAAGTATCGATATTACTTTTAGTTCTTTCATAAAAGGTTGAGTAATACGTGACAAATTTACAGAAAATTTGATTAGCTTCGAAATATAACCATATAAATTCATAACTTTGATACAGGACATTGGACAAACAACCTTCTTGAGATTGCCAAACACTACTTCATACTTATGTGGTTAATCGCCATAGGGTGTTATTGCTTTGCTTTTCGATGTCGGTTGGGAACATAAAACAAATGTTATAGATGCTTTTCAAAAATAGGTCATCGGTTAAAATATTGGTGAGCATACTGCTAATTGGGCTCAACGGTGCGGCAATTGCTCAAACTACCCATAATGTTGATGGCATTGAGCAAAACCTAAGAAGCCACGTAGAGTACTTGTGTTCACCTGCGCTAATGGGGCGCAGCACGTTAACAGGGCATGATGTATTAGCGGCGCGGTACGTCGATTCCCTTTTCTCAACCTATAGCCTAAAGGGCTTGCCCACCTTTGGTAAACCCACCTACTCGCAGCGTTTCGATGTGTACAACTCAATTCGGGCAACCGAGAGGCTTACCGTTGGCGATAGCGTTTTTTATTTCAATGAAGATTTTGCCTACACTGGCAAGCTACCACCAAGAGAAAAGGCTATTGAGGTTGAGTTTGGAGGAGTTTTTAGCGAGGATGGTTTTGATAATCTTGACTTGAAAGGAAAAGCTTTGCTAGTTTTTGTCGAGAGGTTGGGCTTATCCTTATTTTATATCCAAAAGTATGTAAAGGATACGGGTTGCGAGCTGGTACTTATTGCTAACCCTAAGGATGATAACGACTTTTTTAAGATATCGAAGAATGTAAGTGCAAGTAAGTCCCTTGCAAACTATAGCATCGATTTAAACATTGAGAACCCAGTAAGGTCGTATATGCCCAGCTCAAGGAACAATAAACCCATTGTGTTTATCTCCAATAGGATAGCCGAAACTATCCTTGGCAACCCCCCAAGCGATTTGCAATATGGGGTAAACGATGATGGGCACCTCAGTTTTCAGATGAGCAAAACAAGTATTGCCTTCGATTTAGAGGGTGATATTGACATATTTCCAACCCAAAATGTGGTGGGGTATATACCTGCCGATGGATATACGCAGCAAAGCATTGTGGTTGGGGCACATCTCGATCATCTTGAGCCTAGAGGCGATAAGTGGTATCCCGGAGCCGACGATAACGCCTCAGGAACATCGGTAATGCTTGAGGTGGCTCGCCTCATGGCTGCCGATTATCAGAATGGCTACAGACCCGTTAGGAATATTGTGTTTGCCAGCTTTACCGCTGAGGAAATTGGCCTGTTGGGCTCGCAGTTTTACACGCTAAACCCTCTTTTCTGTGTCGATAGTACGGTTGCTTTTGTCAACATCGATATGGTGGGGCGCCCATCAAAGAATGATGCTGATGAGGTGCACCTGTACCTTAATGGCAAGAATAGAATAGAATCGTTTGCCAATATCCTTAGAAATGTGGATAGCGATTCTACCCTAACAATTGATCCCGAAACCCTTCCGGGGTCATCGGTGTACTCATTATCCGATCATTATCATTACGATAACCTGGGGCTACCTTCGTACATATTAACCACTGGTTTGCATGGCGATTACCATAGAACCACCGATACCCCCGAAAAGCTATCGTACGATGGTATGGGTAGGCTGGTTAAGCTAATTTACAATGCCGTTAGGCATTTTGCCGATGAAGAGAACCCATGGGATATGGACAAGTAGTTAGAAGTACAAATCCCGCTCGCCCTGCTTTATCCTCTCAATCCTTCGCCTAATCTCCACAGGATTGCCTTGGTTGTTGAGGTTCTCTAAGGTTTTATCAACTAGTTTCCATCCCTTTTCCTGTACCTGTGGAGTGGCATAATCAACTAGGTATTCACTTAGCGTAAGTAGTGCATTGGGTGTGCAGTATCGCTTAATAAATCCAGGAACAGAGAACTCCATGAAGTGCTCACCTGTGCGGCCTAAGCGATAGCATGCAGTACAAAACGAGGGCAAACTCTCGTGCTCAATTAGCTCTTCGATTATCTCGCCCAGCGAACGGTTATCGTTAATCATAAACTGTTCGCGGTTAAGATTTTGCTCTTCGTTTTTGGATTTTGAGTACGAGCCCATTTCCAACTTCGTTCCGCCATCTATTTGCGATACGCCAAACTGAATTACCTCGCGCCTTACGGCAACCGGCTCACGGGCAGTAAGTATCATTCCCGTGTAGGGTACCGCAAGGCGAAGTATGGCAACCAGCTTCACAAAATCTTTATCGCTTACCTCATACTCCTTTGGAGTATTTATTGATGCTGCATCCTTAATCCGTGGGAACGAGATGGTGTGTGGCCCCACGTTGTAGCAGGCCTCAAGATGATTGGTATGGCGCACAAGCGCCAGCACCTCGTAGCGCCAGTCGTACAGGCCGAATAGGGCGCCAATACCCACATCGTCGAGGCCAGCCTCCTGTGCGCGGTCGAGGCTGGTTAATCGCCAGTTAAAATCACGTTTTTTGCCGCTTAGGTGATACTGAGCATACGCTTCGGGATGATAAGTTTCCTGAAAAACCTGATATGTACCTATGCCAGCCTCCTTAACCGTTTTGAACCCCTCGATATCGAGTGGGGCGGCATTAATATTTACCCTGCGAATTTCGCCGTTACCCTTTTTTACTCCGTAAACCAGCTTCACATTATTGGCAATATATTCGGGCGAGTATTCCTTATGCTCTCCGTAAACAAGGATAAGCCTCTTCTGACCGTTATCCTCCAAGGCTTCAACCTCTTTTATTATCTCATCATCGGATAGAGTGACACGGACTGCATCCTTATTCGATGCCCTAAATCCGCAATAAGAACAGTTATTGGTGCACTTGTTACCAATGTACAGCGGAGCAAATAGCACAATGCGATTGCCGTACACCTTTTCCTTTAGGTCGCGGGCTGCATTAAGAATTTCCTCCACAAGCTCTGGCTCGGTGGTGTTCACCAGCACGGCAGTTTCCTCAAGCGATAGCCTTTTCTTACTGTATGCCTTGGCAATAACCTCGCGCACCCGCTCGGGGGTCGATTCGGTGCTATAAATGTAGTTCCATATCTCGGCAGGGTCAATGAAAGGCTTCATTGGCTCGTCGGCTATAAGGTATTTCTCTGGAGTGAATTTCATGGCAGATTTATTTAATAAGTTAAAATGAGATGCTAGCCCTAACGTAAATGTTTCGCCCGGGCTCAAGGCTTATGGCACCCCTGTTGGTCGATAGGTGGTTGGTGTAGCTAACGTTGGTAAGGTTATCCACCCCAGCGAATAGCTGAATCTTACTGAATCCAACGCTAAAGCGATTGGTGCTAAAGGCCATATCAATTCTATGGTAGCCATCGGTAACGGTCTCGCCATCGGCAACTTTATCCTGCTTGCTGACGCCCAGCATGCTAGCCTCTAGGGTTCCAATCTTGATGAAATTGTATCGTAACCCAAAGCGTCCGCTAAGGGGAGGGATTTGTGGCAGGTTGGTTTCAGCCTCGGTATCATCCCCTTTGACGTATGCTCCTGAGCCAAAAATCACCAAATTTCTTGTTGCTTCGTATTGCAACTTGAGGTCGTATCCGTATAGCCTTGCCTTGCTCACGTTGGCATTTACAAGTGCGGGCAGCGTGTCTATCGTACCCTCCATTGGGCCAGTGTTTATGGTGTAGATGTACTCCCCAGGGGTTTCAACTATCATATTGTCAATCCAATTGGCAAAAACTCCTAGTTGTGCAGTAAAGTTCTGTTTCCAAATCCGTAGCCCCAGATCGGTGGCATAGCCACTTTCGGACTTAAGCGATGGATTGCCCAAAAGCACCAAGTTACCAAGGTCGATAAACTTAAAACTCTCCTCAAGCGATGGCGCCCTAAACGATCGGGCAAGGTTTGCCGACAGGTCAATATCGGGTGCTACATTGTAAAGGATTCCAGCATTTGCACTCCACGAGAATAGCGTTTGCTCACCCGCCTCAAAGGTTGTTCGCTGGTTTGGAGGCGAATCGTTTCTATTGCCATTTATAATTAGGTAATCAACATCAAAGTTCTGCTCATTTTTTGTTCTAATACCGTCGGCTCTACCACCAAGGATAAGGGTTAGCCTATCGTTGAGCCATCGGCTTTCGTTCTGCACAAAAATTCCTGCTGTGCTAAAGGTCGACTCGGGTGTAGGTGTTTCTCCACGTACAATATTATTGGTTAGCATCAAATCGCCATCGGTGTTGAATACCTCAACCTTAATATACTTTTCTCGATCGGTACGCAGGTTACGCTCCCAAGCATCAATTCCAGCAATTAGGGTATTGTTATCGCCAATATTCCACGTGCTTTGCAGTTGTAGTCCGTTGGTTAAATGCTCGCCAGTTGGGGTAAAGTATTGGGGGGTGGTGCTTTGTGTTCCAATGGGAACGGGAATTTCAGTAACTGTGTTGGGGTAAAGGAGCACGTCGCGCAGTATATACTGATTGAAATAGCTTAGTTTTAGTGATGAGAGAGAATTCGAAACGCTAGTTACCTCGTAGCTGGCCGAGAAAAGTTGACGGCCAATATCGCTGTAGCTTGCAGTGGCTGGGCCCGGGAAAGCACTTCCACCGGGAATTCCCACATCGGTAGCCCAGTAACGTTGGAATTGCGCTTTAAACATATGATTATCGGCAGGTTTAAATCCCAACTTTGCCGATAGGTTATTGGCGGTAAATTGGCTGTTTGGCAGTTCGCCCATTGGTGTGGTAACATTTTGTGCATCGGTGTAGGTTCCGTTGGCCTTAATGTACCATCTTTCGGCGCCTGTATTAATGCTGGCGTAGCCCGAGTAGCTGCTATTGGCCGAGGCAAGTCCGACAATAACACTTCCGTTGATATAGGGTTGACTAGCAAAGTAGCCATCTTTGGTAATTATATTTACAATACCACCCATGGCACCCGTGCCATATAGCACCGACTGTGCTCCCTTGACAACCTCAACCCGCTCAATATCATTCACATCAATCATCGATAGTGATGCGGTAAGGTCGGTTGCAGTTTCTACCCTAAAGCCGTCGACGAGTGTTACCAGCCTGTTCTCGGCAAAGCCCCTTATGTTGATATTGGTGGCCCATACGCCGTCGCCACCCACGGCAATGCCCGGCTCGTTGGCCAGTACGTTCGATAGGGTGATGCCTGAGTGCTTTTGGTAATCGTACTTGCCAACCACAGCCAGGGGCGTTGGTAACTCCTTAACGCTACGATTTACCCTGAAGCTCGATACCACAACCTCGCCAAGCGAGAAGGGCAGGGGTGAGAGCTGAAAGGTTTTTTCTGTCTCGCTTGATATGGCAAGTACCTGTTGGACTTGAGAATAGCCAATCATACTAAGGTTTAACTCGTAGCTATTGGCAGGTAGCAAAAGCGTAAATTTGCCATTGGCATTGGTTGTAGCGGTATAGGTTTTGCCTGCCGAATTTGCTGGAGAAACCTGAATGGCTACCCCTTCGATGGCCTGCTGCGAAATGGAGTCGACAACAACCCCTTGAAAGCGAAAATCCTGAGAGCTGGCCCTATGGGTAAAGGCCGCAATGCTAATTAAAGCAAAAAGTAATAGTCTATTCATGCTGCATGTTCTTTAAAAGTACCGATTTAACCTGAATTCCCCTTAAGCGGCCAAGCTGACCGGTAAGAGAACCAATTTCGTCGGTGGTACCTTCAAGAACAAGCGAAATAACACTTTGCCCAGTGCTGCGTGGCAGTCCTTGGCGGGCAATAATAATTTGGGAATGGTGTGAGATGATGTCGTTAAGCTGCTGAACGCTTTCACGACTTTCAACCAGGATAAGTGCAGTTCCAACTCTCTTTTCCATCAGAGTACCTCCGGATTAGATTGATATTGTTGTTAAAACCTTGATTTGGAATGTTATCCGCCTCTCAGTTGTTTTGTAGATTATTTGTTAATCAGATAACAAAAGTACATCTTCTTTGTTTTCTTACAAAATGTTTGTAAGCATATTATTGGTGATTTGGCTTATTGTTAACTGTAAAGTTTGGGTGGAGTATAAATCCAATTCTATGCTCTTAGCCAATTTTTAAATTCATTTAACTAGTTTTGCACTATTAAACCCCATTCGATGAGAATTAGACTCATTTTATTCCTGTTGTTTAGTAGCATACTCTTGGGTTGTAATCAAAGCTCAAAATCTAAAGATTATATAACCATAGCTACCCTTAAAGGCCCATCGGCAATGGGGATGATTAAGCTTATTGATAGTTTAAATCAGGCTAGAGATAAAAGCATAAGAGTAGAGATTCTGAACGAGCCCATTCAGGTGCGTAAGATGGTGATTGATGGAACAGCCGATTTTGCCATTCTGCCCACCACAATGGCTGCTATTCTGTATAATAGGGGCATCGACTATAAACTTGCAGCCATTCCCGTTTGGGGCACTTTGTACCTTTTTGGCACCGATACCACCATAACCCGATGGGAAATGCTAAGAGGTAAGACCATAAACCTTATGGCAAAAGGGATGACCCCCGATGTGCTGTTCAAGAATCTACTAATTAAAAATGGTGTAAATCCTGATACCGACGTTAGGCTCGATTACCGTTTCCCAACGCATATCGATTTGGCCAACGCTGTGGCTGCCGGGCAGGCAACGATGGGTGTAATATCCGAACCGCTGGTTAGCTTGGTTATGGAGCGTAATGGCAACGTTAAAGCCATTTTCGATTTGAACGCCGAGTGGCAAAAGGTTATGGATATGCCCATAGCGCAAACAGCATTTTTGGTTAAAGGAGAGTTAATCAAAACGGACAAGGAGCTAGTTGATAAGATTTTGAAAAGTTACGAGTATTCCACCCAGTGGGTAAACCATAACCCCGATTGCGCTGCTGAGCTAATTGTTAAGTACGATATTTTGCCCTCTGTTGAAGTGGCAAGGAATTCCATTCCACGATCGAATCTGCATTTTGTAAGGGCAAGCAGCATTCAAAGAGAGATTGAATCGTACTTGAATGTGTTTTACCAAATGAACCCCGATATAGTGGGAGGGAGGTTACCCGATGAAAATTTCTTTCAGTAGAACCCAGTGGATTAGCATTGCTGCAGTTGCTTTTATGCTTCTGCTGTGGAAGGGTTTGGCGCTATACTTCGATTCCGATTTTATTCTGCCCCATCCGGAGGATACGCTGGTTAAAACACTTAGCCTATTTGGCGAAAGCCAGTTTTTGTTTGTTGTGGGAGCGACCATTCTACGGGGAGTTATTGGATTTGCCATCTCGCTGATCTTTGGCGTTGGCCTGGGCATAGCCGCTGGTTTAAGCAACGATTTTAACGCCTTTCTAAAACCAATTCTGGTTGTGCTAAGGTCAACCCCAGTTATCGCCATAATTCTTTTGGCGCTTATTTGGCTCAATGCCAACTCGGTTCCAATATTTATTGCCATCCTCACCATGTTCCCTTTTATATGCACTAACACCATTGATGGGATTAGGAGTGTTGATAAGCAGCTGGTTGAAATGGCTCAGGTTTACCGAGTTGGTAAGCTGCGAATTGTACGCGAGGTTTATGTACCCGCCATTATGCCTTTTATTATTAGCGGGGCATCTAGCGCCATGGGCATTGGTTGGCGTGCCATTATTATTGGCGAGGTGCTTAGCCAGCCACGGTATGGTATTGGTACCGTAATGCACTCGGCGCAAACCTTTTTGAATGTTGATGCGGTGATTGCTTGGACCATAATTGCCGTGCTTCTAAGCTACATTTTCGAGCGCATTATCAGGTTAACGGAGAAACGAATAGTGGTTTGGAGGGCTAAGCAATGAGTTTGCACATAATAAATCTACATAAAAGCTACGACGACCTTTTGCTGTTCAGCAATTTTAATCTCGATTTTGCCGAGGGAGAAATAACCTGTATCCTTGGCCCTTCGGGCGGAGGGAAAACCACACTGCTAAATATTATTGCGGGTTTGGTAGAGCCCAATGGGGGTAACTTGGTTGGGTTTAATGGTAAGGTTTTATCGTACATTTTTCAGGACCCCCGACTTTTGCCTTGGAAAACGGTGCAGGAGAATATTGAGTTTGTGCTAACCGATGCCTATGAGCAAACCCAAAGGCAGACCATCGCCAGCAGGTTTATTAAGCTGGTTGAGCTCACCGGATTTGCCAGCTACTACCCAAGCCAGCTTAGTGGCGGCATGCGCCAGCGGGTGGCCATAGCACGAGCTTTTGCCTACCCTTCGGATTTGATACTTATGGATGAGCCCCTAAAGGGCTTGGATGTGAAGCTGAAGATGAACCTGTTGAAAGCGTTTAGCCGCATATGGCAAGCCGATAAGCGTACTGTAATTTTCGTTACCCACGATGTTGATGAGGCCCTGATGCTTGGCAATACTATTATCGTGCTAGGAGATATTCCGATTGCTGTAAAAGCTAGGGTAAGCATTGATATCGACTTGAAGAAGCGCGATATGAGCTCCGATTACTTTAAAAACCTAAGGCTAATTTTACACAATGCCCTAGGTGATTAAGCCTAGGGTAATGGTGATTACTTAAGTAATTCTTATTCCTAACACCCTACTTTGAATCATTATTCTTTACAAAGTACGCCACCTTTTCCATTGAGGTAATCATATCGTACTCCTCAAGAAAAACATTATCAGGTATAGTTAGTGGGGTAGTGGTGAAGTTAAGAATGCCCTTTATACCCGATGCCACCAGCAGCTCGGCAATGGGAACAGCGGTATCGGGGGGTGAGCTAATAATGGCGATGCTAATTTTATTCTCCTTAATAATAGTATCCAGATCGCGGATATGGTAGCACTTTACTCCTGAGATTACTCGGTTCGCCTTATTCTCATCTACATCAAATGTAGCCACCACATTTAGCTTTGGCCTTTTGCCAGTGAAGTATGTTGTAACCGCACGCCCCAGATTTCCCATGCCAATAACGGCAACATTAAGCCCATCGGGGTGGTCAATCAGTTTACCAATCACCTCAATCAACTCCTGGGCGTCGTAGCCCCTTTTTTTCATACCCGAGTAACCTATTAGCATCAGGTCGCGCCTAACCTGAACGGCGGTTATATTATGTAGTCCAGCTAGCTCATGGGAGTATATGTGGGTTTTACCCTTGGTAAGGCACTCTAGTAACGTACGACGATACTCGCTAAGGCGTTCAACAGTTTTTTCGGGTAATTTCATCGGGGTGTTTTATTAGTTTCTATGTCAACCTAATTGCTTAGCAAAATTATAAAAAAAGGATTAAAACCTGATCAACATTTTTATTTTTAAGGTTCAATTCTGGTCAATCCTCTGATCTGTTGTTGGTTTTATGGGTAAATGGACAGCAAAGCGGGTTCCCTCGCCCAATGTGCTCTCAACCTCAATTCTCCCTTCGTATAAATCAACAATGCGCTTAACGATGCTTAGTCCTAAACCGCTGCCACTGACCTCCTTGGTTTGGGAGTTCCTTATACGCGAGAACTCTTTGAATAGCTTGGGTAGATCTTCCTGAGCAATGCCAATCCCTGTATCCGATATCTTTACAACCACCTCATTTGGTGCCATCGAGAATGAGCATATCACTTTACCTTTAGCCTTGTTGTACTTTATGGCATTGGATACTAGGTTGTTGAAAATAATTTCCATCTCTTCGGAGTCGGCAATGTAGGGAATCGAGCCCTGCTCATCGAACACAATTTCTACATCTTGCTGAATAGCAAGCGGCATCATGGTGTTGATGGCCGATTTGGCCACTAGCCTAAGGTCTATTTCTCTGAGCGACCGCTGCATTCCCCCCGATTCAATACGTGTTAAATCGAGAAGATCCATTATCATGGTTCGCATCGATTTAACCTTGGCCAGCGATTGGTCAATCATTTTATCGTAGCTTGCAATGCTGTCGCCAGCCTGGCGTTCATGCATAAGCTTTAGGTAGCCCTCAATTACATTCAGCGGGCTTTTTAGCTCGTGCGACAGGAGCGTAAGGAATTGAAATCGCACCTGTTTGCCCTCCTTGCGAAGGTTGCGGGTCATTCGTCGTAGGAAGTGATGCTTGGTAGCATTCTCCATTGAGGCTTTAAGCTCTTGGGGTGTGAACGGCTTTGGAACAAAATCGTATGCCCCAACGTTTGTGGCCTTAACCGCTAGGTCTAAGGAGGCGTATGAGGTAATCATTATCACCAACGATTTTAGCTGGTGGGTATTTATGTACTCGAGTACCTCTACACCCTGTATGCCTGGTAACTTATTGTCGAGCAGCACTATATCGGGTGGTTTATTTTTAATAATATCAAGTGCTTCCTCACCAGTGGCTGCCTCAGTAATATTGAATGCTATATCGTCATCCATAAATGGATAGCTTACTGTAAAACCGCGCAGTATTCTGGTAATCCCCGACCGAATGCCGAACTCATCATCAACCACAAGAACTTCAAGGGTTTCCATACTATAGCTTTAAAAGTTTATTTATCTCACTCTGTAGCTGCTCCGGCAGGATGCCCTTCTCAAGGTAAAGGTCTGCCTTAATCCATTTGCGTTCATCCTCCGATCCTATTCCGAATGAAAATCCAGTTTCGGACGATACTGCCGTAGCCAAGATAATGGGCACATCGGGGTATCTTTTTTTCATCTTGTAGCAAAGGATAAAGCCGCTATCCTCACTTTCGAGCATTAGGTCGAATATGGCTAGGTCGGGTTTTACCATCGACATTAATCCTTCGGCCTCCTTTTGGCTTTCGGCCATAACAACCTTAAATCCAAACCGTTCTAGCTGTAACTTCATTTGGAATAAATAGTCTACATCGTCATCAACTAAGAGGATTGTTTTTTGATTCTTCATTTCCTTTGGTTTTTTATTTCCAGCTTTGTTTAAGCTACTCAGCCCTCATCGGATTAAAATTTTTGGGAATCTTCACGGTGAAAATTGTACCAGTAGCCCCCTTGCTATGATCGGTATTTGAATCTACCTCAATGGTTCCCTTATGCATTTTTACAATGCCATAAATGGTTGCCAAGCCTAAGCCTGTTCCCTGCCCAATGCCCTTGGTTGTAAAGAATGGGGTGAACAGCTTATCGCGGTTTTCGGGGGGTATGCCTATGCCGTAATCTTTCACTTTTATTACTATGTCATCGGGGGTCTCGGTAACTCCAACCTCTATCTTTCCTCCTTTGGGCATGGCTTCCACAGCATTTTTAAATAGATTAGATAGCATCTGGATCATCTGCTCGTAGTCGATCATAGCCCTTATCGTATCCTTGCTGTAGGTAGTTTCGATTCGAATATTATCTGGAATTATAACAGAGAGCAGGCTGTCTTCAACCAACCTTTTTACGTCAACGTCCTCAACCTTAATCTGATTTTTACGGGCAAAGTTTAGCAAACCGCTTACAATCTTTTTGCAGCGCTTGGCTTGTATCGATATAAGGTTAATATCATTCTTAAGGGGGTTCGATTCCTCAAACTCGTCGAGTAGTATGTTGCTGTACATAAGAATTATACCCAGTGGGTTGTTTAGCTCATGAGCAATGCCTGCCGAGAGCTGCCCCATATGCGCCAGCTTCTCGGAGTGCTTTAAAGCTTGTTGAACCTGTGCTAGCTTCTTATTGGTAATAGCCAAGTCCTCGATTGACTCATGCAGCTCCTCGATGGTGTAGGGAAGGCACATCTCTACCTCGGCCAGCCCTTCCACAATGGCTACTGCATGCTCAATGCAGGTTTCGTAGCCACATGTTCCACAGTTTAGGTGGTCGCGGGTGGTAAACTTACCCATGGATGCTAACACTCGGTTTACCTCCTCTTCTGCGGGCAAAGGCAACCGCTTGTCACCTGGGGTAAACGATTGTGAGAGGTCTATGCTTTGGTACTCATCGATATACTTTTGCCAACGAGCTGACCGTTCGGCGCTGATCTTTTGGTTAACGTAGTTGCTAACATACTGTCGTCGTTGGTATCGTTTACCTTCGGGGCTCATGCCTGGGCCCATTATGCACCCCTCGCAGCAAAGCAGCTCAAGGTAGTGGTTGTTCAAGTGCCCTTCCTCAAACTCTTTGATTGCATCTTGAAACCCTTTGCGTCCATCGGCAACAATTACATCGTTTTCAACCATGTCGTCACATAGGTTCATGGTTTGCGTTAGCCCCCTTGTTATGGGGAAAATTGCGCCTTTACCCGCTTGGGGTTCTTCAAAATCCGAAGGTGTAACTGACTCTGCTGAGATTCCGAGGCTCTCGAACATCGCCCTTAGCTCCCTAAAGGTTAGCCCAAAATCTACTTCGTCCGATTCGGCTTTTTTTGCAATGCAGGGGCCGATGAATACTATTTTGGCATCGCCAAATTTTGCCCTAACCACCTTGGCCATGGCCACCATGGGCGACACGATGGGCATTAGGTTTTGGGTAAGCTCGGGATGATAAAACCTGATGTAGTTTACTATTGCCGGACAGTCGGATGAGATGAAGCCACCGCTATGGTTATCAAGCAACTTTTTGTATTGTTGTGCCACCAAATCGGCACCAAAACCTACCTCTAAAACGTGATGAAACCCCATTGCCCTAAGCATGCCAATAAAAACTTGCGGACTGGGTATATCGGGGAATTCTGCGGGGAAACTGGGGGCTACCATAGCTACCACGTTAGGGTGTGACTTTAGTAGATCCTTCACATCTTGCCTAGTTTGCAAAAATACTTTCGCATCCTGGCTGCATACCTTGATACAGTTTCCACAGCCAATGCAACGTTCCGATATTACTTCGGCTTGGCCATTGTAAATTCTGATGGCTTTGGCAGGGCACTCCCTAACGCAAGTATAGCACATCCGGCACAGCTCTTTAACTGTGAATACCAATTGCTTATGCTTGCTTGGTGCGGTCATGGGGAGTGATTTAACTTTATGCCTACATGTTTAATTCGTATCGATATGGCTACGTTAATACATTCCTAGGGCTATATGCTACATGCAAAAGTTTTTTTACCTTCTCATTCTCCAGCTTGTTAAGGTAGTTGCTGTATAGATCTTTAAGTAGCGGGTTGTTATGAGCACACTTCAAGCTTTCCGATTCATCTATATCGTAAATTGTTCTTGACCGAGCCTTTACGTGCTTATCAACGCCTCTTAAGGGTTGCCCACCCCCATTTATACAACCGCCTGGGCAGGCCATAACCTCAATGTAGTTGGCTTTACACTCCCCGTTTCGTATCGATTCGAGCAGAGGGCGAAGCTCTGTCATCCCGTTTACCACAATTACCTTTAAATCCTCTTTCCCTATCTTATGCGTATACTCCTTAATGCCATTCACCGAGCGTAGCTCGCTTAGCTTGGGTTGATTAAGCTCTTTTCCGGTTTTCAGGTGATAGTATGTTCGGATGATGCCCTCCGTAGTTCCTCCCGAATTGGCAAAAAGTTTGCCGGAGCTGCTGCGTATTCCAAATGGAGAATCAAAATGTTGTGGTTCTATGCTTTCTACATCGATACCGTAAATCCGAATTAGCTTAACTAGCTCACGGGTAGTAAGAACCACATCAACATCAGAAACCCCTCTGCTGCTCATCTCGGGACGCTGGGCTTCAAACTTTTTGGCTACGCATGGCATTACCGAAACTGAGTATAGCTGGTTTGGGGCAATTCCTTCTAGGGCTGCAAGGTAGCTTTTTAGAAGAGCCCCCATCATTTGCTGTGGCGATTTGCTGGTTGAGATCAGTGGTAGTAGGTCTGGGTACGATTGCTCTGCATATTTTATCCATGCTGGGCAACAGCTCGATATCAGAGGTAATGTTTCTTTGCTTAACACCCGTTCATGTAGCTGTTTGGCTGTTTCCACAATATGGAGGTCGGCAGCGAATGATGTGTCAAATACATAGTCGAACCCAATGGTTTTGAGGATGGCAAAAAGAATTCCGTTCAAATCCTTTCCTGGCTTCAGGTTAAACTCTTCAGCCAGCGAAACGGTAACTGCTGGACCAACTTGAATGGCCACTTTTTTATCCTTATTGCTTAGCAAATCCTGAATGTCGGCAACTCGTGAGTGTTCATGCAGCGCACCAGTGGGGCACACCAGAATGCATTGCCCGCACGTAATGCAACTCGATGAGTTAAGGTCACGATTCATCGATGTGCCAATGTATGTTTTTCGTCCTCTAAATACTGGTTCCAGAGTAGCTACCGCTTGAAACTCGTCGCAAACCCTAACGCATCTGCCGCAGAGAATACATTTGGCCGGGTCGCGAATAATGCTTGGGCTCGATAGGTCGAGCCTATGCCTAAGCTTACGCGCAGGTATTCTGCGTTCCCGTATATTCAGCTCAATGGCAAGATCCTGTAGTTCACAGGTTCCACTGCGTTCGCAGTATAAGCAATCATCGGGGTGGCTGCTAAGCAGGAGCTCTACCAGTACCTTTCGAGCTTTAAGCACCTTGGGCGAGTGCGTTTGTATCTTCATCCCCTCCTCAGCTGGGTACGAACAAGCCGTAACCAAGTTGCTTATACCATCAACCTGAACTACACAAATTCTACATGCACCCGTTGGCGAAAGGCCCTTTATATTGCATAGGGTGGGAACCTTAATCCCGTTTCGGGTAAGCGATTCGAGGATTGTATCGCCCTTTCGGGCTTCTATAGTTTTGTTGTTTACTTCAATTTTCATACGCTTTGCGTATTAAATGCACTATAACGTGTTGAGCTATTTGAAAAATACCGCTGAGAACTTGCACACCTCTTCGCAAATGCCACACCCTATACATTTTTCCTCAATAACGAAGTACGGCGTTCGGGGAGTGCCAATAATTGCATTGGTAGGGCATTTCTTGGCGCAGGCTGCACACCCGGTGCATTTCTCAACATCAATATAGTATGTTCTTAGGTTATGGCAAACGTTGGCTTTGCACTTTCTGTCGAAGGTATGCTCTTCGAACTCGTCGCGAAACTTTTTTAGAGCCGAGAGAACAGGTTTAGGTGCGGTTTGTCCCAGCCCGCAAAGGGAGGTGTCGCGCATAACTTCGGCTAGGCTCTCGAGCTGAATAACCCCCTTAAAACGCTCTAGCGTGCTGTGCTGATCGTTGTTGCTGGGGCGTTTGGTTATGTTGTCGAGTATGGCGCACATTCGTTGTGAACCCTCGCGGCAAGGGATACACTTGCCACAGCTCTCGTTCTGTATAAACTGCATGAAGTATTTCACCATATCAACAATGCATACAGTATCGTCGAATACTGTTATGCCGCCCGACCCCATTGATACACCAATTTGCTTAAGGGGCTCAAAATCGATGGCGGTATTTAGCTCCTGAGGGGTAACGGCACCACCTGATGGACCGCCTATTTGAACAGCTTTTAGGGTTCGCCCGGGTTGCACTCCACCAGCCAGCTCAACAACCTTGGCTATGGATGTACCCATGGGTACCTCTATAAAGCAAACTTGATTCACCTTGCCTGATACAGAGAAGAGTTTTGTTCCCTTTGATTTATCAGTTCCAATGGTGTTGTACCAATCTGCTCCATTGGCTACAATGAGGGGAACGTTGGCAAGAGTTTCGATGTTGTTAACTACTGTTGGTTTGCCATGAAGTCCTTTTGTTGCTGGGAACGGGGGTTTTAGGGTTGGCATCCCGCGTTTCCCTTCGAGGCTTTGAATTAGGGCTGTTTCCTCGCCGCACACATAAGCGCCAGGCCCCTTTTTCACAGATAAGTCAAGGCTGTAGCCGCTATCCAAGATGTTGTAACCCAGCAAACCCGCCTCGTAAGCTTGGCTAATGGCCTCCTCGAGTCGCTGAACGGTAAACTGGTAACGGTTTCGGGTGTATATGTAGGCTATGCTAGCACCTACGGCATAGGCAGCAATTGCCACACCTTCGATTATTAGGTGAGGGTCACTTTCAATAAGCATCCTATCCATGAAAGCACCTGGGTCGCTTTCGTCGGCATTACAAATCAAGTATTTTTGATTGGCTGCGGCTTCAAGGGTAGTCCTCCACTTTTTTCCTGTGGGAAAACCACCACCGCCTCTTCCTCTTAGTCCGCTCGACTCAATAATTTTACATACCTCTTCATGGGTGTGGGTGCGCAACACATTAGCGTAGGTTTTGTATCTACCAAATGCAAAGGCATCCAAAATGCTTAGGGTGTTAATGAATCCACAGTTTGCCAGCAGGTGTCTGTGCTGCGAGCTGAAAAATGACAATTCGTCAAAGAATGGAACGTTTGCCCATGGCTGATGGATTGGGTTTCGATACTGTGCAAGAATGTTGTCGGGAGGCAAAAAATTATTTAGCACACCATCGAGTATTTGCTGAACCAGCTCGGGAGTAACCTGTTGGAACGATACCCTGCACTTTCCGGGCAACTGCACATCCATAATTGGCTCTATGCTGCACAGCCCAACGCTTCCCACCTCAATTAGTTCAATATCAATATCCGCTTCGGCGATATACTCGTCAATTGCGTCACGAACATCGAGGGCTCCAGCCACAATGGACGAACTGGTAATGCCCAGATATACAATGGGAATGGATATGTTGTTCCTGCGGAGGATGGAAAGCTTGTCGTTTATATATTTAGTGTCCTCGGTGGGGGCACTAGCAATTATATTCTCGACACAGAATTTGATGCTATCGGTTGTAACCTTTTCCATTGAAATCTTTTGATATTAAATGGTTATAGCTGCTATGGGGGTTAAGCTAGCTCAGTACTGCTTAGCTCCTCAACAATATGCTCCAATCGTTCAATCGTAAGCTTTCCGTAGGCTTTTCCGTTTACAGATATTACAGGCGATTGGGCGCATGCACCCACGCAGCTTACCACTTCGAGGCTGAACTTGCCGTCGCGTGAGGTTTGCCCAGGCTTGATTTTAAGAATCTTCTCAATAGTTTCTAGCAGTGTAACCGCTCCCATTAAGTGGCAAGAGGAGCCATGGCAGACCTGTATATGGTGCTTCCCCTTGGGTTGGAAACGAAATTGGTTGTAAAAGGTGGCCAATCCATAAATTTTGCTTGTGGGCACATTCAAATGCTTGCCAATGGCTGATAGCGACTCCTCCGAAAGGTAGCCTAGCTCATCATGAACATCCTGTAGGATAGGAATTAGGCTATCCCTTGAGGTGTGGCTATACTTCTCTAACAATTGCATAAGTTTTTTTTCCATAGCATAGGGCTTAGCAACACTTTTTCGATTTTTTGTAGTTCTACTGTTTTAAAAATAACAAACGTAACATATTGATTGATAATTGTGTAAGGTGTGACCAAGGCATCGAAACGGCTTTAAATTTAGTAATAGTTGTCCTATTGCGCAATACAACGTTGTAATTTTAAATCATTCTATCTTAGTTTAGCGGTAAAAAAGGAGAATAGTTTGAAACCTAAAATTATGTTTATCAGTAATTTATTGTTACAGGGTAAATTAGCCTCTCTATTGAGGTTGTAAAACACTGGTTTCAATAATTTGCCATACTGTTTTTATCGTTATCTTTGTTGTTAATGTAATAACGATTTTGGTTGATATGAGCGAGAAAGTTGAAGTAGTAATTTGCCTTGGCAGTTCATGCTTTGCTAGGGGGAACAAGGGATTGCTTAAAACCATATCCCAATACATTAAGGATAACAACATTCAGGAGCGCATTAATTTCCACGGAGGCCATTGCTTTGGGAATTGTGCCGAAGGGCCTATTCTAAAGGTTAAGGGTACAGTTTACACTAACGTTGATGAGCAAAAGGCCATTGATATTCTGAACTCCACTTTCGACAATTAATCTTTTTGCAACCATGTCTCAACTATTCAATATTAGCGAATCAAAGTGTATTAATTGTTTTGCCTGCGTAAGGGTTTGTCCTGTAAAGGCCATTGAGGTGAAGGCAGAGAGGAATTTCGCAGTTATTCTGCCCGAACGATGCATCGGATGCGGTAGCTGTATCAATATATGTCCAGTAGGCGCCATTTCGTACAAATCGTCGAAGGAGCAGGTGAAAACCCTGCTCAAGGAGGGCGGAAAGCTGGCAGCAATTGTTGCTCCCTCTATTTCCGGTGAGTTTGTTGATATCACTGACTATCGCAAGTTTGTGCAGATGATCAAGTCGCTTGGGTTTAACTACGTGTGCGAGGTTACCTTTGGTGTTGATCTGGTGGCCCGGGAGTACAAAAAGCTTTTCGATGATTTTAAGGGGAAATACTTTCTCACCTCTGTGTGCCCTGTGGTAGTGTCATTAGTTGAAAAGTTTTACCCCGAGCTGGTAAACAACCTTGCACCCATTGTTTCGCCAATGATCGCCACGGCCAAGGTTATTCATCGTGAGTATGGCGACGATACCAAGGTGGTTTACATTGGCCCTTGTATCCAGAGCAAGGAGGAGGCTCATCTATATTCAGGCGATGGAAGGGTTGATTCGGTTCTCACGTTTACCGAGCTGCGCGAGCTGTTCGATGAGTACGAGATAAAGGAAAGCAAGCTGGAGTACAGCGAGTTCGATAATCCCATTGGGTATAAAGGGTCCCTGCTGCCCATCGCCAATGGTCTGTTGCAAGCGGTGGATATTGATGAGAACCTGCTCACCGGTGATGTTATCACCACCGAAGGGCGAGATAATATACTGGATGCCGTTAAGGAGTTCGAGAGGAGTGCCCAGGAAATAAGCAGGCACTTCAACCTGTTCTACTGCGATGGATGCCTCATGGGCCCTGGCATGTCAAGGGGGGGGCAAAAGTTTATTCGCCGTACCATGGTGGTTAACTATGCCAACAAGAGGTTGAAAACTTTCGATCAGAAAGCATTTGAATCGAGCATTGCCAAGCATTCCGATCATGACTTTAGCTGCGTTTTCACCCCCGATGACCAGCGAGTGCCACCCCCCTCGGAGGAGGCCGTGCATGAAATTCTGAAGGTAATAGGAAAAGAATCGTTAGGAAAGGACTCCGGTTGTGAAGCCTGCGGTTACTCAAGCTGTAGAGATTTTGCCGTAGCCGTATCATCGGGCCTTGCGCATACCGACATGTGCCTCAACTACTCCCTGGCCAATAGGCAAGAGTACATAAAATCGTTGCGGGCAACCAACGACAAGCTGGCCAAAACCCAGCAAGCACTAAAGGAGTCGGAAAAGATAGCTAGAGCCGAGCAGGAAGCCGCCCGCGATGCTTCCGAAACCATCACCACCATGATGAAAAAGTTGCCCTCGGCATTGGTGATTGTGAATAAAAAGCTAAAGATTGTACAGAGCAACCAGAGCTTTATCGATTTGCTTGGCGACGATGCCATAGAGATAAATGATATAGTGCCCGGGCTCGTTGGGGCCGACCTCAAATCGCTATTGCCCTACAACATCTACAACCTGTTTTCGTACGTGCTGCAAAACAACGAGGACATCAAGAACAGGGATATTCACTACAAGGATGTTTTGCTCAACATATCGGTATTCACCATTAAAAAGAACGATATTGTTGGTGCTGTAATACGCGACATGTACGCTCCCGAGGTGCGCAAGGAGGAGGTGATTAAACGAATAACCGATGCCATTGATATAAACTTGGCCATGGTGCAAAAAATAGGATTCCTGCTGGGTGAGGGTGCAGCAGAAACCGAACAGATGCTTAACTCGATAATCAATACCTACAAAGAGGGCGACAAAAGGGAGAAGTAATCTTCTGGCGAGCTTTCGATGTGAGAATTAATAGATAGAATACCATGCCCAATAGCTTTTTTATAGAGGTAAATTGCCAGCAGAAGTATCACGAAGGTGAGCGAATTTGTGGAGATGTGTTCCTCAGCGAAAGGGTTCTTGGCGAAGAGCGTACCATAGTGGTTCTGAGCGATGGAATGGGGCATGGAGTAAAGGCAAATGTGCTGGCAACCCTTACGGCCAAAATGGCGCTAAGCTTTACCAAGGAGCACAAGGAGATTCATAAGATTGCCGAAATTATTATGAATACACTCCCCGTTTGCTCTGTTCGGCAAATGAGCTATTCAACCTTTACCATTGTTGATATTGAGCACGGCGGCGCTACGCGAATTTTGGAGTACGATAACCCCGAGTGTCTTATTATGCGAGGGAAAGAGCGGTTCGAACCCGGATGGCAATGCGTAATACTACAAAGCGAGGTAAACGCAGGTAAAGAGCTTCGGTATTGTACTTTCACTCCGCAGAAGGAGGATAGAATTGTTATTTGGGGCGATGGTATAACCCAGTCGGGGATGGGTAGCGAGGACTACCCCTTTGGATGGGGCTTGGAGAATGCACAGGATTTTGTGGCGCGACTAATTAAGAACGAGGCAAATATCTCCGCACGTAAGCTCAGCACCAAGCTGGTGAATATGGCCTACCTAAACGATGGCTACCATCCCAAGGATGATATTAGCGCTGCAACCATCTACTTTAGGCAACCCCGCAAGCTGCTTATTTGTACCGGCCCCCCATTCGACAAGGAGAACGATGCCACGCTTGCAAAGAAGTTTAGCGAGTTTGATGGCAAGAAGGTAATTTGCGGCGCCACAACCGGCGATATCATCTCGCGTGAGCTGAACCTCGAGATTGAGGATAGCTTCGAGTTTACCGACCCCGATTTGCCGCCAATCTCCTACATGGAAGGAACCGATTTGGTTACCGAAGGAATTCTTACCCTCAGTAAGGCAACCGAGCTGCTCTCAAAGTTTTCCGAGACTTCTATCCCAGGGAAGGGGCCTGCCGACCAAATCATCACGCTAATTCTCGAGAGCGATGAGATCCATTTCATTGTGGGAACAGGTATTAATGTGGCGCACCAAGATCCCAGCTTACCCGTGGAGTTGGAAATCCGAAGAACAGTAGTAAAGCGGATGGCTCAAATACTTCAAGATAAATTTCTAAAGGAGGTGAAGCTAACCTTCCTGTAGTCGCCGCTTGATTATTTAGTACGTTAAATGGCCTGCCGTTGAGCTATTGGGCAACTTATCTGTTTAGGTTTTATGTAACAATTGATGAATTTTTGTAACTTACATCAAAAATAAATCACTAAAAACCTAAAACACAATGAGTAACCTAACAACTAGCTACATGGGGCTTGCCCTTAGGAATCCCATTATTGCAGCAAGCTCCGGTTTAACCAGCTCGCTAGCGAACATTAAGGCCATTGAGGCCAACGGAGCTGCGGCCATTGTCCTTAAATCTCTTTTCGAGGAGGAGATCATCATGGAGGCTCAGGACAACATGAACAAGATGCAGGCATCTGGATTCATCTACCCCGAGACCATTGAGTATTTTGATTTTGATGAGATGGAGGATCCGGTGGCCAACTACCTAAAGCTAATTGCCGATGCTAAGAGGGCCGTGAGCATCCCCATTATTGCCAGCGTAAACTGCGTAACTGCCGATAAGTGGCCCGATTTTGCCATGCGCATTCAGAATGCCGGGGCCGATGCCATTGAGCTAAATATCTTTGCGCTACCCTCCGATTTTAGCAGAAGCGCCGAGCAGAACGAGCAGCTTTACTTCGATATCATTGCTCGGGTAACCCGCATGGTGAAAATACCTGTTGGGTTGAAAATTAGCCCATACAACGCTTCGCTGGGCAGCTTTATCAAGCGCCTTAGCGAAACGCCCATTAAATCGATTGTGCTATTCAACCGATTCTACAACCCCGATTTCGATATCAACACTCTTGAGTATACAGCTGGCTCGGTATTCAGCTCGGCTGACGACTTTGCACTGCCCTTGCGCTGGATTGCCATCATGGCTGAGCGCGTTTCGTGCGACTTGGCCGCATCAACGGGTGTGCATGATGGTAGTGCGGTGGTAAAATCGCTGCTTGCAGGGGCCAGCGCTGCTCAAGTTGCATCTACGCTATACAAAAATGGCTTCGAGCATATTTCATCAATGCTTAAGCAGGTTGAGGACTGGATGAGTGAAATGGGGTACAAGAGTATTGATGAGTTTAAGGGGAAAATGAGCCAGGCCAAGAGTTATGATCCTGCTGCATTCGAGCGGGTTCAGTTCATGAAGCACTTTAAGGATTTAAAAAGATAATCTCCAAATTTTTTCGTTTAGCTTATCGTTCCTACCTTTGCAGCGCAAAGGTTAAGTGAAAACAAGACCCTACAGCATTCAGGTGTCTTGTTTTCCTTTTATATCCACAGTAACTCATACCAAATGAATCGATTGCTCGATATCCGATCGTACTTTCATCGTGTAGGTTTTGCCTTTAGAGCGCTGAGGAATAGGAATTTTCGATTGTTCTTCATGGGGCAAATCGTTTCACTCATGGGTACGTGGATACAGAATATCGCTCTGGGTTGGCTAGTGTATCGTCTTACCGATTCGGCGGTTTGGCTCGGCGTAATCGGTTTCTCGGGGCAAATACCAGCACTTTTCCTCACCCCTTTTGCAGGTGTTTTTGCCGACCGGCTCGATAGGCGTAAGGTGCTTATTGTGGCACAGGTGGTCCCTATGATTTTGGCCTTTACCATGGGTACATTAATCCTTACCGATATAGTGCAGGTATGGCACATTGCCCTTATTGCTGCGCTTAATGGAGTGGTTATAGCCTTTGACAATCCGTTTCGCCATGCTTTTTTGGTTGATATGATTGGCGATAAGGAGCTGCTACAAAACTCCATTGCGCTGAACTCTACCCTGTTCAACTCGGCTCGGTTCATTGGGCCAATGATTGGCGGATTTCTAATTGCATGGGTTGGCGAGGGCATTTGCTTTATGATTAATGGCGTAAGCTTTTTGGGAGTGGTGTTCTCGCTTGTGGCCATGAACGTAAAACCTGTAAACCGAAACCCTCATCATGCCTCCGTTTTCTCCGATTTGGTGGAGGGCGCAAGGTATGCCTTTTCGTTCAAGCCAATACGATTCCTGCTACTGCTTGTGGTTACCACTGGTTTCTTTGGTTTGCCTTTTCAGGTGTTTATGCCCGTTTTTGCCAAGGATATTCTGGGCGGTGGCTCGCAGCTCCTCGGATTTTTAACAGGAGCATTGGGTGCCGGGGCATTAACGGGCGCAATATATCTAGCCTCGCGCAAAAATGTATCAACCCTTCCCAAGCTAATATTGGGCTCAGCCATTGTGTTTGCGCTGGGCCTAATGAGTCTGTCGCTCTCCACAAGCATAGCCCTTTCGTTGGTACTGCTTTACATTACAGGCTTTGGAATGATTGTGCAGTACGCTTCAACCAACACCCTTATACAAACCATTGTTGATGATGGTAAAAGGGGTAGAGTAATGTCGCTTTACGGGATGTCGTTCCTAGGGGTAACGCCCTTGGGTAGCTTGCTCCTTGGCACCATCTCGGGTTCCATTGGGGTTCAGATCACCCTTTTGGCATCAAGCGTAGTTTGCCTTGTCGCCGTGGCCATTTACTCCCGCAGGGTAAAGGTGGTGAAGGAGGCGATAGGGTAGGGGTGATAGCAGATCTTTCAATTGTATTGTAGTTCAAATTCTTACCTCGTTTTTCTTACTTTTTAAATAATATCCTACAGCCCGACACAAGTTGTCGCAACCCTACCATAAGTTTGTAAATAAAAAACATTATGGACAGGAAAAGAGCACATTTTACAAGCTTTAGCATTGCCGGTTTTACCTACTACGATGGGGTTTTTGCTTTTAATCAGCTGAAAATTGGCGTGCAGGTAAGGCTGGTAGTTGAGCCCACCAATCAATTCGATAAAAATGCTGTTGCAATTTACGTAGATGAAAACAAGCTGGGATATATTCCCAGATCATGCAACAGGGAGGTAAGTAAGGTGTTAAATGCCGGTTACAATATTTTTAGTGCATTTATTCAAGGGGTATATCCCGATGCAATTCCCGAAGAGCAGGTTAGGGTAGTGGTATTCATAAATAGGAATACGGATTAAGCCTATAAAATTAGAGGTTATTGTTTGGCGCTCAAAAGAAACAGATAATCAAGGGAGTCGTAATATTTTTTTGTATTTTTATTGCAAAAATATGTGAATTATGGTTGATCACAGAAAGATTTATCGTGTTTTTAACCTGATTTCGCGTTTGCGATCGCCTTTTGGAGCAACCAAAACAGCATTGGCTCGCGATTTTGATGTTTCTGAGCGAACCATAGAGCGATACTTGGTGCTGCTGCAAGATCTAGGTTTCGATGTTACTAAGCGAGCCAACCGTTTCCGTATCGAGTGCGTAGGCAAGCACCAGGTTACTCCCGAGGATCTAATCGTATTCAGCTTGGAGGAGGCAGCTGCCATTAAGGATGCCATTACCAACAGCCCGCTTAGGGGGCCGCTCCAGAAAAGCCTGCTTACCAAACTATACGCCCTCACTGATATTGATGAGATATCGGACACCCTCTACAGGCAAAATATTTCAAAAAACATTAGCTCCATACGTAGGGCTATAAAGAGTAAGGAGCAACTCATTTTAAAGAGCTATCATTCGGTAAGTAGTAGCAAAACGAGCGATCGGCTGATTGAGCCAATAAAGTTTTTTAGCTATTATACCTACCTGCTTGCCTTTGAGGTAAACTCGCAGATGGTAAAGCAATTCAAGATAGACCGTATTGAGGGGGTTCACGCAGCTGGTTACCGCTGGCAGTTCGAAGAAAAACATGGGCAAAGTCGTATCGACGCCTTCGGAATGAGCGGAACAGAGCCAAAACCTGTTAACCTAAAACTCTCGATGCGTGCCCACCATCTTATGGAAGAAGAGTTTCCCGATACAGTCAATGATATCCATATTGTTGATGATGGTGCAATCTATGATGGAGCGGTGTATTCGTTCGAGGGTATTGGCCGATTTATAATGGGATTGCTTGATGAGGTGGTGGTGGTTAAACCAGAAGGACTTAAAGTGTATATCGATGAGAGAATTACAAAATGGCATGAACAAACATCAAAATAGCCTCTCTTTGAGGCAATAGTTAACCTTATCTTTTTAATCAACCTAATGGCTAATACTTATGACTAAGAATGTAACAAGCAAGAACACTAAGAATGAAATCCTTGAAGCCTATGAGGAGCTGTTGGAAAAGGTAAAGAGCACCAAACCCGAGGATCCCCGTAAGGAGCAAGAGGTTAAGCAGAATGCTAATTTGGTGCGAGCTGCCTCAGCACAAACTTTCGATGGGGTTGTTACCCAAATGGCAAACCTAAAAGTGCAGCTAACCTCGGCTCTCGATAAGCTCTCGGAAAACTTAACCGCCGAGTACCAGAAGTTTGCCGACCTGCAAAAGGCCATTGCCATTGAAAGGGAGAATCTAGAGAATCTTTACCAGCTAACCGCCGAAACCGACTCGCTGGCTGCCATGCTTCTTGCTCAGAAGGAAAAGAAAGCCCAATTTGAAGTTGAGATGGCAGAAGCCAAGCAAGCTTTTGAATCCGAGCTGGCCGAGCAACGTGCCGCTTGGAAAAAGGAGCAGGAGCTGCAAGCACAGTTGCAGAAGGAATACGACGAGAATTTGAAGAAAGCCCGTAAGCGCGAAGAGGACGAGTACAGCTACACCATTGGCCAGCAACGCAAGAAGGAGACTGATGCCTACAACGAAAAGCGTGAAGCCAAAGAGCGTGAACTTACCCAGCGCGAAGCTGCTATTGCAGCGGCTGAAGCTGAGCTTGCGGAGCTGCGTAAGCAGGTGGCCTCCTTCCCTCAGGAACTTGAACAGGCCGTTAAGCAAGCCCAGGAGGTTGTTACCCAAAAGCTAACCACGCAGTATGAGTTCGAGAAACAGCTCAGCGCCAAGCAGCTTGAGGGGGAACTAAAGCTCAACAACCAGATTATTGCCAACCTAAAGGACAAAATTAAGGATATGGAAGCTACCATTAAGGAGCTGGCCACTAAGGCTGCCGCCGCCGATGCCGGAGTTAAGGACATAGCCCTAAAGGCTCTTGAAACCAGCAAGGTACGTATTGGTGAGGGCAGGAAGATGGAGGAGTAGATAACCTTAAGATAAATTACCCCTGACAGGGTTACAAACCCTGTCAGGGGTGAAAAAAAGGAAAAGAAAAATGCCAAAAACGAAGAAAGAATTTGAAGCGATGCTAGCAAAACGGATGGGTACAACCGAAAAAGAGGCAGCCGCATGGGTTGATGCCTATACCGAATCGCTTATCGATGTTTTTAAAACAGGAGCTGGGGTAACCATAACTGGGTTGGGTGGCTTTTACTGCGAAGCGCGACGTAACGGAGTGGCTTTTAAGTTTAATCCATCGCAGCGTATCCGTAAGGTGCTGGGGTGGAGTTCAACGTATAAGGGCGATTGATGTATAATTACCCTGCTAGGGTTTCAAACCTTGTTAGGGGTGGAAAAAAAGAAAAATGCGATTTAAAATTAATCTTGAAGTTGCCGAGGCCCAGAACCGAATTCTGCCCATAAACTATCAGTACGAGGTGGCAGGGTGGATTTATAAAACCTTGGAGAAGGGTAACAAGGAGTACGCAAGCTGGTTACACACCAATGGCTTTGCTCAGGGTAGCAAGCAGTTTCGACTTTTCACCTTCTCACATTTTGAAGTTGTGAAAAAGAAAATAATGGGTGATAGAATTCAGATCAATGACCCTATTATTAGTTTGCAGCTAAGTTTTTTACCTGAGAAATCGACGGAGGAGTTTATAAAAGGTGTGTTTGCCGAGCAGCAGTTTGTGCTTGGCGATAGCAAAAGCAGGGTTAAGTTTAGAGTGAATGCCATTGAGCTGATTCCTAACCCAGTATTCACAAATAATATGGTTTTTGAAACCCTCTCACCACTTGCTGTTGCTATTAAAAACGATGAGGGCAAACCCCAATTTATCGAGCCCTCCGACTCCCGAATGGGACAAGCCCTGCACAAAAACCTTTGCCAAAAATATTTGGCGTTCTATAGCAAAGAGTTTCCACAAAGTGCTGCCCATGAGCCAATATTTGAGCTACTAGGCGAACACCGAAAGCGAGGGATAACCATAAAGGCTGGCACCCCTCAGCAAACTAAAGTAATTGGCTACACCTATCGCTTTGCGCTAACAGCCCCCATTGAACTCCTGAAAATCGGCTATGAGGCAGGGTTTGGCGAGAAGAACAGCATGGGGTTTGGATGCGTGGGGGTGGTTAAAACCTGACAGGTTTTGGAAACCTGTCAGGTTTGGAAGACTGGAATCCACAATGGTCTGATTAAATAACACATTTTAAGTATATTACACATTTCAACTCCAAATGAGGATTCCAGAGTCTATTTCAATGCAAATATAACTCTAATATTCAGATTAATACAACGTTTATATTTTGTTAAAAAAAATATTTGATGTGTAAGTATATTACACTGCAATAGTTTATATTTGCATTATAATTAAGAAGCTAGAATTATGGAAAAAGCTATAATCTATCAAAATTTGGATTTTCATCTGATGACAATGGATGAAGTTAAAGAGTATGCAAGGGTAAACGTGAGTTATTTTAAAGAAAAAGGGTTTAGCAGTAAGGATATTATTACAATAGTAGTAGAGAACCCTTACACCCCCAATTATTTTATTAGCAGTACATATTTTAGGGAGTTTAAACTATATGTAGTTAATTTATTGGAGGAGTATAATGATAATTATGAAACTACAAGAACTGGCTAGAGAAACTGTAATTATTATCTCCATTGTTCAACGACTAAAACCTAATTCAATATGCTTGACACCGTAATAAAAATTGGTAAACTATACCGCCAAGCGCCCAATGCACACATATATCACGAGCAGGTTAATTCTGTTATAAAGGATGTGGAGGCTCTTAGGAAAAATAAGGATGAGGATGAGAATCCAATAGATACAATATTCTACGAAGTTCCTGTGATAGACAAGGGTGATTCTTTCTTATTTGACCTTGATAATTTGAGAGTTATTGAGGATGAAGACAAGATGAAAAGCCTTTACTACCTAAATTTCAAAACCTCTAAAAAGGATGCAGAAAAGCGTTACCTTCTTGGAGATATTTGTTATAGTCACTTCATTGATAGGAAGGGAAATTTACAAGAGTTTGGAAACTACCGCTTGTTTGGGAAATGGGAACAACGTTCGTCTTTTGAGGGAGCCGAAGAGATAGCAAAAACAATGGATAACCTGTTTATCCATAAGTTTAGGGATGAATACAGAAAGAAGAAGTCGGAAATTGAAGACCTTATAAAGTCGAAGCCATCTGTTGTACTTCATTTTAGTTTTGGAGGTCTCAGCTGGTTTGAGGTTGATGGGTTGCTAACTGCTATTGATGAAATTATTACTCAAAATCTGGTTGTAAAAGACCCAGAAACAGGGCGTTTGGTTCTAGACAAGTACTTGTATAAAACGCTAGGTGGAATTACACCTGGATTTGATGAAAGATATAAATACAGAAATAAGGTTTTCACCAGCGATGACATTATTAGCATTATGTATGCCACTGAAGCATACCAACAGCCCAAAGTAAGAATTAATAATATTGGTATAATACTTCTTCCGCATTCCGACCAGTTGACTTCACAGGATATTGTAACTTTTTTTGAAAAGAAGAAGGTGTCAGTTGACGAAGCTAAACATGAAGAGGAAAGCCTTGTGACAGAAGTTGGAATTGATGTGGATGACCTTTTTAACGAGGCTATTAATAATCCCTTTAACGAAAGGGTTAAGTTTGACATTATCTTTTCTAGTATCCCCAATTCCCCTGCGGGTGTCTATTGCGATTTAATAGAAGTTTCTAATGTTGAAAAAAGCCTACTAGTTCGTATTCACAATCGAATTGATGAGATAAAAAGAAAAATCATTGCACAGGTAAAAACTGAATTGCCAACCCTAAAGAATCCATATACCCTTTCTATCCGCACAAGTTTTCTGAAAATTCTTGGCGATGTAACTAAGGATAAAAAGAAGTTTCAGTTTCATCTACTTAAAGTGATACCCCAAATTTATACCGACACCTATTACAACGATCCCCTACTCTTACCAGCCTTTATCGATAAGGTTGAGTATAATATACGTGAGGGGAATCAGTCTTTCACAACCCTTAAATACGACTTTTACTTTTTAATGAGCATTCAGAAAAAAAACAATCTTATGGAAATAACCCAAACAAAAAGTTATGCACTAGGGCGTAACCTAGGCATAATGGCCAGGCAATTCGCTGCATGGAGGAACGATTGTCCAATAAAATCGTTCGAAAAATCTTACGTGGGAAATCTATCCCGCCGCATTAGTTCAATTGATGAACTGGTAAAGTTTTCAGGATTTATTAATGAGAAATTAGTCATTCACGAGAGGCTTTACCCAGATGTTAAAAATGCTTACCTAGAATTAGTAAGACTGGTTAAAGAGTTTAAAGGAGAAAAGTACAGCAAGCATAATTGCGCCCTTGGATTCTTTGAAACCTACTATGCCAGTGGCAAGAAAAGTGAGAATCAAGTTGAAAGTAGTTTAGACAAATAAACCCTTAAAAAATACTATTATGGTTAATACTGTTGACAAATCAGAAATTTTGTTCCTTTTTGAGAGCAAATACACTATTCCTAATGGCGACCCCTTCACAGGAGAGCAAAGGTACGATGAGGAAACTAAGCGCGTGCTAGTTTCTGATGTGAGAATAAAACGCTATGTGCGAGATTTCTTTATTGAGCAAAATCTTATTCTAAAGGAAAAGAAATATGAGGTCTATGTTTTTAACGACAAATCTCAGATAGGAGAAGGAAGTACTGAATCTGGTTCCTCAGCAAGGATGCAATCTCTATGGGCAGATTACTACGAAAAAAAACCTGGAAAAAAAGAGATTGGAGCAGAGGCATTAAATCTAATCAAAAGATGTATTGATGTTAGGTTGTTTGGGGGAATATCAACAGAAAAAGATGCCGCAGTAAACCTCACCGGTCCAGTTCAATTTGCTTTACTAAATCCTTCACTGAACAAAAGCGACCTTAGAATACATCAGAACACTTCGGTTTTCTCATCTAGTGCAGAGAAATCAAGGGGTGCAATTGGAACTACCACCGTGGTTCCCTACGCAATAAACCAAGTACACGGTTGGATTAATCCCTACTCGGCAATCCAAACAGACCTTAGCAATGATGACGTAAAGGAACTTTTTAGCGCCATGTGGAAAAGCGTTAATAATATTAATACTAGAAGCAAATCAAACCAAAGTTCTGTATTGCTAATCCAAATAGTTTACAATGAGCCAAACGATAAGCTATACGGAACAGATAAGTTAATAACGATTGAGTCGAGCAAAGAAGACGAGCAAATTCGTTCGATGGACGACTACACATTCAACTTTTCGAGGTTACAGGAAATTGCAGAGTCAAGTAAAATCAGGGAGATTAAATACTACACCGAAATTCCTGAAATAAAAGAGACCATTGGTAAATTCGGTTCAAAGTTTACAGAAATGAGCATATAATATGGATGCAGTAAAAATAAGGGTAAATGGCAATTGGGCGCAGTTCCGAAAGGCTGAAACCAATAACAATCCCCTTTCGCACGACTTTATGACCAAAACTGCTTTTGTTGGACTACTCGGAGCAGTCATAGGAATTAATCGTGAAGATATGAGGGCCCACTTCCCCTTGCTTTGCGATGGATTGCTCTTTGGGCTACAGGTTAATAACGCTGTGGTGAAACAATCTTGGGGCTTTACTTTACGGAGCGTTTCAAACAGTTGGGATAAGGCGCCTAAACAGATGGAGTTTATTAAAAATCCAGACTACACCATTATTTGTGGTTTGAAAGACAACGCCTGTGCTGAATTCTTTGAAAAATTCACATCGCATTGCCAGCAAGGTAAAGCCTGCTACTCACCAGTACTTGGTTTACATAACTGTCCTGCAGATATTTCGTTTATAGAAACTGGAACCCTAGCTGAAAAGGAGGGTGCTTTTGAAACACTTGGTTTTGTTACAGATAGCTATAAGCCGATGGTGGATGAACTTACAACTTTCAGAGTAGGATTTGATAAGATTCCAACGTATCAGAATAACGATTTTTGGAATATCCCAGAACGATACGTATCTGTTGTTTATCCGTCTAATCAGTCTAGAATTAAAGTGCAAGGGGCATACTATGAGTTTAACGACCAAACACAATGGTGCTTAATTTAGGGTTCAAATCTCATCCAGATAAAAAACTGGAGGAGCATATTAAAGGAGTGGTGGAGTTAACCCTGCACCGCTCCTCTAGTCCCATTGCGTATTGGGCGGCGCTTTTTCATGATATTGGTAAGATGAATCCTAACTTCCAAGCAAAGCTGAGGGGGGAAACCACTGTAGGATATAGCAATCACTCCTACCTATCCTTACTTGCCTTTACGAATTTTGCACTAGCTAATATTGATTTACTAAAAGAAAAGTGCAATATTGAAAGCAACGAGGATTTTGCTTTATTTGTGTTGTTGGTATCTGTTATAATTGGTAAACACCACGGGAATCTTCCTGATTTTGAGAAGTTTTCCCCAAGTTCAGAAGAACTTATAACAGCCTATGCATTCTTTCAAGAAAATGCAGATGTTTTACCTGTTCACGAATTCATTGATAAAAGACTTAGTTTACCTTGTGAAGGATTCTCTCTTACGCTGAATAAAAAAACCGACATAATCCTTACATTCACCGATAAGATTCACAAGAGTGCATGGAAGAAAAATTCCCTTAGGTTTTTTATGGACACTCAGCGTGCATTTGCTGCGTTAATTGAATCAGACAAAAGAGACGCGGGCAATAATGTTGATTTTTACTTTACAACATCAGTTGCGCAAAGCGTAAATGGCTTACGTAATTCTTTGTCTTCAAAATTTAAATCATTCGATGAGTCCTCTAGTATTTCGGTCCTAAACAAATTAAGAACAGCTATTAGGGTTGAAGCTGTACAGGGTGTAAGAAAAGCTATTCAAAGGGAGGAGCGCATTTTTACGCTTACAGCACCTACTGGATCGGGGAAGACTTTCTCATTACTAGCCGTAGCCGATGAGATTAGGAGAGAAAAGGGAGACTTAGGAATTATTTACGCCTTGCCTTTTCTTTCTATTACCGAGCAGGTTGAAGATATTGCCAAAACTTTACTTAATGATGTACTTTCAATTAGCTCAAAGGCAGAGAATGAGAGAATTGAGGACGCTCAAAAACTTTATGAAGTAGAGCAAACTCCCGAGAATTTATCTAAGATATTAAAAGAGGATTTTGTTCAGAACACTTTTGATCATCCCTTTATAATCACTACGTTTGTTCAACTATTTGAAACTCTTGTTAGCAACAGAAACTCTACTCTTCTAAAACTGCCAAATTTTGCTTATCGTATTATTCTTATCGATGAGGTGCAAGCATTGCCCCCTCGTTTATACATCTTCTTTACAGCTTGGCTCCAAGAGTTTTGTAGAAGGAATAATTCTTATGCAGTCCTCTCCACAGCAACTATGCCCAAAATGGAAATTCCTATAAAGACTAGCGCTAATGAGGAATTGCGAGCTGATTTGCTTTTTACAGATTACTCACCGCCTAAGGAGTTAATTGATGCAGCAAAATATTTCAGTGAGGATACTTTTAATCGATATAGAATAGATATGCTGAGTGATAAGTGTAAAGTTGATGATTTGGCGGAACATATCCTTAAACAAGAAAATTCCAGCCTAGTAATTCTGAACACAATCGCAGACACTAGGTCACTATATGATAAAATGGAATATAGGTGTGAGAATTTGTACCTTTTAAATACACATTTTATACCCGATGACAGGAGTAGGATAATTGATGAGATTAAAGCAAAATTGGCGGCCAACATTAAGGTTGTATTAATATCTACTCAGCTTATTGAGGCGGGTGTTGATATTGATTTTCCCATTGTTTACAGAGACTTATGTCCTTTACCAAGTTTAATCCAGAGTGCAGGTAGGTGCAACCGTAATAAAAAAATTGAACTTGGTCAAGTATTCTTTCTTCAACTTATAAATGATAAAGGAAGGTCTAGGGCATCGCTTATTTATCGTGATGAAGCAAAAGCCTTTCTCGATTTTTGTATTAAAGAACTAAAGAGCGGAATACATGAGAAGGAACTCTTCGGCGTGCAATCGAAATTCTTTGAGTATATAAAGGACAATCTAAGTATTGGCGACTTTAAAACGGGTTTTGAAACCCGAACGAATATGGTTGAATGCGTTAATAAGGCAAGATTTGAGACATTAGGTAAGTTTAGGCTAATTGACAAAGATGTGGGCGATCAAATTCAATTCTATATCTTAAAAGACGAAAACGACACAATATATAAAGATTTAGAATTGCTGATAGCAAAACTTTCTGCATCAAAAACATTTACTGAAAGGCAAGAGTTTAGAATCAAGTTAAGTTCTTTTCAAAAGAGACTTAATGGCAGGATTCTTAATGTAAGGCAGAATAAATATAATAAATCACAGTATCCTCAAGTTTACGTTTCTGAAATTATAGGAATTAAGTATATTAGTCATACTAATTATTCTTCCAAAACTGGCCTTATCGTCAGTAATGTGGAAAATTGTTTTTTATAATGGATGTTACAGGTACATTAATAGCCTATTATTTTTACTGTCATAGAAGGATGTGGCTGCATGCCAACGGCATTCGGTTTGAGGATACATCCGAGGATGTTGAAATGGGGGTATTAGTTGAAGAAACAAGCTATAATCATCGCTCAAGTAAATATGAGCAGATTTCATTTGGTCCAATAAAGATTGATTTCTACGATGCTAAAAATAAGGTGATTCACGAGACTAAAAAATCAGGCAAGTTCCATGAAACACATATTTGGCAGCTCAAATATTACATTTATATTCTTGAATTATCAGGAGTTAACAACGTAAGGGGCATTCTTGAGTATCCGCAGGAAAGGAAAACAGAAAAAGTTGAGCTCAACAAAGATGATAGAGAACGATTGAGAGAAATTATTGATTCAATTAACAACCTATTATCATTAGATGCTTGTCCGCCGAGAATAAATAGCCCGAAATGCAAGAACTGCTCCTACTTCGATTTCTGCTGGAGCGGAGAGGAGTAATTATAAGCACCCCTGACATGGTTTTAAACCCTGTCAGGGGTAAATAATGAAGACCATGTCCACAACCCAACCCCTAATCCCAGGTAACTACTACCACATTTACAACAAGGGAGTGAATGGGATAAACCTGTTTTATAGCCCCGGTAACTATGAGTATTTCCTGCGAAAATACGATGAGCATATCGACCCCATTGCCGATACCTTTGCTTGGTGCTTGCTGGGCAACCATTTTCATTTGTTGGTACGCATTAAGGAGGCGGAGGAGGTAGTGGGAGGAGAAAACCTGATAGGTTTTGGAAACCTGTTAGGTTTGGAGGGGAGAGCGAAGGAGGCAAGCTATTCCCTTTGGGTCTCCAAGCGATTTTCAAACCTTTTCAATGCCTATGCCAAGGCCTTAAACAGACAGCAAGGCCGCCAAGGAACCCTCTTCGAAAGGCCATTCCGTCGTAAGCTGGTCGATAGCGAGCGTTACTTTCGCCAGCTGGTGGTTTATATCCACTCAAATCCTGTGCACCACGGGTTTACCGATAGCTACAAGGACTACCCTTGGTCGTCGTACGGTACAATTGTATCGGCCAAGCCCACTAGGTTGCAACGGAATCAGGTGCTGGGTTGGTTCGATGGGAGGGGCAATTTTGTGGATACGCATAGGCAGATAATTGATTTTGATTTTATTAATCATCTGATAATTGAATAAAATAATAAAACCTTTCAGGTTTGGATTATTAATCGCTATGAAAAAATCCTACTACCTCTTCAATCCTGGCCGTCTTAGCCGCAAGGACAATACGCTAAAGTTCACCCCGGTTGATGAAGACGGCGTGGAGGGGCAACCCCGATACATCCCCGTTGAGGGTGTTGATGATTTGTACGTGCTGGGGTCGCTCGATGCCAATAGCGCGCTATACAACTTCCTTGGTAAAAATGGTATCTGCGTACACTTTTTCGACTACTACGAGAACTACACCGGATCATTCATGGCCAAGGATGGGCTGCTGGCTGGAAGGATGATCGTGTCGCAGGTCGATTACTACTCCAACAAAGCTAAGCGAATGGCCATAGCACAAAAGTTTATCGAAGGCGCATCGCACAACATGCTAAAGAACCTGCGCTACTACGATACCCGAGGCAAAGACCTTTCGCTTGAAGTAAACCAGATTGAGCAGTACCAAGTGGGTATCCCTGAGTGTAAAAAGGTTGATGAGCTAATGGGCATTGAGGGGAACATCAGGCAGAGCTACTACCAGGGGGTTAACAAAATTCTAAACGATTTTGAGATGGGTGCACGCACCAAGCAACCACCACAAAATCCTATTAACGCGCTGATCTCGTTTGGCAACATGATGTGCTACAGCCAGTGCCTTCGGGCAATTCATCAAACCCAGCTAAACCCAACGATTTCGTATTTACATACACCTGGCGAAAGGAGATACTCCCTGGCATTGGACATTGCCGAGATATTTAAACCAATACTGGTGGACCGAGTAATTTTTAAGGTGATAAATAAGCGAGAGCTCCAGGAGAAGCATTTCAGCGAGCAGCTCAATAGGTGCTTGCTTAACGAGAGCGGGAAGAAGATTTTTATTAAAGCCTTTGAGGATAGGCTTAGTGAGACCATCCAGCACCGCACCCTAAAGCGGAATGTGAGCTACAAGCACTTGGTAAAGTTAGAGTGCTACAAGCTCAGTAAGCATTTGCTTGGCATAGAGGAGTATAAGCCCTTTAAGATGTGGTGGTAGTAATTAACTAACCGGGACAGGTTTCCAAAACCTGCCCGGGTTAAAATGAAGGGAATGTACATCATACTAGTTTACGACGTTAACCAGAAGCGTACCGGAAAGATGCTAAAGCTTTGTCGAAAGTATTTGAATTGGATTCAGAACTCGGTTTTCGAGGGAGAGATAACAGAGGTGAAGCTTAAAGAGCTCAAGCATAGAGCCGAAGAAATTATGGATGATGAGGACAGCCTGATCCTCTTTACAAGCAGGGAGAGCAAATGGCTTGAGAAAGAGGTGTTAGGCCATGAGCGAAGTTCCATAGACACAATGCTTTAACAAGCTGTACGGTTGTCGACCTAACAAAAACAGGATGATTAAATTCGTGCTATTTTAAGCTGAGCAGCGACAATGTTCTTTGATGTGCTGAAAACTAAGGGTATATAATAGTTGTCGAACCCCAGGGGTAATTCCATTACTTGGGTTCGACAACCAAAAATGATTGTTTTTTACTTTTTTAGTTTACGAACAGGCTGTAAATCAATTATTTTTTTTTATAAATTTACGACTTCCAATCATCCCATAGTGGAATTGAAAC